>JAEEGF010210339.1_pt1 | contig 112635 bp, 85 predicted proteins | sample 9134171 | NCBI WGS metagenome assembly JAEEGF01 (sample SAMN16246542, study PRJNA631951) | gut metagenome | biome: gut microbiome; feature: rumen; material: AP-attached | host: Bos | place: Iran: Karaj | collected 2018-10
TGTCAAATGAAGTGGAAAGCGGTACCAATTCGTACTCGGCACTGACAGGTGACTATCGTTTCAACTATAAGGGACGTACCGGAAACTATCCGTTCCCGCCGACAGGTGAGAACATCACGCAGACCGGCAACAAAGGACACACGGTCCAGGTGAATCTTCCGGCGAACACCATGCTTTCCAGTACGAAGTCTGTGAAGTTTACCATCCTGACCCTGCCACCGACTTCCACTAACAAGCTTACAAATCTGGTCGTGACGGTGAACCATGGCAGTGGCAACAATTCCAAGAGCAGCAAACTGCGCCTGAACAAAAACAACGTGCCCGTTGAATTCCCCGCTTTCCAAAAAGCTCGCATCAAGTGCCAGGCGCTGGATGGGGGTGAAAATTGGCAGTTGGAAATTGACGGTGACGTTTTGCCGTGGGCTGGCCGTGATGCGACTATCGACCAGCAGGTTTCGATTCAAGGGAAAGTAGCTATCAGCGGAACGATTGAGAGCACGAAAGCTTGGCAACAAAAGGGCGGTATAGATCCTGCTACGGGATACTATATTAATGCGGTAGGTTTAGGCAAGGATAATCATTATGCTGATTCTGAGTGGACGATTAACGGAACGGCTGGCTACGACAAAAATTATCAGATACGAACTTTGAACCGCGACCTGCCGGCATCGGAACGATACTTTACGATGACTTTTACCCCGACGGCACCGACGGGCGGCTACTGGAAGTTGATTCCGACTTTCCGGGAGGGCGATAATGAAAGTTACAAGCATTACCGTTTCGAAGTGATTCTGCCGGGTGGGGAAACTTCGACTCAGTTGACCGGACAGATTATCAACTCGGAGATAACTATAAAGATTTACCCGGTAGACTGGGACATGAGTGATATGAACACTTACGACTTGTGGTTTACGTGTTATTTCAGTCCTTCTGTCAATTTCACGCCTTCTATCAGTGCTGACTCCGAATTCCAGGATGTCCATGGGGACGGGCGATTCAGCTATTGGGTGTTCCGGCTCGCACAGTACTCCGAACATTGGATTGACGAATAAAAGACAAATGCTATGAGAAAGATATTTGTTTATACGATTCTTTTAGGGACGATGCTTCTGGTTCCCTCTTGTGTCCAGCCGCTCGACGACCCTATGAATACGCGTTTTGACGGTGCCTTTGGTATCGATTTATCGGTAATCTGTACAGCTCCGGGAACCAAGGCTATCATCGAATCTGATAAACCAGGTGTAGATGCATTGAATGAGAATACGTTGTCCTATGTCGACTGGTTTATCTTCAAATCTGATTCCGATACGAATCCGGCTCTTCTTCATGGTCGGGCAGGCGAAAACGATATCGTCCAAACAAGTTCCACAGATGGACTTCAAACGGACGGTATTAAATTGAAGGGCCCTATTGCAATGGATGATCTGGTTTCAGATACACAACGCTCCTTCTATGTGTATATCATCGCTAACCTGCCGCCGACCTATACGCACGATGACATAAAAACGAAGACGCTGGCCGAACTGAAAGCCCTCCCGATCATAGCAACTTTCAATGTTAATCCTTTTGCCAAACAGAATCATTTCGTGATGCGGGGGGGAAAATCATTCACGTTTACGAATAGCGACAAGAACACTTTGAAGAAAGTAACGGCTGAACTTGAACGGACAGCCGCCAAGTTGACCATCAACATGAACGTAGCTCCCGCCATCGACCAGATGAAAACACTTCCGACAGGCGGACAAGAGTATGTAAAGACCTGGTATCCGAGCCTTAGTGACGTTCAAGTCTATCTATCGTTTGCAAATGCTGAGACCACGATTAAAGGTGATCCGATTCCGTATGATCAAGATAAATTCTTCACCTATAACCGTGCCGCTTTCAAACCTGCGTTCAGTTATGTTACGACTGAAGAGGGTACACAAGCTGTGACGCCAACAGCAAGCGTTCCGTCTGTTACAGTCGGCTGGGACAATATTTATTGGAGATGGAATGTGACCGGCACGCCGTTCTATTCCTATCCGATGTCCTGGACATCCGATTCTCCGCAGGCCCCGTTCCTCAAAGTTATTTTAAAGTGGACTTCTTACGAGGAAACGGAGCACATAGTTTTGGATGAAGATGGTAAACTTATCCGAGCTACCGATCGAAATCCTAATTCAACACAAATGATTGATGCCGCCAAGGAGTTTTACTACAAGATTCCCATTCCTGCTGAAGTCTTGAAATCCAACGAATGGTATCATCTGACTTTTGATGTGGCAATCCTGGGCAGCACGGCCGATGAACTGCCGGTGGAATTAGGTGGCAAGTATTGCGTGGTTGACTGGACCAACTCTGGCGTCCAAGCTGGCGGAGACCTGAAACAAGGCAGCTACCTGAGCGTGTACAGCGATACCTATTATATTTATGGCGAAGACTATATCGATATTCCGGTTCTTTCTAGCCACGATATCTCGGCGACGGTATCATCGGCAACCTACTACGATTACTCAAGTACAAGTGGGGCTCAACCGCGTACTCTCTCTTCTTCTCAGTATTCAGTAACGGAAAACGGCCGTACTTCGTTCAGACTCTCCCATACATTGAAAAGTGATTTAGCAGGAACAGATGTAGATGTTTCGTCCATTACATATACGATCACGATTTCCAACGGGATATCTCCAACCAAGACAGTTACAGTCATACAATTTCCTCCTCTGTATATTGAACCCAAACGTTCAAATGGCTACGTTTTTATCAATAATTACTACTCGTATAATAGGCCAGAGGAAATCCCTGCGTATTCTGATTATTACGGATATGGTTATAATCGAACGAGGGATCGGCTTGGAGATGTTTCCGGTCGCGACAATGTTACTGGAGATGGTGAAAACTCAAATCCATTTCAGTACAATATTCATGTTTCTGCACTAGGAGCAGATTCTGACTTTATTATTGGCGATCCTCGTGGTGCTGCTAAGAATTGGCCTGGGCTTTCGTTGAATGGAAATTATCTGCCTTCACAAAGGACAGGTGTAAACAATATGGTATCTCCTTTTTTCAAGATATCATCGGCTTATTCTAAAACCGTTACAAAAATACTTGATTATGACTTGGTAGAGGAACGATGTGCTGCATTTCAAGAGAATGGATATCCTGCGGGTCGGTGGAGAGTTCCTACTGAAGGCGAGATTATGTTTGCCGTTACTCTTTCTGATCTGGGTAAAATTCCTTCGTTGTTCATGGGGTGCCCTTATTGGGCTTCGAGTGGACGTCTATATGATCCTACAACAAAAGCGTTTGTAGAAGCCACTTCTTATCAAGCGCAAAACGATAATGGTGTTAGATGCGTATATGATGTTTGGTATTGGGGAGATAATCAAATGAATCTCACTATATGGAATGGGTATAATGATTAATCTGGATTCCGATGAAAAGATTTTTAATTGTTTTCAGTTCATTAGTTATCTTGTTGGCCACGGCTTCCTGTACAGACCTGCTTGACCCTAGCTTGCGGGATGCCATGCAGGTGATTTCCGAAGATGCTACGATGACCATAGGTTTTGGCGTCCCAGCCGAAGTTTCCACCAAGGCATCCATGGCCAGCGATCCGTCCATCGAATCAATTCATGTTTTCGTTTTTGATGAGGAAGGTACCCTCCTTCAGGTCCGCAAGGCGACAATTGGAGAAACATCGGTTAGTCAGAATTATGATAATCCTGTCAATGCTGCAACGATGACCTCCTCATGGCATGTCGACAATATCATGATGTCTGCCGAAAAACGAGTGCTTCACTTCGTGGCCAACCTGGCCGATGACCAAATTCCCACTTCGGGATCAGAGGAATCCATCTTCCGGAGTTTGGCTGTAGTTTCGCCCAACGCTGCCTATTGGCAACGCATCGAATTGGCTTCTATTCTTCCGTACAAATACAAAGGAGGAGGTAAGTACTCCTATGTGGATGATGATGGAGTCTTTCAAGAGGATCAACCTGTTAAAAAAAAGGATGGAACAAGTGTGGCTCCCGATGGCTCCTATACTGATTTGAATGGTTATACCGTCAACGTCGGAGACTATATTGACAGTAAAAGCAGGAAAATCGTCAATGGTACCGGTTATTACGCAGACGAGGTGGTTTCAGCGAAAGTGGCATTGGTCCCGTTGGTGCGCAATTTCGCCCGGATAGAGTTTACTAATTCTTGGAACACTTTTAAACTAAAAAAAATTGCGTTGGCTTATGAACCAGCTGCTGGCCTTGTAGCTCCGTATAATGGTGGCTTTGCAAGTGAATATATTGGTCTGACACCTGGTGCAGAACCAGATATGACAGCTACTACATATACGCCGCTGCTTCCTGCTGCTGGCGTAAATAAAGTTTGTCCTACGAGTTTTATCCCTGCGGAGAATAATCGTGCTACACTCTTTATTTATGAGCGTGCCATTCCGACGACCAACGCGACATGTGTGATTATTGGCGGTGAACTTGCAGGCGCAACTCCCGAACAAAAAGACAGTGAAGGAAATACATGGTTCAAAATTGAACTTGCTGATACCCAAGGCAAGTATTTTAAGATATACCGAGATTGCACCTACCAAATGAATGTTACAAGTATTGATGCGACTGCCATAAAGTATTCCAGCCCTGAAGCTGCTTTCAAAGCCGCTCCTGTGGGTGACCTCTCAAATTCTCCAGAAACAGCAACCTTGACTCAGATCACGGATGGCAATGGCTTGACACTGTGGGTGAACTACATTGACCATGTCGATCTGACCGGTGGTACCACGGTCCCTTTGCTCTATACTTTTTTCCATCAAAACGGCAGCAATCGTACATATTTTCCTGCGAAAGTCGAATTCGAGCGTGAGAAAATACAGGGATCCAATTTGGACTGGGCGACAACCGCTACTGTTACGAAATATACGACTCCTTTGTCTGAAAGCTCGCCATACTATTCCCAGATTCCAGACAGAAACTATAATTGGTATTTAGCGGAGGTTACATTGAATCCTAAAGACCCCAATGGCGCCGTTTTACAGTCTAATATCCATGTCAAGGGGAGTGTTACGACAGCAGACGGCGTTCCGAGAAACAGGACCTTATCGCGCAATGTAACATATACCGTAATGCCTCAACGGGAGTTAGGTTTGGAGGCTTCTTCTTTGGCCGCTGATGCAGCTGATGTGCCGACAGTTGTTACTATTACGCTTCCTAATACATTGGGTCCTTCTGTCTTTCCGCTTACATTGAAGATTGAGGCTCAAGACAATAACCTTACGCCGACCGATAATATGGCAGTGGAATCCGGGCCGTCAGCTTTTGCCCCCAACTCGAATACCTATTATTTCCTTAAAACTATTAGTTACACAGAGTATCTGGCTTCGGCCAATGGTTCGCCGGCTTATTCATTCCGTTGTGCGTTCAAGACAACTAAGTCAACCGGCAAAACACCTGTTACAAAAATTCGTGTAACAGAGAAACTTAAGGAAGATGAAACGCGAGAGAGTCTGTTCCTAGGCGGAGACGATGCTACCGTCGACTTAAGAGTCGGCCCGGCGTTCATTCTCTCATCAGACGGTGTCTCTGTCGAAGCCTCTGAAACCAATGCGACCTTTACGGTTTATTCGACGGGCAGCGAAAACACCCAATGGACATTGACCGCCAATAATGGTGCTACACTATCTTATGGCACACAGTCCGGCACTTCTATCACAGGAACAGGCAGTCAAGATATTACTGTTACTTTCCCGCCGAATGCTAATACTTCTGGTCCAGCGACTTATACAGTCACCGCCAATCGTACAGGCTTCCAGAATCAGATATTCACGGTTACGCAGCGACCTAAACCATTACTCTATACGTTCAACGCAAGTGATTTTACTTTTGGTACAGGAGCTGATACCTACAACGGTTCTGCAGCATCTAGCGACGAGTATGTGAGTATTGCGCTGCAACAAGCCGCAGGTACAGATAGCTATCTGACATTAGGCCGTAGAACACAACAACAAACTAACAGAGGATCCATAGCAGTTACCCCTAAGTCGGGCTACAAGATCACCGAGATAAAAGTAACTTATAGCAGTGCTACTTATGCTGGCTATGATTTCAACGGTACTACTAGCGTAAGCGTAAATACCGGCACTTATAATCGGGACAGCAGCAATAGTACAACTGCCACTTGGACCGGTACAAGCACGGATGTGATCTTCACGAATGGTTTCACAACTAGTGGGTGGTTAACTACCACTTATAATTTCCCTAGAGTAACTTCCATTGAAGTAACTCTTGAAGTGATTTAATACGTCCCGATGCCCATTGATCGAGAAATACCATGATTCCAAAAGGGTGCTATCTCATAGATAGCACCCTTTCTACATCTGGCTGGAGCTTTACCTTACTGAAGATTTCCCCACACAAGCCCCCAGATGGTAGCGAAAGTCTCGCGGGGGGCATAACGGAGAGAGAAAGGAAGCCGACGGAGGAAGCGGCGGAAGGTATTCAGTTTGCGGCGGCGGTCGCCTGCTGCGAGTTCTTCAGGACGAGCTTCGGCGAAGTGGCCGAAGTTGCCCCCTTCCAGGACAATCTGGAGCAACGGGGCGGGGGAGACGTGCTGGCCGGCGAACACCGGGTCGGGCACGTCTAGTACTTCTGCCAAGAAAGAGAACAGCAAACGGTTCCATCGTAGCGTGCCGGTGCGCCGGAATACCTCGCGCAGACGAACGGGATCGAAAGACCCTGCGAGGCCCCGGCAAACCATGGCCATATCGCAGAGTTGCCGCATTCCTACGCCGGGTCCGATGGCATGCTTGAGGATGTGCGCGGAAAGCATCAGCAGCGTCGCTTCGGGCGTTCCGATTTCGGGCAGATTCCGGGATGCGCAGTGGAGGTCGAAATAGCGGTCGTGCAGATCGATATCAATACTGTTGCTGCGTCCGTGCAGGCTTCCGTCTGAAGCGCGCGAGGCGTCTTCCAGCAAGGGAAGCGCCTGCGGCAATTCCTGCTTCGGCAGGTAGAGGTCAATGTCGCCCAAGGCCCGGAACTCCGGATGCGGATAGAAACGTGCTACAGAGATCCCTTTCATTACGACCGGTGAAAGTCCGGCCTCCCGGAATCGTTCAGTAATCGCAGTGGTTTCTGTGGCGATTCGATAGTGCTGCCGGACGGCGCGGAGTGCATCGGAGAACAAAGTGGCAATGACCGGGTCAGGCAATTTGATGTCGGAAGGCAACAGGAGAACAGCCTGATAGATTTGTCCCAGCACGGTCTGCCTGCGTGCCTCAGTGACAACCTCTGCCCACTGCGCAGCGGTTGCTTGCCGTGCCAGGCCTTGCTCATCAGCAGTAAGCGGCCTCTCATAGAGGCCGCTTCGTACCAAGGCTAGGAACAGGTCGGCTGTCATTAGCGCCGTCTGCGGAACAAGCCGCGGGATTTCTTGTGTTTTTCTTCCCGGATGCCGGTCACGATCTCATGGATGGAGCCCCAGTCCGGTAGTCCGCCGATATTCCGGTCGTCAATATACACGTCGGCTACCACCTTGCAGGAGCGGCCGGCCTGTTGCTTGAAAAGGGCACCCGGCGGGTAATTGCTGTTGATGGCATAGAATTCAAGGCCGCGCTCGCGGCAGAATTCCAGTGCCTCATCGAGTAACTCGCCGTCACGCGAGGTCCAGAGTATTAACTTGTGACCCTCCGCGACGAATGTGCGGAGGGTCTCGATGGCAAAGGGAATCTCTTTGCCGATTTTGGGATATTTATGCTCGACGATCGTTCCGTCGAAGTCGACAGCGATGGTCATGCCTTAACTATTCTTTTTCCGACGCCGGCCTTTCTTCTCTTCGCCGTAGCCATAACCGTACCCATAGCCGTAGCCATAACCGTACCCATAGCCGTACCCGTAACCATACGTGCCGCGGTATTGCGTTGCATTGAGGACAATGCACGGGTTGGTCAGTTTCTTCTGGGTATAGAAGTCATCGAGAGCAGGGAGGTTGCGCCGGTCAATCTGGCCGCTGCGGATGACGAAGACAGTCATGTCCACCAGTCGCTGGATGACAAGGGTGTCGGCTACGGCATTGACCGGAACACCGTCCAAAAGGATATAATCGTATTGCTTCCGCAGCGTCTCAATCAGCGAATCGAAACGCTTACGTCCCAGAAGCGCGGCCGGGTTCGGCGGAATATGGCCTGCAGGGATGAAATCAACGCCGTCCAGGGCGTTTTCGTGCAGGATGTCATTCAGGGCGATGGACTCGTCGTTCAGATAATTGGACAAACCGATGGTATTGTGTTTCAAACCGAAGTGGCTGGAAATAGTACGCTTGCGCAAGTCAGTATCTAGCAGGACGACTTTCTTGCCGGCGTCGGCCAGACAGTTGGCGGTATTCAAGCTCACAAAGGTCTTACCGGCCGAAGTACTGAACGAAGTGGTGGCCAGCACAGTGCTATTGCTGCCTTCCGGCTTCATAAAATCAAGATTGGTGGTCATCATCCGCATCGACTCCGTGAACGAACGGCTGAAGGAGTGACTGTAGGCCGTCTGTTTCGGGTCTGGCTTCTCGCCTTTCTTGGGCTTCTTCATCTTAGCCTTCGGCAGTTCCGCAAGGAACGGCGTCTGCACGCCTTCATCGACCAAGTCTTTGCGCGTGCGGATCTTGTTGTCGAGGAAGATGATGGAGAAGAGAATGATGGCAGGAATCAGGAGGCCGACCAACAGGCCGATGAGCAGCATCCGGTTGCGGTTCGGATTGATGGGATAGGGGGTACCTGCCGCATTGTCAATCATTCGGGCGTTGTTGTCCACCATCGTCTGCGTCAAGGCGTTTTCTTCCCGCTTGTTGAGCAGGTAGATGTAGAGGCTTTCCTTGATCTTCTGCTGACGCTCGATCGACAGGAGTTGCCGGGCTTTGGCTGGCATCGTGGTGAACTTACGGAGCGACTCGTGCTCCTGGTCGGAAAGGTCGTTGCGCTGGACTTCCAGGGTCGTGATCAGGTTGTTGATCGAACCCAGGATGCTTTGACGGAGCGGAAGCAAAGTGGCTTCTGTCTGCTTGACGGCAGGACTCTCCTCGCTGGAGGCTTTCAGAAGGCGTTCCCGCTGGACCAGCAACGAATTATACTGTGTGATTTCGTTTTCAATCTTGGCGTCTTCCAATCCCGTATTGACTGGGATAGGTTCGTACGATTCAAAGGAGGCCGTGATATAGTCGCGCAGGAATTCGGCCAACTTGAGTTGGGTCTCAGTCTTGACGATCTGGGCGCTGAATTCCTTGCTTTCGTTCAGGTATTGTGCCGACGCGGCATTGGCGTCTGTGATCCGCTCGGAAGCTTTGAATTGGGCTATTTCGTTTTCTACCCCACCCAGTTCCTGCTCGATGAGCATCAGTCGTTCGTTGATGAAAAGCGCTGTGTTGACCGCCACGCGGTTCTTCTCCCGAATGGCATCCTCATTGTATTTTTGGATCAGCGTATTGATGATGTCGCAGGCGCGTTGGGCCGAGAAGTCCTGCAGGGAAACCCGCAGGATGGTACCTTCGCTCTGGGTAACGGACAGACGGGAGAGAAAATACGAAACGGCATTCCAGATGGGCTGTTTGGTGATCGTGACAGGCTTGCCGGCTGCTTCACCATGGTAATAGCGCGTCGGTGTAAAGATAACGCGCGCATTGCCCACAGGAATAGTATCTCCGAGTGAAACGCGGGCACTCCGGCCATCCGGCAGCTGAACGTTGATGGTTGCAGGATCGAGCGTGGTAACAGTGAGTCGGAGATAGTCCGGCGTGTTTTCGTCCGGTAAAACGGTCATCTTGACCGGGGTCGTTTGGTATAGCTCCACGTTGCGGAGTTTGATGGGCAAAGTATAGCTGATATCGGCGTTGAGAGTCCGGACCGTTTCAGTCATCAATTCCTTGGACCGGAGCTGCAAGATCTCGTTGGTCATGTTGACCTTGTTGATCATGCCGCTATAAGTGCTCATGCTCACGGACATTCGCGTATTGCTCGGATCTTTGATGATGATGGTGGCGTCGGCCCGGTAGGTGAAAGGGGTCTTTGCGTACTGCCAATAGGTGTAGCCCACACACAGGGCGACGCACAGTACAAACCAGTACCAATGACCCAGCATATAGACGAGTAGGTCGACAAGGTTGAGGCGGCTGTTGTTATTGGTTTCTTGCATGGCGACTATTTGGTTAAGGCCAGATAAGAGAGGACCAGGCTGGCAAAGGAACTGACAATACCGATGGCGGAAATGAAATTTCTGGCGCTGGCACTCATATTCGATCCCTTGTGCTTAAGATAGATGATGTCATTTTGCTGGAGATAGAAGACCGGCGATTCGAAAAGTTCTTTTTTCTGGAGATTGACGGAGTAGGCTCGACGGATACCATTCTCGGTGCGAATGACAGCTACGTCTTTGATATCCATGTTTTCACCATTTGTTCCACCGAAGCGGGCAATGGCCTGCAGCAGGTTAAGGCTTTTACCTTCAATGGGGAAGATCACGGAATTGCGTTCCCCGATGACCGTGATGGTAAAATTGTCGAGCGAAACATTGACCACCGGCTGGCGGATGTAGCCCCGCGTGATGATATCATCTGAAATCTTGTTTTCCAATTCCTTGAGCGTCAAGCCCAGGACATGGATCTTGCCCAATACCGGGAACTCGATGTCTCCATTCTGGTCCACCGTATAGGTAAGGACAGGCTGCTTGGTTTGGTTGCTGGCCAAGTCCGTCAGCGTGAGGAGCGTATTGAACGGGGCGGAAAGCTCGGCGTTTTCGCTGATCACCTGGATGCTGAGCCGGTCTTCGATTTGGATGGTCAGTTCCGGCGCAGGTTTGGCAGGATAATCTTTATTGTACTCCATGTCAAGCAGATAGCCTAGCGTACGCGGCGTAGTACAGCCGACGGCTGCCAGCAGCAGGACAAAGACCAGGAACAAGGACAGATTATGGTTTTTCATACAACTGCAGTATTTTGTCAATCATTTGTGGACGGGTAAACCGATTTAAAAAGCGAAGATACGCACTTTCTCCGAATTTATCACAATTTGCCGTAACTTCTTGAATGGCGGTCGCATATTCCTGCGGATTCCCCGGCGTAACGTTTCGTCCGGAGACCCCGTCTTCATTGACCCAGGAAACGCCGGATCCGGGAATCCGGGTGGCTACAACAGGCTTGTGGCAACTCATTGCCTCAATCTGTACGATGCCGAAGGCTTCGGTCTTCATCGTGCTGGTGAGCACAAAACAGTCGCAGGCACCGAACCAGGCCGCCAGGTCCTCGTCGGGTATGTATCCTTCCAGTGTTATGCGGTCCTCCAGTCCGTTTTCGCGAATCTGCGCCAGCAGCGAATCATAGAGCGGGCCGGTACCTCCAATGACCAGGTGGTAGTCTTCCGGGAGCAGGGCCATGGCATCGACCAGGTGGGTAAACCCTTTATAAGGAACCAGCCGTCCAATGCTCAGAACCAGTTTTTTGCCTGCGAACCGGCTGCGAAGTGCCGCTACTCTTTCCGGCTTGGGCTGCAACGGGTCGATGCCGATGGGTACGGCCGTGCATTTGTCTTGCACACGGGTCAGATACGGTGATTCGCGTACGTAAACGGGCGTGGTTCCTACAATCTTTTCGGCACGTCGGATCAGCCAGTGCTGGAGAGGGCGATAGAAGAACAGGAAGAAACGCTGTGAGAGAATATCACTATGCCAGTGCAGGAACACACGTCCCTTGTAACCACTTAGCCGAAGCGCTAATGCGGCCATCGGGTCGGGATGATGGATGTGGATGATATCATATTCGGCGTGGTGTTTCCGCAGCCAGCCAATCATTTGGGGGGCGAGCATGGTCGCCGCCATTTTCTTCCAGGTCGGTACGACGATGATACGGCCGTTGTCATTCAGCGGGATCACCTGTAAGTCCTTCGTCACGTCGAAGCTCGCGCAAAGCATGTCGCAGGGAATGCCGCGGGCAGAAACACCTTCCGTCAGGCTTTCTTCCACCTTTTCCACGCCGCCCCGGATGGGGTAGAACTTACCGAGCTGCAAGATCTTCATAAAGCTGGATATACTCGTTGAAGCATTTCGTCCGGTCGAAATGTCGTTCCGCATGCGCGCGGCAAGCCCTTCGCCAGATTTCAGGGGCGGTTTGCCGGATATTGTGGAGGGCCTGAGCCAGGGCATCTACTTGCCCCTTCTTCACGACCAGTCCGGTCTGCGGTGTGATCGATTCGACGCTGCCCCCCGTTTGATACGTGACCACCGGCGTTCCGCAGGCGATTGCTTCCAGATTGACCGTCGGATAATTGTCCTGCCATGTGGGATTAACCAAAGCGGTAGCTTCTGTATAAAGAGATGCCAGGGCTTGCGCATCGGTCGTTCGGTCAATCGTGACAATGGATAGCGGAAACTTCTTCTGCAATGTCGGTTCCATTTTGCCCACCAATACCAACTGTTCGTCCTCCCGCATTTTATGACTGAGCCGGATCAGATCGGCAATCCCCTTCTCCGGAAGCCAGATGGAAGCGACAGCCAGGTAGTAAATCGGCTTGGTGATGCCGTAACGGGCGCGGAGGCCTGGATCGAGACGTGGTTGAAACGTGTTCAGGTCAATGCCGTTATGAATGACGTGGCACGGCGTCTCTTTCAAGAAAGAGCGGGCCAGTTCGCCGCGCATCCATTCGGAGGCAGGTACGAGTGTTAGCGTGCGGAGACTGGTGAAGGCCTGTTGCTTGTCACGGAAATTCTTCCGGGACCGGTCGAATCCATAGCTGGCCGGGAAGGCTGTCTTTTGCGGGCAATCGTGGCAGCCTGTCTGCCACCGCTGGCACCCGGCAGCGGTATAATGATAGCAATGGCCGGTGAAGAGCCAGCAGTCATGAACGGTCCAGATCACAGGTTTTCCGCGTTCCGCGAGGAAATGGCAGAGCGTAGGATAATGCAAGAAGTAACCGTGTACATTGTGGATATGGACGATGTCGGGGTCGATCTCCCGAATGCGTTGGACCAGTTGCCGGGTTGCCCGCCGGGAGACTAAGCCATGCAGATCGAAAAGGCGCGTAGCAACCCAGTGAAAGAAAAGATCGGCCTTGTTGCCTACCGGCAACAATTGGGAAGTATGGGTAGGCACACCGTCTCGCGCCCGACTGTAAGCGATGTAACTCTCCCAGCCGTTCGCCAGTGCCAGTTCGCCCAACTCGCGCATAATTTTCCCTGTGGAGGTGTTCTCCTTTACGACCGGGTTGATTTGGAGGAGCTTCTTAGGCATACATCAATGGCCGCCCGTCAAGACTGCGAGTAGTTTGGGCGCAAAGCGATACAACAAATAGTAGATCAAGGTCAATCCAAGAAGCAAGATGACGGCGTTGCCGATCCAAACGGCCAGCAGTCCGCCGCTGGTCACTTTCGGCAACAAGGCCACGCCCACTTTTTTCATGGCGATTTGCGGAATGTAATGGTAAAGAAAAACAAACCAGGCCCAGTCTTTCCAGAAAGGGGCGAAAGGAAGGGGATGTCGATCCAGCCATCCTTTGCATTTGTCGGAATGAACGAAAAGAAGCGCAATGGCCGTACCCACACTGAACCAGAACAAAGGCTCCGGGACAATGTGGTAATACCAGAGAATTCCGATCACGACAACGCCTCCACCCCAGGTATAACGGACAAACAACCAAATCAACGGTGCCAGCAGACAAAGCAGAATCAATTCCCTGACAAGCCAAAGCGACAGGTTGATCGGCCCCTTCCAGACAATGAAAGCCAGATTCTTCCAATTGTCACCCAGAAAACCGGATAACATATCGGGGGCCAGTTTATGGGCAGCCACATAGATAGCCAGCGTGATGGCATTGGCGATCAGATAAGGAATCAATACCACAAAAAGGCTTCGTTTATACATATACCCAAACCAGCTTAAACTGGGTTTGGGGGGCATGTTTCGAAAGAAGATGCATCCGGCCAGTATGAAAAAGTAGGGGACAATCTGGCTGGTTATTGTCACCAATCCTCCCCCGATGCGGTCAAATACCGCATATCCCTTGTCAAACCAGTCGGGTAGCGAGGCGTGTCGGATAACAACGATCAGCGCCAAAAGGACTGTGATCCAATCAAGCCAGCCGTTATTCTTTTTTATTGCAGTAGTTTTTGAAAGCATTGCGTCCATTGTTGCATGATGGTATTTTCACGATAGGTATCCAGAACAAGGCGGGCGGTCTTGCCCAGGCAGATGCGTAAGTCTTCGTCTATCATCATTCGCCCCAGCGCCTGCGACAGACCTTCGATATCTCCTTCTTTCACCAGAAAGCCATTCTCCCCATCGCGGATAATATCTTTCGGTCCGCAAGGGTAGTCGAACGTCACCACGGGGAGGCCGCAACTCATGGCCTCGATCATGACCATCGGGAATCCTTCATAGTGCGAACTCATAGCCAGAAAGGCGCTGGAGGCATACGCTTGGGCGATTTCCGTTGTCGGGGGATAGATCCGAACGGATTCTTCTAAATGAAGATGGCGGATTTGCTGCGTGAGTTTCTCCTGCCACTCGCCCTGCCCAAAGATGGCAAGATTCCAGGTCTCGCGCAAAGCAACTGGCAACAGATTCCAGGCTTCAATCAGCCTGTCGAACCCTTTCTGGTAGTCGAGCCGACCTACCGCAATCACGCGGTGGCTATTCCGAGTGTCGGCTTGTGGCGTATCGGTTTGAATTGCTGCATTCGGGATGACTGTCAGGTTGGGTAATGCGCCCCAATAGGTGGCATCTTCGTGGGTAAGTACCACAAACTGATCGAACCGGCGGACGATCCGCTCATCCTGCCAAGTCCGGAAACGATCGGCTAGTCGCAATAAGCCCCGGCGGTTGTATTGCAGGCGGAAAAACTTGTTGTAGTGCAATTCCAGCACTTTTTTGCTGCCGTCCTGGATGCGGGGGATGAAGGAAGATTCGGATGGATAGAGTGAGACCACAATATCGGCCCGCTCCTTCAAAAGCAAACGCGAGAGCCGCTTCCGGTGCAGGCGCCGCTTCCGAAAGTAACTGACGATTTTGGCCAAAGGACTCCGCTGGTTGTCAACTGCGTAGTTGATGTCCAGATCGATCATCTTCACTTCAGGCGGGAACGCATAGAACGGCGGCAGCCCGCTTTGGTCTGTGGTCACGACCGTCAGGTCGTTGCCTCCTTGCCGGACAAACCAGCAGAGTTTGTTGAGCAGGACCCGCTCCATCCCGCCCGGATGGTGGACCGAGGCGATGCAGTAGATGAGTTTCATACCGTTTTGACAGGGGGCGCTTCCTTGTCGCCGTCAATACAGAAGAGCAATGCATCAATCAGGAAGATGTCGGTAGCTACTTTCGCCCACACGATAAACGTGACGGCTGTCAGCAGCAGGGCTGGAATGGCGAAACGGTTGAATTTGGAAATCAACGACAAGTGGTTGAACAGGTAATAAATGGAGTAGATCACCAGGCCCACGAGACCGCAATAGAGCACAAAATTGCAGTAGCCGATATCCGTGCCCCAAGTATATAGGCCATATTTTCCGTATCCAACCCACCAACCGTGTGGATCTTCCGGCCAAATCCACATGACTTCCATCAGAATATCAGTCGAATTTGTCCTGAACTCCCCGGTTTCCACCCAGTTGAAGAAACCCTCGAAACCAAAGCGGATGTCAGTGTAGAACGAAGCGCTGGTTTGATACAGATAGACGGAAATACCGATGGTTGAAGCCAGAAGGACAAACAGGAGCGCTGTAAGAATAACCTGAATACGGGACACATATCCACCTTTTTGCACCCGGAACATGCCGATGGCAATGTATGCCAGACCCAATGCTGAACCGACCATTGTTGTCCGTGCAATCATACATCCAATCACTGTGATGACCAAAAAGGAGAAAAACAAGAAACCGAACTTGGGAAGGTTTTCTCGGACGCGGGATTCAGCTGCGAGTTGATGGGCGATCAGTACTTGAACTGCCGAGAACCTTACACCGGCCGGGTCGAGCGCACATCCAATGCCGTAGAGACGGCCAATCCCTTCGAAATAATTATAACTGTACAAAAACACAGCTTGAACAACCGATTTTACAGCAGGAACATTGTCAATCAATATGGCTATGAAGCACTGCGCTACGCAAACAATAGCAATGTAGCGGGTAATCAGCATCAAGTCGACTCTTCCATAAAAGTACCGTAAGACGGTGTAAACGCCATAAGCAGCAGCGAGCCAAGTCGCAAAAGACCCAAAATAGGTGACATAGATCGTGTCATCCGTGCCGTTGAGGGTAATGGCAATGTAGCACCAAAGCGAAAAGACTAAAGCGAGAAAGGCTGAGACAATGACGCGACGCGAGAAAGAAGGGTTGTGTTCCCGGATACCCTTGAAAAAGAAGGCGGCGGCACCGAAAAGGGCCATAAACCTTTTCGAACTGATGAAAGGGAGTATCGTCAGGGTGAAGTCCCACATAAAGGCATCTACCGCAATCGCACAAATGACAACAATAAGGATTTTTTTCATGGTTTATCGATACAGGATGCCGTAAACGACTCGGTAGATGAGACAATGATACAGGCGAATGACCAACCAGTGACGATGGGCCGCCGCTCTTTGTAAAAGCCTGGTTCTCAAGGGGAGCGCCTTGTTGGCCATGGCGGCTGTATTGGCTTCGGACCACCAGCGGTACCAAAGCTCGTAGTTGCTGCGGTCGCTGCTGATGAGCAAAGGTAGCTTCAAATAGAGTTTCAAATACTGGATGTAGGGAGCCAATGGTCCTGCAAATGGGGATGCGGTCACAGCCGCCGTTGCTTCATTCAGGTTTGTCTCGATCTCTGCCCGGCGCGCATCGCTGAACTGCCGACTGAGCGAGGTTTCACTCACGGCATTGTAACGGTAAAGGGGTGCGTGCAGTTGTGCTACATGGTTGGCCGCACAGTAGGCTTTGATCATGAATTGCATGTCCTCTCCCATGTCGGCGCCGTCGATAAAACGGATATCATGTCGGACAAGCAGGTCGCGTCGTACGAGGAATAGCCAGAGATTCCAGCGCATGGTGCCGCCCATCAGGTTCTTTAATGCTTGCAGCGGCGTATCGTAATCCGCTTGCCGCATATACCGTCCATTTTTCTCAAACCCGAGCGTCCAGTCCCAACCGACGATGTCGATGGGCTTGTCCGTCGCCAGTAAGACGCCCACTGCTTTTTCCAGTGCATCTGGCTCCATGCGGTCATCGGCATCGACGAATCCCACATAGTCGCTTGTAGCTGCATCCAGTCCCGTATTGCGGGCAGAAGCCACACCACCGTTTTTCTGTCGGATGATTTGGCACGAAATGTCGCTTTGGGTGGCAAACTTCTGTAACAATTCTGGCGTATGGTCTGTACTTCCGTCATCCACGAATACCACGTCGAAGTCGTGATACCGCTGTGCTGATATACTGCGGAGCGTTTCCTTCAAGGTCGCTTCTGCATTATAAACCGGGATGATCAGACTGACACGCATGGCTCACTTGATTAGAGAATGCTTCGTAACTCTTCGATCATACAAGCCGTATAGAGTGCCGCGCCTCGTTCATTCAAGTGGTCCGTGTCCCAGAAGAGGGACAAGTCATTGAAAAAGCGGGGATCTGTATGGTAGTTGAAGTAGGGGATCGACAGGCGTCGGGCCATATTCACCAAAGTATCATACTGCTTCGTTTGTTGGACCCCGTCATCTGCCAGACTGGGTGAAGTGGCCAACAGGACGCGGCATCCCTTTTCTTGGCAATAAAGCAGCATCTCTTCCAACAACCGCGTTTTTAAAGGATGGATACTTTCAGGGATTTTTGTATGGGTCTTTTCCGGGGTAAACTGTTGCCCGGCGGGTAACGGGACATAGCCTGACTGCGAATTCCTGCCGGATACAAATGCGAACAGATATTCGGGGAGTTTTGAATTGTACCGATAGAGATTTGACAGCATGGAAACTGGTTGGAACGGTCCCATTTCCTTTACGATCGACTGGCTGAAATCGTTGAGCGGATAAGGATAATAATCGGATATCTCGATGAAATCACCCCAGTCAAGATTGTGGGACAAGTAATCATCGTTTACGTCCCAGATCAAATATTTCGGGGTGTACCGATCCAAAATCAAGCGGACCTGACAGATTTGACAATATAAATAAGCGCCGTCTTTGCCAAGATTCCGGACAGACAGGCCCAGGCTATCCTGCAGCATGGCGGGGATATAATGGTGTGTGGCACGTGACGCGCCGATGATGAGCATGTCCTCCGTAGCCATTTCGGCGCCATAATAGGAAGTCATCTCATAGTTGTCGGGATTCGCGCGCAGGGAGACCTTGCGCAACGCATCCATAGCCGGCTTGCAGGCCAGATCCAGGACAACCACACTGGCCAGTACAACGAGCGCCCGGATAAAGAATTGAGAACCTTTCATGCCGTCAGAATTGGAAGTAGATGAAGGAAGATCCGTTTAATTCTCCCGCAAAGATGACAAAGGCAAACAGGATGGCCATCGAAGCGAGGCGGATCCAGGTCCTTTCAGCATGGAGAAAGTGGATGTTCCAGCCATTCTCGTCTTTCATTTCCTTGAAGAAGAGCACCAGGATGGAGAACAGGCCGAGCGTTCCGATCTCCAGCAGGCCATTGGTGAAAATGGGGCCGAAGCCCTTGCCGCACTGCGCGACAATGGCCGTCAGATCGGTAAACCGTGCGGTACGGAAGATGACCAGACCGCAGGCGACAATGATGAAAGTGACGATTCGGCGGGGTAGGGCGTAATACCATTTCCCCTTGAGATGGTGCTTCTTTTCGAATTTTTTGCGCTTCTTTTCGGCGGCGGCCGCCAGCACCAGAAAGATGCTGTGCCAGATGCCGAACAGAAGAAATCCCCATTGGGCGCCATGCCAGACTCCGATCAGGATCACATTGATGCAGGTGGCCAGGTAGAGTCCCCATTTGCCCCAGTTGCGGAACGCAACGTTGAGGGGCGTGTAAACATAGTCGGTAATCCAGCTGGTGAGAGACATGTGCCATCTGCGCCAGTATTCGCTCACATTCTGGGCGAAGAAAGGACGGAGGAAGTTTTCCCGGACCTTGAAGCCCAGGATGCGGCCTACGCCGATGGCCATTTCCGAGTAGCCGGCGAAATCGGCATACATCTCAATGGCATAAAGGATGGCAGCCAGGATGATGGAAGTCGTATTGTGGTAGCCTACATTGCCAAAGACAGCATCCGGGTAGGCCTTGATGCGGTCGGCAATGCAGAGTTTCAGAAACAAACCCCAGACAACGCGTCTGAAACCCTCGGCGATGCCGTCCCAGTCCGCCTGGCGCTCTTTCTTCAACTGGGGTATGAACTCTCCCGGCCGGTCGATAGGACCGGACAGGATTGTGGGGAAGAAGGCTACGTAGGCCGCAAAATCAACGAAATTACGTTCGGCGGCCATTTTGCCGAGATAGGTTTCCAGCACATAGCTCAGCAGCTTGAAGGTAAAGAAGCTGATGCCGACGACGTTCAGGATGGGCGATGCATCAGGGAACAGGGCGCCGAGGTATTTGAAATAGAACAGAATGCCGATGCCGAGGATGAGGCCGGCGATCATCCATAACCTTGCTTTGCCGGGATGGCGCCCGCTTTGTTTTTCGATACCGATTCCCAGGAAGTAGAACACGATGGTGACGACAATGAGAAGCGGCAGGCTCTTCCAGTTGGCATAACCGTAGAAAAAGTACGATGCCAGCAGCAGCCAGATGTTCTGTCCCTTGCCGCTTCTTTTCAGAATGGCGTAATAGGGCAGCAGGACGGCTGCGAAGAAAATCCAGAACTGATAGGAATTGACGACCATCCAGTGCTAGGCGGTTCTTGTCAGGATCGAATCGACCAGTTCCCCGACATTCTTCCAGGACAAGATCTCTTTCGACGTGAACTTGACGTGGAAGGCTTTTTCAACGGCCACGATCAGTTGGATATGGCTCAGGGAATCCCAATCGTCCACATCATCGGCCGTCGTCTGATCCGTCAGGACAATCTCATCGTCATCCAGAACGTCCCGGAAAACTTCCTGTACCCGGTCCAATACCTCATTTCTTTCCATTTTCTATTTTCTATTTCGTTTTGATATAACATACTTTATCTTGATACGTCTCGAGGTCAAGTTCATAGCGATCGTTTCCCAGCGGCGTGAAGCCCAGCCGGTCGTAATGGTCCTTGACCATCCCGTTTTTCAGCGTAGGCAGATACTCTCCCACGATGCGATGATAGCCTTTTTCGCGCGCTTTAGCGACCATGGTGTTCAGCGTGAAATGCTCCATGCCCCGTTTCAGCACGCGGCAGCTCATGAACCAGGTGTCCACGAACAAACTCACGGCATCCATCTTCTTCATGATGATGACACAGATCAGGCCGTTATCTCCGAACTTGTCTTCCAGGGTAAATGTGACAGGGATTACGTCGGGATCCTTGGCCAGGGCTTCTATATCGGCTTCCGTGTAGCGGACGGTGCGGAGATTGAACTGGTTGCTGCGCTGGGAGAGTTGGGCGACACGCGGGGTGTTGAATGTTGTAAATCCTTCCACGGTCGAGACCATGTCCAGGGACCGCAGGAAATCCGCTTCGTCGTGAAATGTTTTCGCGTAGCCGACCCGTTGGGCCTCTACCTGATACTGCTTCGTGCGGTCCTTGTCGGTCGTGCTGTACGAGGCAGTCTCAAACAAGTTGAGCGAATAGAGGAACTCGAGATAATCGGCCGGATCTTCAGGAAGTTCCGGAACCGTGATGCCGGAGATGTGCTCGCGGACGATATTCCGTTCAAACGGATTGTCATCCAGGAATACCATGGAGTCGAAACCGATGTTGAGAATCTGCTGGATAGCCCGGATGTTGTCCACTTTGGTTTCCCAGTTGGCCATGAAGACGGCGATGTCGCCGAGCCGGAGAACCATGTCCGGATGCTTCTCAAAGGGTTCCTTGGCTTTATCCTCATCGTTTTTCGAACAGATGCAGATAATGATGCCCCGGTCCTTGAGTTTCTTGACCCACATCTGAAACTCGGTAAATGCCTTGCCGATACCCAGTCCGTGTCCCAGTTGGATGCCTTCGAGACCATCGTCGCCTACGACGCCGCCCCAGACCGTATTGTCCAGATCCAGAATCAGGCACTTTTTGAACTTGCCTTTCAGGGCGCAGACGATGTCGAGGATCCGGGCACTGACATAAGGGAGCGAGTCGATCGACAGAATCATCTCCGTGCTGGTGTAGATGGACGCATCAAACATCCAGTTCCGTCCGTATTTGTTCTGCAGTGCAGCCAGGTCGCAAATGAACAGGTTGGGCGTCTGCTGCGCAAGCTCCATCAGACCGTAATTGAATTTCCGGACCTGCCAGCTGAACGAGAGGGATACTTTGTTGGCATAGCCGCCAAAGACGGTATCATCGATTTCCGGGTAGTTCAGGTAGATGATTTTCGCCCGGGAGGATGCACAGATGGAACGGACAAAATCCAGGCGCTCATCGGCCAGGGCCATTTTACCTTCATTGCCGGTCAGAGCGTGTTTTTCAGCCCATTTGTGCGTGGACTGGAAAACGATGATGAACTCCGGATCAAACGTGTGCAGGTCGCTGCCCGGATCCATGAACTGCTGCTCGACCTGGTTGTATTCCGCTTCGAACAACACAACCTGGAAGCCCAGGTCCACACCGGTTCCTTTGATGGCGGTGGAGAGCAATTGCGTAGCTGTATCACCTACGAGGGCTACCTTGACGGACGGAAGGCCTGACACGTCTTTCTTGCAGTTTCGTTTTAATTCTTGGAAAGATTTCATGGTACTCATTGGCGCGACAAAGATACAATCTTTTCGATGAATGCCATGTCTTTGCTGTTGAACTTGCGGGCAAACAGGGCTGATGAAGCGGCCAAAGTGTCATAATCGGCTGATGTCCAGTCTACGAGCGACCATTCCTTCCGGTTCGGAACCGGACGCCATCCGATGGCACGCACACACCCCTTCGCATCATCCTCTGTATTGAAAATGTTTGCTTGGTAAGGTGACATCCAGCACAGGGTTTGCAGGACGCTTTCGTCGGGGACGAAGGTATGCCGGAAGGTCCTCTCGACCCAGGCTTTGTGCGCCAGCGCGTATTGTACCAGGGATTCGGTAATACTCACCCACTGGGAGCCCTTTTTGAAATCTACATTCCGATTTCGCTTGATTCCCAGCAGCTCTTGCAACTTGATTCCGGCTGCGCGAACCAGTCCGAAGAAGTCTCGCTTCCGGCCGAAATGCTCTGAAAACAGATGCCAGCGCTGCGTGCGGCGAACAAGATCCGGTGTCATCTGGTTCAGGGTGTAGCCGATAAATTCCTTTCCGTCGTGCGCGTCGCAAAAAGCATGGATGTAATCCTGGCTTTTGAGCGGGAGGTCCACTCCGGAGAGCAGATGATAATACTGATAAGGTCCCCTGGCCGCAGCGGCCTCGAACAAGGCAAATTCCGCCTCCACCATGCTGAACCCGCCCCAATGGATATCAATGCGCTGGTCCAATAGCTGCAACCCGGCTTGTTCTGTGTGCAATGCGGGCAGCGTTTTGACTTTTTTGTCGATATGCACATAGATATCGTTACGAGCATCGTCAAGACAGGCGATCAGTGTCTGCAGCAAGGCGAACTCATTGTGAGCCAGGATTAGATAAGCGTGCTTCATGCAATTCGCTGTTTAAGGCTCCGCAGCCTGTCGATCAGCCGACCAGCGGGCGTCTTGTAGAGTTTCCAGATACGGTATGCTTTTTTATCGGGCGTCCATTCCGTTTTGATTTCTTCCGGAAGAGAGTCATAAGTCTTCCACCATTCCCCGAACTTGACCGTGAAAAGCCGCCACGGCTTGCCGCCGGTATAGTGGATCGTAGCCGCTTCTTGCACTTCTTCCCAAAGCTGCGCACTGTACTGGCGGATGAAATCCGGGCGGTATTTCGGAATGAAAAAGGTCCGGATACCGTTGTAAAGCGGACTGAGTGGCAACACATGGCCTTGGCAAATCTGGTTGAGGGAGTCCTGGTCCGGGAACTCAAGATAAGGGACCCGGCAGGCCTCCAGGAGTTTCTCCGAGACATGGTCTTTCCGCATCTGCGCCAGATTCATCAGCAGAAAACCCGAGTTGAAGTAGCGATGCGGGTCGCAGCCCAATGCGCGGAAGCGTTCCGCCTGCTTTTCTATCGGGGCTTCGAAGACCACCCCCAGCCAGTTTTCGCCTAACGCAGTATTGCGGTACAACTGCCCGATGTCCTGCCGGACAATCACATCGCAGTCGATGTAAACGATCTTGTCGTATTCTGGCAGCAGTTCTGGCAGCAACAGCCGGAATGAGGCCGCTTCCGTGTAACGCGGGTCCGTATAAATCCCTTCCAGGCGGCCTTTCAGAGGCAGATATCGAAGCGTCAACCGACCTTGCCCGAGCCGTACCAGCTTTTCCTGCATCCGTTGCGGGATGGGTTCTGTCACCAGACAGACCACTTCAAAGTCCCCGGTCGAGGCATCCAGCATCGACCGCAGCATCGTGGCCGCTGGCACGAAGTAGTTGGGTGTAAAGGCAATGGCGAGCGGTGTCATCATGATCTTCCTCCACAAATGAACGCCAGTGTTCGGGGCATGAGTTTATTCAACAAGTAATAGAGTGCCAGGCATACGCCCAGCACGACGATGGGAACAAAAATGAATCTGATCCAGGTCCCCGTCACACCTTCCCCGCAAAGACGAAGGAAGAAACCTTTTGTCCATCCAAGGATATAGATTTCATGGACGGCATAAATGAAAAAGACGGTTGACGAGAGCCGTACAAACCGTTCTTGCGTCTTTGGCTTTTTGGTCAGCCAATCGCAGACGTTCAGAAAGGTAATCATTCCGAAAGGATAGAATGCACGGAGGAGCCATTCATGCCAGGGTTTATCCATTTGCGCCGTAGCCAGAACCAACAGGACTGCCGCAAGGATCGCTGCCGGCAGCTTAACTTTTTGGCCCAGGGAGAGGAAATTAAAACGATTGATGCTCATCCAGGCACCCAGGCTGAAATAAAAGATGGCCCGCATGGAAAGGATTCGAGGCGTCCAGGGACTCAGGTAGAGAAGGATCAGAACCCCGAGGGATACCCAGGGATACTTTTTGTAGAGGGGATAAAAGATGGGCGTGACCAGTGTCATTTCCATCATGTCGAGCATGAACCAGAGCGGGAAGTTGGCCGGGCCTGCCACGAACCAATAGTAGAGGCCGTAATGGACGACTTGCATTTCATTCGAATTGACCTGCAAACCGAAAAGGGAGAAACCATAGTTCTTCAGGAGAATGGCCGCGACCACCAATAAATTCCAGATTATATAGGGGACCAGCAGCGTCCAGATACGCCGTTTCCATTTTGACAAGGTCCATCGGAAGGAAAAGCCTTTTTCCTCCAGATTCCAAAAGAACAAGTATCCCGAAAGAAAGAAAAACCAGCAGACGGCAAGCGGGCAGATGTGGTGAGAGATCATCTCCGATACAAAGCCGTAGGACGTGTTTACCCCATTGTAAATGCCTACTGAATGCTCAAACAGGACCAGGACGATGAGGGGGAACCGCATCGCTTTGATTAAGGCAGATTGCCGCGTTTGCAAGGAGGCAGAATCTAAGGCCATCGGTAATAGGCTATTGAAACAACCGGTGTTTGACCCACCGAAGGGCCATCATGACTTTGTCTTTGACCGCAGCACGCCGGCAGCGTCGTAAGTAGGAAGGAATGCTTCTGAAAGGCAGGAACTTGATGACCAGGTTGAAGTAGTCATACACGCATTTTTTGTGCAGATAATCCGGGTTGACGATGGCATAGTACTCCTTGTCTTCCGGATTGTCCGGTTCGGGCCATCCTATCCGTTCAATCCACTCGGACAGGGAAGAAATGGCTTCGATCTTTTCCTTGAAGCGGGAACTGTCGGCAGAAAGATGGGCAGGGGACTGCCTGAAGCAGAACAGCATCGCCTGCGTATTGGCTACCCCGTTGAATGATTCCCGGATGGGCGTGGCGATATCGGAACCGAAGGCACATGGGAAATCAATAAACCCACCATGGTCGAGCAGCGTCTGCCGGCGGAACATGAAATTGCCGATGCAGCTGAAGGTACACCCCCGAAGCCAGGTGTTCAAGTATTCGTAACGGGAAATGAACTCCGGCAAAATGGAATCGTCAAAGAGATGCCTGTCTTCTTCATCGATCTGTTCCACGGAAGAGTGGATCAAGTCTGTCTGCGGATACTTCTCGGCCAAGCGGATGCACGTTTCGGCAAAAAAAGGACGGTACACATCGTCATCTGCCGCCAGTACGACCCATTCTCCTTTCGCAAAAGAAAGGCTGTGGTTCCATTGTTTCACAAGATTCCCGCCGCCCAGATTGTGCTCATTCCGTATGTACGAGATGCGGACATCTTCAAATTCAGCCACAATCTCCCTGAGCGGCTCCGGGGAACAGTCATCTACGACAATCAACTCCCAATCCAGAAAAGTCTGGCCGATGATGCTGGCAATCGCCTCTTTGAGGAACCGGGCTTTATAGGCCGGCATGATGAAAGATATCCTTTTCACGAGAGAGGACTGTTTAGTGCTGCTTGATATGTTCTCTTATCATCCGTTGGATGAACTCCTTGCCGACGGTCATCCGGTACCTGGACCGATGTAGAAAGGTTGTGAGGAAGGAATCCGGAAAACAGACGGATAGCCGTTGCCCGAATGAAAGGGGGAAGTGGCAATCTTTGATATCTTTCCGCAGGCTGTCAATATAGGAAGTGGATGCCAGCCGTCGTTTCGTTTGGGACAGACAGATCTGTTGAATGGACTTCAACCGGCTTTCAATCAAAGCGGGCATCATGTTTTGGACCTGATCGGAAGGAACGGCATCGAGAATGTCTTCATAGTGGATCATAATCATTTCTGATGTCCACCTGGCGGAATGACTCAACGAATTCGGCAGTATTTTGTATTCATACACTTTTCTGTTGAGAATCAGGACAGGTTTCTCCGTGGAAAAGGCGATTCGCTCATTCATTACCATGTCTGTTCCGGCTCTCTTCGGATGAATTAGGAAGAAGGACTTTTCGGACAGGATGGTTCTTCTGAACAGTCTGGCACAAGGGGAACAAAGTATGATGTCGCCGATGATCATTCTTTTTCGCCATTCGTCATTCGCGATGAAATAGGAAGGCTGTTGCGTTTCAAAGAGGAAGCCGACGACGATGTCTGTATCTTCTTTGGTTCCTTCCGCCAGGATGGATAAAGAGTCTTTGGGCAAAGTGTCGTCCGCATCCACAAACAGGACCCATTCCCCTTTTGCCAAAGCGGCTCCGGCTCCTCTTGCTGCAGTATCCCCGGAGTTGACGGTATGGATCGTATGGATGATGTCGGATTTTTGGGCCCACGCATCGCAGATAGCCGGAGAGTTGTCCGTACTTCCATCATCCACCAAGATCAGCTCGAAATCCTGGAAGGACTGTTCAAGAATGCTTTTGATGCATTCTTCCAGGTAAAGATCTGCATTGTAAACAGGAACGCAGACAGAAATGAACGGATTCATCAGGCTTCTTGTTTTGGATGGACTGTTCCAGGAATTCCGATCACGGTGACACCAGGCGTAAGCACGTCTTTGACTACAACGGCACCGGCGCCTATTCTGACCTTGTCAGCGATTCGGATTCCCCCCAGGATCTGGGCATTCTGGCCGATGTCTACATTGTCGCCTATGACGGGAGAGTCATCAGGATAGCCCCCCGTACTTCCGATACAGCAGTTGCCGTGAATCTTGCAGTTGCGGCCAATCCGGGATTTGGGATTGACGATGATGGAGCCATAGTGCTCGATCACCAGGCCTTCCCCGAAACAGCCGGCGCTGATGATAAAACCCAGTCGGGATCCCAGCCTGTTTTTTCTGCCCCTATACCAGAAGGCAAGAAGTTTGGCCGGTCGGGTAAACGTATATTCTTCTTCTTTCCGCAAAAACCGGAGATATTTTCTGATGTAATAACGTTCCGGGCGGATGAGCCATTCCATGAAGTGTTCTTTGGCGGTCATATCCATTGAATGCTAATTTATTAATCCCGGCGGGGCTTGGAGAAGAAGTGGGCGATATTATTGGTCAAGACTCTTAGTCGATATCTTGGGAGGGAGTAGTGACTGGGTCTGTCATCCTGGTCATTGAACCAGATAACGGGTTTTTCGATCACTTTACAATGAGAAGCGGCCACCCATACATTCAACAAGCGTTCAGCCATATAGCCAAAAATCCGTTTTTGTGCCGTGTTATAGTGTGATATGTCGATATGCTTTTCCGTTTCTTCCAACAGCGGGAAAAGCCACGAACAGTATCGGTCGAAAGTTTCCCAGTTCATCAGGAACATATTGTAATGCCTTAGGTAATTGCCCTGATAAATCACTTTAAAGAAGGCATCCTTGATTTCCTGCGGCTGCGTTGCCTGGATTACGATATTCAACGTCCGGATATCATCGCTGATGTGGCATTCACAGTAGTCTTGAAAGAGAGAATGCCTGAAATTTTCGGGTTTGGCCAGTACGACAGCACCGTTCTTTATCTGCTCAAGTATCGTTTGAGGAATATCCAGGTTGAGGGTCTCGAACCGGTCCGTTTTAAACGAAGTATAAGGGAACCCAAACCGTCCCTGATGATAGAAGTCGAAATAGCGCCGGTAATGACAAAGGCCGATGACGGAGACATTCTTGAGATTCTTCCAAGCCCAATACATTCCGGTCAACTCACAATAACTACTGTTTTTGGAGCTGATATTGTCCCCCGTATCATCTCCCGGTATCCCCAAATCAATCTTGGAGACTGCTTTACCAACTTGAATCGGGTAATATGGTTCCTGTGTTGCACAGATATCCTTCTTGTGGCAACACACTAAAACTTTACAGTTGGGAAAATACATGGTAGTAGATAGATTATCAACGGTTCGCGCGCTTTCCTTTGAGAAATTTGTGAATAATGCGTTGGAAGAATGGTTTCAAGACCAATACAAAATAATCCTTGAAGGATAGAGCCCTCGACAATTTAAGATGCAGGCTGATGATTCTTCCTGGCGTATTGGCGTTAAACTGATTCATCATATTCTGGATTCTCCAATAGGAATCAGCTATGCCCTCTACTGCATTCCTGAGATTGGCTGGAGACTTAGATGACACAATCTTTTTCATCAGAATCATGGCATCCAAATCTGTGGCGAACTTGGGGTTGAAGGATTTCTCCAGGGAGGCCATCGCAGACCCTTCCCGTTCAAAATACCAATAGACAGGCTTGGTGTTGTAAAAGATCCGGTTGCAATGACAGAGGTAATGTGTTATGAATAACCTGTCCTCGTTGAAGCAGATTTGCTCATGAAAGGAAAGATGATGTGCTTGAATGATTGCCGTCCGAAAAAGCTTTCCCCAAATATACCCGAGATATCTGTATGGAGCGGGATGATACATTAATGCAACAGCCGCATCTCGGTTCAAATCGTAAACGCTTCTTTCTTCGACACGATATTTAATGTTGCCTTTTTCGTCAAAATACTCATAGCCACCGATGACCATATCGTATTCATTTGTCAAGGCAGACGCTAGGCACTCCAATGCATCCTGAGGCAAACAATCGTCGGCATCGACAAAGCAACAATACGCTCCCTGTGCGTGTTGAAGACCCATATTCCGGGCAGAACTGACCCCACCATTATTCTTCGTGAATAATCTTACGCGTGTGTCAGTAAAAGAATACTGTTCACAGACAGAGACGGTATCGTCAGTGCTTCCATCATCTACGACAATGACTTCTATGTCTTTCCAGCGTTGAGTCAAAACACTTTGAAGACACTTTCCGATAGAAGCGGAACCGTTATAGACAGGAATAATGACCGATATCATTTATGCGGCAGAAATGGCTTGATTGCGTTTTCTGGATTCCCATTGTAGTGGATGGAATAAGCAAAACGCTTCATCCTATTACTTGTACGTTAGTTTATGAAGGGGTATCGTGGCCAGGATCTCATGATGCGGCATCAGCGTAAAAGAAGGATCGTTGACAGACTGCTGCAGGTAGTGGGGAAGCGTATCGCTTACAAGCGGCATATCGGTCGGGTAGCCATATACATCAAAAAGAATCTGGAAAAAAAAGTAGTCAGGCATCCGGTCGTGTGTCTTCCACCATAACAGCAGCATATCGCATAAATCGGCTAATGCTTTGTTCCCGGTTTTGGCGAAAAGGATGCTGTTGAGCATATTGACCCGAAACCCCCTGGCCCATCCGAAGTAATAGGCATACGTGTTCCTCCAGTACTTGTAATGCGGTTCGGCAGGATCCCGTCGAAAAAAGAAGAGATCTTGATCAGCGTAAAGGGCCGGAATGGGACCGGAAAGGAAGACGGTGGCGTCAAGCCAGACACCTCCGTATGCCTTCAAAAGCATCAATCGGAGCAGGTCGGAAAAATGGGCGACCGAAAACACCTTTCGCTTTTGCTGCACAAACGTGGGGATGGCGATATACTCAGCCAGATTTGCGTCGGAAAGACGAATGATCTTGTAATCTCCCGCCCAGCGGTCAACCGAGTCGAGACACGTCCGTACGACCTCCGGCACCTGTCCGTATCCTTGTGACCAATATTGCCAGATAATCCGATCTGTACCAAGATCCTTCCTGGCCGCTATTTCAAACGTCGGCGGGTCCTTGCGGTACGCTTCGATGAACGCTTCGCAGATAGCGGCTATGCGTTTGTGCTGCGCCAGAATCTTGTATTCACGTAGTTTTCGCCAAACAAAGGTCCGTGACAGATTCATTTCGGGGACGATCTTAGCTATTGTAGAAATGCGGATGCGGAGAGGGCTCGTTCAATGACCGGGGCCATATCATAATACTTGTATTCGGCCAGCCGCCCGCCAAAGATTACATTCGGATCCGCCTGCGCAAGGGTTTGGTATCGTTGGTATATTTCTGAGTTACGAACATCGTTGACGGGGTAGAAAGGATCCATCCCATCACGCCATTCCGCCGGGTATTCCCGGGAAATGACGGTGTGAGGATTCTCATAAACGGCTTGCCCAAAAGATTCGAAATGCTTGTGTTCGATGATGCGGGTAAAAGGCGTTTCCCGGTCGGTATAGTTGATGACAGCGTTGCCCTGGTAGTTGGGCGTGTCCAGAATCTCTGTTTCGAAACGCAAAGAGCGATAGGCAAGTTTCCCGAAACGGTAATGATAGAACTCGTCGATCTTTCCGGTAAAGACAAGATGGTCGGCCAAACCTTCCCAGTAACCGCGATCTTCAAAGAAATCTACCCCAAGCCGGACTTCAATGCCTTGCAGCAAGCCGTCAATCAACTTGTTGTAACCGCCTTCCGGAATCCCTTGATACTTGTCGTTGAAGTAGTTGTTATCGAAGACAAAACGGACGGGGAGCCTTCGGATGATGAAGGCCGGCAAGTCGCAGCAGCGGCGGCCCCATTGTTTTTCCGTGTATCCCTTGATCAGCTTTTCGAATATATCGTGCCCCACGAGAAGAAGCGCCTGCTCTTCAAGGTTCCGGGGTTCCTTGACCCCTGCACGGACCAGTGCCGCACGGGCTTCTGCACGCTGCCCCTGAATGATCTTCTGCGCTTCTTCCGGTGCCGTAACGCTCCACATCTGATAGAATGTGTTCATGTTGAACGGCAAGTTGAAAAGTTTGCCCTGATAGTTGGCAACCGGGCAATTCGTATAGCGGTTGAAAGGTACGAAAGAATTGACAAAATTCCAGACCGCGTCATTGGAAGTATGGAAGATATGGGCACCATACTTATGGACGTTGATTCCGGCTATGTGCTCGCAGTAAACATTCCCGCCGGCATTCGGACGCTTGTCGATGACAAGACACCGTTTGCCGACCTTTTTCGCCTGATAGGCGAAAGTGGCACCAAAAAGGCCTGAACCAACGATAAGATAGTCGTAAGGCTTCATGGATTCGCTGTAAATTTCCGGGCAAAAAGGCATCCACTGGCGGAAAGCCTCGCCAAATCATCCAGCCGCCAGGTCGTCGCCGTCGAACGGATGATTTCCCGATGGAGGTAGGTATCCAGATTGACAACGCTGTCTTTCAAGGGAGAAGCCAGCAATTCGGAAGGGATGAAGTATTCATCCCCGCAGAAACTCCATCGATAGGTCTTTTTGATCGCATCTTTCCGATGCAAAACATACTGTACCGCTTCCTCTGTCAGACTCAACCAGTTGCTGGCTTTGTAAAATGTCAGCCCACGGTTCGACTCGATATGCAGGAGGCGCTGCAGGGCAATGGCACTTTTCCAGCAGAACTGACTTGCTCCCCGCAGGAAACGGTGGCGCGAAGTGTAGTTCCTAAGGAACAGGTTATAACGCCGCACCTTGAGTGTCTCTTGATAAGGGGTATCTTGGCAGAGCCCCGTCAGTACGGTTTTTCCTGCTGTGGCCTGGAAGAAGGCATCGATTCCTTCAAGAGACTTTAGCGGCAAGGTCGTCCCGGAGATAACATGGTAATAATCATAGGGCCCTTCTAGCGCAGCCGCTTGCAACAAGGCTAATTCGCATTCAATCTGGGAAAAACTGCCCCAGCGGACATCCACGCGTTTCCGCAGAACCGTGAGATGGCTCCTCGAAACCCGGATAACCGGCAAGGTCCTGACTTTCCTGTCGAAATGGAGGAAGATAGCGCTCCGCTCATTATCCAGCGCCGATACCAAGCGCTGCAGAATCTCGAATTCATTGTGTGCTATGATGAGCCATGCGTGCGTCATGGATGTCCTCCTTGTAAAACTCTTTTCAACCAGGACAACCCAATGCGAATAGACTTCAAGGACCACATAAGCCGGATAACTTCAAGAATGTCAAGTTGCGCCAGATCACTCCACATAATGTACTTATAACAATAATCCTTTACGTTTTTGCGAAAAGCCTGGTTCTGGAGGGTGGCGGGATATTGATTTACCCATTGATAGAACAAGCGGGTTGCCTGGATTTTTTCGCAGATATGTTCGCCATTTCCAGATATACTGATGGGAGTACTCCTAAAACTGAAATGTATGCCGATGGTTGTGGCAATCCCTTTTTTGCTCAGTTGGATAATGGCTGCATCATCGCTGAACCACGCAAAGGGGAATAAGGGAAAGCCACTGATTTGTATCAGCGAAGAGCGTCTGAATACATTATTCCCCAGACAGTGGATGGAGTCCGGCTGATAAAAGCTTGTCAAAAAAAGCTGTTGAGATTGAATCTGGGGGAATGCGATATCTGTTTGAAAACTGGTGCCGGTGCCGTCAATTCGCTGCGTCCGGCAACGGATACAGTCTACTTCAGGATATTGTTGCGTCAATTGATCGATCTTTTCAAGAAAATGGGCTTCATATACATCATCATCACCTGGAAAAACAACATACTCGCTGGAGCTGATGGAAAGAAGCAGATTCCAGTGATCAGTCAATCGTTCCGCACCGACATTCTGGTTATTTCTCCGATAGTGGACCCGGTTGTCTGCCAGAAACGGTTCGACGATACTATATACGGGTTCGGGGGAACAGTCATCAGAAACAATAAGCAAAAAGTCCCTATAAGATTGGTTTAGAATGCTTTCTATTGCCTCTTTCAAAAAACTGGTTTTGTAGGCTGGTAGTAAGAAAGAATACTTAGCCATCAGGGTAAATGTAAATAATTCTCAATCCGTTTCCAACTCCATAAACGCGACTTGTCGATTAGGATGCAGACGAATCCCATAATAATCAAAATGATGATCATCAGCAGGTAGTAAGCGGCAAGCGGGACTACGTCGTACAAACGGTGGAATAATCCATGGAATAGTGGAGAAACCAAACTGTTCTCATGAATGAGATAGATGGCAAAGGCTGAAACGGCAAGCCAGTTGATGAACCGGTTTTGAAAGCGGAACTTCGAGAAAAACAACAGAAAATAAAGAGCGGCCACGATCGCAAGGGGGGAATCGTTGTGATTCAGGTGAAATCCCATCCCGAACCATTTGTAGCCAAACCAAAACAACAAGGCGGAAACCAGAGTCACGCTCAAGTAAATCAACAGATCTGTAGATTTACTAAAAGAAAACACTTTTACAGGATAGAGCCTGATAAAACTTGACAATAAGTATAGTCCGATAAAAGAGAGCGGTGAAAAGCCAAAGTCGAAGTGGCCGATATTCAAAAGAAAACCAAAAAGAAACTCTGCAAGGAAGAAAGCGATGAGAACCCCGATGAATTCTTTTTTTGTGGCGTGCTGGATAAAAGCATTCAAGACGGGAGACAACGCATAGAGAATCAGATAAGAAACCACAAACCAGTAACCGGATCCGAACAGAAGATAAGGCCATAAATCTTTCTTGAACGATACGGGAAGTCCCAGTACCAGAAATACCAGAAAACAGAGTAAAGCGAGAAACCACACTTGAAAGAGTAGTTTGAACGCACCTTTCAAAGACGCCCGTATGCCGAACCAGCCGGAGATCATGACAAAGACATTCACGCTGACCAGGCATAGTTGGTTTACCAACAATTTACTTGCCCCCTCCGCTCCGACCAAGTCTCCCTCTTCGACATAACCAGACATGTGGCCGAACATAACCATCAGCATACAGACAAGCCGGAGCAACTCAAAATTGGATTGGCGAAGCTTTTCCATAAATCAACTATTCAGCCTCTCCCTCCGGTCAAGAGAGAAAGCGTCCTGGGGGTCATGCGTTCCATAGCTTTATAGAGCAGAAGGCAGATTGCTACCGCAATGCTTGGCCTGAGAAACAAGTCAATGCACTCCACCCATTCACCTTGGAACGGAAGTGCATGCAAGATAATCCAATGGGAGAAGTCGTGAAGGATCAAGATATTGTGCGCGGCAAAGATGAAAAAGCTGCTATGGACCAGCAGGGGATGAAGCTGACCTTCTTTTTTTACACGCATTCCCGCTAAAAGAAAGAAGAAAACTGTCCCGGAAAGGATGAACACGCTGCTGCTGATCCTGTACAAATCAGGGTGATTCCGGAACGAAAGAGTCAGAATGACGAGCGAGAGCACGGCCAGAGAGATTCCCCCGTATTTCCATTGGTCAAATGTGTCAAGCATGTTCTTTTTCTCAATCCGGAACCAAGCACCGGCCGCAAAAAAGACCACTCCCTCGGGGATGAATCCTATGGTGACGAAAACCAGGGTCAAAACCAGGATTCCCCAGCCACGGAGATACTTGATGAAGAGCCAGAACAAGGGTGCGGCCAAGACAAAGATCATCAAGTAGCGGATAAACCAAAGCGGCCCGTCAAAAGGGAGACCGCCTGATGCATCCCAAAGGCCTTGTGACTGGACAATCGAATCAAGCAAGGTGGGGTACGATTCTCCGTGCATTCTGGCAAAGAGCCAGTGATAGCCCCAGATGGCGAGTCCTGCGATAATGTTCCAGAGTAGATAGGGAATCAGCAGGGTCCGTACGCGCTTTTTGAGCTTGTCGAGCCAGATATGGGTATCCCATTGATCCTCAAGTTTGGAGAAAAATAAGTAACCGGAAATCAAGAAGAAGCACGGAACGGCAACCCGGCAGATTCCCCGCCCGAAAGCGATGCAAAGCGTTGAATAGACAGGATGTGAACTCCCGACGCCCAATGCTGCCGTGTGAAGCAGTACGACAAGAGTCGCCATCGGGAAACGGAGGTAGTCAATCGAGCGGGACTGGATAGATTGTATTGAATAGTCTTGCGTCACGGTTTCCAGTCTTTCAGAACATATGGGGAAGGGCGCAACTTTAAGGATCGGGAGACCCTCCCGATCCAGTCCATGGTGTCTTGTTTGAGCCCAAAACTTTTCATCGGAAGATCCATCCAGGGTGACAGGGCTTTATATTTTTCATAAAATGCCCGATACGGGTGGATGTTGTTCTTGAACCACGGCTTGGACGGCCCTGAGTAGTGGATGATGCGCGGGTTATCTGCCGTATGAAGTATCTCTTGCTGAAAGGGAACCGGAAAATCCGGGAAGGACCACGACGTAAAGAAACCTGTTTGATAATTCCAAGTTAAAGGGAGCACTATCTTTTCATGCTGAAGCACGATATTCAACGTGTCCTGGTCATGGAAAAGCAGACGATCCTGTTGCTGTCGGATGCATTCCATAAACCGGTTGGTTACATCGTGTTTTCTCCAATAATCCAAATTGATCAACAAGACCCCGGCGCTTGTGTAGGGGACTTCTGGATTCAGTTGCAGGCGCTGATAGATTTCAGGCTTCACAAACGATTCATCCGTAACGGCGGCGACCGCAAAATGGGTCAAATCGGTTTCCCAGAGAGAGGTAATCGAACCATTGACAATCAGGTCGCCATCCAGCCATAAGATCTTGTCGATGGCTTCCGGTAAGACGGATGCGGCCATCAACCTATAATAAGTGGCCATAGTTACATGGTCACCCGGCCGGATGGGACAATCTGAGAAATCCGACGCGTTGATGGAGACAAAAGAAATCGTATGCTGGTAACGCGCTGCCACTTTTTTGAGAAGGGTTATGGAATCTTCTCTCAATCCACTTGTAAGGATATGGACAGAAAAGCAATCCTTTCTGTTATTCTCGAACAGCGAAGTCAGCATAATCCCATAATACGGCACATAAGCATCATCTGTCGCACAAAGGATATGGATAGGCAACTGTGACATCGTGATTCAATGATCAGTTATGTCTATTTGCTAACTTGTAAGACTTGTAGCGATTCTGAATACGGGAATAGAATCCGGGAGAGCGCAGCAAGATGGCAGCAAGCAGTCTGTCTTTCAAAGAGAAGTACCTGCGGTACTTTCTCCACTCAGATCGTATATAAACGATATGATCATCATAGAACTTCCGAAATGACTCTGTCCCGATGAACGGTTCGCTTCGTGTGAGCGCTTCCAGCAAAAAGGAAACGATGTTATTCCGGAACCAAGGCTGGTCAACCTTCGCGACTTCCTGTAGTGCAAAGTCATCCAGGAGCCGATAGACGGACAAGATATCCAAGCAGTCATCTAAGCCGATCGAGTGCATATGGGAACCGCTCCATTGCCGGTAAACATACATATACTTTTGGAGAAGCAGGAATCTGTCAGCCCGATACTTCAATATCCTTGCAAAATACTCGTCTTCATAACGGATCCCTTCCGGAAAGAAAAGCCACTTATCACGGAACAATTCGCGTTTCGCAATGAATTGGGGCGGACCTATCAGGAAGAAATCCTTCCGCCTCATCAGCTCTTTTCCTGAAATCGTAAAGCTTTCCTGCCATTCAGGGGTCACGAAATTAAAACGGGCATCCTCATGGGATAGATACATGGGCGTGACAAATACATCGATGTCCGGATGTTGACGGACGATAGAAAGGATATTTCGTGTCGCATCCTCGGTAATAAAGTCATCGCTGTCGATGAACCAGATATAGTCGCCTTCAGCCTTTGAAATCCCCTTCATGCGGGCAACGCTGACCCCCTGGTTTTCTTGCGTATATAGCAAGATGTTGGGATATTTTGCGCAGAATTCCCGGACAATCTGAGCAGAAGCGTCCGTGGACCCGTCATCAATGACAATTACCTCATAGAGCGTCTTGTCCACCTCGTTTCCGACAATAGAAGCAAGGCATTGGCCAATGAACGTTTCTGTGTTGTAAAGAGGGATGATAAAAGATAAGACCGGGTTCATCGTCTTGAATCAGAGCCACCGGCTCAGGAATGGGAATTGTTTGGAGAGAAGTTCCTTTGCTTCGCGGTAGGCATACAGGTTGGTCATTTTGGTAATGAGCCAGTATGTAAGGGCGCATACAGCCAGCGAAACGGCCAGTGAAATCCACTGATTGGGAATGAATGCGGATGAAAGGAGCGCCTCGGCCAGGATGATGAGGGATACGAATAAATAGGGGGCCACGGTCCTGATCTGTTGGGCGAGCGAATAGCCAAGAATCTTCTTCGTATAATAGGTATTGAAACAAAGGGCGATAAAACCGTAAATGGCCGCACCGATGCACATCACCTTGATACCGAAAAACATCGTGATGAAAAGAATGCCGAAGGCAACGGATTTCTTGATGATTTCCAGTCGCAGGACCAGGTCAGAACGCCCTTTGACATACAAGAGGTTCAAATTGATCGTAGTAATGAAAGTGGGCAGCAGTCCGAAACAAATGATTTGCATCAAGGGTACACAGTCCAGCCACTTGTCCGTCAACAACAGGGAGATCAAAGGACGGGCGCATCCGCATATCCCCATCAGTACGGGGAAGATAATGAAACTGGCAAGTTGGATATACTTGTCATATACGCGCAGGAGGCGTTCATTGTCATCCTGAATCTGACTGAGTACAGGAAACGAAACACGGTTCAGCGCACTGGAAATCGTCCCGGAGGCTACACCGGGGAACTTTCCGGCTTGAGAATAGAGACCCACGTCGGCTGCCGAAAAACGCTTGCCGATCACAAGGGGATAGGCGCTGTCATATAAGATGCTGATGAGTGTGGCGACCAGCATTTTGGAACTGTAGGAAAACAGCCGGTGAAAGGATTCTTTCGAAAAAATGAGTTTGGGAAACCATTTGACAAACGCGATTTTTGCAATGGTCCCGGCTAAGGCGGCGGTTAGCGATTGAATGACCAGCGCCCAAGCCCCCATACCTCGGTAGGCGCAGATAATGCCCAGGATCCCTGAGGAAATGGCGGTAATCAGCGAAATGATGGTCTGGGATTTAAAATCGACGCGAATGGTCAGTATGACGCCGTGGATCGAGGAGAGGGATCCAATGATGAGCAAAAGGGATGTGACCCGAAGCAGGCTCTTGAGGATGGACTGTTCATAGTAAGAAGCAACGGCAGGAGCGATGATGAAGAGGATGGCATAAAACACAACGCTCATGACCAGATTGATGATATAAACGGTGGAAAAATCCCGTTCGCTAGGATTCTTGGTCCTGACAAGAGCTCCTGCCAGTCCGCCGTCAATGAACAGCTGGGAGAGTGCCAGGAAAATGCCCAGCATTCCGACCAGGCCATAATCTGTCGGAGTCAGCAACCGGGCCAGGATGATGCCGATAATAAAATTAACCCCGCGGGTCAGGATCTGCTCGACGAAGCTCCAGGAAACCCCGGTAACCGTTTTTTGTTTCAGGTCGTCCGCCATAGTGCCGGTTATCCCCAGATGGAGGTCACAAGATCTTGGTAAATGTTCTCAGCCACACTTCTGCCTCCTGGTGGCAAAAGATACTGATGATAGAAAGCTTGGCGTTGTCCTGCCATTGGATCCTGCTCGCCCAATACCACATTGTCCAGGAACGAAAAGATGTCTCCGGTCGTCTTCCCTGGGTAGTGAGCGCGGATGGCAGCCTGTCCGAACTCGTTGAGGATGCGAGTGATGGGCTCCAGGTCTGTGGCTGTGAAAAGAACGGGCTTTCCAGTGAAATGGTATTCAACCGAGAAAGAGCTGCTGTCATGGATCATGGCGTCAGAGCCCTTGAACAAATCGATATAGTTGCCGGTTTCCAACTGGGTGTTGGCTCCTTCTGCCCAACGGGCATAATAATCGTCTGCCCGCTCCTTTCCCCAATCCGGCCTGTCATAGAGTACGGACAGCAATCTGGGATGGGGCTTGAACGCAAATTGGATCTGTTCGTGATAACGTGCTGCCACATCCAGCATGAAATCACTCAGCCAGGAAAAAGCGTTCCGATGAAGATAAAAGTCGTCCGAAAGGGTAAAATGAGGGGCCCAGATTACCCGTTTTTTCTTCTTTTCCTGTGGCTTCCACACATCGCGATGCATCGGAAGGGAGAACAAGTCAGCAACGGGGTCTCCAACGACGCGTATGTTCTTTCCGCGGCTGTAAAGGACACGGGCCGCTTCTTCTTTGCGTGATTCGGACTGAAAGAACAGCCGCCAGGCAATGTTGTTCAGGTGATTCCTATAGGCCCAGGGCTCACTTGCCGTCAGCATGGCGTAAGGGATATAGCAGAGCAATTTGTCCGAGAAAGAAAAACTGTCGAGGTCGTTTGAGAAAAGACGACTGTATGGTTGTGGATAGAACAGGATGTCGGGATCCAACCTCTTCCGCAAAGTATGACCGGGTTTGTCGATACCGGATAAATCCAGGTAAGGAATCTGCAGCTTGTCGAAATACGACCTGAACTGTTGAATGGCCGTTGCCCGTTGGGCCGGGCTGAAGGTGGGCAAGGGAAACAGAGCGAAATGGATATCAAAACGGTCGTCTTTTGACAATAGGTCATAAAGAGTTTGGGATCTCCACATGGGCAGGGACGACACTACAAATACCAAGGAGCTCCGTCCCTTTTTCCGGATGGCTTGAATGCATTCTTTTTGCCGCATTTTCGCCTGCGGAATCAAAAAGAGCCGATAATAGAAAGGCTCCGCAATCTCCCTGATTCGCTCGTCCTTCTTACGCAAGGTCTTTCAATATTTCAAGTGTTCGCGTAATCGCTTCTTTCAGTGGAAACTGGATGGCCCATCCCATCTTCCGAAGCCTGGCGCCGTCCAATCGCGCTTTGGTCGCTTTGCTGAACCCCGCTGATTCAATCGCATCCGGTAAGTCGAAAACTACCTGCGTGCCAGCAGCAGAGGCAATCAGGGCAGCAAGGTCTTTGAGACGGATGTCGCAACTTGAATCGGCGACATTGTAGGCCAGACCGTCTTCCCCTTTAAGAAGGACGGTCAGCAGACCCGAAACGGCGTCAGCCGTATAAGTATAGGAGTAATATTGGTTGCCCGTGCTTTTCAAGACGATATTTTCCCCATTCAGGCCATTTCTCAGGAATTGGGACATGGCCTTGGTGTCGGAGGGTTGAAGTGTGGGCCCGAATGACCGGGTAAGCCGTGCTATGACTACATCCAGGCTCTCTTGTTTGCGATATGCCTGACAAAGCGCTTCCCCACATCGTTTGCTCTCCGGATAACCGGCGCGCAGCGTGTTACAGTCCAAGTAGCCCAGATAGGATTCATCGAATAATTCCTGGTCTCCCCGGTTTTCTCCATAAATTTCATTTGAAGAAGCGAATAGGAACCTGCGGGCATGACAGCAGACGGCCAAGTCCAGCATGTTCTTCGTGCCAATGATATTAGCGGTGATGGTTCCGATTGGATCCGTCGCATAAGCAACAGGGTGGGTGTTGCTGGCCAGATGCAGGACGAAGTCGCATTTTTCATCTTCAGGGAAGGGAATAGCTTCATTGACATCCCCTTCCACAATGTGTAAAAGAGCGGAATCCGACCATTCAGCAAATCGGGACTGCGCTTTTCGCTGATCTCGCGATAGGGCGAATACTTTGCAATTCAGGCCATTTTCCAGATTCAGGTGCATGAGGATATCAATGAGACAGCTTCCGATCATCCCGGTAGCTCCGGAAATGAACAGAGAAGATTCCTGCAATGCGCTCCAAGGGAGAAAAGGGGCCGTCGCTATCTTTCGCAGATCTTCTTTGTACAGCGTGTGCTCTGTCAGGTATTTCATCTGTGGAAGAATCTTGTCAAAGGGACAGCAAAAAATGAAGGGAACGAAGCAAGATGTGCCTATAAGAGAAGGAAGAGTAAATTTCCTTATAATGGCGATTCTTGATTCTCAGGATTTTGAGCCGCTTGTTTTGTTTGTCCAAGTCCATAATCCGCTTGAACTCATTAATGAAGGCCGAGGCATCGAGTGACAATATCTGTGCCCGGTCAAGAACACGATCTATTATAACGGGTTTGCTCGGGAAACAGATAAAATGTCTTCGATGCTTGATTTCATCAAAGACTGTTACCCGCCATGATGAAGTGACTTGTCCCTCATGTATCCGGTATTTGGTAATGGCGTCGGGAATGACAGACAGGCCCTGGGTAAGGCTTGCACAACCCGCCAAAAAGGTGTCGTGATAACCGGCTTCAACTGGGATCGGCAGATAGGAATCGACCCATTTCCTGTCGATCAGCATAGAAGCTCCTTGATAGGGATTATAGTTAAAAACAATTCGATAGGCTTTTTGTACGTCGTTTTCGGGGATGTAATAATTTTGCTTGATGTCACTGAAACGTTCGCCCGTTTCTTTTCCCTGTGCGTCAATCATGATAGAATCCCCAACGCAGACAGCCTTGCCTCCGATATTGTTCAGGAGCTTTTCAATGTGGTCTTTTGTCCAAATGTCATCCTGGTCGGATAATGCGACAAAGTCACCGCTTGTCAGTGAGATAGCCTTAGAGAAATTTCGCACATACCCTAGTGTCTGTTCGTTTACAAAGTATTGAAGGATATCTGTCCGGCTGGCATATTCTCTAATGATGTCAAGCGTGGCATCTGTGCTGCCGTCATCAACGATGATGATTTCATCGGCAGGATGTGTCTGGTCGAGAATGGAGTCGAGCTGGGCAGTCAAGTACTTCTCGCCATTATACGTACAGAGGGCTATGGAAATCTTGGGATGCACCATATCCTGCCTAAGAAACGCTAGCAATCGCGCCGTTCAAGATAGCCCTTGAACAGTTCCAGGTCATCCTGCGTAGTGAGTTTGATGTTCTTGTCGCTTCCGGCCGCGAAATGAAGGGTCTCTCCCAATTCCACCATCATCGTATTGGTGTAGGAAGATCCGTATATGCCGATCTCCTTCTCGAAAGCCTCGTGATAGGCCCAATCCAGTTTGTCAAACCGGTAGGCCTGTGGCGTAGCTACCCGGCGAAGGGTTTCGCGAGGGATATACTGACAGGTGGTGGAAGGGTCTTTTTCGTTTACGATGAAGATCTGCTCATTGTAAGGCATCGAAGTGACAGCGTTGCCTTTTGTGTGAGCCATTTCTATGACATCCGTCAGGACGGATTCATCGACCAGCGGCCGGATACCGTCGTGGATGACAATGATATCGCCGTCGGAGCATTTGCCTTCCAGATTGAAAACCCCGTTCCGAATGGATTCCTGTCCACTTTTTCCGCCTGTAACGATCCACTTGAGTTTGTCGACGTTGTATTGTCGTGCGTACGCCCACACAACTTCCTGCCACCCGTCGATACAGACAACTTCGATGGCGTCGACCAAAGGATGACGCTGAAATCCTTCCAATGTATAAAGTAAAACCGGTTTATCGTGAATGGTAATAAACTGCTTCGGGATGCTTTGTCCCATCCGGGTGCCGGACCCGCCGGCGATGATGATGGCGATATTCATGAGTAGTAAAGGGTCTCTGTTTGCTCTTTCAGCGACAAACAGCCGCACACACCCTTTTGGCATGCGGCTGTTTGTCAGGCAAGGAGAAAATGCACTATTTCAGCGTAATCACCACGCGGCGGTTCTGCTGGCGCACTTCATCATCGGTATTGCCTTCTGTGAAGTGACCTTTACCGTGGCCTTCCGCGGTGAGACGGGCTTTGTCGATGCCGTTCGCAACCAGATAGTTGAGGACCGCGTCAGCACGCCGCTGCGAGAGCGGGAGGTTGTAGGCGTCTGAACCGCGATTGTCGGTATAGCCTTCGATGAGGGCGGTGCGTTCCGGGTTCTCCGTTAGCCAGGTAATGATCTCGTCGAGCACCGGGAAAGCTTCTTTCCGAAGGGTGGACTTGTCGAAGTCGAAGAGCGTGATACCGGCAATCCGGGAAGTGAATTCCTCCGATTTCTTGACCAGGTCGATGACCGGTTCCGGCTCCGGTTCCGGTTCAGGAACGATGACCGGCTCCGGTTGCGGTTCGGGTTGCGGCTCCGGAGCGGGGACGACATAGACCGGCTCGGCCTTTTTGGCACGCGGACGGGCCAGATTGACGGCCAGGCCCAAGTTGGCGCTCAGGTTGGCAGCGAGCCCCTTATCGCCGGCGTTGTAGGATTTGTCGCTGAAGAGGGTCGCTTTGAGGTCGGGTACGATGCTGATGGTTTTGCTCAAGTGGATGGGAACCATGACACCGATACCACCAGCGGGAGAACCTTTCTCAATCTTGGCGTAGCCGGCATGGACGTACGGCATGATGAAGCGATTGTACATCAACATGGCGTCGGCGTGGATGTAGGTAAAGGGGAACTGTCCGTATTCGACATAGCGTTTGGAGATGCCCAGACCCTGATAACCGGCCCGGACACCGATCCAGTCGTTGAAACGCTTACCGACCCAGGCGTCGATGGCCGTACCGCCACCCAGGTGGGAGATCTCGCGGAGACTGCGGTCGAAACCGTCGGTTCCGAAGTTCATGCCGCCGCCCGCACCGACGAACCACTTGTTTTCATATTTCTCTTGTCCGAAAGCGCTGAAGCAACAAAGAGCCGCCAGCAGGACAATCACGAGTTTGCTAGATTTCATGGCCGAAGATGATTAGTTGTTAACACGGAAGATGACGCCGAAAGAGAGGATGAACCGCATATCCAGCGGGAAGCCGGCATAGCCCTTGAAGAAACTCTGATCCTGGTCGGTCGGCTGCAGTCCGTTGTATTTATCCCGGTAAGCTTCTCCACAGAGATCGGCAAAGATGCCGAACCAGTCATCGAAATCATATTCGGCAACGAAACCTCCGCGGAAACCGAAAACATTGTTACGGGTTGTAATGAATGCGCCCTGCCAAGGATGCTTGGCGTCCGTGAAATTAAAGGTGTGTCCGAGACCGATACCTGCGTAGAGCCGGGGCCGGAAAGCGCGTTCTTTGGCATAGTTCCCGTTCATGTCGAGGGTGCCGTCCAGGAATGCGTTGACGCTCTTGAACTGATAAGGGTAAAAACCGCCGCCGGTATCATGGCTGTTGGCGGCGGAGGCGTTGTTACCGTAACCTACGGAAACACGGACGCCCAGACCTTCCGTGAATTCATAACCGATAGCTGCAGCGCCCTGCAGCGTGAAGAGGCCCCATCCTTTGCCATGTTCCCGATAGGAGAAGTGGTTCTCACTAATGGTGTACAAAGGGCCACCCTGCAGGGCGAACGTCCAAGCGCTATGCCCTCCCACGAAAGCATTCTGCGCGGAAAGCGAGACGGCTCCGAACAGCAGGATTGCGAAAATTGAAGTAATTTTCTTCATAGGTTGAAAATATTAGATCGTTTTTTGTTTGCTTGAAAATGGCTCCGCCGTCGGGGTCACACCAACCGTTTGCCCCCGAAATAGCGTAATATGAAGTATAACTTCATTTAAGCGCGCAAGTTAGCGAAAAATTTGCGACCGACAAAATAATTACTTCTAAAATGAAAGAAGCCCGCCTCCTGAGGAGCAAGATGCCCGGTCAAGCCGGGCTGACGAATAAAGACTGGCAAAATCTGTGAACGCTGATAGTCCGCATCAGCGGACCGCCGGAGGCCGGTACTTTGCTAACTCCAGTTCTATACGCAACGCTCCCGGCATTAGCAAAGTACTAAGGCCGGGAGGCGCGGGGTTTGGGGCAGCGCCCCAATTAGAAAGCATAACGGATGCCGAGCGCAGCACCGTAGCGGAAGCCGGTGTTCGTAAAGAGGTTCCACATCGGACGGAAGTCGAGGGAAAGTTGGAACGGCGCGTTGAACTGGTAGTCGATACCAAGCTGGCCGCCCACACCCAGACCTGCGTGTTCCTCTACGATGTAACCCTGTGCACCGGGACCTACAAAGAAGCCGAAGCCACCGCTGAGGAACCAGTGGAACTGGTAGATCGCGGCGAGGGAGACGGCATTGTAACTGCCGAAGTTGGCGCCGAGGTCGAGTTCGATGCGGTTGATGTCAGAGACGAAGCCCTGATAGGACAGTTCAGCGCCAAAGGCGGAACCGGCACCGACGCGGACACCGAGGGCGTTGCTGTACTGGGCATTCGCTGCAGTCGTCAGCGCGACCAGCGCGATGAGGGAAATGAGAATCTTTTTCATGCTGATAAAAGTGTTAAAGATTAGTTGGACATTCAGTTTATTATTCGACATTGGTCACCAGGTTGCGGTCACCGTAGCCGTTATCGACGCGGCTGACAGCCGGCCAGAGTTTCTTCTCGCGGATCCAAGTGAGCGGGAAGGCGGCCTGGGTGCGGCTGTAGGGGTGCTTCCATTCGTCGGCGCAGACCTCGGCTTCGGTGTGCGGCGCCATCTTCACGGGGTTGTCTTCGGCATCGAGCGTGCCGGCCTTGATGGCCTCGCACTCGGCGACAATGGTCTTGAGGGTCTCCACGAAGCGGTCGATTTCGCTGAGCGGCTCACTTTCGGTGGGCTCGATCATCAGGGTCTCATGCACCGGGAAGGAGAGGGTCGGGGCGTGGAAGCCGAAGTCCATGAGGCGTTTGGCCACGTCGGTGGCATCTACGCCGTAGAGGGCCTTGAACTCACGGAGGTCGATGATGCATTCGTGGGCGACACGGCCGGTGGCACCTGTGTAGAGAGTCTTCAGTTCGGGCAGGAGACGGGCCGACATGTAGTTGGCGTTGAGGATGGCGATTTCCGTGACTTTGCGGAGGCCTTCCGCGCCGAGGAGCTTGATGTACGCGTGGGTAATGGGCAGGAGCAGCGGACTTCCGTAAGGCGCGGCGCTGACGGCATCCATCCCGGCACCACCGCACTGGCCGACGACCGGATGGCCGGGCAGGTACGGCTTGAGGGCTGCAGTGCAGCAGATCGGGCCTACACCCGGACCGCCGCCGCCGTGCGGCATGGCGAAGGTCTTGTGGAGGTTGAGGTGGCACACGTCGGCACCGATGTAACCCGGATTGGTGAGGCCTACCTGGGCATTCATGTTGGCGCCGTCCATGTAGAGGAGGCCGCCGTGGCGGTGGATGATGTCCACGATCTCGCGGATGCGGACTTCGAACACGCCGTGCGTGGAAGGATAGGTGATCATCATGCCGGCCAGCGTGTCGCCTGCGGCGGCGGCTTTCTCGGCCAGTTCTTCCACATTGATGTTGCCCTTGTCGTCGCAGCTGACCAGGACGATGTCGAAGCCGGCCATGGCGGCGGAGGCGGGGTTGGTGCCGTGGGCGGAGGTCGGGATGATCATCACGCGCCGGCCGCTTCCACCGTTGGCGTTCAAGTAGCGGCGAATGGTCATCAAGCCTGCATATTCTCCCGCTGCACCGCTGTTGGGCTGCAAGGAGCAGCCGTCAAAGCCGGTGATGACGGCCAGGTCGTGTTCCAGTTCGTGGATCACCTGGAGGGTGCCTTCGGCCTGGTCGGCCGGGGCGTACGGGTGCAGGTTGCCGAATTCGCTCCAGCTGAGCGGGAGCATCTCGACGGCCGCGTTGAGCTTCATGGTGCAGCTGCCCAGCGGAATCATCGAGTGGGCGAGGGAGATGTCCTTGCGCTCCAGCATCTTGATGTAGCGCATCATCTCGGTTTCGGAGTGATAGGTGTTGAACACCTTCTGCGTCAGGATCGGGGTCTCGCGTTTCATAAAGACCGGCGCCTCGGGCATGGCCGGGCAACCTTCCTTGCAGCCGAAGATTTCCCCGATGGTGCGGGCTTCTTCGCAGGTGGAGAGCTCGTCGAAGGAGATCTGGACGCAGCGCTCGCAAGGATAGCAGAAGTTGAAGCCGGCGGCCAGGGCTTTTTCGCGGATGGCGGCGGCATCGACATCGACCACACGGATCGTGTCGAAGAAGTCTTCATTGGCGAGTTTGTAGCCAGCCTCTTTCAGTTTGGCGGCCACGGCATGGGCAAAACCCCAGGCATTGCAGGCAATCTCGGTGATGCCCTGCGGGCCATGCCACACGGCGAACATACCCGTCATCGTGGCCATCAAGGCCGTGGCGGTGCAGATGTTGGAGGTGGCTTTCTCGCGTTTGATGTGCTGCTCGCGGGTCTGGAGGGCCAGGCGCACGGCGCGTTCGCCGAGACGGCCGACCGAGATGCCGATGATGCGGCCCGGGAGGTTGCGTTTGTATTTGTCGGCGCAGGCCATCCAGCCGGCGGTCGGACCGCCGAAGCCCATGGGAAGGCCGAAGCGCTGGGCGGTACCGCAGGCAATGTCGGCACCCCAGGCTGCGGGCTCCTTCAGCAGGGCCAGGGCCAGCAGGTCGCACCAGGCAGCCACCAGGCAGCCGGCGGCATGGGCACGGGCGCAGAAATCGGTGTAGTCGCGCACCGCACCGTCAGCGGCCGGGTACTGGACCAGCGCGCCATAGCATTTCTCTTCAAAAGTATAGTCAAGGGCCTTGCCGGTGTGGATCTCAATGCCCAGGCCGGCGGCGCGGGTGCGCAGCACGGAAAGGACGTTCGGGAAAATGTCTTCATCCACAAAGACCACGTTCTTGCCAGCCTTCACGGCGTCGCGGGGCCGGAGTTCGAACATCATGCGCATGGCCTCGGCGGCAGCGGTGGCATCGTCGAGCATCGAGCAGTTGGCCAGGCCGAAACCAGTGAGCGAGGAGATCATCGTCTGGAAATTGATGAGGGCTTCGAGACGGCCCTGGGAAATCTCTGCCTGATAAGGCGTATAGGAGGTGTACCAGCAGGGATTCTCGAACACATTGCGCGTGATGACGGCGGGTGAGGCCGTGCCGTAGAAACCGAGGCCGATCATCGAGCGGAGATTGCGGTTCTTGCCGGCAATCTGCTTGAGGCGGGCCAGGTAGGCCTGCTCGCTGACGGCGGGATCGAGTTTCAAGGGCTCCTTCAAGAGGATATCCTGGGGAACGGTCTGCTTGACGAGTTCTTCGAGCGAGGAAACGCCCAGCACTTCGAGCATCTGCTGCTCCTGGGAAGGCCGCGGGCCGTTGTGTCTGTCAACAAAGGAAAGAGGCATATTGCGATGGGTTTGTTAAGAATAGTTGTCAAATAACTTACAAATGTAATGAAAAATCAATAACTTTTTCCTTCCATGTCCAAACGAAGGTAGATGAACAGCAGAATGGTGAACGCCCAGAGCGACGAACCGCCATAGCTGAGCAAGGGCAGCGGGATGCCGATGACCGGCATCAGGCCGATGGTCATGCAGATGTTGATGACTACATGCATCAGCAGGCAGACCGCCACGCACCAGCCATAGACGCGTGCAAAACTGTCTTTCTGCTTCTCCGCCGAACCAATGAGCCGCAGGATCAGGGACAGGTACAGCACCAGCACGAAGAAAGTGCCCAGCAGGCCCCATTCCTCGCCGATCGTACAGAAAATAAAATCCGTGCTCTGCTCCGGTACGAAGTCGAAGCGTGTCTGCGTGCCGCCCAGGAATCCCTTCCCGGCAAAGCCGCCGGAGCCGATGGCTACCAGCGACTGGTGGACATTGTATCCCACGCCCATCGGATCTTCGCGGATGCCCAGCAGCACCTCGATACGGGCCCGCTGGTGCTCCTTCAACACGTGCTCGAATACGAATTCCACCGAAAAGATCAGGGCCAGCCCGAGCAGGAATCCCAGCATCAGGTTGCGGAGCGCGACCTGGCGGTGAAGCCAGCTGAGGACCGCCACGACTACCGCAGTTACACCCGTCAGCAGCGCCGCCCACACTTCCGGGGCGAAACGGGTCAGAAAGGCCAGCGACTCCACCCGCATCAAGCGGGGGATGAATGCAAGGAAAGTGATGACAATCACCGTAGCGATGGCGCCCGGGATTGGCTGATGGTTGTAGAATCCGGCTGCGATCCCTGTCAGGGCTGCCAGGACCAGGATGGCTACGAATGGCGAGAAAATGAGTGTCAGGATGAAGAACAGGATGGCCAGCAGGCCGGCCACAAGGATCCAGCCCGTCATTCCCTCCCGGTAGCAGACAATCAGGAAGCCCAGGTAAACCAGCGCCGAGCCCGTCTCTTTCTCCAGCAGGATGGCCAGCATCGGGATGGCCAGCACCACCAGAATGCGGATGAAATCCTTGGCGTTGCTGAACCGGAATTCGTATTTGCTCATCAGGAATGCCAGCAGGATGGAGGTTGAGATCTTGGAGAATTCGGCGGGCTGCAGGCGGAACGGGCCGATGGCGAACCACGACTTGGACCCATTGACTTCCACGCCGACAAAAGCTACCGCCACCAGCAGCAGGACCAACAGCCCATAGAAAGGCCAGGACACGGCCGGCCAGAACTTTGATGGTACTACAAAGAGGATGAGGATGGCAAGCACGATGGCCGAGCCCATCCAGATGAGGTCCATCACATATTTTTCCGACAGCTGGAAGAGAAAGCCCGTCTCCTTGACGGACGATGAAAAGATGTTCATCCAGCCGAAGACAATCAGCACCAGATAGAGCGTCACCGCGACCCAGTCGAGTTTCTTGTAGTTGAGTTCGGGCATCGGCTAGCGTTTCTTGACTTTGACTTTATGGAGCAGATTGCCGTCGAAGACTCGTTGCTCCAGGTATTTGCGCTCCGTGGCAATCTCGCCGTTGAGGTATTTTTCCACCAGCAGCGAGGCGATCGGCGCCGCCCAGGTGGCACCGAAGCCGCCATTTTCCACGTAGGCCACCACGGCAATCTTCGGGTCGTCTTTCGGGGCGAAAGTGATGAAGACGGAATGGTCGTCCCCGTGCGGGTTCTGAGCCGTGCCTGTCTTGCCGCAGGCAATGACGCCGGGGACGCGGGCGATCGTGGCCGTGGCGCCACCGCCCGTGTAGTTGATGGCCAGTTCCATACCTTTGACGATATCGACGAAATGGCTGGTATCGACCATCGTGTAATGGCGTTCTTTGAAGCGCTCGTCGATGGGACTGTCGGGCGTATCTTTCTGCAGGTGCGGTGTGTAGAAGAAGCCCCGGTTGGCAATGGTGGCGGCCAGATTGGCCAGATGGAGCGGTGTGCAGCCGATCTCACCCTGGCCGATGGACAGCGAGATGATGGAGATCGACCGCCAGCGGCCTTTGCCATGGAGGCGGTCGTAGCGCTCGGCCGTGGGCATCGTGCCGGCCTTTTCGCCCGGGATGTCGGTCCCGAGTTTCTGCCCGAAACCGAAACTGGCCGTGTATTCCTTCCAGCGCTCGAAGCCTTCCTGGACGGAGTTGTAACGCGGATTGTCCAGGATGGAGCGGAACACATAGCAGTAGTAGGCGTTGCACGACATCATGATCGACTGGTACATATTGATCGGGCTGGGATGTCCGTGGCAGCCCACGCGCAGGTTGCCTACCACATAGCCCCGGTGGCAGCCGTACATCGTGTTGGGCGTCAGGACGCCTTCCTGCAGGCCGATCAGGCCGTTGACCAGTTTGAAGACCGAGCCCGGCGGCTGGGGCGACATCACGGCACGGTTATACATTGGTTTGTAGGGGTCGGTGACCAGGTCCCGGTAGTGCTTGTTGATCTCGGAGAGTTGGCTCACGTCGATGCCGGGACTGGAGACCATTGTAAGGATCTCACCCGTAGCCGGCTCGATGGCCACCAGTGAACCGACCTTGTTCTGCATCAGCTTTTCGCCGTAGGCCTGCAGGACGCCGTCGATGGTCGTGGTCACGTCTACGCCCGGGATGGCGGTCTTGTCGTATTCGCCGTCGTTGTAATGCTCCTTGATGCGGCCCCGCGCGTCGCGCAGGAAGATGCTGTAGCCCTTCTCGCCGCGCAGCAGGGGCTCATAGGCCTCCTCCATACCGGTCTTGCCCACATAGTCGCCGCTGCGGTATTCCGGGTGATCCTTGATGTAGTTCGCATCCACTTCCGAAATGTAACCCAGCAGGTTGCCGCCGGCATTGAACGGATAGGTGCGCGAGGTGCGCGGCACGCCCGTGAAGCCGGGGAAGAGGAAACTTTTCTCGATGAACATGTTGTACTGCTCACCGGTAACCTGGCGCTTGAACACCAGGGTCTGGTAGCCGATGCGGGTGCGGTACATCCGGTATTCGCGGAACTTCTCATGGACGAAACCCGTGTCGAGGTCGAAGATGCGGCAGAAGGCCAGCGTGTCGAATTCCTTGACATCGAAAGGCGTGACCATGATGTCATAGGTCAGTTTGTTGTCCACCAGGACTTCGCCGTTGCGGTCGAGGATGCGGCCGCGGGCCGGGTAGATGGTCTCGTATTTGAGCGCGTTGTTCTCGGCGGTCACCCGGTATTCCTTCTTGATGATCTGGACCTGGAACAAGCGGAACGCCATCACGGCAAAGACGAGGATGACGGCGGCGACGACGATGCTGCGGCGGTTCTGGAACAGGTTCATGGCTTCAGTTCCGGCTTTGGAGCGGGAGCGCCAGCAGCAGGCACAAGGCCGTGCTGGCCAACCAGCTGGCAATGACTTTGAGCGCGATGAATCCGGCCGGCCGGAAACTGATGCAATCTACCAACACATAGGCCACTAGGTAGATGGCCGTCAGGACGGCCAGGTACTTGAGGTATTTGACCAGCCCGACTTCACCCATCAGCGGAACTTCCGTCTTGTCCTGCCGGTCGGCGTTGACCATTGTCCGGTAGAAAAACTTGCGCGGAGCGGCAGCCAGGACGGCGGCGAAGGCGTTAAGGCCGGGCACACCGTCGGAAAGGATGTCAAGACCGAGGCCCAGGCCGAATGCGATGAGCAGCACGGCATGCGGGCGATAGGAAAGCGGGATCAGAAGAATCAGCAACGGGATCAGGTTCAAGCAGATCCACGGGCCCAGATGTACGTAGTCCGAGATCACCAGCTGCAGCAGGAACAACAGCACGAAGTAGAAAATGTCAGCGGGCCTTTTCATACAGTTCCTGGATTTCCGTGCCGCGGTTGTTGCGGACGATATAAACGTTGTGCAGCGAACGGAAGTCCTCAAAGAGGACGACCGTCAGTTCCTGCGACGAGCCCTGGCTGATGTGCGTGTCTTCGACGCTGCCGATGGGGATGTCGGGCGGGTAGATGGTGGAAAAGCCGCTCGACAGCACCGTGTCACCGGGCGCGACCTGGACGTGCACGGGAATCTCGGCGAGGAAAGCCCGGCCGGGATCGCGACCTTGCCAGGTCATCGGACCGAAGGCCCCGCTGCCGGCGTGCTTGGCACTGACCGACTGTTCGGTGTTGAGCAGCGAGATGACGTAGGAATAGTGCCGGCTGACAGCGCTGACGATGCCGATCACGCCGCGGGCGGTGATTACGCCCATGCCGGGTTCGACGCCTTCCTTCTCGCCGCGGTCGAGGATCAGGTAGTTGTGCTGCTTGTCCACGGAGTTGCGGATGACCGTGGCGCCGATGAAGGTATAATCGGGTTCGATGATGCGGACCACGCTGTCGAGTTCAGCCTGGGCGGCGGCATAACCGGCCAACTGTTGGCGCAGCTGGAGGTTTTCCGCGGCCAGACGCTCGTTTTCCGTCTTGTAGTTGAAATAATAGGAGATCTTGCTGGTGCGGGCCCAAAACCAGGACTCGACACTCCGGACTGCTCCCAGCACCTTATAGCGCTGCACGACGGAGCCGTTCACCACCATGACGATGGCAACGGTTTCCAGAACGATGAACAGGGCGATGGCGGTGAGGCTCGAGAGGAGTCCGTAGCGGTTTTTCATCGCATCAAGAAGGGGTAGTGGGGGTTCTTGAGGGCGATGCAGGTACCGCGGGCTACGGCGCGCAAAGGGTCTTCAGCCACGTGGAACGGGATGTTGATCTTTTTGGAGAGACGCACGTCGAGGCCGCGCAGCAGGGCGCCGCCGCCGGTCAGGAAGATACCCTTGCGGACGATGTCACTGTAGAGTTCCGGCGGGGTCTTCTCGAGGACGGTGAGGATGCTCGATTCGATCTTGACCAGCGACTTGTCGAGGCAGTGGGCGACCTCCTGGTAGGTGACGGGCGCTTCGACCGGGTGGACGGTCATCAGGTTCGGACCTTTCACCACGAAAGGTTCGAGCGGCTCGTCCAGTTCGGAGATGGCGGCGCCGATGCGGATCTTGATCTGCTCGGCGGTGGGTTCGCCGATGCGGATGTTATACTGCTGGCGCATATACTGCTGGATCTCGCTGGTGAACACGTCGCCGGCCGTCTTGATGCTCTCGTCGGCCACGATGCCGCCCAGGGAGATGACAGCGATCTCGGTGGTGCCTCCGCCGATATCCACAATCATGTTGCCCATCGGGGCGGTGACGTCGAGCCCGATACCGAGGGCGGCCGCCATCGGCTCGAAGATCATCTGGACGTCCCGGCCGCCGGAATGTTCGGCGGCGTCGCGGACGGCGCGTTTCTCCACTTCCGTGGAGCCGGAAGGGATGCAGACCACCATGCGCAGGCTCGGGGAGAAGAGCGAACGCTTGTTGTTGATCATCTTGATGAACTCGCGGATCATCTGCTCCGAGGCGTCGAAGTCGGCGATCACGCCGTCCTTGAGCGGGCGGACAGTCTTGATATTCTGGTTCTCCTTGCCCTGCATGGCCTTGGCCTTGGTGCCGACGGCCGCGCATTTGCCGGTGAGTTTGTCGATGGCTACGATGGAGGGTTCGTCGATGACCTTCTTGTCGTTCATGAAAATGACGGTGTTGGCCGTTCCCAGGTCGATGGCGAGCTCCTGCTGTAAGAATGAAAATGCCATATTGATTTTTTCTTTTTTCGGTTTAGGATAGACGAGACAAATTTAGAAATATTCTCGCGATTATTAATTATTTTTGTCCACCAATTTATCAACAATCCATTGTAGATTCTTTTTCTGATGAAACGATATGCAGTCATCTTGGCCGGCGGACAAGGGGTCCGGATGGGCGCCGACCGGCCCAAGCAGTTCCTGGAGATCGGAGGCAAACCCGTGCTGCGGCACACTGTCGAGCGTTTTCTGGCCTACGATCCTTCCATGGAAGTGATTCTGGTGCTGCCGGCGGCGCAGAAGGAGTGGTGGCGGGACTACTGCCGGTGCAGTGGCTTCCTGGAACGCTATGCGATGGTGTCGGGGGGCATCACCCGTTTCCATTCCGTGCAGAATGCCTTGAAATATGTGGGTGACGAAGGCATTGTGGCTGTCCACGACGGGGTCCGGCCTTTCATCAGCCAGGCGCTGCTGGCGCGGCTGTTTGAAGCGGCAGCGACACACCCGGCGGTCATTCCGGCCGTGCCGGTTGTGGAGTCAGTCCGTCGGATGGAAGGGGAGGAACACTCCACGCCCGTGAACCGTGACGGTTTGGTGCGGGTGCAGACGCCCCAACTGTTTGATGCAGGGATTTTGAAGGCGGCTTACCGCCAGGCTTTTTCAACTTCTTTTACGGACGACGCTTCCGTGGTGGAGGCGGCGGGTGTGCCCGTGCACATTGTTTCGGGTGACAAAATGAACCTGAAACTCACGACGCCCGACGACCTGTTGCTGGCCGAGACGCTGCTTAGGATTTCCGCTTGCGGGGAACGGCCTTGATGTAGTCGTAGTCCTTGACCCACACCTGGCGTTCGATGGCCTGGTCGAGCGAGACCATCGTCTCGGTACGGCTGATGCCGGGAATGTTCTGGATGGTGTCGATCAGGGTCGTCATCAAGTGGTCGTGGTCGAAGCAATAGAGTTTCAGCAGGAGAGAGTGGACACCGGTCACAAAATGACACTCCACGACTTCGGGAATGTTCTTCAGGGTCTCAACCACTTTGTTGTAACTGCTGGCTTCGGACAGGGAGACACAGACAAATACGCACACATTGAGCCCGAGGGCTTCGGGTTTGACCAACAGGCGGGATCCGGTGATGACCCCGGCGTTTTCCATTTTCTTTACGCGCTGGTGGATGGCTGCGCCGGAAACGCCGCACTCGCGGGCGATCTCCAAGAAGGGCATCCTAGCATTTTTGACGAGAAAACTCAGGATTTTCTGGTCTATTTCGTCGACTTGAAAGTTGATTTTTGCCATAATGCCTGCAAATATAGAAAATAATTTCAATTTGTTATCGATAGCGCGGAAAAAAGTTGAAAAAACACAAAGGACGCCCGAAATATGCGCATATTATACGCTGGGCGTCCTTTTAAGTCAAGTTATTGTTTATAATTATTTTTTCTTACCGGCTTTCGAAATGATAGCCAGACATTCTTCTTCGGTAAGGGTTGCGGGGTCTTGTTTCCTGGGAAGTTTGAAATTGTCTTTTCCACGCTTGAGATACGGACCGTAACGGCCGTTCAGAATCTGGATACCGGAGTCCGGAAAATCCGCTATAACCTTCTTGACCTCCTTGTTCCGGCTTTCCTCGATCAGGGCGATGGCTTGCGCTTCGGTCAGGGTGTAGGGATCCTGTCCCTTGGCCAGCGAGACGAACTTTCCGGCGTATTTCACATAGGGTCCGAAACGGCCGCTGGATGTGATGATCTCCTGCCCGTCCAGATGCCCGACCACACGCGGGAGGGCGAAGAGTTTGACGGCTTCTTCCAAAGTGATAGTTTCGATGAGTTGGCCCTTGCCGAGGCTGACGAACTGTTTGTCCGGATCGTCGGTAGTTCCTTTCTGGAGCAGCGGTCCGAAACGGCCGATGCGGGCCGTGATGGGCTTACCCGAAACGGGGTCGTTGCCGATAAGGCGTTCGGCGTGCGTGTGTTCGCGGTCCTGCAGGCTGCCTTCGACCTCCTGGTGGAAAGGCGTGTAGAAATCGCTGATGACTTTGTCCCACGCGAGGCGGCCTTTCGCCACCTTGTCGAACGACTCTTCCACCTTGGCCGTGAAGCCATAATTGAGGATGTCGGCAAAATTGGCCGCCAGGAAGTCGGTCACCACGATGCCGATGTTTTCGGGCAGCAGCTTCTTCTTCTCGGCGCCGATTTTCTCCTGTTTCGCGGTGCGGCGGATCTCGCCGTCCCGCAGGGTCAGGCTGCAGGTGTCGTGCACGGTGCCCGGTTTGTCGCCTTTGATGATGTAGCCGCGGGTGGTGATCGTGCTTACAGTCGAGGCATAAGTAGAAGGACGGCCGATGCCGAGTTCTTCGAGTTTCTTGACGAGGCTCGCTTCACTGTAGCGCGGCGGGTGCTGGGTGTATTTCTCGGTGGCTTCGATGCTTTCGCAGCGGAGCACCTGGCCCTGGCCGATGCGGGGCAGGACACCCTGGACCTCGTCTTCCTCGTCGTCCGTTCCTTCGATATAGACTTTCAGGAAACCGTCGAAAAGGATCTGTTCGCCGCTGGCGATGAATTTCTCCTCCAGGATGGATCCACAGATTTCCACTTCGGTCTTCTCGACTACGGCGTCAGCCATCTGGCAGGCGACAGTCCGCTTCCAGATGAGATTGTAGAGCCGCTTCTCGGTCGAGGTGCCTTCGATGTCCATGTTGCTGACATAGGTGGGACGGATGGCTTCGTGGGCCTCCTGCGCACCTTTGACGCGGGTGTGATAGTTGCGGACTTTCGAATAGTCGGCACCATAGAGCCGGGTCACCATCTCTTTGGTCGTACCGAGGGCCAGCGTGGAGAGATTCATGGAGTCGGTACGCATGTAAGTGATCAGGCCGGCTTCATAGAGACGCTGGGCGATGGACATGGTCTGGCTCACGGAGTAGCCGAGCTTGCGGGCGGCTTCCTGCTGGAGCGTGGAGGTGGTGAACGGTGGCGCCGGACTGCGGCGGGCTTCCTTCTTTTCGACCGAAGCGACGGCAAACTGTTCGCCCCGGCAGCGCTCGAGGAACGCACGGGCCTGGGCTTCTGTTTCGAATTTACGGTCGAGCGTGGCGCGGATGGGTTTCTTCGACCCTTCGGTGTAGAAGAGGCCTTCCACGCGGAAGAACGGCTTGGCTTCGAAGGCGGCGATCTCGCGCTCGCGGTCCACGATGAGTTTCAAGGCAACCGACTGGACGCGGCCGGCCGAAAGTTTGGGCTGGATCTTCTTCCACAGGATCGGGGAGAGCTCGAATCCGACGAGGCGGTCTAGGACACGGCGGGCCTGTTGGGCCTTGACAAGGTTCATGTCGATGTCGCGCGGGTTCTCGATGGCTTCGAGGATGGCGTTCTTCGTGATTTCGTGGAAGACGATGCGGCGGGTCTTCTCGACAGGCAGGCCGAGGGTCTCGGAAAGATGCCAGGCGATGGCCTCTCCCTCGCGGTCTTCATCGGAAGCGAGCCAGACTGTCGCAGCGGCTTTCGCAGCGGCTGTGAGCTCGGCGACCGTCTTCTTCTTGTCGCTCGAAATTTCGTATTCGGGGAGGAAACCGTTGGCAATGTCGATACCCAACCCCTTCTTTTTCAGGTCTCTGATGTGACCGAAACTGGATTTGACCGTGTAACCTTTTCCAAGGAACTTCTCGATTGTCTTGGCTTTTGCCGGAGACTCCACAATAACTAAATTCTCGCCCATCTCGTTCGTTTTTGGTTTTGGAAGTGCAAAGTAAAGGATAAACAAGGTAACTTTCCAAATCTTTTTTTCTATTTTTGCAAGACGTATCGCCCTTCGCCGGGCCTTTAACGAAGTTAAAAAATGAAAGAAACCGTACAGAAGACAATAACCAAGTGGTTCTGGATCCTGATTACCCTGCCGGTGGCCCTGTTGCTGGTGGCGCTGCTGCTGGTGGCCCTGTTTGCGAAGATCCCTTCGTTCGAGCAGATCGAGAATCCTGACAGCAACCTGGCCACGCTCCTCATCTCCGAAGACGGCAAAGTGCTCAATACCTATCATATCGAGAACCGCTCCTATGTAAGTTACGACCAGATTCCGCGCCACGTCATCGACGCGGCCATTGCGACGGAGGACGCCCGTTTCTACCGCCATTCCGGTATCGACTTCCGCGGCTTGGGCCGTGTGGCCGTCAAGACCCTCCTGCTGGGTGACTCTTCCCAGGGCGGTGGCAGTACCATCACGCAGCAGTTGGCCAAGACCCTCTATCCCCGCCAGGACCTGCACAGCCGGATTCCCGGCGGACGGCAGCTCAAAATGATCGGCATCAAACTCAAGGAGTGGATCACCGCCGTCAAGATCGAGCGCAACTACACCAAGGAGGAGATCGTGACGATGTATCTCAACCAGATCTTCTTCGGCGGCAATGCCTACGGCATCAAGGCCGCTTCCAATACATTTTTCGCCAAGGATCCTGAGGACCTGACCGTGGAAGAAGGAGCCTGCCTGGTGGGCATGGTCAACAAGCCGACCCGTTACAACCCGGCCCTCAATCCGGACCAGTCGCTGGCCCGGCGCAACCATGTGCTCCGGCAGATGGAACGCAACGACTATCTCACCAAGCATGACATGGATTCGATAGCCGCTATTCCCATCGTGGTGACCTACAAACAGCAGGACCACAATTCCGGTTACGCGCCGTACTTCCGCGACATGCTCCGCAAGTTCATGAATGCCGAGCAGCCGAAGCGCTCCGCTTATGCGCAGGTGGAAGACTACCGGGCCGATTCCCTGGCCTGGCGCGACAATCCTTTGTTCGGGTGGCTCAAAAAGAATCATAAGCCCGACGGCACGGAGTACGACCTCGACCGGGACGGCCTGCGCATCTACACCACACTCGATTCCCGCATGCAGAAGTATGCCGAGCAGGCCGTGGCCCAGCATCTGGGCAAGGAACTGCAGCAGACGCTCAACCGGGAACTCAAGAATCGCAAGAACTATCCCTTCTCCAACGATGTCCCGCAAGAGGAGGTGGACCGCCTGATGCGCAATGGCCGCCGCTGGAGCGACCGGTATCGCGCGATGAAAGCGGAAGGCGTGTCTGATGCCGAGATCTCCAAGGCTTTCGATACCCCGGTACGGATGCGGCTCTTTGCCTGGAACAGCAAAGGCTATGTCGATACGTTGATGACACCCAACGATTCGATCCGCTACTGCAAGGCCTTCCTGCGGGCAGCGTTCATGGCCATCGAGCCCAACACGGGCAATGTGAAAGCCTATGTCGGCGGGCCGGACTACCGTTTCTTCAAATACGACAACATCGGCCAGGGCAAGCGGCAGGTCGGCTCGACCTTCAAGCCGTTCCTCTACACGCTGGCCATGCAGGAGGGCTACACGCCTTGTGACCGGGTGGCCAACAGCACCTATACCATTGACGTCAACGGCACGGACTGGGCGCCCAAGGCTGAGGTGGACGACCGGATCGTCACCCTCAAGTGGGGCTTGACCAACAGCCGCAACAATATCTCCGCCTACCTGATGAAGCAGTTCGGGCCGTTCGCCCTGGTGGAGATCTGCCGCAAGATGGGTATCAGCAGCTACCTCGACCCGGTGGTCTCGCTTTGCGTCGGTTCGTGCGACTTGAGCGTGATGGAGATGGTGGCGGCCTACAATACCTTCCCCGGACGGGGTGTCTATTGCTATCCGATGTTCGTCACGCGCATCGAGGACAACGCCGGCAACGTGCTGGCCACGTTCTCGACCCGCAAGCGGGAAGCCATCAGCGAGGTGACGGCCTACAAGATGATCAACATGATGCAGGGTGTGGTCAACGACGGTACGGCCGGCCGCATCCGCTGGCGCTACAATATCCAGGGCGACATTGCCGGCAAGACGGGTACGACCAACGACAACTCCGACGGCTGGTTCATCGGCTACACCCCGAAGCTGACGGCTGGTGCTTGGGTAGGCGGGGAGGACCGGCAGGTCCACTTCTCCAGCACTGCCTTGGGCGCGGGTGCCAGCATGGCGCTTCCGATCTGGGCGCTCTTCATGCAAAAGGTCTATAACGATCCCTCGATTCCGATCGGTCCGGACGACGTGTTCGTTCCACCGTTGGGCTGGACCATGAGCCAGCTCTGCGACGGTTCTTCCGACGATCTTTCCGACGTCAATCCCGGGAATGATTATTTCAACTAAAGAAGATACATGAAAAAGATAGCTTTGATTTACGGCGGCGATTCCTCCGAGTGGGGTATTTCGGTGCTGAGTGGAAAATTTGTGGCCACATGTCTGGATCCGCAGCGCTATGAGGTAACGGAACTCCTGCTGCGTGACGGGCAGTGGTCGGTATGCGACCCGGCTGTCACGGATGTGGCCGTTCCCGTGGCCCCCTTTATCCCTTCGCGGCTGAAGGAATTCGATGTGGCTTTGATCATGATTCACGGGACGCCGGGTGAGAATGGTATCCTGCAGGCGGAACTGGAAAAGCACGGGGTGCCTTTTACCACCTGTGATTCTCGGGTGGCAGCCTTGACGTTCGACAAACATGCCTGCAAGAAAGCGTTGCGCGGTTTGGGTATCCCGCTGGCCCCTGAGATTTTCCTGCACCGGGGGGAGCCGCTCAATGCCGAGGCGGTCGTCGAGCAGCTGGGGCTGCCGGTTTTTGTGAAGCCCAACGATGGCGGCAGTTCTTTCGGTGTGACGAAAGTCAAACGGCAGGAAGACCTCGCGGCCGCTGTCGCGGCTGCCTTCTCCGAAAGTGATGACGTGCTCATTGAGAGTTATATCCCCGGCCGGGAATTGACCGAAGGTGTCTTCAACCGCGATGGCCTGGTCATCCCGCTGCCGGTTACCGAGATCATCTCCCACAACGAGTATTTCGACTACGAGGCGAAGTATCTCGGCAAGAGCGATGAGGTCTGCCCGGCGCAGATTACGGAAGAACAGGCGAAAACGGTCCAGGAACAGACGCGCCGCATCTACCAGCATTTCGGCTGCCGCGGCCTCATCCGTTGCGACTACATCATGACCGAATCGGGCAAAGTCTATTTCCTGGAGATCAATCCGGTTCCCGGCATGACCAAGATGTCGCTGGTTCCGGCCCAGATCCGGGCCGCCGGCCTTTCGGTCAACGAAGTGCTCGATACAATCATCGCCGAGGCCCTGTCCGTCTGCCCGGCGTAACGGCTGATCCAAGACGGGCTTTACCATGACACTGTCTGCCTTCGTCAAGCGCTGTATCGAACAGTTGTCGCCGCTCTATCCGGAAGCGGAGGCCAAGTCCATCGCCTTCCGTCTGCTGGAGCATTACCTTGACATACCTTCCTATAAATACATCTCCGACCCGGAGATGCAGTTGACAGTTGACGATGCTCCGCTTCGCTCTGATTCCGACGGTCGTGCCCGGCCTGACCGGGCATCTGAAATGTTGGACGCCCTCAACGAACTGGCGACTGCACGTCCCTTGCAATACGTGCTCGGTTCCACCGAATTCTGCGGCCATCGCTTCAAAGTCGGCGAAGGCTGCCTGATCCCCCGGCCGGAGACCGAAGAACTCGTCTCCCGCATCATCGACGACCTCTATTCCGAGAACGATAGTGAGTCCGTCGACGCCACGTCAAGCTCCGCTCCGACCGGGCATCTCGCCTCCGACAATGACAGCCCTTTCAGCATCCTTGATCTATGCACCGGCTCTGGTTGTATCGCCTGGTCGCTGGCGGCCGAATTCCCCGAGGCAATGGTCTATGGCTGCGACCTTTCAGATGCGGCCCTTCGCTATGCGTGCCGGCAGCGCATCAAAGTCGGTGGCGCCAAACCGATTTTCTTTACCGCCGACGTGCTGGCCGCCCCTCCCGCCGGCCTGCCGAAGTTCGACGTCATTGTCTCCAATCCGCCTTATATCTGCGACAGCGAGCGGGCCGCGATGCGCCCCAACGTCCTCGACTTCGAGCCGGCTGAAGCTTTGTTCGTCCCCGACGATGACCCCTTGAAATTCTATCGCGCCATCGCCCGCTGGTCCGATGCCCTCTTGCGTCCCGATGGCCACATCTATCTGGAAATCAACGAGCGCTTCGGCCCGGATGTCGCCGCCCTCTTCCCCGGCTCCCGCATCCTGCCCGACATTTTCGGCCGCGACCGTTTCGTCGTCCGCTGATCCGGTTGGCGTGGCCAATGCCCCATAATAATACCCATTGGGCGCAATTTCCGTCGTTTTTGCGCCCAATGGGTCGGAAAAAACGCCATTGGCGACGTTTGCCAGCCAGTTCCCTATAACTTCACGACCGTATATTTCGTCGTGCCGAGGCCGATTTCTTCCCCCCGATCGACGATGCGGATCCCATGGCGGGCGTTGATGCGCTCGAGTAGCGCTTTCGTATCGTTGTGCGCGTCATTGGGGAGATTGAAGACCTGGTCGAGGCAGAACTTGTCGAGGGCGACGGGGTCGAGTGACGCGGCGATGCCGATGTCCTGGATCGTCGGATCGGCCGGATGGGAATCACAGTCACAGTCGATGGAGATGTTGTTCATCACGTCTATGTAAAGGATTCGCTGGCCGATGCCGAAGAACTCGTGAACAGCCTGGGCCGCGGCGGCCATGGATTCGACGAACGGTGTATTCTTTTCAGGCGACTCATACCAGCCTTCCGGCGCATGCAGGTCGCCTTCGACTGTCGCTTGCTGGAATGCACCGGCGGAATGGATATAGACCTTGCCGTTGGGGGAAGCTACGCCGATAGAAGCATTCTTCAGCACACCGCCGAAGCCGCCCATCGCGTGTCCCTTGAAATGGGCGAGGTTGATCATGAAGTCGTAGTTCTTCAGGTGGGAACCGACGATATCGTATTTGATCCACTTGTCGTCTTTGACCGGAATCTGGAACTCACCTTCTTCGTCCATGATGTCCACATCGGCCACATCGTAGAAACCATGGGCACGGATGGTCTCTTTGTGGACTTCGGTCGTAGCGCGGGAGCCACCGTAGGCGGTATTGCACTCGACAATGGTTCCGCCGACTTTCTGGACCAACGGCGCGATCAATGCCGGTTTGAGATAATTGTTGCCGCCCATTTCTCCGGTGGAGATTTTGATGGCCACACGCCCGGTGGCCGGGCGTCCCACGGCTTCGTAGATTTTTACGAGGCTTTCCGGGGTGATCTCGCTGGTGAAATAAACGACGGAAACTTGTCCTTCGTCGGTAGGGGCAACTTGGTTCTTGGAACCTTTACTACAGGCGGCGACGAGTGTCAGGCAAACGATTGCCGCCAGAAAAAAATAGAGTCTTTTCATAGTAATTAGATCGTCAATTCTTCGCCCTCGCTATGGGCGATAATCACTGCGCCGCAGGTGTCGCCGTAGGAGTTGATGCAAGTGCGGGGCATGTCGCAGATCTGCTCGACAGCCAGCACCATGCCGATGCCTTCGAGGGGCAGGCCGACTGCGGAGAGGACGATGGCCAGCATCACCATTCCGGCCATCGGAATACCAGCCGCGCCGATGGCTGCCAGCAGAGCCGTGAAGACAATCATGATCTGCTGGACCAAAGTCAGGTCGATTCCGTAAGCCTGGGCGATGAAGATGGCAGCCACGCATTCATATAGTGCCGTACCGTTCATGTTGATCGTGCTGCCCAGCGGCAGGACGAAGCTCGCGATCTTGTTCGAGATGCCGCATTTTTCCTGTGAATCGCGGATGTTGATCGGCAGGGCCGCACCCGAAGAGCAGGTGGAGAACGCCGTCAGGATGCCGGTGGACATTTTGGAGATGTGCCGCCAGGGATTCTGTTTCCCGAGCACCCGCACCAGCAGCGGCAGCACCACGCCGCCCTGGATGAGCAGGCCGCCCCAGACCACCAGCACGAATACGCCGAGGCTGCCGGCCATGGCCAGCAGGGCCTGCGGATCATCCGCTTGTTTGCCCACGACATTCGTCACGATGGCGAACACGCCGAACGGAGCCAGCCGGATGATGAACATCGTAATCTTCATGATGACCTCGTAGATGGCGGTAAACAGGTTTTTCAGTGTTCCGCTGTACTTGATCTCGACTTTGTTCATGAACAGGCCGAAGATGACCGCGAAGAAGATGATTGGCAGCAGGTCGCCCTTGGCCATCGCTTCGAAGATATTGGCCGGTACGATGTTGACAATCTGGTCGATGAACGAAACACTCTGGGCGTTGACCGTCGTCACTTCTTCCGTCAGGTTGAGGCTGGCACCTACGCCTGGCCTGACCAGGTTGACCAGCGTCAGACCGATGACTGCAGCGATCAGGGTGGTTCCGATGTAGTAGAGGATGGTCTTGCCGGCGATGCGCCCAAGCGCCGCCGAGTTGCCCATACCGGCCACGCCGAGAGCGATCGATGTGAACACGAGCGGGATGACGATCATCCGCAGGCCGCGCAGGAAGATGTCGCCAGCCCATTTGATATACTTGTACCAGTTTTCGTACGGGGTGATCTTGCACAGCACGATGCCGGCTACGATACCCAGTCCGATGCCGATGAGGATCTGCCAGTGCAGGGCAAGTCCTTTCTTCTTGGGAGTGTCTTCTGCCATGGGAATCTAGGCTTTCCGGCCGCTGTCGGCAATGAGCCTGGCCACTTTTTCATTCAATGCCGTATTCGCAATCAACGCTTCCAGCGTGACATGCATCCGCCAGCGCCAATAGTGCTTCGGATTGGCGGGAATGTTGATGCGTTCGCCCGCAATGTCAGCCACTCGCAGCGACGGTTCGAGAGAGAACCAGTCCTGCAGCGGGAGAATGGCCAGCATGGACGGGGAATACAAGTGCTCGGCGATAATCCACTGACAGGTCTCGACCGGACAGTCTTCTCCACCGTGGTTTTCGCCCCACCAGCCGCGCAAGGTGCTCGTGTCGTGGGAACCCGTGGTGCAGACGCTCATGTAGGGATACTCTGCCGGATTGCCGAGCATCTGCTTGGGATCCTTCGGCATGCGTTGGACCTCGAGCGAGAGGATGTGCAGGTCGGAGAGCACCTGGGGCACGCACGCCGGGATCATGCCGAGATCCTCGGCACAGGTAAGCATGTTGGTGGCACCGATCAGGGCAGGCAGTTTGCGCATGGCCTGCTCCCGCCAATACTCGGTGTTACGGGTGTAGAAGAATTCGTCGTAGAGGCGGTTGTACACGTCTTTTTCCCACTGCTGCAGGTCATTGTAACTGCGTGTGTACTGGGCGCTGATACGCGGATGCCACATGCCCTTGTGGACAGGGTCTTCGAGGAAGAGCACTTCCCGCGGGTCGTTGTCGGCATACGGTTTGGCGTGCCGGTTCTCATCGAAATAGAAGCCGCGCCAGCGCAGGTCATCCACGGAATAGGGCAGGGCCGGGCTGAAGTGGCCCATCAGGCCGGATTTGTAAGGCACGGGAATCTCCCAGATGCGGAAGAAGCCCAGCACATGGTCGATGCGGTAGGCATCGAAGTATTCGGCCATCTTGCGGAAACGGCGTTTCCACCAGGTGTAGCCATCCTCGGCCATCCGGTCCCAGTTGTAGGTCGGGAAGCCCCAGTTCTGGCCGTCGGCCGCGAAAGCATCCGGCGGGGCCCCCGCCTGCTCACCCATATTGAAGTACTCGGGCTGGGCCCAAGCCTCGACGCTGTGTGGCGTGATGCCGATGGGAATATCTCCCTTCAAGGCAACACCCTTCGAATGGGCGTAATCGTGTGCTTCGTGCAACTGCCGGTCAAGGTGGTACTGGACGAAAATGTAATAATCCATCTCGGCTTGGGCTTCTTTGTAAAGGCGCGCTACGCCAGTGGCGCTGTACTTGCTCAGGCGTTTCCATTTCGAGAAATCTGCGGTTTCGAAGCGGTCGCGCAGGACGCAGAAGGCTGCGTAGGGCAGCAGCCAGTCGCGGTTGTTCTCGAAAAAGGCCTTGAAGGCTTTGCTTCCCATGGTCCGGGTGCCTTTCTGGGCGAAGATGGCCCGTGTGTATTTTTCTTTCAAGTCGAAGACGCGTTCGTAATCGAGCTGGGGCAGGGCGTTGAGTTCGGCGGCTTCGGCCTCGAACGCGGCTTGCGCCTCTTTATTCCGGAGCGGTCCGATGTCCTGCAGGTTCAAATAAATGGGATGCAGAGCCATGATGGTGATGCCGCCGTAGGGATAGGAGTCGGTCCAGGTCTTGGTGGAAGTCGTGTCGTTGACGGGAAGCAGTTGCAACACGGCCTGTCCGGTCGCGGCGGCCCAGTCAACCATCAGTTTGATGTCGGAGAAATCGCCGATACCGGCGCTGTGCTGGCTCCGGAGGGAGAAGACGGGGATGGCGGTTCCGGCGAAGCGGGGATGCTGGTTGGGGAAGGTCGTCTCGGTGACGGCGTAAGGGTTGGTCCGGTTGAAGCAGGTCTCCCATACGATGCTGCCGTCGCGTTGTTTAAGCAGGAATTTGTATTCGAAGGATTCGGGCAGGTCGGCGGTCTGCAGGTTGATATACCAAAGGATGCCTTGTGTCACTTGCATCGGAAGGGCTTTGGCGGGATCCCACCCGCCCAATGCCGGGCAACTGCCGGTCAGCAGAATCTGTTCGCCGTGCAGCAGCCACGGTCCGATGGTCTTGATTGTCAGTGTTTCCATATATGTATTGTTTCTTGTTTCCGTTTTTCTTCCGTCATCGTTCGTCATGTCTGGCTGCCCTTTCGTTCGTCATGTCCGGCACCGACCGGACATCTCATCCGTCGTCCGGGCTCCGCTGCGCTCTGGTTTTTCGTTCCAGGCGCAGAAGAATGCGCCTGCCCCGAAAACCCACCCGCTCCGCTCCGCCCTCATCGGCCGCCGTTCATCGACGCATGATAATTTTCAAAGATAGCAAATTTTTCGTAAGTTTGTCGTATGGCAACTAAGATCAAGAGTGTGTGGTACTGTACCTCGTGTGGGAACGAGAGTCCGAAATGGATGGGACGGTGTCCTGCCTGCGGAGAATGGAATACGATGGTGGAAGAGCCGAAGGCACCGAAGGCATCGAAGGGCGCAGCGGGAGGTGGTGTGGCCGCACGGCAGCGTGCTTATATCGATGCCGCTGATGCCCGGCCGATGCGATTGCAGGAGATTGACCTCTCGAGCGACAATCGTTTTTCAATCGGCATCGCCGAACTCGACCGTGTATTAGGGGGCGGTATGGTTGCCGGAAGCATGATTCTCATCGGGGGCGAACCCGGCATTGGTAAATCGACGCTATCGTTGCAAATTCCGTTGTGTTGTAAGGATTTGCGGACGCTTTATGTCTCCGGCGAGGAGAGCCCCAAACAGATTAAGTTGCGCGCTGACCGGCTTGGCGGCCGCGACGAAGATTGTTTCATTTTGAGTGAAACCGTACTCGAGAATATCCTGGAACAAGCGCGGGAAATCAAGCCCGCACTGCTGATCGTCGACTCCATCCAGACCATCTATAGCGAAGCGCTCGATTCGTCTGCAGGCAGCGTGTCTCAAGTGCGCGAATGCGCCTCGGCGCTGCTGCGTTATGCCAAAGAAACGGGGACACCCGTCATTCTGATTGGTCATATCACCAAGGACGGTACGCTCGCGGGGCCGAAGATTCTGGAGCATATCGTCGATGTAGTCCTTCAGTTCGAAGGCGATACAAAGGGTTCCTACCGGATTTTGCGCAGCATCAAGAACCGTTTCGGCTCGACCGATGAACTGGCGGTCTTCGAGATGACAGGTACAGGGCTGCGTGAAGTACGGAATCCGTCGGAGATTCTCATCCCGATGCACCAGGATGATTTGTCGGGCATCGCCATTGCTGCCATGATGGATGGCACCCGTCCATTTCTCATTGAGATTCAGGCCTTGGTGAGCACGGCCGCCTATGGAACACCCCAGCGTTCAGCCACTGGCTTCGATGGCCGCCGGCTCAACATGCTGCTGGCCGTCCTTGAAAAACGCGCGGGCTTCAAACTCGCCGCCAAAGACGTCTTCCTCAATATCGCCGGCGGCCTGCGCGTTTCCGACCCCGCTTGTGACCTGGCCATCGTGGCTTCCATCCTGTCTTCGAATTTCGACCTCTACATCTCACCGAAGGTCTGCTTCGCCGCCGAAGTCGGTCTCAGTGGCGAGATCCGCCCTGTCAGCCAGGTCGAGCGCCGCATCGCCGAAGCTGAAAAGCTCGGTTTCGAAGAGATCTATATCTCGTCGTTCAACAAAGAATCCTCCTTCGCCAAACGCCAGCCTTCCGGCATTACCGTCACCCCCGTCTCCGACATCGCTACCCTCTGCCGCCGCCTGTTCCAATAACATTGCGTGTGAAAGGTTCTGTTGGCGAAGGGTTATGCTTTGAAAACCTTAGCTACCCTCGAATGTTAATACTGGGGCGCTGCCCCACCCGAGCCGTAGGCGAGAGCACGACCTACGGGAGTAAACCCCGCCGCTACGGCCTGCTATCCCACAAAGCCTCGCAACGGCCTTCGCTAGCGCCTGATGGCGCTTAGCGTAGCGGAGAAGGGTATATGCTTGGAAAACCTTAGCCACCCTCGGCTATTAGAGGGAGGGGCCCGCCGCGAAGCGGTGGGAGGGGTCGAGCGCAGCGAGACGGTTTTCCAAGCATATACCCTTCTCCGCGTAGCGTTCGATGAAAGCGGAAGAGATGCCCGGTCGGAGCCGGGCATGACGGAACTGGCACGCAACGCATTATGAGTTGGCCATAGAATGCATCTATACGACCCATGACGCATTCTGTGTCCAAACAAATGGCGATATGACTTGATTCGTGGACACAGAATGCGTGTAGATAGCTATAAACGCATTCTGTGGCCGATATCGAAAACAAAGCTGTCGGTAAAAGTATGTGTGCAATCAAAGATTGCCGCGACAGGATTCTGGAGTGCGTTGGAGTCCTGTCGCGGCAGGAAAAATGGCTCTTTCGGTGAAAACACGTCCGCGACAGGACTGAACGGCTAGTTGCAATCCTGTCGCGGCAGAAGTCTGTTTACCTTCTCGGTCGTCTCAGCGACGCCTCCCGCCTATGACTTCCCGATAAGGACTAGCGCAGCGAAGCAGGTGGGTTTTGGGGCCAGGCGCATTTTTCTGCGCCTGGAACAAAAACCCAGCGCGCAGCGGAGCGTCCGGCAGCGGCAACCATCGCAACCTCCGGCAGCGCCAATCACCGCAACCTCCGGCAGCGACAACCAGCGCTGCAGCCGCCCGCAATCAAAGTACGTCGTTGAGGCGGTTGAGGTCTTTGGCGTTGCCGGTTTTGGATTTGTAACGGTCGCCGGTGTCGCGGCTGATGGCGTCGTAGAACTGCTGGTCAAAGCCCGGCTCCGAGTAGCGGCCAGGGACGATGCGGCCGTCCTTCGATGGCTTCATGATCTGGTCGTTGTGCTTGACGATCAGCAGGCGGGCGAGCGCGTCCCAGCGCTGCATCATCAACTTCGTGTAGGCAGCCGACTTCTGCGTCAGGTAGGCTGCTGTTTCGCGCGGCGTCAATCCCGCGACCGCTTCCACGACCGCATCCTGTTCCGATGCATAGAAATCTTCCAGTTCCTGCTGCACTTGCCGCAAGTCCCCGATCATCGCGCTGTATCGCGGATAGACCATGTTCGCCACGAAATTGTTCATCCAGAATGCGCTTTTTTCGCTGAACACATCGTTCGGATTGTTTTCGGGACGGAAAGCCTCAGGGACTTCGTTGACACAGCAATAGACCGGGACATAGGCGACCATGCTGGCATCGTCGCAATTGAAGTACATCACGCCGCCCACGGCGTCAGGCAGCCAGCCGCGGAGGTGCGAGACCAGTGTGAAGCCACTCTGCTGCGTCCCGATGGCACGCTCCCGGAAATATTTGGTACCGTCTTCCGTTTCCCAACTCATCGGGAGCGGGCGGTACGGAGAACTCCACGGTCCGGCACTTACATCGGCGGTCATGTCGAGCGGCGTTCCCTCGTAGTGGTCTCGCATGTCGTTCATGATGTCGCGGACGGAGACTTTTTGGGATGGCTTGATGTAGAGCGGCAAATGGTCACAGGCTTCGAAATCACCGTTGATGTAGGGGAGATACTGGTCCATTTCGGCCGTATCGCAGTGATGGCGGAAAAAGCTCCAGACACGGGCGTCAGCGTAGCGGACCTTCTCAAAGGTAATCGGGCAATAAGCGTCGCGAAAGCTGAAATCAGCATCCTTGCCGGAGAAATACCCCATCTCCCGGGCGAACGAAATGACATCTGCCGCATACATGGATTGCCCCTCGACCTGGTAGAATCCCAAAGCTTTGTCAATCTTGCGGGCTTGCGGGAACTGCCTGATGCGGCTGATGTTGGCGTGAGCACTGATACAGTCGTCGGGGATGCGGACGGCCACCCAGACAGCCCCTTTGCGGCCCGGTCCCTTGCCGATGAACTCAAAGATCCAGGCCTCGTTCTTGTCGCAGACCGAGAGCGTCTCCCCGGTAGCATTGTAACCGTATTCTGCCAGCAGCCCCGCCATGACCTGAATGGCCTCGCGTGCCGTAGCGGAACGTTCCAGCGCCAGCTGCATCATGGAATTGTAGTCGAGTATCCCTTCCGGATTCCGTAACTCTTCCCGGCCGCCGAAGGTCGTCTCGACAATGCTGACCTGTTTCTCGTTGATGTAGCCGATCACATTATAGGTAAAATCCACCTGATCCACGTAGCCGCGGATCGGGCCCCGGCCCCAGGAACGGATGGCAATCTTCTCGCCGGTCTGATGCCAGCCTGCCGGCGTGCTGCGCAGCGATCCGGCAAAGCCGAAACCGTCGCAGTTGTAGGTGCAGATCACGGAACCGTCGACAGAAGCGTCCTTGCCGACGATCAGGTTGGTACAAGCAAAGCCCGCCGTTGCGATCAGCAGCGGCAACAAGGCCAGAAAGAGATGTTTCATACGCGTTTTACTTCCCGCCGAAGACGATATTTACGCCCAGGCAGGCACTTTCAGTGAAGTTGTCGATGGGTATATGCTGTTTGTTGGTCTTGAGGGAAGCTTTCTCCATGCCGAAGAAGACGCCGACCCATTTCTTGGGAATGAATTCGGCATAGAATCCGTAGGTATTCCGCGCGCCGAGGAACGTTCCGTTTAGGCTCAGGTTCAGCCAGCGGAGCGGAGAAAGGTTGTAGGAGGCCATCACGTGCTTGAAGCCCGAAGCCTGGTAGTAGAGCACACCGACGCTCATCATCTCCTGCAGGAATGGAATCTCGAGACCTGCGTAGATACTCGGCGTGAGGACGCAGTCATAACCGCTGGCCGGAGAACTGCTGACATCCGCCAGCCGGCTGAAATCATCGACAACCCTGTCGAGGTTGGCCTTGAAATCGTAGTCGGCGTTGATCCCCTGGAAGCCGGTGAAAGAAGCTGAGGCCCCCGTTGACAAGGTATGCACATCTTTCTTGTAACTAAGTCTGCCCAGATCATTGACAGATGCCGAGATGTTGACCCCGTTGATGAAGCCGTCCAGTTTGAACTGGTATTCGAAGCCCAGGTCGACGCCGAAACCGAAGCCACGCAGGCCGAAGTTACCGACCTGGATCTTTTTATTGTTCCAGTCCATGCCCACCAGATAGCCCCCGCCGTCGGTGCTGACCGCGACTTCGTCGGCCTGGATCCGGACGTTGGCCTGCCGCAGGTCGAGCGAACCGGCATATAGGCCGGAAAGCAGTTTGATGCGGGCGCCGAACCGAAGTCCTTCAACCAATTGGCTCAAATCGTAGCTATAGCCGACGGAGAGTACGCCGTAGGTGTTCCCGGAAACAACCGGACCCGGGTAAGAACCGTCGGCACCCGTTTTGGCGAAACGAAGGAATTCATTCGGGACCAGCGCAGACACGTCACCGGCCACACCAAGGCTTACAGTCAGGAATCCTTTTTCCCCAAGCCGGAGTCCGGCCCCGAGCAAATCCATCTCAAAACGGCTCTTGAGATAGGGATCCTCCGCCGGCAGTCCTTCGAGGAAACTCTCGGCCGACACACCCTCATGCATGAAAGTCCGGACCTCATTTCCGGAGGGAAACACAAAGTGACGCAGTCCGACATTGCTCCAGCTATCCGAACCGGCGCTCCCCAACAAGGGGAGAGAAACAAAGTTGTTCTGCGGCGCGAAGGCGGCGTTCATCTTGCCGCGCATCAGCGAAGTCTCGAAGAAATAGCTGCCCCGAAGCGCCTGGGCCGAAGCCAGGGAGGAAAGGACCAGCAAAGCAGACAGGACAGTCAGGATATTTCGTTTCATAGGACGCTCCGTTTAAAAGTTGAAGTTATAGCCGCCCGGAATCTGGAACAGCAGGTTGGTCTGGACATAATCCGTCGCCTTGACAGCTTTGCCGCTGGTAGCCGGGGCTGCTTCCAGTTGCAGGATAAGTTTGGAGACATTCTCAACCGACGCACCCGGGGCGGGGAGGAACGACAGATCGATGTCGCTCTTTCCACCTGCTGCGACAAACTGCTTGGCCGGGACGGTAACGGCATTCCCGGCTGCGTCCGTCATGACCAGGTTGATATCCATCTTCAGCGGAGATGTGTTTTCAATGTCTCCGATGAGTTTCAGTTCATTCTGTTTGAGAACCTTCCCGAGAACGTCCGGGATGGAGAGCGTGTCGGCATATTCAAGCCGCAGACCGGGCCCGAATGCAATCGGGCTGGAGATTGACAACGACAACTCCATCTCGTATTTCTTGTCCAGTTCGAGTACGCCGGTCTTAGTCGAGATGGTATTGACATCGAGATAGACATAGATGATGTCGGGAATCGGCTTGAACAATTTGGGTATGTCGGCTTTCACGCCGACCGTCCCGCTCGTGCTGGCCCCGCCCGATGAGAAACGATAGACCCGTTTGGCCGTCTTGTTTCCGGAGGCTACCGGCAAATCGAAGGGAACGTTTTTGACCTGTGCGGTCGTCTCCCCGTTGCGCTGGGCAACGAACGTGGCCGTCGCCCGGGCCGGGACGCTGAAATTGCCGCTGTAAGTCAGCCGCAGTTCCGGCGACGTGAAGGAAACCGGAGCGTCGTCCCCACCGAATTTCTCGGCAATCTTGCTCATCTTGAGCCGGGTCCGGATGCTGTCAACCTCATAGACGAACATGCCTTCGATGCCCTGGCAAACGACATTGACCAATTGGACGCGGACGACAAGTTGGTTGGAAGAAGGCGCCGCCTGGTAACGTGCCCGCGTCGTTTTGGGATTTTCGAAGAGGATGTTGCCCGTGAAGTTGAGGTGGGCGTTGATGTCGATGGTGCGCGTCTTTTGGTTGAAGGCATTTTCGGCGACCACGACCTTTGTGAGTTTGAGGTCCTTGGAGGCCGAGAAATTGTTGGCGCTGGTCAGTTTGAGGTCTTTGAAGGTGATGACACCCTCGGGGAAACCTTCCACCTCGAAGAGTTCGTGCAAGTCGAAATTGAGGTCGGGGATGACAGCCCCGTCTGTCAGCAGGCAGTTCGGGACAGAAATCGTGATCCGGACGGCCGAGTCGTCTGTCAAGGTCAAACCGGAAAGACCGTTCAACTGGGAAGGAATGTTCGGGATCGAGAAAGGAAGCCGGAAAGCCCGGGCCGGAAGCTTGCGGGCGGTCAGGCGCTTCGAAAGGTCTGCCACGCCGTTTTCATCGAATTGGACCTGGGAGCTCGACGGCTTGCTGAAAGCCGAGAATTCGACGTCAATGTAGCGGCCTTTGTATTTCTTGAGTCCGAGTGTCCGGTCGATGCTCTGGGGAATGGCAAACGAGAGGGGGTAGGGATCGGATCCGTAGGAGATGGAGTAAGTGCCGTTGGAATTGCGGGTGATCAGTTCGTCGAACTGGTTGCCGATCAGCTGGTCGATGGTGATCTTGTCGGTACTGCCCAGCGGGAGGGTGAAGTCGCCGCTGCCGAAATGGGCGCCGCGGTCCACGTGGTCGAGGTCATAGGCGTGGTCGATACAGCCCGTCGTGAATCCTGCCAGGAGCAGGAGCGCCAGCGCAAAAGAGGAAATGCGGAATTTCATGGATGTCGTTTATTTGCCGGCTTCTTCGACCAGCTTCTGGAATAAGGGGAGAAACTCGGGATTGCCCCCGTTGGTGATGATTTCGGGATGGAACTGGACGCCGAGGATCATGGCGCCGCCGTCTTTGAAGTCGGGCAGTTTGCCGGAACGCTCGACGCCCTCGATGATGCCGTCGGCCGCTCTCGCTACGACGCGGAAGCCTTTGGGCACATCCTTGATGGCCTGGTGGTGGAACGTATTGACCACCGCCTTTTCCTTACCGAGCGTACGGGCCAGCAGCGAGCCTTTTTCAATCGTGATGCTATGGGTACCGATCGTTCCTGTCGTCGGGCTCTGCCGGTGCTTGACATAGCTGTCCTTGACCTGCGAAGGGATGTCCTGCCAGAGCGAGCCGCCGAAAGCGACCGCCAGCAGTTGCTCGCCGCGGCAGATACCCAGCACGGGAATGCCGGCAGCGACCGCCGCCCGCACCAGTTTCACATCGTATTCATCGCGGGCAGGCACGACTTCACCGAGTCCCCGCACCGGTTCCTCGCCAAACCATTTGAGCGGATCGAAATCCTCGCCTCCCGTCATCAGCAGGCCGTCGATCGTGGCGATAATGGCCGCGATCTGGGCATCGTCGCTTGTGACCGGAATCACCAGCGGCACGCCGCCCGCCATCCGGACGGAATTGATATAGGTCATATTGACTTGGCAGCGGCCATCTTCGCTGTAGGCGGAAATGCCGATGACCGGCGTCTTGGCGATGAGGGCGGGCACTGCACCCAGCAGCACGAGCACCAGCAGGAAATAACGTTTCATAACAGCCCCAAAATTATAACTTTCTCTCCCAATTTGCAAAATCTTCTCCCGAACCGACCGTGATGGAGAGTCCTTTGGAGAGCGAGCCCCATTCATCGGGATTGTCGAAATGGAACGTGACGTCGAAGCCGGCGCCATCCGCCCGGAAGTTGAAGACGTTGCCGTTCACATGCTTGAGCTCCCGCAGCCAGGCCTTCTTGTTGTGCATCTTGATGCAGAGGCGGCCGCCTTCGATCAAGATGTCGATGTCGCCCAGCACTTCGTGCTGCGGGGTATAGTGGCCCTGGATGCGCGACCAGGCCGGCGCAGGCTTCGCCACGCGCTCGGCCGCCGCCTTCTCTTCGTCCGTGGCCCGGCGGTCGGCGGTCTCGTACCAGTCTTTCAGGTATTCGGCGTTGTAGTCGTAGTCCTCATAGCCCAGGAACAGGTCGATGGCCCGGCGCAGGATGGCGTGGCGTGCTTCGGACGGGGCTTCGCTGTTGACTTGGATGGTCATGGCGAAATCCATTTCCGGAATGAAGCAGCAGATGGTGGTCATACCCCAGGTCGTGCCGGTGTGGAAGTACATCCGGCATTTACGGGTCTGTTCGATGAACCAGCAGTGGCCATAGAGGTTCGTCTTGTCGGCAGTCTGCGAGGTGATGGTCACGCCGCGGTGCAGGAAGTTCATCTGCTTCTCGGAAATGAGCTGGTTTTCACCGACTTTTCCGTTGTTTAGATGGAAGATAGCCCATTTGATCAGGTCGGTCGGGGTACTGCAGACGCTGCCGGCGGGGCCGATGACCGTCAGCCACCAGAGTGCCTGCTCGTCGCCGTACATCGGCCAGATGTTCATCGCGCGGCCCTTGCGCTCGAAGGTGTAGGGAAGAGCAGCCGTCCCGTTCTCCAGGGCGGGGCCGAAGCCTTCGCCGTTGAGCGTGGACTCGTCCATGCCGAGCGGCTTGAAGATGCGCTCCCGGACATTGTCCTCCCAGCTTTTGCCTGTCAGCTTCTCGATGATCCGGGCTGCGGGGATGAAGGTGATGTTGTTGTACTGGTAGTCGCCGCGGAATGTGTAGGCGGGCGGCATCAGTTTGAGCATATGGTAGATGTCGTCGCGGTCGTAGCCGAGGTTGCCCAGGTATGTACCGATGTCATCGCGCAGGCCGGTCCGGTGCGAGGTCAGGTCCTTGACCTGGAGATTCTCGCTGACCCAGGGATCGTACATTTCAAAGTCGGGGAGATGTTGCTTCACGCGGTCTTCCCAACTGAGGAGTCCCTCGTCCACAAGCTGGGCCAGCACGGCGGCCGTGAAGGATTTGGAGACCGATCCGATCTGGAAGAGCGTATGCGCGTCCACCGGCGCGCGGGTATCGAGGTCCTTGACCCCATATCCTTTGGACAGGATGATGTTCCCGTCTTTGTAGATCGACACGCCCATGCCGGGAATCTTCCAGTCGGCACGGACCTGTTCGATGGTGCTTTCAATGTTGGCGATGATTGCCTCCTGCGAAAGGACAGGATGGCGCGCGGGAATGTTTTTCGTGGTCTGGGCGGCCGCTGCGGGGGCCAGGAGCACGATCAGGGCGAAGAGGAGAACAGTCTTTTTCATTCTATAAAGGTATGGAAAAAAACGGAAAGCGGTGCAAAAAGTTACAATGATTGTAAAAAATGTTTAAATTTGAAGGTTTAATTTGGCTTAAAAGCCCTAATAATGAGTATGGAGAAAAGAAACCTTACATTCTGGCAGATGTTCAACCTGAGTTTCGGGTTTTTCGGGGTGCAGATCGCCTATGCCCTTCAAAGTGCCAACATCAGCCGGATCTTTGCCACCCTGGGTGCAGATCCGCACCAGCTCAGCTTCTTCTGGATCCTTCCGCCGCTGATGGGAATGATTGTCCAGCCGCTCATCGGAAAATGGTCCGACCGCACCTGGTGCAAGATGGGCCGCCGCAAACCTTATCTTCTGGTCGGCGCCATCGTGGCCGTGCTGGTGATGATTTTCCTGCCCAATGCGGGCAGCCTCAATTTCAGCCAGCGCCTCTTCCTCGGCCTCAACGGGGCGATGTGGTTCGGCCTCTTCTCCCTCATCTTCCTCGACACCTCCATCAACGTGGCCATGCAGCCGTTCAAGATGATGGTGGGCGACATGGTCAATGAACAGCAGAAGACCCAGGCCTATTCCATCCAAAGTTTCCTGTGCAACGCCGGTTCCCTCTTCGGCTATATTTTCCCGATCTTCTTCACCTGGATCGGTATTGCCAACACCGCCCCCAAGGGCGTGATCCCCGATTCGGTAATCTGGAGCTTCTACTGCGGCGCCGCCATCCTGATCCTCTGCGTGCTCTATACCTTTATGAAAGTAAAGGAAATGCCGCCGAAGGAGTATGCGGACTTCCACGGCTTTGACCTGCAGAAGCAGCAGGAGGGCAAGCGCGAGGGCTTCGTCAAACTGCTGGCCCAGGCTCCGAAAGCCTTTTGGACCGTAGGTTTGGTGCAGTTCTTCTGCTGGGCTGCCTTCCTCTTCATGTGGACTTATACCAACGGTGCGATTGCGAAGAATGTGTGGAACACCACCGATGTCGTGTCGGAAGGCTACCAGGCCGCCGGCAACTGGGTGGGCGTCCTCTTCGCCGTCCAGGCCGTGGGTTCGCTCTGCTGGGCGCTCTTCATCCCGAAATTCAAATCGAACCGCGCCGCCTACATCACCTCCCTGGTGATCGGCGCCATCGGTTTCATCTCCGTATTCTTCCTGCATGACAAATACCTGCTCTTCCTCTCGTATTTCCTGATCGGTTTCGCCTGGGCCGCCATGCTGGCGCTCCCGTTCTCGATCCTGACCAATGCGCTCAAGGGCAGTTCCCACATGGGTGAGTACCTCGGCCTGTTCAACTGCACCATCTGCCTGCCGCAGATCATTGCCGCGGCGCTGGGCGGACTGGTCCTCCGGGCCGTGGGCGGCTCCCAGGCCGGCATGCTCGTCATCGCGGGCGTGCTGCTCCTGTGCGGCGCCGCGAGCGTGCTCGCCATTCGTGAAAACACGCACAAATAATCAATAACTTAAAGTCTAACTAAAGCAGTATCAATGAAGAAGATTCTTATTCTGCTCTCGGTCCTGGCGCTGACCTCCGCCACAGCCTTTGCGCAATATACGGCCAAAGGCGTCGTGGAGGACAAATTCGGCCCGGTGATCGGGGCTGCTGTGATCCAAGTGGGTACCAGCAACGGCGTGCAGACGGACATCGACGGACAGTGGACTCTTACTGTACCGTCCGCCAGCACGCTTATCGAAATCAGCTTCCTGGGTCTGAAGACCGTCACGGTCGAAGCCGGACAGGCTGCTCGCATCCTCCTCGAGGATGACCAGGAGTTCCTGGACGAAGTGGTCGTCATCGGTTACGGTACGGTCAAGAAGAGCGACATGACCGGCTCGATTTCGACCGTCAAGGCTGACGAAGTCAACAAGGGTGTCATCACGACCCCGGCTGACCTCTTGCGCGGCAAGAGCGCCGGTGTGGTCGTCACCTCCGGTTCCGGTATGCCGGGTTCCGGTGCGACGATCCGTATCCGTGGCGGCTCCTCCCTCAATGCGTCCAACGACCCGCTCATCGTGATCGACGGCCTTCCGGTGTCGAACGACGGCATCAGCGGTATGTCCGATCCGCTTTCTTCCATCAACCCGGAAGACATCGAGAGCTTCACCGTGCTGAAAGATGCTTCGGCCACCGCCATCTACGGTTCCCGTGCATCCAACGGTGTCATCGTGATCACCACGAAGAAGGGCGCCAAATCCGGCAGCAACGTGCCGCACGTGGCCGCTGACTTCACCGGTTCCGTGAACACGATCGCCAAGTACAACAGCCTGCTCGACGCCCAGGGGATCACCAACCTGATCCGTGAATTCTACGGGGAGAACTCGACTGCCGAAGCCAACCTCGGTATCTATGAGGGCGACCAGCAGAAGATCTACAACACCGACTGGCAGCGTGAGATCTACCAGATCGCCCCGACCTACGACGGCAACCTGAGCATCACCGGCCGCATCGGCGAAATCTTCCCTTACCGTGTATCCGGCGGTTATACGTCCCAGACGGGTACGCTCAAGGGCTCGAAGATGGACCGTGCCACGGCCTCCGTCAACCTCTCGCCGAGTTTCTTCGACAAGCACCTGACGGTCAACCTCAACGGTAAAGGCACCTATGCCTTCAACCAGTATGCGAACCAGGATGCCATCGGCGCCGCCAACCACTACGACCCGACCAAACCGGTGCGCAACAGCATCGGCGGCTACAACCTGAACGGCTTCACCACCTGGTTTGACCAGTCCGGCAATATCAACACGATGGCCACCATGAACCCGGTGGGCCTGCTCGAGGCGAAAGACGATACGGCCAATGCCTACCGTTTCATCGGCAATGCGCAGTTCGACTACAAGGTCCATGGCTTTGAGGCCCTCCGCTTCAACCTCAACCTCGGTATCGACTGGGCCAAGAGTACCGGTGTCACCGAACTGGCCATGGGCTCCGAAGCTTCCTACCACAACACGAACCAGTCCGGCGGTGGCCAGCATACCGACTACTCCTATGGACGTCGCAACACCACCCTCGAATTCTACGGCGACTGGAACCAGACCTTCGGCCAGCACAACATCGACCTGATGGCCGGTTATTCCTGGCAGCACTTCTACAGCGAGAGCAAGAGCGATACCTACCGTATCAGCGACAAGGCCGTCCTGGGTGACTCGGTCGGCCGGGGCGAACTCTTCCTGATCTCCTTCTTCGGCCGTGCCAACTACACCTTCGCAGACAAATACCTGTTGACGGCTACGGTCCGTGCGGACGGTACCTCCCGCTTCCAGAACCACAAGTGGGGTATCTTCCCGTCCGTGGCGTTCGGCTGGAACATCATGAAGGAAGGCTTCATGAGCGATCTGGACGCTGCCTTGAGCACCTTGAAGCTGCGTCTCTCCTGGGGCCAGACCGGCCAGCAGGAAGTGGGCGGCTACTACGATACCTTCGCCAAGTTCCTGACCAACCAGCTGGGTTCCTACTATTTCTTCAACGACCGGCTCATCACCCCGATCTCCGCGCTGGGTTACAGCGCTGACCTCCGTTGGGAGACCACCACGACCTACAACGTCGGTTTCGACCTGGGCTTCTGGAACGATCGCCTGACCGCCGCCATCGACGTGTACAAGCGTGACACCAAGGACATCCTCAATTACATCCCGGTGCCGGCTCTCTCGAACCTGACCAACTACCTGAACACCAATATCGGCAACATGACCAACCTGGGTGCGGAACTCGATTTGAACGCCATCCTCATCGAAAGGAAGGACATGAGCTGGACGGCCGGTTTCAACGTGGCCTACAACCACAACGAGATCACCAAGCTGACGGCTTCCGACGAGAATGCGACGGGCGTCGAGACGGGCGGTATCTCCGGTGGTACCGGCAACAACGTGCAGATGTTCCAGGTGGGCTTCCCGATGCGCACCTTCAACCTCTACAAGCAGGTTTATGACCAGAACGGCAATCCGATCAACGGTGTCTATGTCGACATGAACGGCGACGGCCAGATCACCGCGGACGACAAGTATATGGATAAGCGCTTCAAAGCCAGCCCTGATTTCACCTTCGGCTTCAATACCAGCTTCAGCTATAAGAACTGGACCGCTGCCCTGTCCGGCCACGCCTCCCTGGGCAACTGGGTTTACAACAACGTGGCGTCCGACACCGAGATGCTCGCCGACCTGTGGACCAACAGCTTCATCGGTAACCGCGTCAGTTCTGCCACCCGTTCGATGTTCTCGCAGGCCCAGTACCTGTCCGACTACTATCTCCAGAACGGTTCTTTCCTGAAGTTCGACAACTTCACGCTGGGCTACACCTTCCCGAAACTTTTCAAGGTGGCTGAGAACGATGCTTCGCTCAACGTCTTCGCTACGGTGCAGAACATCTACACCCTCACGAAATATACGGGTATCGACCCTGAGGTCTATGGCGGCATCGACGGTACGGTCTATCCGCGTCCGCGTACCTTCATCCTCGGTCTCAAGTTTAACTTCTAATTCAGGATGTGCATTATGAAAACCATGAAATATTTCCTCAGCATACTTGCTGCCACCGCGCTCCTGGCTTCCTGCATCGGCGATCTCAACGTGACCCCGATCGACCCCAATTCAAACACGGCGGACAAAGCCCTCGTGGATGAGGCGGCCTACACTTCTTTCCTGGCCAGCATTTATACGGGCTTCGCTACCTCCGGCTACTACGGAGCCAACGGCGATCCGTCGATCTCCGGCCTGGACGGTGGCGCCTCGCAGTACATCCGCGGCCTGTTCCACCACAGCGAACTGACGACCGATGAGGCCGTCTGCGGCTGGAATGACCAGACCATCAAGAATTTCCACTGGATGAACTGGACGACCGACGATACCTTCATCTACGCGTTCTATTCCCGCATCTTTATGCAGGTGTCCGCGGCCAACGAGTTCATCCGTGAAGCCATGGCTTCCGACGTGACCTTCTCCCAGAAAGAAGAGTTCATCGCCGAGGCCCGCGTCCTCCGCGCCCTGGCTTATTTCCACGCCATCGACAACTTCGGCAACGTTCCGTTCGCCGATGAGACTTCCGTAGTGGGTGCTTTTCCCAGCCAGATCAGCCGCGTCGAGCTCTTCAACTGGCTCGAAAAGGAGCTGACTGACCTGATCAACGACAGCGCCCTCGCCGGAGCCCGTGCCAACGGCTTTGCCCGCGCTGACAAGGGTGTTGCCAAATTCCTGCTTGCCAAGCTGTACCTCAATGCGAAGGTCTATACCGGAACCGATCGTTACAACGATTGCGCGACGGTCCTGGGCAGCTTGATGAACGATGGCTACAGCCTCCACACGACGCCGAACGGTGACATCTTCAACGCCTACCAGGACCTCTTCCTGGCCGACAACAACAAGTGCACCGACGAGATCATCTTCGCCATCGAACAGGACGGTATCAACACCACCAGCTATGGTGCTACCAACTACCTGATCTTCGCTTCGACCGGCGGTGAGATGGACCCGGCAGCCATGGGTATCTCCTCCGGCTGGGGCGGTCTGCGCACTACGCCTGAATTCTACGACAAGTTCACGGGCACGGATGCCCGTAACCTCTTCTATACGGCTACGCAGCAGAAGAGCATCGATGACCTGGGTGAATTCTCCCATGGCTATGCTTTCATGAAATTCCGCAACATCAAGAGCGACGGCAACCCGGGCCAGGAATTGGGCTTCGTGGATACCGATTTCCCGATGATGCGCTATGCCGACGTGCTGCTGATGGCGGCCGAATGCGCGCTCAACGGCGCTTCGATCGACGGTCTGGGCGCCTTCAACCAGGTGCGCGCCCGTGCCGGCCTGCCCGCTGTGACGGCCCTCAACGCCCAGCTGATTCTTGACGAACGCGGCCGCGAACTCTACCAGGAGTGCTGGCGCCGCAGTGACCTGATCCGTTTCGGCCAGTTCACCTCCGGTTACAACTGGCAGTGGAAAGGCAATGTGAAAGAAGGCAAGGATGTGGAGTCCTACCGGACCCTCTTCCCGATTCCGGATTCCGACCGCCTGGCCAACACGGGCCTGCAGCAGAACCAAGGTTATTGATAGGAGGACAAGGATATGAAAAAGATTATTTCCGCACTTTTCGTAAGCGTGATTGCCCTCCTGGCAGTCTCCTGCTACCCCGAAGACCTGACCGTGTTCGATCTCTCGAAGGCCAAGGCGCCCGTGCTGGGCAGCTATGAGGTCGGTGAGAAAGCGATTTCGGCCAGCTTTACGCCCGGCAGCTTCAACCAGGATTTCAATACGAAGATCCAGCCCAACCATTTCTTTGTCATCACCGATGTGGATGGCAAGAAGGTGAGCAAGCCGGTGACGACGTCCAACAAGGACGGCATCCTCTCGGCCAGCATCAGCGGCCTGAACAATGCCCTGATCGCCCTTGGCTACAAAGAAGGTGACCTGCTGAGCTTCGAGATGCGCATCCGCGCCTCGATGCAGACCAATGCGGGCGACAACGGCCGCAACGGTTTCGTCGATTCCGAGGGTACCATCTCGGTGTCCGGCTTTGAAATCGTCTTCCCGAAAGGCAGCCCGTATCAGGAATACACTGAAACCAGTCCGTTCAGCGTGATCGGTTCGCTCAGCGAATACGGCATCAGCTGGGACGGCGACCTCGAGATGTGGATGACCGAAGACGGCAACCAGCATGTGGCCAAATGTGTCACCCTCAAGGTCGGCGACGAATTCAAGTTCCGCAAGGACCAGGATTGGGGCGTCAACTACGGTGGCGATTTCGGCACCTTCGATTCCCCGTTCTCCGTGAGCCAGGACGGCCCGAACATCAAGGTCACTATGGACGGTGTCTATGACTTGTGGCTCGACCTCACAGACGGAACTGCTACGGTTACTGAAGCTTATCAGGCTTATCCGGAGCATAAGGAAGCCAGCGACTGGACCGTCATCGGTGCCCTGTCGGAATATGGCATCAGCTGGGATGGCGACCTCGAAATGGTCACCGACGGTACGACCCACATTGCACAGGGTGTCAAACTGGGCGCGGCCGACGAGTTCAAGTTCCGCCAGAACAAGGACTGGGCGGTCAACCTCGGCGGTGACTTCGGCGGCTTCGGCTCTGACTTCGCTGTCACGCAGGACGGCCCGAACGTCAAGGTCGGTGTGGCAGGCGTCTATGACCTGATCGTCAACCCGGGTGCCGGTACGGCCCAGATCGTCGAGACCATGGGTGGCGGCAAGAGCGGCAAGATCGGTGGCGACGAACCCGGTCCGGAACCGGAACCGATTACAGGCTGGAACATCATCGGCCTGAACGGTGACTGGGAGAAAGACATCATTGCCACGCAGAACGGCAATGTCTGGACGGCCTACATCACCGCTACCGAAGACACCGAGTTCAAGTGGCGCAAAGACGGCGGCTGGGATGAGAACTACGGCGGCGCCTTCACCGCGCTCGGTGAACCGTTCGAGGCTGTGTCCGGCGGCGACAACGTGAAGGTGGCTGCGGGCTTCTGGAAAGTCGTCTTCGATACCGAAGCCTTGACCATCACGATCTCCAACGGCGATGTCTGGTCCCTGATCGGCGACTTCAACGGCTGGGCCGGCGACGTGGATATGGAGCTGGTCGACGGCAAGTGGGTGAGCCCTGTCACGCATCTCAACGCCAATGGCTTCAAGATCCGTCATAACCACGACTGGACTGAAAGCGTGGGCGGTACGTTTGAAGCCTTCGGTACGCCGTTCGCAACGAACGGCGACAATGTCATGCTGCCGGCGGAAGGCGACTTTGTCGTGACGTACGATCCTACAGCCCAGACCATCACGGTCGACAAATCGATCAGTGGCTGGAACATCATCGGCCTGAACGGCAACTGGAACGACGACATCCTCGCGAAGGAGAACAACGGTGTCTGGACGGTCCGCGTGAACGTGGAAGCCGACACGGAGTTCAAGTGGCGCAAGGATGGCGGTTGGGACGAGAACTACGGCGGTGACTTCACCACGCTGGGCGAACCGTTTGCAGCTGTCGCGGGCGGCAACAATATCAAGCTGGCCCCTGGCTACTGGCTGCTGACCCTCGACTTGAGTGGTGCGGCCCCGATGCTGATGGTTTCCGACGGTACCGTCTGGAGCCTGATCGGTGTCAATGGCGACTGGGAGAACGATATCGACATGACCTTGACCGAAGACGGCCTCTGGGTCAGCCCTGAAACGGCCATTTCCGGTGACTTCAAGATCCGCCAGAACCATGGTTGGGATGTCAACCGCGGTGGTGTGATGACGGCGGTCGGCGAACCGTTCGATGCGGTGGCCGGCGGCGACAACATCAAGGTGGATGAAGGTACGTATATCGTGACCTACGATCCGGCGGCTGAGAAGATCACCGTGACCAATGCCAAGAAGCTTTGGGGCGTGATCGGCGATTTCAACAGCTGGGCTGGTGATGTCACGATGACCGAAGTGGCGCCTGGTATCTGGATCAGCGATCCCGTCACGGTCGAAAGCGGCGGCTGGAAAGTCCGCTTCGACGGGGGCTGGGATGTCAACCGCGGCGGTGCTACACCGACCGAGGTCGGCCAGTTTGTCCAGGCCGTTCCGGGTGGCGACAACATCAGCCTCACCGGTACTTTCAAGGTGGTTTACAACGCCAATACTGAAACCATCGGTACCCTGGGCTGGGGCGTCGTCGGAACGATTGCCTCGATTCCGGGCTTCAGTTGGAACAATGACATTCCGATGAACCTCGGTGCTGACGGCGCCTGGTACAGCGTTCCGGTGAAACTCACCAAGGACGATGAGATCAAGATCCGTTGGGCTGGCGGCTGGGACCTCAACCGCGGCGGCGATCTCGTTGCGATCGATGAGCCTTTCGAGGCCAAGGACGGCGGCAACAACATCAAAGTGCCTGCCGATGGAACCTATTTGGTGACGTATTTCCCGAAGGAAGAGCGGATGGCCCTGTCGGCCCAGTTCTGGGGTCTGATCGGTGACTTCAACAGCTGGGGCGGCGATGTCTTCATGATGTATGACGGCAAAGGCAACTGGGTGGCTTACAACCAGACGCTTGTCGGCGGCTGGAAGCTTCGCCAGGGCTGTGCCTGGGATGTCAACCGCGGTGGCGTGTTCGTCGAGGCCGGCAAGGAATTCGATGCCGTGGCCGGTGGCGACAACATCAACGTCGGCGACCTGACGAACTTCGCGGTCATCTATAACATGGAGACCGAGAAGATCACCGTTGTCAAGTAAGCGTACCTGCGCTGGAATGAATGATGCCCGGGCTTTTGGCGGCCCGGGCATTTTTTTTGAATATATCATAACTATTCTGTAATTTTGAAAGTTATGATGAAACGTTTTTTCCATATTGCAGCCCTGGCGCTGGCAGCGCTGCTGCTCACCGCTTGTCCCGAGCCGATCGACGGACCGGATGACGGCTCGAACGGCCCGGACGAAACCTGGCGGAAGCAGGCTTCCTCCACGAAGCTTTCCGGCATCACCTATCAGCTCAACGTTTACAGTTTCGCTGACAGCGACGGAGATGGCTGGGGCGACATCAAAGGCATTACCCAGCATCTCGACTATCTCGACAGCCTCGGTGCCACGGCACTCTGGCTTTCGCCCATCCATGAGGCGATGTCGTATCATGGCTACAATGTGAACGACTATTATTCGGTCAGTTCCAAGCTGGGCACGGAAGCTGATCTCAAGGACCTGATCACCAAAGCCAAGGCCAAGAATATCGACATCTACCTCGATTTCGTGCTCAACCACTCGGGCAGCGACAACGTCTGGTTCAGAATGGCAGCATACGGGGACTCCGACAGGTATCGCGATTATTATGTGATGTCCGACAATCCGACAGCCGATGTAGCTGCCGGTAAGATTGACAACTATGCGGGCGCTTCGTCACCCGGCATGGGTCAGTGGTATGCTGTCTCCTCCGGGGAAGTCGGTTACAACGGTCGCTTGCACTTCAAACTCGACTGGGCCAAGAAGACCATCACAGTCACGCAGTCGACCGATACTCCCCAGTCATCCAACGGTTCGGCCTCCAAGTGGCTCTATTATGGGGACGGGAAGATGGTCGGTTTCTATGAGACGAGCACCAATATCTTCGAGATCACCCTCGATTTCGATTCCTCCTGGGGCTTCCTCATCCGTACTTCCACCACCAGTTGGGACAATGGTACCAAATGGGGCGGCAACGGCAAGGGCATTGAATTCGGGACGGCTTTTTCCATCAACAACACGACGGCGGCGAACATCATTTTCGGCGGGAATTCCTCGTTCTATTTCGCCAGCTTCGACCAGTCCATGCCCGACCTGAACTACGGTCCTTACGCCAAGGCTGCCGAGTCCGCGGCGTTCAAGGACCTGGCTGCAGCGGCTGACAAGTGGATCGATATGGGCGTAGCAGGCCTTCGCCTGGACGCCGTCATCTGGATCTACCAAAACCAGACCGCAGCCAACGTCTCTTTCCTCAAGCAATGGTACGACCGCTGCAATACCAGTTGGAAAGCCAGGGGCGGCAAAGGCGATTTCTATATGGTAGGCGAAGCGTGGTGCGACAATGCCGAGAAGATGGCCCCGTACTATGAAGGCCTGCCTTCCAACTTCAATTTCTACTACTGGTACACGCTCAAAGACCGGATCCAAAAGAACAAAGGCAACGATTTCGCTTCGACAATCCTTTATTTCCGCTCGCTTTTCCGGGGTTACCGTACCGATTTCATCGACGCCATCAAACTGACCAACCACGATGAGGACCGTGCCGCAAATGACCTGGGCCGTGATATCGCCAAGGAGAAACTGGCAGCGGCTGTCCTGCTGACCTCGCCGGGCAAGCCTTATATCTACCAGGGCGAGGAACTGGGTTATTGGGGGAATAAAGGCAAGGGCGATGAATACGTCCGCACGCCGATCAAATGGACTCGGAGTGGAAATGTACCTTCGGCCTCGCTGGGCGGCAAGGTTGACAACGCCATGCTCTCGGCTGATATTTCGGTCGAGGCGCAGGAGTCCACACCTGGTTCGCTGTTGCGCGTTTACCGGGATTTCGCCAAGGCCCGCAATGCCTGGAAGGCCTTGGCCCAGGGTGAAATCGCGGAAGTGAGCTGCCCCAACACAGCCGTTGCGCTGTGGACGATGTCGTATGAAGGCCAGACGGTGCTGGTAGCACACAATTTCGGCTCCGGAACGCCGGTTATCACTCCGACAGGCTACACGACTGACAAACTGATCGTGTCGAACGGCACCGTTACCGCTTCCAACGGATCGGTCGCCCTCGGCGCCTATGCTTCAGCGGTATTCCTGCAATGAGAAAACTGGTTGCGATTGCGGCCCTGTTGTCGCTGCTGGCAGCCTGTCACCCTGTGATGGAGGTCTCCTCTCCCGACGGGCGTATCCTTGTGCAGGCAGACGTGGATTCCGATGGCCAGCCGCTCTATGCGGTTGAAGTGGACGGACTCCCGCTGATCGGATGGTCGCAGTTGGGCCTTGTCGCCGAAGGAATCGATCTCTCGGCCGGCTTCCGTCTGCTCTCGTCCAAAGTTTCGCAATGCGATTCGCTCTGGCACCAGCCCTGGGGCGAAAACAAGGAGATCCGCGATGCCCACCGGACCCTGATGCTCCGCCTGCAGAATGAGGCAGATGTGCGGCTTGACATCGAATTCCGGGTCTTCGACGACGGCCTGGGTTTCCGTTATACGTATGAAGTACCCGCCCTGGATTCCTTGACCGTGTGCGATGAAAAGACCTCTTTCGTGTTTGCGGACGATGCCACGAGCTGGTCCATTCCGGGCGATATCAATTCCTACGAGCATCTCTACCGCAAAATGCCGCTCTCGCAGTTGAAAGATGCGAATACGCCCCTGACCCTCAGGTTCTCCGATACGCGCTACGCCTCTGTGCATGAGGCTGCTATCGTGGATTTCCCGGAAATGGTGCTCCGGCGCGTGGACAGTACGACCCTGCAGGCGGCCCTTGCCTCTGAAGCCAGTGTTCCCCAGCGTTTCGCTACGCCCTGGCGCACCGTCCAGATCGCCCGAAACGCGGTCGGTCTGGTGAATTCGTCCCTGATCCTGAACCTCAATGAGCCTTGTGCCCTGGCAGACGTGTCGTGGATCAAACCCATGAAATATGTCGGCGTGTGGTGGGGCATGCACCTGGGCATCGAATCGTGGGGCGGTGCGCATCACGGTGCGACGACCGAAACTGCGCTGCGCTACATCGACTTTGCAGCGGCCAACAACATCCAGGGCGTGCTTTTCGAGGGATGGAACGATGCCTGGCGGGGTTCCGATGCCCTGCCGGATTTCGATTTCACAAGGGCGGCGCCCGATTTCGATGTGGAACGGGTTGTGGCCTATGCCCGGGAGAAGGGGATCGAATACATCTCCCACAATGAAACAGGCGGCAATTTCCGCCGCTTCGAGGCGCAGTTGGATCGCAGCCTGGATTGGGCACAGACGCTTGGAATCCATGCCTTGAAGACCGGCTATGCGGGAGGCGGCCTGTACGGCGGTATTGCGCGCCATAGCCAGACAGGTGTGCGCCATTTCCAGAAAGTTATCGAAGAAGCGGCCAAACGCCAGATCATGGTCGATGCCCACGAAGTCATCAAGCCGTCTGGCTTGCGGCGTACCTGGCCCAATTTCATGACACGGGAATGCGCCCGCGGCATGGAGTACAACGGCTGGAGTGCCGGCAACCCGCCTGCCCATCATGAGATTCTGCCCTATACGCGCTTGCTCGCCGGCCCGATGGACTATACGCCGGGCGTGTTCGATGTGCTGTACCGCCAAATCCAGGGCCTTCCGCAGGTTCGTTCCTGGGGCCAGCCCGGGACAGAATGCCGTGTCAATACGACGCTGGCCAAGCAGATCGCCAATTGGGTGGTTCTCTACTCACCGATGCAGATGGCGTGCGACCTGCTGGACAATTATGAAGGCCATCCGGCCTTCCAGTTCTTCCGCGACTTCGATGCCGATTGCGATGCGTCTGAAGCATTGCAAGGAGAGGTAGGGGAGTATATCGCCGTGGTCCGCCGCGCGGGTGACCGTTTCTTCTATGGCGCAACGACGGATGAGACGCCCCGTACACTTACGCAGCCCCTGTCTTTCCTTCGTCCGGGTGTGACCTATACGGCCACCCTCTACGCCGACGCGCCTGACGCGGATTGGCAGACCAATCCCTACGCATACGTCATCGAGCAGCGGACCGTTACTTCCAACGACACGCTGACGCTTCCTTTGGCCGCCTCGGGCGGTTGTGCCATCTCTTTCTTGCCTTTGTAAAGGTTTTTTGCTAATTTTGAAAGTTATGCGAAAACTGTCCTTCTTTCTTCTGTTGCTCGTGGCGGCGGGATGCAGCCACGTGAAAGTGGCACCCGCGCCGCTGTTCGACAACGCACCGTTGGCAAGCCCCTGCCTGGCGGAGCACGATACGATGCAGGTCATTCTCCGCGACTATTTCCCGACCCGCGACGAGATGGATACCCTTCAGTTGGTCACCACGCTCGAGCAGCCGCTGCTGACCTATCTGGATGTGCCGTCCCGTGGCCAGATGGGTGCGCTGGTGGTCAAGAACCGCCTGCCGGAAAAGTTGGCTGCCTGCGATCCTGCCTTGGCTCCGTTCATCACTACGGCACCTGTCGAGGGGAAAGAAGACCGTTTCTACATCCTGATCGAAAACAAGGCCGACGATGTGCTGGTGCTTTGGCAGAACACGGTCCTCGACAAAGAGCACGGCATCCGGGTCATTGACCGCAACAAGCTCGAGATCACGGTCCCGCGCAATGCGAAGAAGATGGAACGTTCCTATATCCGGGCTTTCTGCGCCAGTGCGGCGGGCGGCCTGGGCAACGATATCCTCGTTCCGCTGTGCTATGGCAAGGTGATGCGGGATCCCAAGCAGCTGAAGCGCACCGACAAGCACGCGCAGGTGCTCTATTCGCTGATGATCGACCGCTTCGTCAACGGCCGGAAAGACAACGACATGCCGCTCAATTCCCCGCTTGTGCATCCCAAGGTGGATTATTGGGGCGGCGACCTGCTCGGAGTGACCCGGACGATTGAAAGCGGCTATTTCGACTCTTTGGGCGTGACCACCATCTGGCTCTCGCCCATTACCCAGAATCCCTGGGATGCGTGGGGCCAGATCCACGATCCCGAAACCAAGTTCAGCGGCTACCACGGCTACTGGCCGTATTATGCCACGGCTGTCGATGTCCGCTACGGTACGGAGGCCGAACTCCGCGACCTGCTTGACAAAGCGCATCAGGACAACAAGAATGTGATCCTGGACTACGTGTCCAACCACATGCACATCCAAAGCCCCACGCTGACCGCCCATCCCGATTGGACCACGCCTTCCGACACGCCCGACGGACGGCCGAACCGCCAGCTTTACGATGAATTCCGCCTGACAACCTGGTTCGACGACCATATCCCGACCCTTGACCTGGAGCGTGCCGACATCTGTGCCCAGCTCACCGACTCGGCGCTGTTCTGGATGCAGCACTTTGATTTTGACGGCTTCCGCCACGATGCGACCAAGCATGTGCCGGAACAATACTGGCGCCTGCTCACCCGCAAGCTTTATGACAGCCTGCCGGAGCGGACCTTCTACCAGATCGGCGAGACCTACGGCTCGACGGAACTCATCAACTCCTATGTCAAGCCGGGCATGCAGGATGCCCAGTTCGATTTCAATGTCTATGATACGTTTGTCGGGGCGACCGTCCATGAGAATGGATCCTTTGAGAATCTGGCCGGCCGGATTGCGGAAGATCTGGCTGTCTATGGCTCCCACCACTTGATGGGCAACATCACCGGCAACCACGACAGGCCCCGTTATATCTGCCTGGTCAGCGGAGACCTCCGCCCGGACGAAGACCAGAAACTGGCCGGCTGGAAGCGTGACATCAAGGTGACGGATCCGGTGGGCTACCGTTTCCTGGAAATGCTGCACGCGCTCAACTTTACGATCCCCGGCGTGCCCTGCATCTATTATGGAGATGAATTCGGCCAGCCGGGCGCCAACGATCCCGACAACCGCCGCTGGATGCAGTTCGGTGACGAACTGACCCAGCCGGAAAAAGAGGTTCTCAAGCATACCAAGCATCTGGCCGCCCTGCACAACAGTTCGATGCCGCTCATTTACGGCGATTATAAACTGCTTTTTGTGGACAAGGACCTGATGGCTTGGTCGCGTTCCTATATGGGTGAAACCATTATCACTGTCCTCAACAAAGGGACCAGCACCCGGCAAGTGGAACTGACCCTGCCTGCCGGCCTCACGTCGCATGGACGGAACACTTTCTCCCTTGCGGTCAGTCCCCGTTCTTTTGCCATTATTAATTAAAACAACCTTATGAAAAAGACTCTGACGCTTCTGCTTGCCCTGCTCTGCCTGGCCGCCTGCCATCGCGCACCGGTCCAGCAAGGGGCGTTTACCCATGTCAAACACGCTGACTGGGTACAGCATGCTGTTATTTACCAGATCAATGTCCGGCAGTTCTCGCCGGAAGGCACATTCGCTGCGGTGGAGCCGCAACTCGACCGTCTTGCCGAGCTGGGCGTGGATATCCTCTGGCTGATGCCCATCCATCCCATCGGTGTCGAGGGACGCAAAGGGACGCTTGGCAGCTACTATGCCGTGCAAGACTACTGTGCCGTGAATCCGGAGTTCGGTACCCTGGAGGATTTCGACCATTTCCTGGCTGCAGCCCATGAGAAAGGTTTCAAGGTGATTCTGGACTGGGTGGCCAACCATACGGGACGGGATCACGCCTGGACGAAGGAGCATCGCGAATGGTATCATCTCGATGCGGATGGCAACCTGGCTACGCAGTATGACTGGACCGATATTGCCCATCTGGACTATGTGAACCATCCTGAGGTGTATGCAGCCATGGAGTCGCAGATGCAGTTCTGGATCGACCGCGGCGTGGACGGTTTCCGCTGCGACGTGGCCAGTGAAGTGCCGACCGATTTCTGGGACAAGGCTTTCGCCGATTTCCGCGCCCAGCACCCCGATGCGTTGTTCTTCCTGGCGGAGGCTGAGACGCCGGCGCTGCAGAAAGACGCGTTCGACGCCTATTACGCCTGGCGGCAGATGCACTTGTGGTATGATATCGCGGCCGGTAAGAAAAATGCGGAAGACCTGGCCGATTTCTACGTGACGTATGCCGATGAGGTCGGAATGCCGCTCGGTACGCTGGCTATGAATTTCATCTCCAACCACGACCAGAATTCCTGGTCGGGCACCAACCTCGAGATGTTCGGGCCTTCGCTCAAGCAGTTCACCGTGCTGAGCTTCCTGGTGCCGGGCATTCCGATGCTCTACAATGGCGACGAGGTCTGCTTGCCGAAACGCCTCGAATTCTTCGAGAAAGATCCGATCGACTGGAACGCGCCGGATCCGCTGGATATGAACAAGCTTCTGACGGAACTGATCAAACTGCGCGACGGGCACTCTTGCCTCTGGGCAGCCCCGATCGGCGGCACGATGGCCGTCCTGCCGACCGACCATCCGAAACAGATCTTCGCGTTCGAGCGCGAGACGGAGGGCGACATGTGCCTGGCCATGTTCAATTTCTCCGACGAGGAAGTTTCGTATAAGGTGGAGAACCATCTTGTGACGACGGACAGCGAGTTTACCTTGCCGGCCCATGGCTATCATATCATCTTCAGTGTCGGCGACTGCTTCGGTGACTGTGACGAAATCGAATTCGTGGAAGATGAAAAATAGACTGTTTGCGCTCTGCCTGGCCATGCTTTGCACCACGCTGCTCGGAGCTGAGACCCTCAATCACATCGAACCGCCCTGCTGGTGGGTGGGGATGAATACGGAACTGCAACTGATGCTTCACGGCCGCGGCCTCCGGGACGCCAAGGTGACGGCCGACGCGTCTGTGAAAGGCCTCTCGGTCACCAAGGTGACTTCGACCGACAATGCCGACTACCTTTTTGTGGATGTCCGGGTTTCCGACCGGCTCAAGCCTGGAAAGTATCGCTTCAATGTGATTACGACCGACGGTCGGCAATACGACTTCGATTATGAATTCCTGGCCCGTCGCAAGGGTTCGGCCAAACGGGAATCCTTTGGTCCGTCCGATGCCGTCTATCTGCTGATGCCCGACCGTTTCGCAAACGGCAACAAGGGGAACGACAGCTCGTCGGAAGCCGTGGAGAAATCCAATCCGAAGAACCTGGGTGGCCGCCACGGCGGGGACATCCAGGGCATCATCGACCATCTAGACGACATCTACAAGCTCGGCGCGACCACCATCTGGCCCACGCCGCTGCTGCTCGACAATGAGAAAAGCTATTCCTACCACGGCTATGCCTGCGCCGACTACTATCAGATCGATCCGCGCTACGGCACCAACGAACTCTACCGCACGCTGGTGGAGAAGGCCCACAAGAAGGGCCTGAAGATCATTATGGATATGGTGCCGAACCATTGCGGCACTGCCCACTGGTGGATGCAGAGCCTTCCCTCGCGCACCTGGATCAACTATCCCGAGAACCTGAAGCGGGGCGGGGACCGGCTTATCCGCACCAACGCCGCCATGAGTACGCACAGCGATCCCTACGCTGCTGAAATCGACAAGGAAAGTTGCGTGAAAGGCTGGTTTGACACGACCATGCCCGACATGAATCTCGCCGACCCGCTGGTGCGGCAGTATCTGCTCCAGATGGCGGTCTGGTGGATTGAATGGGCCGATTTGGACGGCCTGCGCGTGGATACGTTCCCGTATTCCGACAAGCAGGGCATCGCAGCCTGGACGAAAGGCATCCGCGACGAGTACAAGAACCTCAACATCGTGGGCGAAGTGTGGTTCGGCGACGTGCCGTCCTGCGCCTACTGGGAGGGGACCCGGCAGAAAGACGGGTACAATTCCCAGCTTCCTTCGGTCATGGACTTCCCGCTGATGTTTGCGGCGCTGTCGGCCCTGACGGCGGACGGAACGTCCTGGGAACCGAGCATGCTGCGCATCTACAATTCGCTGGCACTCGACCGCCTTTACGACGATCCGTCTGATATCCTGGTCTTCATGGGCAACCACGATACGCCGCGCCTCGCCCACGAACTGGGCGGCGATCCAGACAAGATCAAGATGGCTTACGCACTGCTGGCCACCATGCGGGGCGTCCCGCAGCTTTATTACGGAGATGAGTATGGCTTGACCAGTGCCGACGGCACGGTGGGCCATTCCCAGGAGCGGGTGGACATGCCCTGGGGCAAGTTCACGCGTTCGCAGGTGGCGCTGCACAAATATGTGGCTGATCTGTTCACCTGGCGGAAGACCTCGGAGGCCGTTACCAAGGGCGGATTCCTGCATTTCCGTCCGGATGCCCGCAATGTCTATGTCTATTTCCGGACCGGCAAAAAGGAGTCCGTGATGGTGATCCTCAATGGCGGGAAGGAAGACTACAGTGTGGATTGGAACCATTTCCTGGAAATTACCGTCAAATATCCCCAGCGGGGAAAGAATATCCTAACCGGCGAGCGGGTGAAGGTGGACGAACCGTATGTGGTCGCTCCCAATACCGCTGCCATCATTGAATTCAGATAATCAGAATATGAAACCGACACTGCTTGTCTTAGCCGCCGGGATGGGTTCCCGCTACGGCTCCTTGAAACAGATGGATGGCCTGGGCCCTTCGGGCGAGGCGATCATCGACTATTCCATTTACGATGCGATCCGGGCCGGCTTCGGCAAGGTCGTCTTTGTGATCCGGCATTCGTTTGCCGATGCGTTCAAGCAGATTTTCTCTGCGGATCGTTTCGGCGGCCAGATTGAAGTGGAATTTGTTTATCAGGAACTCGATTGTCTGCCGGAAGGCTATACCATTCCGGAAGGCCGGGAGAAGCCCTGGGGCACGAATCACGCCGTGATGATGGCCCGCGATGTCATCCACGAGCCGTTCGCCGTCATCAATTCCGACGACTTCTACGGCCGTTCCGGCTTTGAGGCCGTGGCTGAATTCCTGCGGGGCGTTGAGGGCAAGAAGGGACAGTATGCCCTGGTCGGCTACTATTTGAAGAATACCTTGTCGGAGTTCGGCAGCGTGTCGCGCGGTGTCTGCCGGGCCGATGCCAAAGCCTGCCTGACGGAAGTCACAGAGCGGACGGCCATCCAGCGGAAGGCCGACGGGAAAGTGTATTACGCGGAAAACGGTGTGGACCACGAAGTGTCGGAGGACAGTGTGGTCTCGATGAACTTCTGGGGCTTCACGCCCGACTATTTCGCGTATTCCGACGAACTCTTCAAGGTTTTCCTCGATTCGGATGCCGTCAAGACGAACCTGAAGGCGGAATTCTTCATTCCGTATGTGGCCGACATCCTCATCAAACGGGGCGACGCTTCGTTCAAGGTGCTGGAATGCGATGCCAAATGGTTTGGTGTCACCTACAAGGAAGACCGGCCGTTCGTGGTCGCGAAGATCGGTGAACTGATTGAACAGGGACTCTATCCGCAAAGTCTCTGGGGCCGGTAGCCGATGAACGTCCGTCTGAAGAAAGTCCTGGAATATATCCTCCTGCTCGTCCTGGTGGCGGTACTCTTGTACTTTGCTTTCCGGGGGGTGGCATGGAATGATTTTGTGGAGGGACTCCGCAATTGCCGTTGGGGCTGGATCATCGCTACGATTGCGCTCCAATGGTTCATCACCTGGCTGCGCGGCAACCGCTGGCGGATCCAGCTGGAATCCATCCGGAAAGGCGACAAGCCTTTCACCCGCCGCGAAACCTACGATGCCTATGCCATCTGCTACCTGTCGAACATCGCTTTCCCGCGCTCGGGGGAAGTGGTCCGTTGCGGCCTGATCGGCGAGACGCGCAAAGCGACGTTCGAAGGGGCACTAGGCACGGTGGTCATTGAGCGGACCTGGGATTTGCTCTGCATGTTCCTGGCGGTCGTCCCGCTGCTTTTCATCGGCCATTTCCGCGATTTCCTCGTGGAAAAAATGTTCCGGCCGGCGGCCGGTTCGATGCAGATCGGCTGGTTCTGGATCGTCCTGATCGGTATCGCTGCCCTGGTCGGGCTCGTTTTCCTGATTCGGGCTTACCGCGAGCGGATTGGCCGCAGCAAGGCGGGGGCGGCTTTCCTGAAGTTTCTCCGGGGGCTGGGCGACGGCATCAAGGCCGCTTTCAAGATGGACCGCAAATGGGCGTTCTTCGCCTATACATTGCTGATCTGGACTGGCTATTGGCTGACCAGTCTCTGGACCATCCGGGCTTTCCCGGCAGCTGACGGCATGAATGGCCTGGATGCCTTGTTCCTGATGGTTGTCGGGGCGCTGGGCTGGGTCGTTCCGGTCCAGGGCGGCTTCGGGGCCTATCACTTTATCGTGTCGATGACGCTGGTGCCCATCTACGGCTTCGACAAATCGACGGGTCTGATCTTCGCCACGCTCTCGCATGAGTCGCAGATCGTCCAGATGCTGCTCTGTGGGCTGCTTGCCCTCATCAGTTGGGCATTTTATCGTAGAAAATTGAAAACCAATACATTGCAATGAAATCTATCCTCGGCATCGGGAATGCCTTGACCGACATTCTGGCCGTTCTTCCCAACGACACGCTTCTCAAGAAATACAATCTCCCGCTCGGCAGCATGCAGCACGTGGATGCCAAGACGGGCAATACCATCTGGGCTGACCTCAAAGAGATCGGGGTGCAGTACGTGGCGGGCGGTTCGGCGGCTAACACGGTCTCTGCCACCGCCATCTTGGGTATGCCGTCGGGCTATATCGGAAAGGTCGGCGACGACGAGCTTGGTTCGCTCTTCCGCCAGTCGCAGATGCAGAACGGCATCAAGTCGAACCTGCTGGTGGGTACGGTTGCTTCGGGCCGGGCGATGGTCTTCATCACGGCGCCGAATGCGGACCGCACTTTCGCTACATATCTGGGCGCGGCGTTGCAGCTGGAACCGGACGATCTGAAGCCGGAGTATTTCGAGGGCTATGATTATCTGCACATTGAGGGCTATCTGGTGCAGAACCAGTATCTGGTCCGCCGCGCCGTGGAAATGGGCAAGGAGCGCGGCATGATCATTTCGCTGGACATGGCTTCCTACAATGTAGTGGAATCCAACAATGTCTTCCTCCAGGACATCGTCAAGAACTACATCAACATCGTGTTCGCCAACGAGACGGAGGCGGCGGCGTTCACACACCGCCCGCCCCGCGAGGCCCTGCAGGCCATGTCGGAAATGACGGACATCGCTGTCGTGAAGATCGGCAAGGATGGTTCGATGATCCAGGCCGGCGATGAATTCCACTTCATCGATGCCTGGCCGGGCGAGGCCGTCGATGCGACGGGCGCCGGCGACACCTATGCGGCCGGTTTCCTCTTCGCCCACGCCCAGGGCATGCCGCTGAAGACCTGCGGCGAAGTCGGCTCCGCCCTTGCCGCCAAAGTCGTCGAAGTCATCGGCACCAAGATCGACATCCCCCGCTGGAAGGCCGCCAAAACCGAAATCCGCCGCCTGATGGGCATCAGCGAATAGGCTATCCTCCCTATCGCTTCATAATCGGTCGCCATCGGCCGCTCCGCTGCGCTCTGGGTTTTTGTTCCAGGCGCAGAAAAATGCGCCTGGCCCGAAAACCCACCCGCTCCGCTTCGCTTTTCGCTTTCAGGAAGGGGCAGACGAGCGGAGTCGCTGAGATGACCGAAAAGTTCTGCCGCGACAGGATTGTAGTGAGCTGTTTGGTCCTGTCGCGAACATGTTCTCACCGAAAGGCCCCGTTTTCCTGCCGCGACAGGACTCGGAGGGCCTTGGGAATCCTGTCGTGGCAGGAAAATGGCCACTTTCGCCAAATAGCCAGCCGCGACAGGATTCTGGGATGCGTTAGATTCCTGTCGCGGCAACAATGATCTGGGGTTTGGGGCAGGGCCCCCGTATCAATAATGGAAACTTGAGCCGCCGATGAATTCGCGGATGATGGAGGTCGGCGGGATGTGGCGGACGTCGATCGGGGTCATGGCGATGACGCTGCGGATGAGACCCAACATGCGGTGGGCTTCGCCGTGTGCCGGAGAAGAGGGCCGAATGACCTGGAGCAGCGGTTCGGCGTAACACTTCAGCATAGGGATCTCGTAGAAGAGGCCGGAATTGAATTCGGCATCGGCCAGTTTCTTGAAAGGATGGATGTAATTCTCTTCGCCGGCGCGGACACTCGGCCAGCGGAGGATCGTATCTTCGGCTGTCATGCCGCGGAATTGGTTGTCACGGACCATTCGGCGCAGCAAGCGATAGTCACGGGAGGACATGCGCGTGTGCTCGTCGATTGAGATCGGAGTCAGGACAGAGACATAGAGTTTGAACTTGTCGTCTTCCGGGATCTGGGGCGTCAGAGCCGGGTTCAGGCCATGGATGCCTTCCATGATCAGCACGTCATTTTCAGTCAGCTGCAGGAACTGGCCGACGAATTTGCGTGAACCCGAAGCAAAATCATATTTCGGAATCTCGACCCGCCGTCCGGCGAATAGCTCTTCCAGCTGCTCATTGAGGAAAGGGACGTCAAGTGCTTCGAGGCATTCGAAATCATAATCGCCGTTGGCATCGAGCGGGGTATCGACCCGGTTGCGGAAATAGTCGTCGAGCGAGATGACGATGGGGTTCAGGCCGTTGACCCGCATGTGGAGCGCCAAGCGCTTGGAAGAGGTCGTCTTGCCACTGCTGGAAGGACCGGCGATCAGCACGAGTTTCACGCCCGGCCTTGCGGCGATCTGGTTGGCAATCTCTGCATAGCGGTGGTCGTGCAGGGTTTCCGACAGGTTGACAATGTAACGCGCCTTGCCGCTGACGATGGCTTCGTTGAGCGAGGTAACGTTGTTTTCGCGGAAGATGGTCCGCCACATCGACATTTCTTTGATCATAGGATGGCTTTTAAATAGTGTCCGGTATAAGAGGAAGGGGATTGGGCAACCTGTTCGGGAGTGCCGGCTGCGATGATCTGACCGCCGGCCTGACCGCCTTCGGGACCGAGATCGATGAGCCAGTCCACCGATTTGAGGATGTCCAGGTTGTGCTCGATGATGACCACCGTGTTGCCTTTGTCGACCAGCCGCTGCAGCACGCCGATCAGGACTTTGATGTCTTCGAAATGCAGGCCTGTGGTAGGCTCGTCGAGCAGATAGAGGGTGTTGCCCGTGTCTTTGCGGGCCAGTTCGGCAGATAGCTTCAGGCGTTGGCTCTCGCCGCCGCTGAGGGTAGTGGCCGGCTGACCAAGCGTCAGGTATCCGAGACCGACTTCTTCTAATGTACGCAACTTTTGGGCGATGGAAGGAATCGCGTCGAAGAAAGCCGCTGCCTGCGAGATGCTCATGTCCAGCACTTCACTGATGTTCTTGCCTTTGTATTTGACCGCCAGGGTGTCGGGCGTGTAGCGGCGGCCGCCGCATTCCTTGCAGGTCACCTGGGCTGACGGCAGGAAGTGCATCTCGATCAGCTGAAGCCCTGCGCCCTTGCAGGCTTCGCAACGGCCCCCTTTTACATTGAAGGAGAAGCGGTTGGCCTTGAAGCCGCGGATTTTGGCATCGGGCGTTTGCTCGAAGAGCTTGCGGATATCCGTCATCACGTCGGTATAGGTGGCCGGATTGCTGCGGGGCGAGCGGCCGATCGGCGTCTGGTCGATTTGGATGACTTTGTCAATGTTGCTGATGCCATCCAGACGGTCGTAGGGAAGGACGGGATATTTGGAGCGGTAAAGCTTGTTGCTGAGGATCGGCATCAGGGTCTCGTTGATGAGCGAACTCTTGCCGCTGCCGCTCACTCCGCTCACCCCGACAAAGAGTCCGAGCGGCAAATCGAGCGTCACCTGTTTCAAGTTGTTACCACGAGCCCCTTTGAGTGTCAGGAATTTTCCGTTTCCGGGGCGGCGAACGGCCGGCACTTCGATCCGTTTGCGCCCCAATAGATAATCAATGGTCGGACTCTGTCCGGCCGGGACCTTGTCGATGTCGGCCGGGACGCCATTGTAGAGCAGATATCCACCTTTCTCTCCGGCACCGGGCCCCAGGTCAACCAGCCAGTCGGCACTGCGCATCATTTCTTCATCGTGTTCGACCACCATCACGGAGTTGCCTTCGTCCCGCAATTCTTTCAGCGAGGCAATCAGTTTGCGGTTATCCCGCTGGTGGAGGCCGATGCTGGGTTCATCTAGCACATAGAGCACGTTGACCAGTTTCGACCCGATCTGTGTGGCCAGCCGGATACGCTGGCTCTCGCCGCCGCTGAGCGAGCGCGTGGCCCGGCTCAGCGAAAGGTATTCCAGGCCCACATCTTTCAGAAAACCGATGCGGGCGACCAGTTCTTTGAGGATATCTTCGGCGATGCGCATCTGGCGCGGCGTAAGATGCCCGGGCAGCGCGCGCACCCAATCGTACAGCGTGCTGATATCCATCTCCGACACTTCGGCGATGTTTTTCCCGTCCACCTTGAAATGGAGTGCTTCCTGCTTAAGCCGGGTGCCGCCACAGACCGGACAGACCATTTCTTCCACAAAATGCTCCTTTTTGTGCTGCTTGCGCTCGCTCTCCTCCTCGTCTCCAAGTGAGATTTGGGCGAGGATGCCGGGGAAAGTGGCCATCTCCATATCAGTGCCAGTCCCGATCCGGAGCAACTCGTCGGTCCCATAGAGAATGACCTGCAGTGCTTCTTCCGGAATGTCGCTGATGGGGTCGTGGAGGGAGAATTTATAGCGGCGTGCGATGGCTTCCAGATACCGGAATACCGTGTTGCCGCGCATGGGTCCGACACTCTCGATACCGCCGTCCGCGATAGAGCGCTTGCGGTCGGGGATGATCTTGTCCAGATCCACCCGGGCGACCGTGCCCAAACCCCGGCAATGCGGGCAGGCACCCTGCGGGGAATTGAAGGAAAAGGTATAAGGAGCCGGCACCTCGTAAGAAAGGCCCGTATCAGGGCAGACCAGATTGCGGCTGAAGTGCTGCAGGTTGTTGTCTTCCAACGATAAGACAGCTAGGGAGCCTTTGCCTTGGTTCAGTGCGTTCGCCACCGATTCCTTGATGCGTTTGCGGTCGTCGGCGCGTGGAATCAACTTGTCCACGACCAGTTCCACGAAGTGGATCTTGTAACGGTCGAGCGGCCCCGCTTCGCTCAGGTCACACAACTGGCCGTCAATGCGCACCTGGTTGTAGCCGCGCCGCTGAAGCTGCACAAACAACTCGCGATAATGGCCTTTACGCCCGCGCACCAAGGGGGCCAGCAGCAGGACCTTCTGCCCCTCATAGCGTTTGAGGATCAGGTCGATGATCTCATCGTCGGTATAGCGGACCATCTCTTTGCCGCTCTCCGGCGAGAAAGCCTGGGAAGCACGGGCATAGAGCAGGCGGAAGAAATCGTAGATCTCTGTGATGGTGCCGACCGTGGACCGGGGATTGCGGCCCACCGTTTTCTGCTCAATGGAAATGACGGGACTCAGTCCCTTGATCTCATCGATGTCAGGGCGTTCGAGGATGCCGATGAACTGGCGGGCATAGGCAGAGAGCGTATCCATATAACGACGCTGTCCTTCGGCACAGATCGTGTCGAAAGCCAGTGAGGATTTCCCGCTGCCCGACAGGCCGGTCACCACGACCAGACTGTCGCGCGGAATCTCCAGATCAATTCCCTTGAGGTTGTGGACCCGCGCGCCGGAAATCACTATTTTTTCGCCCTCGCCCATCTTAGTGAAGGAAAGGATTGGTTGCCCGCTCATAACCGATGGACGTAGCAGGACCGTGACCGGGGAGCACCTTGATATCCCCGTCGAGTGACATCAATTTGCGGTCAATGCTCGCAATCAGCTGGTCGTAATCGCCGCCAGGATGGTCGGTCCGGCCGATACTGCCGGCGAAAAGCGTATCGCCGGCGAAGAGGACCTGCTCTTTTTCGCAGAGGAAACAGACGCCTCCCTGGGTATGGCCCGGTGTTTCGATGACTTTCAGCTCCGTTTCTCCGAATGAAATGATATCGCCGTCTGCGATGTCGTGAAGGGTTCCCGAATAGGGTTTGAAAGCCAGGCCCAGTTGTGCGCACCATTCCCCGGAACGGACCATCTGTTCATGGTCGGCCGGATGGATCCAGGCATCGATGGCCCAGGTCCGGGCCACGTCCTCCACTCCGAGGATATGGTCGAAATGGCCGTGTGTCAAAAGAATCTTGGCGGGATGCAGTTGATTGTCCGCTACAAAATCCTTCAGCCGCTGCAGCTCGCGGTCCCCGTAACAACCCGGATCGATGAATACGCACGTCCCCGTTTCATCCCACGCCACATAACAGCACTCCCGGATCGGATTGAAATAGAAAGTCTTTATCTTCATAAAAATTTCTTCAAACATACAAATTTACGAAAAGATGTTGTAATTTTGTAAGGAAACCCCAAAACGCACGGACAATATGCATATCGCGATCGCAGGCAACATCGGCAGCGGCAAAACCACTCTCACCCGGATGCTGGCCAGCCACTTCCACTGGACCCCGAAATACGAATCTGTCGACTACAATCCATATCTCGCTGATTTCTATAATGATATGGAGCGCTGGTCGTTCAATATCCAGATCTATTTCCTCAACAAGCGTTTCCTCGATGTCGTGGAGATCAGCAAACACGAGGAGATCATCATCCAGGATCGCAGCATCTACGAAGACGCCTGCATTTTCGCCCCCAACCTCCATAACATGGGGTTGATGTCCACCCGCGATTTTGAGAACTATTCGTCCCTGTTCTCGCTGATGTCCTCTTTGGTCAAGGCCCCCGATCTGCTCATCTACCTGCGCAGCTCCATCCCGCACCTGGTGGGCAACATCCAAAAACGCGGCCGCGAATACGAAAGCAGCATCCGCCTCGACTACCTCAAGGGGCTCAATGCCCTCTATGAGCAATGGATTGAGAACTACCACGACGGCAAACTCCTGATCCTCGACGTGGACAAACTCAACTTCGAAGAAAAAACCGAAGACTTCAGCACGATCTGCGACCGCATCGAAGCCCAACTCCACGGCTTGTTCTGAAATACCGGGGCTCTGCTAGTGCTTGAAGACATGTAGCGGAGCTGTCCTGTGGCGCCTGATGATGCCGCGACAGGATTCCAGAACGCCTCTGAATCCTGTCGCGGCAAAAATCGCAGCGAAAGTCTTTTAGCTTGAAGTCTCCCGATTGCTAATAGCGCAGCGGAGAAGGGTATATGCTTGGAAAACCTTAGCCACCCTCGGCTATTAGAGGGAGGGGCCCGCCGCGGAGCGGTGGGAGGGTCGCGCGGAGCCTACCGGCTACTTCCGGAGCCAGCGTTCTGGATCCTGCTTGTCGGTACCTTTCCAGAGTTGGAAGTGGAGAGCGGAGGAGGAACCTTCGATTTCGAGGGAGCCGAGTTTGTCGCCCGTGGCGACTTTCTGGCCCGCTTTTACACTGACTTTCGCCAACTTGCAGTACAGCGTGAAATACTCCCCATGCTGGACCAGCACACACTGGTTGTAGCCCGGCATGACAAACACACGGCTGACTACTCCGTTGAAGACACAGAAGACATCCGCCCCTTTGGCCGTAGAGAACGTGATGCCCGGGTTGTCCGGCAATTTCAAGTTTTTGTAAACAGGATGATTGTGGACACCGAAACGCTCGGTGATGACACCCTGCCGGAGCGGCCAAGGCAGCTTGCCCCGATTCTGGGCGAACTGGCCTGAGAGCGCCGTGTCCACCTTTGTGTTGTCCTTCTTCTGTTCCTTGACCGTTGCCTTGAGGATCCGCTGAATCTCACTGTTGAGACGGTCGATCTCTTTCTTTTTGGAAGCCAGGTCATTGCGATACTGCTTCTCGCTTTTGGCGAGCCGCCGCATATCCTCCTGCGACTGCTTTTGCTCCTCCACCAGCTTGCGGTATTCCTCTTCCCGGGATGCCTTGGTGACCTGCGCTTCCGCCTTGATCAGCGCGAGTTTTTCCCGCTCGACCTGGAGTTCCGCCTGCTTTTCCCGCATCTTTTCCGCCTGTGTGCTGACCTCTCCGGCCAGACTCTTCAGGAAAGAAAAACGGCGGTAGCCCTGCCCGATGTTCTCACTGGACAGCAGGTACATGAACCAGACGCGTGTGTCGCGGTTCTTGTACGTGTTGTAGATGAGCTTGTTGTAGTACGTCTCCAACGTGTCGAGCTCCTTCTGGAGCCGGTTGATCTCCCGCTGCTTGGCGGTCATCTCGTCGTTGATGACGGCAATCCGCTTGTCCAGTTCATGGATCAGCGACTGCCGGCTCGTCACCCGTTTCTGGATGAGAGACAACTGTTCGGTCGTGGCCTTCTGCTTGCCGGCAATCGACTTGAGCTGGTTGTTGATGAAGCTGATCTCCTCCTCGATCTGGCGCTTGCGCTCATTCTGCTTCGAGACGTCCTGCCCGAAAGCAGTTGTCCCGAGCAGCACAAGCACCCAAAAGAGAAGGAAACGTCTCGTCATTCCGTCAGTCCTCCTTCATGGATGCCGCCTGGTTGAAATAGATGTTGGCCAGGTCTTTTTCCCCGAGTTTTTCCAGCACGGTGGCATAATGCTCCAGGATGGCCTTGCTCTCCTTGCCGCCATAGAGCATCGCGTGCTTGAAGATGGCCTTGGCCTCGATGTCTTCCCCGAGCAGGTGAAGGATCCAGGCGTATGTGTCAAGGTAGGTAGGATTGTCGGGCTCGGTCGTGATGGTCTTGCGGCTCATCTCCTTGGCTTTCTTGAGATTCTTTCCCTGCAAGGAGAGGTAGTAGGCGTAATTGTTGAGCACCGGATTGTAGTCCGGGTCAATCTTGAGCGCCTTCTCATAGCACTTGAAAGCCTTTTGGGTCTCGCCAAATTGGTAGTAGATGTCCCCCATAGCCGAGTTGGTCACTTTGACAATGGTAGTGTCCTTGGGATGGAGCCGCAGCAACGTCTCATAGTCATCCAGGGCAGACTTGAATTTTTTCAACTGGCTGTTGGCAATGGCCCGCATCTGGAGGGCGTCCGGATTGGTCGGGAATCGCGCGACGACGGAAGAGGCGTCATCCGCAAGCGGCTGCCAGGCTTGCTGGTAGTAGAGCAGGATGAGATACTGGAGGGCGGCGTCGGTACTTTCGGGATGCTGCTCCATGTTTTGCCGCATCACCTCGATGGCCAGGTGCGGCCGTGCCGTCCGGTAGTAGTAGCCGCCGAGCAGGCCGTTGATGGTACTGTCGGTGGGATGCGCGGCGTGAAGATCGATCATGATCTGGTCGAAATCATCCGGGAAAGTCCGCACGAACTGGGGGTTGGCCATCATCTGCTCGACCTGGGCCGCCTTGACTTCCGGCTGGACGTAGGGATCGCGCATCACGTGCGAGAGGCTGGAGAAGAAATTGTCGTACTGGCGGAGCACTTGATACACGCCGGCTTTGCCATACCAGGCGGGTGTATAATCAGGCTCCAGTTCGAGCGCTTCGTCGTAGTAGCGGAGCGCGAGCGAATCGCGGTACGTGGTGGCGTAAAAGTCGCCCAGCACGGAAGCGATACGCGGGGATTTGCAGCTCTCGAAATAGGTGGCGAGCGCCGTATAGACACTGTCGGGGTTCGCATTGGGACGCTTGAGCAGCAGTTCCGTACGCGTCAACCCAACGACTTCGTTCTTGCCCTTGATGGCGTCGATCTTGTCCAGCGTGGCGAGAGCCTTGTCGATGTCGTTGTCCGACAGATAGACATTGATCAGATCGAAGTACAGGTCGCTTTTCTTCGGATAGTTTTCGGCCAGTTCCTCCAGCATCGGCACGGCGAGTTCCTGCCGTTCGCTCCGGAGGTAGAACAGGGCGAGGGAATACTTGTACCAGAAATTGTCGGGTGCCAGCGTGATGGCCTTCTTGAACCAGTTCTCCGCTTCGAGGTCGCGTTTCCGGTCGGAGGCGCAGATCGTGGCGATATAGTAGCAGGCCGCATCATTTTCCGGGTTTTCCTGCAACTCTTCCCGGAACAGTTTCAGGGCTTCCGCAGCGTCACCCTGCTGGTAATATTTCAAGGCATCGATGTACTTGACGGACTGGGCCTGGAGGCCGGAAGCCGCGCAGAGGAAGAGAATCCCCAGCGCGATTGTGCGTAAAAATCTTGAACGCTCCATCTTTTTTTTCTAAATTCGTTACAAAAATAATGGTAAAATCACGGAACAAAAAACAAACCAAAAATTTTTGAGGAAGGGACGCAACATTTCAGCCCCTTTTTGCATCTAATATGTGCAGCGATGCGGGATTCAAGTACCTATACCGAAGCAGAACTGATTGCCGGGTGTGTCCGCGGGGACCGCAACGCGCAACGGTTGTTGTATGAGCGCTACGCTTCCGTGATGTATCCGGTATGTGTACGGTATATGGGACGGGAAGATGCGAAAGATGTGCTGCAAGACGGTTTTTTGACGGTCTTTGACAAGATAGATACCTACAAGGGAGAAGGTTCGTTCGAAGGATGGATGCGGAAGATTTTCGTGAATGCCTGCCTGATGCGGATCCGGAAAGGGGATGCGCTCCGTTTTACGGAAGACATTACCGAGGCGCCCGAGCTGGGCGGGGTAGAGGAGTATGGCGTATTGGAGCAGTTGGGAACGAAGGAGATCCTGGACTTGATTGCGCAGTTGTCACCCGGCCTGCGCAGCGCCTTCAACCTGTTTGTATTGGAAGGCTACACGCACGAGGAAGTGGCGGAGGCGCTCGGCATGACCGAGCAGTCGTCGCGCTCCCAGGTAAGCCGTGCGCGGAGCCTGTTGCAGAAAAAGATAAAAGAGTTATATAATGGAAAGAAATGAATTCGACCAGATGCTGCGCAATCGCCTGGAAGGGGTGATTGAGCCGGCTCCTGATGTCTGGGAAGGCATCAGCCGGGGCCTGGCACGCAGGCATCGCCGGGTGATTCTGCGCCGCTTTGCGACAGGGGCTGTCGCGGCCGCTGCGGGCCTGGCCGTCGCATTCCTCGTTTTCCGCGGCCCGCAAGATACCCGTCAGGTCACTGCACCCATCCGCACGGCCCAGGCGGTCCAACCGGTTTTGCCGCAGGAAACCCCGGACGCGCCGGTTCCCGAGGTGGCACCGATCGCTACACAGATCGCCCAGTTCACGAAACACCAAGTCACGGCGCAGGCTTCTGTACCCAAGCCCGTTGTGCCTGAAACCACGCAGGACATCCCCGTCCAGCCTTCGGCTGTCACAACGGAACCGGCTGCACCCGTAACGCCCCAGGAAGAAACCACGCCGGTCACGCCCGTTTCGGAAGGCCCGCAACTCACGCAGGACGACCTTCCCGCCGACTTCTGGCAGGAAGAGACTCCCAGTCACAAGACACACACATCGCAACTCTCTATACTATCAAACCTTACTACTGTCGCATCCGATGGTGACCTGATGTACAAGGCCAGCCCGATGCACAGTTCCTCCCAGACAGGCAACCGCGCCACCTCGGCCGTTGAGCCCGTTTCGGGATCTCCGAAGTTCTTCTCCCCGCTGAGCCTGGGTCTGCAGGTTGCCGTGCCGGTCACGGACCGGTTCACCCTCTCCAGTGGCCTGACGTACTCCTATCTGGTCTCCCAGTATGATATGCTGGTCGATAAAGTCCGCTATGACGGCGCTTACAACCAGTTGCACTATGTCGGCATTCCTTTGACGATGTCCTGGCATTTTGTGCAGACGCCGTCCTTCGGCTTCTATGCCCTGGCCGGCGGTGCTGTCGAGAAATGCGTCGCCCAGCGCTACGTGTTCGCCAGCAATACGCTGCGCGAAAAAGTGGGTGGCTTGCAATGGTCAGCCCGTGTCGGTCTGGGTGCCGAATACTGGTTTGTCCCGCGCCTGGGCCTGTACTTCGATCCGAGTCTGGTGTATTTCTTCGACAATCAGCAACCGCTGAGCATCCGCACGCAGCAGCCGCTGCAGGCGCGATTCGAGGTCGGTTTACGCTTCAAGCTCTGATCCTGAAGAATTTCCAATTTTGTAGAAAACACACATTTTTTTGATTTTTATGGAAAACGGTTAATCTTTTAACCGTTTTTTTTCTTGCGCCACGGGCCGCTTATCTTTGCGGGACAGACCCAAAAGAACAAGCGTATGCTCAACAAGTGTTTTTGTGCCACCTGCATCGGGGTTGAGGCGGTGGTTGTGACGGTCGAAATCGATCTTTCGACCGGAATCGGGATCCACTTGGTCGGATTGCCCGACAGTGCGGTGCGGGAAAGCCTGCTTCGCGTCATTACAGCGCTCACATCCTATGGATTCCGGATTCCGGGGCGCAAACTGGTAGTCAATCTGGCGCCGGCCGATATCCGCAAGGAGGGGTCTGCCTATGACTTGGCGATCGCGCTCGGCTTGCTGGCCGTCTCCGAGCAGGTTTCCCTGGTCGATGGAGACCGGTATATTATTATGGGAGAATTGGCTTTGGACGGCCGGATCCGGCCTGTAACCGGCGTGCTTCCCGTGGCATTGAAAGCGCGCGAAGCTGGGTTTGTGGGTTGCCTTTTCCCAGCCGAAACCGCGCAGGAGGCAGCTGCTGTCGATGGATTGGATGTGTACGGTGTTTCCACGCTGGGCGAAGCCATCGATGTCCTTTCCCAACGGGTGGACTGCCGTCATCTGCTCGTCCATCGTCCGTTGGAAACCGATGTGTATCAGCCTTCTGGTAACGATTTCAAACAAGTCCGCGGGCAGCAGCAAGCCAAAAGAGGACTGGAGATTGCCGCTGCGGGCGGGCATAATCTGATTTTGGTCGGCAGCCCCGGGAGCGGCAAAAGCCTGATGGCGTCTTGTCTGCCCTCCATTCTGCCGCCCATGACGCGCGCCGAGGCCATTGAAACCGGAAAAGTCTATTCCGTCGCCGGTCGCGGAAGCCGACTCGGCGGTCTTATGCGGGAACGTCCTTTTCGGACGCCGCACCATAGCGCCAGTCTCGTGTCGCTCATCGGCGGTGGACCGCAGGCTGGTCCGGGCGAGATCAGTCTGGCTCATAATGGTGTGCTCTATCTGGATGAAATGGCTCAGTTTCCCCGCAGCCTGCTCGATGCGCTACGGCAACCGATGGAAGATGGGCGAGTTACCATTTCCCGGGCCCGGTACAAGGTGGATTATCCCGCGCATTTCATGCTGGTCGCGTCGATGAATCCATGTCCCTGCGGCTATTATGGCGACGAGACAGGCCATTGCACTTGCACGCGCGGTGCTGTGGAAGGCTATCTTTCGCGGATATCGGGTCCCATGATGGATCGGATCGATCTGCAAGTCTGGGTTAAAAGTTTGTCGGCCGTCGAACTGCTCGGCCTGTCCGCGCCGGACGGGAGGCAACTGCCGGAAGAGGCGAGCGCGGCTATCGCTGCACGCGTGGCACGTGCCCGCGCCGTCCAGGCGGCCCGCTTTGCCGGGGAAGCTATCTACACGAATGCGGCGATGAACGCTCGCCTGATCGAGCGCTTTTGTCCGCTCTCTGACGACTGTCGCCGTACCTTGGAAAAGATTCTCGACCGGATGGGCCTCTCAGCCCGAGCCTATACCCGCATCCTCAAGGTAGCCCGAACCATCGCCGATCTGGCCGATTCCCCAGCCATCGAGCCTGGCCATCTCCTGGAAGCCGCCGGTTTCCGTTTCCTCGACCGCCGACGGATTATTGACTAGAGTTGCCGGACGCGAAAGGTGAAAATAAATTTGTCGCGTGCGATATATTTATCTATCTTTGCAGCAAATCAAATGAATGCAATGAAACGAATCACTGTCTTGTTTTTGCTGGCTGCCGTATTGCTGGGTAGCAGCCTCGTCGCCCAGGCCCAGGAGGAGAAAGGGGTGTATCAGTTCTCCGTGAAAGATGAAAACGGGGCCCAAGTCCCGTTGAAGAACTATGAAGGCAAAGTATTGCTGATTGTCAATACGGCCACCAAGTGCGGTTTCACGCCGCAGTATGAAGAACTGGAAGGACTCTACGAAGATTACAAAGCGAAGGGTTTTGAAATCCTTGATTTCCCCTGCAACCAGTTCGGTGCGCAGGCGCCGGGTTCTTACGAGGAGATCCATGCATTCTGCACGGGCAAGTACAACATTACGTTTACCCAGTTTGACAAGGTGGATGTGAATGGAGAGAATGCCGATCCGCTCTTTACCTATCTCAAGGGCCAGAAGGGCTTCCAGGGCTTCAATACAAAAGACCGCATCGGCAAGTTTCTCGACGACCGTTTCCGCAAGCAGGACGCGAACTACGACCAGAACCCAGACATCAAGTGGAATTTCACAAAATTCCTGGTGGATCGGGAAGGCAACGTGGTCGAGCGTTTTGAGCCGACCGCGACCGCTGCCGACATCGAAGCCAAACTGAAGGAAATCCTGTAAGAAGCGGTTTAATCCAGGTACAAAAGATGTCCGGGGTGTTTGCCTTGGACGTCTTTTTCTTTATAGAAAGCCTGGATGGCACGCAGATCGTCCATTGCACTGTCCGAACATTCGAAGCGCGGACCGTGGCCGATCTCTTTGCGGCCCCAGTCAAAAAAGCCCAGATAGACAGGAAGATTGGCAGCCTTGGCGAAGGTATGGAAGCCGGTTTTCCAGCGTTTAACGGGTTTGCGCGTCCCCTCCGGGGCAATGCACAGGTGGAAAGATTCGCTGGCTTCCAGGACCTCAATCACCTGCCGGGTGATGCCCACGGCATTTTTCCGGTCCACAGGTATGGCACCCAAGCGCCGCAGCAGCCCGCCCAGCGGCCAGAAGAAAAACTCTTTCTTGATCATCACCCGCGGATGGCCGCCGATGGAGCGGTCGTACAGCCAGGCTACTACAAAGTCCCAAATGGAGGTGTGGGGGACGCCCAGGATGATATGCTTTGGTTCCGGCGGGAGGTCGGGATCCACGATGGTAAATTTGAAGATCCGGGTCAGGATCCAGCGGGCGGTGGCGGGTTTCATACGATTTATTGGGCTTCCTCCGTATTGTCGATGTCCGAGCGCAGGTTCGTCCGGATGAATTTCTGCCGCACGGGCGTATTGTCACCCATGTAGAACTGGATGATGTCGGCAATCTTGTCTTCGCCGGTCAGATGGACGGTCTCCAGGCGGATGTCCTGGCCGATGAAGCCTGCGAATTCGTCGGGCGAAATCTCGCCGAGACCTTTGAAGCGCGTAATCTCGGCACTGCGTCCCATCTTCTTGAGGGCCGCCTCCTTTTCTGCGGAACTGTAGCAATACACATTGCTCTTCTTGTCGCGCACGCGGAAGAGCGGTGTCTGGAGGATATACAGGTGCCCGGCGCGGACCACGTCGGGATAGAATTTCAGGAAGAAAGTGAGCATCAGCAGACGGATGTGCATACCGTCCACATCGGCATCCGTCGCGATGACGATGTTGTTGTAGCGAAGACCTTCCACGCCATCTTCGATGCCCAGGGCGGACTGGAGCAGGGCCAGTTCCACGTTTTTCTCGGCGTACAGGTCCTTCTTCGAGGCTTTGGCGCAGTTGAACGGCTTGCCCATCAAACTGAAGACGGCCTGTACATTGGCATCGCGGCTCTTGGTGATGCTGCCGGAAGCCGAGTCGCCCTCGGTGATGAACAGGGTGCTCTGCTCGGCGAGGGGATTGCGGTCCCCCAGGTGGATGCGGCAGTCCCGCAGCTTCTTGTTGTGGACCGAAGCTTTCTTGAGGCGCGCCTTGGTCTTCTTGCTGATGGAAGAGATGGCGTTGCGCTCCTTTTCGGAATCCTGGATCTTGGCCAGGATCACGTCGGCCACGTCGAGATTCTTGTGGAGATAATTGTCCAGGTCGGTGGAGAGGAAGTCGAGCATGGTCTTGCTCAGCGTCGGGCCGTGCGTGCCTTCCTGCTTGTTCTGCCACATATACTTCGAGCCGAGCTGCACCTTGGTCTGCCCTTCGAATTCTGGCTCCTGGATGCGCACGCTCACGGCCCCGATGATGGACTGCCGGATATCGACCGGATTGAAATCCTTCTTGAAATACTCCTTCAGTACTTTGGCAAGGGCTTCCTTGAAGGCGGCCAGGTGCGTACCGCCCAGCGTGGTGTTCTGGCCATTGACGAAGGAATAGATGTTTTCGCCGTAACCGCTGCCATGCGTGAAGGCCACTTCGATGTCCTGGGTCTTCAGGTGGATCGGGGGATAGAGCGGCTCTTCGTCGATGCTTTCGTTGAGCAAGTCGAGCAAGCCGTTTTCCGATTTGTACTCTGTGCCGTTGAAGGTGAGTTTCAGGCCGACGTTGAGGTAGGCATAGTTGCGGAGCATCGTGTCGATGTACTCCGTGTTGTATTCGTAAGGCTCGAAGAGCGTGTCGTCGGGGATGAAAGAGACGAGAGTGCCGTTGCGCTCCTGGGTGGGTTTCGGCGTGAAATCGGGAGTCTGGAGGATGCCTTTCTCGTATTCCAGGGCGAGGGTCTCGCCGTTGCGGAAGGACTGCACCGTGAAATGCGATGAGAGGGCGTTGGCGGCCTTGAGGCCCACGCCGTTCATGCCGACGGACTTCTGGAACGTCTTGTTGTCGAACTTGGCGCCGGTGTGGAGCTTGCTCACAGCGGCGTCGAGCAAGTTCTGGGTCTTGTCTTTTTCGCTGAATCCGAAGGGGATGCCGCGGCCATAGTCGCGGATGGAGATGCGTTTGTCCTCGATCTTGATCTGGATGAGCTTGCCGTAGCCCATCGCAAACTCGTCGATGGAGTTGTCGATGATCTCCTTCATCAGCACGTACATACCGTCGTTGGGCGCCGTACCGTCGCCCAGGCGGCCGATATACATGCCCGGCCGGAGCCGGATGTGTTCCAGGTCTTCCAGATGGACGATGCTGTCGTCGCCGTAGTCGTGGTCGGGAATGTTCAGGGTCTCGTCGTCAGTCATATCTGGCAAATATAACAAAAAAACAGGGGAGATGCTAATTTCTCCCCTGTTTTCATCGGAAATCACTGGCTAGTTGTTGGAAGTCGAAGTGATGCCCTTGTTGTAGTCAGTTTCGTTTCTGGGGATGGTCCAGGTCCAGTTGTTCTTCTCGTTGGGACCGAAGCTGACAGCGTAGGAGCTCATCCAGTTGCCTCCGTTCGCATAGGTCTTGCGGTTGATGCTGTCGCCCCAGCGCTTGAGGTCGAACCAGCTACGCCCGTCGAAGAGCGGGTCCGCGACCTGTT
>JAEEGF011361554.1_pt1 | contig 112427 bp, 92 predicted proteins | sample 9134171 | NCBI WGS metagenome assembly JAEEGF01 (sample SAMN16246542, study PRJNA631951) | gut metagenome | biome: gut microbiome; feature: rumen; material: AP-attached | host: Bos | place: Iran: Karaj | collected 2018-10
TCAATCCTTTTTCTTCTTGTCAGCCTTGGTCTCTACAGGCTTAACAGCATCTTCAGGCTTCTCGATCTCTACGATTGCTTCCTTAACCATAGGGATACGGCAGTTCTTGTTGTTACCGAACTCGATGATAACCATGTTGTCATGAATATCGATTACAGTTCCGATGAAACCGCCTGTTGTACGAACGCTATCGCCAACTGCAAGTGCTGCCATCATAGCTGCCTTCTCTTTTTCCTGCTTACGCTGTGGTCTGATCATAATGAAATACATGAATGCGAACATTACAACCAGAATGATCAGATAATAGCTCATGCCTACAGGTGTAGCATCTGCAGCAGTAGCAGCCATTTTAAATAAATCTGAATACATTTAATTATCCTCCGGAATCCTCTTTAATTCTTTTAAAAAGCTTTCGAAAAAGCTACCTTTAAATGATACACAATATAAAGTTTACTTACAAGTGCGTTTTTCATAAAAAATTCTTGTCAATAATCGGCATATTTTACTGAAAAACATTCTGAATGTATCAGCACTTCCATCAGCCTTTACGCCAGTTCTTGGCTATGTCGCTTCCGGGAGCTGTAGAGAGCTCTTCATATTCTCTGAATCCGTCAAGGGTCTTCTTCTTATAAGCAGCAAAGTTTCCATTATCAAGAGCATCTCTTATCTCTTCCATCATATTGTTGTAGAAATACAGGTTATGAAGGACACAAAGTCTCATACCAAGCATCTCTCCGGCTTTTAACAGATGACGGATATAACCTCTTGAATAGCGCTTACATGCAGGACACTGACATCCCTCTTCAATAGGATGAGAATCAAGCTCAAATCTGGCATTAAGGAGATTGAGCTTACCCTTCTTGGTATATACATGACCGTGACGTCCATTTCTACTAGGATATACACAGTCAAAGAAGTCTATACCTCTTTCTACGCCTTCAAGAATATTGGCAGGTGTACCAACACCCATAAGGTATGTAGGCTTGTCCTGAGGAAGATAAGGAACTACCTGCTCAAGGACATGATACATCTCTTCATGAGTCTCACCTACTGCAAGGCCTCCAACTGCATAACCGTCAAGATCCATCTCTCTGATGCGCTTGGCATGTTCTATTCTGATATCATCAAATATCGCGCCCTGATTGATACCAAAGAGCATCTGGTGAGGGTTCACTGTATCAGGAAGTGAATTAAGTCTGTCCATCTCCTTCTTGCAGCGCTCAAGCCATCTTGTGGTCCTGTCTACAGACATCTGAACATATTCATGATCAGCTCTTGCAGATGGGCACTCATCAAAAGCCATGGCAATAGTACTTCCAAGATGAGACTGTATCCTCATACTCTCTTCTGGTCCCATGAAAAGCTTGTGACCATCTATATGAGAATGGAAGTATACGCCTTCCTCTTTGATGCGCCTTGTCTTAGCAAGTGAAAATACCTGGAATCCGCCTGAATCAGTAAGGATAGGCTTATTGCATGACATAAACTTGTGAAGACCGCCCATACGATATACATTGTCATCGCCGGGGCGAAGGTGAAGATGATATGTATTACATAAAACAACCTGATTCTTAATACCTTCAAGATCTTCTGTAGAAACAGCGCCCTTGATGGCTGCAACTGTTGCTACGTTCATGAATACAGGTGTCTGGATAGTTCCATGAACAGTCTGAAATTCGCCTCTTTTAGCACGGCCTTCTGTTTTTAATAACTTGTACATAGTACCTCTTTTCATAACATAATCTGAGAAAATATAAGGATCACACATGATCTTGTACAATATAAATCCTATAAATTCTTGAATATGAATATCAAGAATTCATACATTATGGATTTTATATAATTCAGTTCAGATCCTTATACTCAAAAATATAGGGACATGTCGCACATGCCCCTATACATAATATACCATTACATTTTATTGGACAAGTAAATATATCAGTACAGATACTCGTCCCAGAACTCTTCAAGGCAGATGCCCTCTTCATACATTACAGTTGCAGCCGAAACTCCGACATATCTTATATGCCAGGGTTCATACTCAATACCTGTAATCTCTTCTTTGCCCTTAAGATAGCGAACTACAAAGCCGTACTTGTAAGAGTTTTGCGCAAGCCACTTACCGGCAGGCGTATCACCAAATCCTTCATCCAGTGAGCTGTATCCGTCAGTGATGATATCAAGGGCAAGCCCTATCTCGTGTTCTGAAGATCCCGGAATAGTTACTGCCTGAGAAGCAAGTGTATATGACTGCATATAGTCATAGCCTTGCTCTAAATAGTAATCAACCTTCCTTGCAAAGAGCATCTCCTGACGGTTGTTGGATCTATACGGTGAACATACTACAAGTGATACTCCGTCTGCCGCAGCTGCTGCCACCATCTGTCTAAGAGGCGATAATATTCTCTCATCGCATAGCTTGCCACCACTGGATATCTGCGCAGTGGCAAAAGTATAATTATCAGGAATCGGATGCTGCTTATTAACAAGCATAAGATTCCAGTCATCTGCAGAAAACTGTGTGTTTCCTGCCACAGAATCGTCATTATCTTCCTGCTCTATATCCTTACTACCTGTTTCGTCTTCTGTATTAAGTATCTCCGAGATGCTGATCTGATCGCTTTCGAGGACTTCTCCCAAGAGTTCTCCATTGCCATCATATACAGCATCATCTTCGGTATTACCATTTATAAATTCGCCGCTTCCCGGTACCGCCTGATCATCAATAGCGATAGTCTCAAGATCTGCTACATCTTTGACATCTACTTCAGCTGAAACATAAGTCGTACCTGCAACATCCTCACTGCGGATACTGTCTGATACAAAACTTACATCCATTGGTAAAACGGGATACGAAAAACTACTCGATGATACGAAGAATAAAAGAACACAAGCAATACTAAGAAGACGTTTTCTATTATCATATAGAGCACTACCAAGCGCCGTCACAAACACAACTACTGCGACAGCGATCACACCGAAGAAATAGAACTTCCTATTCTTTTTTACGAACTTCCCTATTCGCCGAACAGCTTTCTCCCGAAACGTCGGCTCAAATGAAACATTTTTGTTATTCATTGCACCTAAGCTCTGGCTCCCCCTGTATTTTCGGTATATCATAATGGTATTATACTACATTTTGGGAACTTTTGAACACTTTTTACAAAAAAGCTCCAAATTTCATGCCCGTAATTATAAAATATACCAAAAGAATAGTTTTTATACCTATCGCTTTCACGCTTAGGTTGTAGCGGTGACGACATGGTATCCTCGAAGGTTGGCGGGAGTGGGTAGACGATGGGTGAGCAGAATATAAATCATTGTCACGCTGTTAATTGGTTTATAAATTCATGGCATGATATCTGTCCCTTTTTATTCTGGGGTCCAAACTCGCTTCGCTCAAACATGTGGACCCCATACAGAATAAAAAGCTCCATCTATCATACTCATGAATTTTATAAACCAATTAAAAAGCGTGACAATGATTTATATTCTGCTCGCCCATCGTTTACCCACTCCCGCCAACCTTCGAGGATACCATGCCGCCCAAGCCAGGAATATACGCTGCGTATGTAATTGCTTATGGATGCATTTCTATGTGCCAGTGCCTTATTCTCTGACTTTAAAGTGTTGAATTTATGCAGTAATAATGTATAATAAATTAAGTTTTTATATTCATAACTCAATCTTTCAACTTAGACGGTGCTGTATCTCAAAGGATTTGCAGGGGCAGACAGTATATAAAGCCTTCCCACGCTTTTAAGCGTTTTATAAAATTCATGAGCGTGATAGATGGAGCTTTTTATTCTGCCTGGGGTCCACATGTCTGAGCGAAGCGAGTTTGGACCCCAGAATAAAAAGGGACAGATATCATGCCATGAATTATAAAATGCTTAACAGCGTGGGAAGGCTTTATATACTGTCTGTCCCTGCAAATCCTTTGAGATACTGTACCGTCTAAGTTGGAAGGTTGAGTTTACCATTTATAGTTTATTACCGCAAAAAGGGGGCTATTCATGTCTGGATCAACATTTGGCAATCATTTAAGAATCACTACCTGGGGGGAGTCGCACGGGGCTGCTCTTGGCGTTGTTATTGATGGATTCCCGGCAGGGATGGAGCTGTCAGAATCTGATATACAGAAGTATCTGGACAGGAGGAAGCCCGGAACATCATCTGTCACAACACCTCGCAAAGAGGATGACAAGGTTGAGATCTTATCAGGAGTATTCGAAGGTAAGACAACAGGCACTCCAATCTCCCTTCTTGTCAGAAATACATCTCAGAAATCCGGAGACTACAGCCAGATAGCATCCTACTATAGACCGGGACATGCCGATTACGGTTTTGATGCCAAGTACGGATTTAGAGATTACAGAGGCGGTGGTCGTTCATCAGGAAGAGAGACAATAGGCCGAGTAGCTGCAGGTGCACTGTGCGCTAAACTCCTTGGCCAGATGGGCATTACTATCACCGCATACACCAAATCCATAGGTCCTGTAAGTATAGATCCGAATAGGTTCGATACATCTGTGATCAGAGAAAATCCTGTATGCATGCCTGATGCAGACGCTGCTGCCAAGGCTTTTGATTATATTCAGAATTGTAGAAATGAACTGGACTCTGTAGGCGGAGTTATAGAATGCCGCATAGAAGGCGTGCCTGCAGGAATTGGCGAGCCTGTTTTTGATAAGCTGGACGCTTCCATGGCCAAGGCTTTGATGTCAATCGGTGCTGTTAAAGCTGTCGAAGTCGGTGATGGCGTTATGGTATCTACTTATAAAGGTTCTGAAGATAATGACGGATTCACATATAAAGACGGCAAGATAACAACTACCACCAACCACTCAGGCGGCATCATGGGCGGCATCAGTTCAGGATCTGACATAATCCTCCGCTGCCATGTAAAGCCCACCCCATCCATCTCCAAAGAGCAGTCTACAGTAAAACAGGACGGAAGCCCTATAGATATAGTCATAGGCGGCCGACACGATCCTGTAGTTGTGCCAAGAGCTGTTGTCGTAGTAGAATGCATGGCCGCAGTCACACTCCTTGATGCCATGATATCCAATATGTCAGCAAGAGCTAACTACATAACAGACTTTTACAACCAAAAGTCCTAACACACGCTGGAAATTTCGCTTCATCCCACCGCCCCAGCGCAGTGGATTTATGCCCACAAACCCAAAAGAAATATATTTATAATATGCTTCAGAAACTTCGCACTTGCAAAAACTACGCCACTCCTTGCGGCTGCATCGATCCGGACAGTTTATAAATCATTTTCGTATCTTTTGAATTTATAACACCTTCAAGATACGAAAATGATTTATAAACCGTCCACATCTATGCAGCCGTAAGGAGTGGCGTAGGTTTTACAAGTGCGAAGTTTCCCCTACTTACACAATAACCCCCATCTCAACAAGCTTTCTGAATCTTGTAGCTTCCTTCTATTTCTGTGAGAGCTTCTACTACTCTTACCATTTCCTCATGAGTACCTACTGTCATTCGGATGTAATCGCAGATTCTTTCATCGTCATAATGCCTTACAAGAATACCCTTTTTCTTCAACCTTGCAGTCAGTTCACCTGCAGGAGTATTGAAGGCTTTGAAGAATACAAAGTTTGTAGTCGTTGGTATTACTTTATAGCCTATATCAGAAAGCTTTCTCTCAAGCGCTTCTCTTTCTTTGATCACATTACTTACGCAGTATTCAAAGTATTCCTCGTCATTAACCGCTGCACAGCCACCTTCAATAGTAAGTGAGCTAAGATTAAAAGGATTAAATGCAAACTTGATCTTATTCATATCCTCAATTATTGCCTTGGAAGAAATAGCAAATCCAATTCTTGCTCCAGGCATATTTCTGGATTTTGAAAAAGTATATACAACTACAAGGTTACTATACTTTTTGACAAGTGGAAGAACAGATTCATTACCAAAATCAACATACGCTTCATCGATGATTACCATTCTGTTCTTTTTGGATGCTACCAGTCTTTCTATGTCAGCTACAGGTATAGCAAGCCCTGTGGGGTTATTTGGGTTTGCAAATATAACATCTGCATCAGATCTAATGTAAGGCTCTATGTCCAGCGTGAAGTCTTCTCTAAGCGGTATCTGCTCATAATCCAGTCTGTAAGCTTTGGCATATATTCTATAGAAGTCATAGGTTATATCAGGAAAACATATTTTCATTCCGGGTCTGAAGAAACTCATAAGACAGAAACTCAGCACTTCATCAGCACCATTCCCTACAAAGACCTCTTCAGCGCTTACTCCAAAATGATCTCCTATTGCCCTTCTAAGTTTCCAGCAATATGGATCTGAATAGTGAGACATTCCATTAATATGAGCCTTATCTATGGCTTCTAAGACTTTAGGTGGTGGGGGAAAAGAGCTCTCGTTGGCATTTAGCTTTAAGTACTCCCTGTCATCTGGCTGTTCTCCGGGATTGTAGGGTTCAATATTCTCAAATTCATCAAGTAAAAAGTAACTCATGTTGCACCTCTCATTTATATATAGTAAACGGCTTATTTAAAAATCTATATTTTCTCCATAAAATACAGCATCAATCATCCTATCCATATGCTCTTTTGAAACAGTTACGGGATTAACCCTGGTTGCTCCAAGCATGGCATGTTCTAAAAGAAGATCATGGTTATCTATAAAATCATCTTCTGTAATTCCGGCTTCTGTAAAGCAATCAGGAATACCAAGTTCACGTCTTAGCTCTTCGATCTTCTTGATTATATCCTCGCAGTGACAAGCATAAGAGAGCTCTTCAAGTTTAGCCTTAACTATTTCATTTCTTTTGTTATATTTCAAAACATAAGGAAGGATTATCGCATTTGTAAGGCCATGCCCTATGTTAAAAGCAGCCCCAAAAGAATGCGCTATGCCATGAACCATACCAAGTCCAACGTTAGCAAAAGATATACCGGCCATACATGAATAGTTATGTACTTTTTCTCTTGCAAGTCTGTCTTCCTTAAGGCAGGAATCAGGCAGATACTTTATGATTCCTGCTACAGCACCTTTAGCCAATGCTTCATCGAAATCGTCGAGATTATGATTGGTATAAGACTCTATTGCATGAGTCAGTGCGTCCATTCCTGTCTGAGCTGCAATATTACAAGGCATAGTCATTGTTATATCAGGATCAAGGATTGCAACATCAGGTCTTAGACAATCAGTTATGATCGGCACTTTAAGCTTTTTAGAAGTATCAGTGATTACAGCTGTCTTAGTTACTTCCGAGGCAGTACCTGAAGTTGAAGGGATACATATCAGATCTGTTTTTCGAACTTTAGGGATCAGACCTTTTTCCTTATATTCACTGACGTTTTCTTTATTTAATTCAGGAAATTCATAGAATAAAAGCATTGCTTTGGCTGCGTCCATAGCACTTCCGCCGCCAATAGCAAGAACACATTCAGGTCCGAATTCATTAAAAACCTTAAGCCCTTCGTCAACCTCTTCAAAGGAAGGATTCTTCTTTATCCCTGTTATAACCCTGGTTTTACTCCCGGAAGCTTTGAGCATCTCTATAGCCTTATCAATAATGCCATAATGGGACATCGAACTTCCTCCGGTTACTATGATCACTTTTTTATAGGAAAGTTTTCTTAGATACTCTATTGCTCCACTTCCTGTTACTATAAGTCTTCCGCTTAGTACCAGGTTCTTTACTGACTTATCTTCCATTACTTCATAACCTCTGTTTCATTTTCTAATAATATTCAGATATCAAGGATTCTTTCATATCACAATATGCTTCCCAGAAACTGCTTCGCTTCCTTGGTCTTTGGATTTTCAAATATCTCGTCCGGGGTTCCTTCTTCCAGTATCTGCCCATCAGCCATAAATATGATCTTATCCGCAACCTCTCTTGCAAATCCCATTTCGTGAGTTACGCATAGCATTGTCATCCCCTGAGATGCCAGATCCTTCATAACAGCAAGGACTTCGCCGACAAGCTCTGGATCAAGAGCTGACGTAGGTTCATCAAACAGCATGATCTTAGGCTCCATTGCAAGCGCCCTTGCAATAGCAACTCTTTGCTGCTGCCCGCCTGAAAGTCTTGCAGGATATGCATTTTCTTTTTCCAAAAGCCCCACTCTTTTCAAAAGTTCTCTGGCAGTGTTTTCTGCTTCACTTTTTTGTACCTTCTTAACATGCACAGGTCCCGCCGTTATATTTTCTTTGACAGTCATGTTTGGAAAAAGATTAAATTTCTGAAATACCATTCCCATTTCCAGAAGAGCAGCTTTTTTCTCAGCCTTATGCATTTCTTCCTGTATGACTCCCTGCTTAACTCTGCAAAAGAGCTTATCATCTATAAATATCTGTCCGCTACTTATGGTTTCAAGTGTATTTATGGATCTAAGAAGTGTTGATTTGCCTGCTCCTGAAGGCCCTATGATCACTACCACTTCACCTTTATTAACGCTTAGATTCACATTCTTTAGCACCTGCAGATCACCGTAGTTCTTGCACAGGTCTTCAGTTCGAATAATTGACATATACAGCCTCCCTTATTAGTCATATACCGAATACCTCTTTTCCAATTTGTTAAATACAAACTGGAAAAGAGCTGTGATAACAAGATAGATGATCATTGCAGGAATATATACAAGCGCTGTTGCAGATGAAGATGAGATAGCTCTTGTAACCTTGGTAAGATCGGCCAGACCTATGATCGCAACTAATGATACATCTTTTAAAACCATGATGAATTCATTTCCGACAGGAGGTATAAGTCTTCTTACAGTTTGCGGTATGATAACCAGAACCATAGTCTGAAATCCTGTCATTCCTATGGTCTTTGCTGCTTCAAACTGACCTTTATCTATAGACTGAATTCCGGCACGGATATTCTCTGCAAGATACGCTGCAGTATTAAGTGTATAGGCTATCATAGCTGCGACAAATGCACTTCTTATCGTAAGAGCCGGATTAAACTGTGGCAGCCCGAAATACAAAAAGTATATCTGCATCAAAAGTGGTGTGCCTCTGAAAAAGAATATATAAGCACTGCATATTTTATTGATAAACGGGTACCTGCTCATCTTGCCAAGTGCCAGAAAAACACTTAATATAAGGCCTATCGCCACAGATAAAACAGTTATGACTATTGTTGTCTTAGCTCCCATTAGTAACTGCGGAAGCCAGGTTATTATTCGACTTATACCATTCATATTATCAACCCCTATCCATTGTTAGTTGCTTGGGATTACATCTGTTGTTCCAAAATACTTAAGTGCGATCTCATCAAGCTTTCCGTTTTCTTTAAGAGCATCAAGGGCTTTTTCAAGCTTCTCGCAAAGAGCATCATTATCTTTTTTAAGGCACATGACAATCGGCTCTGCATCCGGAGACTGCCATACTGTCTTATAATTCGTAGCTTCGTCGCCAAGATAGTATGCAGCTACAACTGAATCTGTGCAGACGGCATCTGTCCTTCCTGCCTTAAGTTCATCAAATGCATTGATGACTTTTTCATACTGCCTTAGGTCAGTATCAAGTCCACCGGATATATAATTCTGAATGATATAGTCAGCAGTTGTCTCCATCTGAACTGCCACGGTCTTTCCTGCAAGATCCTCAACTGATGCAATATCAGAATCAGAAGGAACAATCAGTACAGGAGCATTAGCTATATAAGGCTTAGAAAGTTTATAATTAGTATTCCTGTCTTCCGTATAGCTGACAGTAGAGATAACAACGTCATACTTATCAGCATCAAGCCCTGCAAAAATCCCATCCCAGGCCGTATCAACGAATTCAACCTCAAGTCCCATTTCTTCTGATAATGCTTTTGAAAGCTCAACATCAAATCCTATGGCTGTGGCTCCGTCTTCATCAAAATATTCCATCGGAGGATAACCTATCTCAAGTCCAACTAGCAGTTTGCCATCTTCAATTGTCAATGAATCGCCGCTTCCTTTTGCGCTTGTTTTGGAACTACCGCATCCTGTAAGGGACGTAACCATCATCACTCCTGCAACTATAAAGGCTCCGATCTTTCTGAATTTTTTCATAATTCTTATCCCCTTTCTTTATCAGATCATTATTTAGATCTCTTATTTGCTTACCACTACTTCACAGATTCTTTCTTGAAGGATTCATAGAATTTCTCTTTATTGAATCTCTCCTTACCACTTACAAGATTTTTGTTCACGAGGTTATCAGGTCTTCTTCCTTCGTGAAGACACTGAACCTGCTGAGCAAGTGCTATCTCTCTTGCTTTGTAAAAAGAATCTTTTGACAAAAATCCTGCATGCGGCGTTATCACTGTACAATCCGGCATTTCAAACAGCCTGCTTTTTGCATTTTCTTCATCTTCTATAACATCCAGCCCGGCACCCATGATCCATTTTTCCTCCAAGGCATGTATAAGTGCCTTTTCATCAATCACTTCTCCCCTTGCTGTGTTTATTAAAAAAGAAGTTTTTTTCATGAGCTTTAGTTCTTTTTCTCCGATAAGATGATATGTAATACCATCTATTAAAGGACAGTGAAGCGACAATACATCAGATTTTTGGCATAGCTCGCTAAGTGTATCAACTTTGGTGCATCCATACTTTTCTATCTCGTTAGTGCTCTTAGTGGGAGCATAAACAAGTACGTTCATCCCAAGAGCTTTAACAACAGGAGCCACTATTTTAGGTATATGCCCAAAGAATACCATTCCAAAGTTTTTACCAGAAAGAGTATAGGTCTTATAACCTTTAAGAGGATTCCACTGACCATTTCTGACATTTCTGTCATAGAAACTTATCTTTCTAACAAGATCCAGCATCAGTCCCACCGTGTGCTCAGCTACCTCTTCTTCGCAATAGCCGGGTGCATTGGTCATACATACCCCATATTTACTTCCTGCTTTAGTATCAAGATTGTCATAGCCGATAGACTGAACCGATACGCATTTAAGCTTCGGGCATTTTTGTAATACGCCTTCATCAATTCGGTCATAGATAACTACAACTCCGTCAGCATCAATTAAGTGGTCTGATATCTTCGAAGGATCTGATTCTTTAACTTCAACCAGCTCAAGATCAGATACTCCCCAGCTTTTTAGAAGGTCTTTCTCAAAATCAAGGCTTCCAGTTGTATTGCTATAAACGAGTTTTTTCATTACCATGTTCCTCTTTTATCAGCCTGCTGCGTTAGAAGCTGCGATCTCGCTGTATTCTGTGATCCACTTATCAAAGTTGCCGTTTTCCATGTTTTCAGCAATTACTTTGTTTATGATATCTAGAAGGTCTTCATTACCCTTTTCAAGTGCAACAGCTGTCTCTTTCTTGATTCCAAGATCAGCTGCTGAGAAGGTAAGCTCATCGTCTGAGATGATGTACTGCTGACCTACAATACTTTCGATACAAACACCAGCTACATTGCCACTCTTAAGCTCCATGATGCAGTCCGGAACCTTATCAAGTGATACAAGCTGACTGTCTGGGAAAAGATCCTGACACACCTTTTCCTGTGTAGTTGACTTCTGAGCTGCAAGTGGCTGACCATTAAAAGACTCTGCAGTAGCATATGTTGACTCATTAGCTTTGAGGATCAAAAATGACTGCTCTGCAAATAAGTAGCTGTCAGAAAAGTCCATTGTCTCTTTTCTTTCATCTGTTGGAGCAATACCGGCAATCGCGATATCGATCTTCTTTGCAGGAAGTGCTGCAAGAAGTGCTGAGAATGACATATCTTCAACAACAAGCTCTACTCCAAGTTCATCAGCTATAGCCTGTGCAAGGGCCATATCAATACCGATTACTGTCTGATCTGCTGATGTGATATCAACAAATTCATATGGTGGATAACCTGATGCTGTACCTACGATAAGTGTTCCTCTTTCCTTGATCTGTGCAAGAAGACTGCCTTCTTCTGCTGCTACTTCATCTGAAGCTCCTGTTGCTGATGCTGTTGTAGTCTCTTTACCACATCCTACAAGAGCACTAAACATAAGGGTTACTACCAGTGACATAGACAAGATTTTTTTCTTCATAATTCTCCTCCGTTCCACCATTTCTGGTATCTGTATTTATTGCTACATGAACAGTTCATTTATTAAAACTTCATGTATCAACCTCACCTTGCGTAGCTTTTTTTCATCTTCTTTTCGAAATTTCTAAGAAGTATTGAAATGATAAATGTAATTGCAAAATAGATAAGCGCTACCAGAATAAGTGGTTCCATAGGTTTAAAGCTTATTCCTCTTATCGTATCTGCTGTGTACATAAGATCTGCAATTCCTATAACTGAGATCTGTGAAGAGGTTTTAATGATGGTTATAAATTCATTTCCAAGTGAAGGGAGTATATTTTTCATAGCCTGAGGAAAAACTATTGCAAGCATTGCTCTTGATGGTTTCATTCCAAGTGCAAGTGCTCCTTCAGTTTGTCCGTAATCTATAGATTCGATACCGCCTCTTACGATCTCGCATACATAAGCTGTCGTATTTATTACAAGCGCCAGAGTTCCTGAGACAATCCTTGATATATCAATTCCTCCGACTACAATACTTGGAACCTGAACTCCCATAATGGGAAGGCCGTAATAAACTAAAAAGATCTGTACCAGAACCGGTGTTCCTCTAATGAATTCTACGTATACGTTTGCAAAGATCTTAAGGATCTTGATCCTGCTCATTTTCATAAATGCCATCAGGATTCCACATATAAGACCGAAGATGATTGTCAGGATCGATACTATAAGTGTTATTTTTGCTCCATTTAGTAATAGCATCCTGTATTTAACTGCTATGTTTATAAGTTCTCCCATACGCTCACACCCTTAATCAAAGCATTTTTGCCAAAAAAGCCTTAACCCTTTCGTTACTAGTTTTATCGAATACTTCTTCGGGTGTTCCCTCCTCCATGACAACTCCTTCATCCATAAAAGCGACTTTATTAGCAACTTCTCTTGCAAATCCCATTTCGTGAGTAACAACGATCATTGTCATTCCTGTTTTGGCAAGCTCCTTCATTACTGCAAGGACTTCACCCACCATCTCAGGATCAAGAGCTGATGTAGGTTCATCAAACAGAAGGATCTCCGGCTTCATGGCAAGAGCCCTGGCAATAGCAACTCTTTGCTTTTGACCGCCTGAAAGCGTCGTAGGATACACATCCATCTTAGAATACATTCCTACCTTCTTAAGAAGCTTCATGGCATATTGCTGTGCGTGATCTTTGGGCTCTTTTCTTACAGCAACCGGCGCATACATAACATTTTTAAGAACAGTCATATGTGGGAAAAGATTAAAATGCTGAAATACCATTCCTATATCTTTCCTAAGTTCAGGAAGATTTTTCATATTGGCTATGCTCTTGCCGTTAAAGTATATGTCGCCACCTGTTATCTTCTCCATTGCATTTATACATCTAAGCATCGTGCTCTTTCCTGAACCCGATGGCCCAATGATCGCAACAACTTCGCCCTTTTTGACTTCAAGATTTACACCCTTTAAAACTGCCGCTGCTCCATAGCTCTTTGTAAGATTTTGTATTGAAATAATGCTTTTTTCTTCCATACAGCATTTCTCCTACTGCCTTACCTTGTGTAAAGACCTTTATATTTCTTAAAAGAAAATGGCGCCTGAAGCTCTATTTAAGAGTTCAAACGCCATCGTTTATTAGTTGAATTTATTTATTCAATTTAGAATGACTTCTTGAATTTAAATTTCAGAAACGCGCATTTACTGCGTGTTTCGTGATTCAGTGAGTCGGTAGGTAAATAGGCCCAATGCCGAAGGCATTCTCAATTGGCCTATTTACTGCATTTTTGAATCTTTGATTCAAAAATGTATATTAAATTAAGTCTGTGATTCTTTTTGATTCAATACTAATGAGTCTCCACAAACTTTTTAACATATGTCTCCAGGAAATCAACAGTTCCCTCAACACCCAGTACAGAGCTGTCGACTGCAAGATTCACATACTTAAGGTCATCCGGAAGATATCCTGCATACTGCTTATGATATCGTTCTCTTGCCTTATCAACTTCAAGGATCATCTTCTTAGCTTCAGGCTCTGTCATCTGGAAATCCTTAACACAGACCCTTAATCGCTCCTGCTTAGGAGAATAGATGAAGATCTTAAGCAGATTAGGATAGTCATTAAGAATTGCATCTGCGCATCTTCCAACGATTATGCAGCTTTCCTTACTGGCAATTTTCTCAATAAGTCTTCTTTGCTCAGCAAATATCTTGTCCTGAACATCTGTAGTTCCCATGCCAAGGGGATATTTCATACTGAAAAGTCCCGCATTAGCCGACTCTTCAAGTTCGCTTATCTCAGATACAGGCATATTGAGCTTTTTTGCTGTCTGATCAACAATGTCTCTGTCGTAATAGTTAATCCCAAGTCTTTCAGAAAGCATTCTGGCAATAGGTCTGCCAAGACTTCCGAACTGTCTGTTTATAGTAATGATATATCTTGAACCATCTCCCATATCCGTCCTCCTTATATGCTTTCTCTCCAAAGTGGAAGTGTTGCACAGTGGATACCGCCGCCAAGCTTGTTTATCTCTGATACGTCAACAGGAAGTACTTCAACTCCGGCTTTTTCAAGATTTTCCCTTGTCTTAACACCAATTTTTGGGAAAAGAACTTTTCCAGGAGCTATAGCAAGGCAGTTATTTGTAAGCATTGGATCATCCCTGTCAGCTTCTATGATCTCGTAACCTTTATCCTTAAGCATTTTCAAAAACCAGAAGGGTAAAATAAAAGTACTGCAAAGAACCTTATTCTTATCAACCGGAACAAAAGCTTCATCAAGATGTATATAATATGCCGGCATATCAAGAACTATTAGTTCTATATCCTGATATGAAAGAAGTCTTCGAAGCTGCTCAATTCCTTCGTCGTTAACTCTTACAGACCTTCCAACAATAGCTGTATGTCTGTCCAACATTGAAAATGATCCGCCCTCCATTGTTCCGCTTCCCTGAATGGCTCCTATAATCGGTATACCTTTAGAAGTGAAGAACTCTTGAGCAAGTTTGGTCTCACCCTGATGAAAGTACATTGCAAATCTGTTAAGTATGACTCCCTTCGGAGTAAGAAGAGCTATATCTCTGGTAAAAGTAAGATTAGTCCAAAACTTAGTTGGATCTTCGAAGTAGAAAACTTCTACATCTTCTTTTCTTAAGATGTCAGTCATGTTGTCATGCTGCTCTTTCATCTTGGCTATATTAGGAAGCTCTCTATCTTTAAAATAGTTTCTGATGCGCCCCTTCTCATCAGTAAGGATCCTCGCATCAGCTTCCTCCTCGTATCTGCCACCTGATAGCTGTAAAAGCTCATCTCCGGGACAGTGAACCAGGATCTTTTTAATCTTACCTACAGAATTATCAACTCCAAAGCTTTCTCCCCAAACTTCCTGATATACAGGGTTATCAAAAGTATTATCAATTCTGCTTTTATCCATATACATCTGAAGTGTTGCCATTTTGTGTTCCTCCCAGGCATCAGTAATATGTGCCAATTTCAAACTAGTATTAAACTTGCTATATTTATATTTCCATAAGTCTACAGATCAAAATTATGATCATTCCAGCGCATAAAGCACACTGTCAATTACTGAAACACATTTATCAATTTCTTCAGATGTTACATTTATAGGAGCTATAAATCTGACAACATTGTGATCACTTCCGCATGTTAGAAGCAAAAGGTCTTTTTCCAACGCAAGTTCCTTGATCTTTGTAGTCTTTTCAGGATCAGGCGTTCCGTCTTCTTTTACTATCTCAATAGCATCCATTAGGCCTATACCGCGGACATCGCCGATACATGAGTGCTTTTTCTGAAGTCCCAGAAGTTTATCAATAAAATATGCTCCCTGCTTTTTGCAGTTATCAAGAAGATTGTCTCTTTCAATAATCTCCAGAGTCTTAAGTCCTGCTGCGCATGCAAGAGGGTTACCACCAAAGGTTCCGCCATGAGCTCCTGCCGGCCATGCATCCATGATCTCTTTCTTTGCAATGACTGCAGAAAGAGGAACTCCTCCGCCAAGAGCCTTGGCACTTGTAAGTATGTCAGGCTTAACTCCAAAAGTCTGGTATGCATACAGCTCTCCGGTTCTTCCTATTCCTGTCTGGATCTCATCGAATATAAGTAATATTCCATGCTCATCACATATCTTTCTAAGGCCTTCAAGGAATCTCTTATCAGGAACAATATATCCGCCTTCACCCTGTACAGGTTCTACGATAATAGCAGCAACCATTTCAGGAGCAATTAATTTATCGAAGATCTCATCAAACTGTGTAAGGCACTTAAGCTTTCCGTCTTCTTCGATAAGTCCTTCAGGATGGTGATATGCGTCGCAATAATCTGCCCAGTAAATCCCGGGGATAAGCGGTTCATAATACTTTCTATAAGCTGAATTGGAACCGGTAATTGATATGCAGCCTATAGTTCTTCCATGAAAAGAATTTTTGAAAGCTATAACACCGGGGCGCTTTGTATAATACTTTGCAAGCTTTATCGCACCTTCATTAGCTTCAGCGCCTGAATTACTAAAATACACCTTGGTATCTCCGCCTGTTTTCTCAACAAGCTTTTCTGCAAGTGCTACGTATGACTCGTAATATACTACGTTATGCCCCACATGTATCATGTGATCAAGTTCTTTTTTTATAGCATCAGCTACTTCTGTATTCTTTGCTCCAATATTGTTAACAGCAACGCCGCTTGCAAAATCAAGGATTTCTCTTCCGTCCTCTGTATATAGATAAGCACCTTTAGAATCAACTATACCAAGTCTGGTAGCTCTATTTGATACTCCTGACATAACCTTCTGACAACGTTCATATAATGTACTCATATTTTCCTTTCTCGAAGTGACTTAATGTGATGTCTCGTATTAGGCCTCTAAGTAATATCTTATTGTCTTTTCAATGAGTTTGGGCAAAACGCCAAATGTATAAGGTTTGTGAACACGCTCTGTCCACTTATGTGCATCTTTCCCATATGTTCCGAATGTAAAGGCCGGAATGTTAAGACCCTTGATCTTATCAAAAGGGATAGGATAAAGTTTGTCTATTTCCGGGAAATCCTCACAAAGAGCTTCAACCGACTCTTCAGGATCATCAATTTTGATATAGCTGCTATCTGATAAGCTAGGATAAAAGTGGAGCATCTTATATTCAACTCCTTCCTCTTTTTCTATATCTTTAAGAATCTTTCCTATAGAATCGATAAGTTTCTTTTCTCTATCTACTTCTTCATGCAAGGTGCTATGAGGACAATATGGCGGAGTATAGAAAAAGACGATTGCCGGAGCACTTATCTTAGCTATCTGTGATAACTCTTTTACAAGAAGCATCATTTTATCTCTGATATCACTTGCCTTGTCATCTGCTCTGGCGATAAAGGATTGAATATATTCATCAAAGTCTCCGTCATAATTATCCCTGGCAAGCTCATAGATCTGTTTGTATTCATAAACATTAGGTTCATATTCAAATGGTATATAATCCATTTTGACTTTATCATAATAAATTTCTGAGCTTTCTTTTATCCTGTTCTGCACATCTACCAAAGAATCGTGCGCTGCAGCGATCAGTTTAGCCGTAACTTCCAGGATACTCGAATCATGTACAAAATAATTGAAATATACAAATGCTTCCTGCGCCGTCTGAACATTATAAAAGTCCTTAAGATCCGAGATCTTCAGTACAGATGGCGGAAGTGAATACTCACCTTCATATCCGTCACAAAAATCCGTGTTAAGATCAATCTTCTCAACAAGCCTTGATGCAATAAGTGAAGCATCAAAGCCTTCAAGGCACTGACCTACGTGAGTGCTCTTACCAAGTATGTAAAAGCTTGGAAGAAGCTTACCAACAGCTCCTGTATATATATAATTATGTTTGTCTCCTGTATATAGAGGGCAGGTATAATCATTGTTTATAGCAAAGATATATTCATAGCCTCTTTCATTTTGCATCTTCAGGTAAAAATCAAGACTCTCTATCATCCCTGTATGCATATTCTCTTCAACAGGATTGAAAGCAAATATAAGATTGCCTTCAAGCTGATCCAGCCTTTCCGACATAAGCCTTGCTATTGCCATTAGAACTGCATCACCGCTCTTCATATCTACGCTTCCTCTTCCGAACATATAAAGACCTGACTGAAGATCTTCTTTAACTTCATCTGAAAGAGGAACATTCCCTATAGCTTCTATCAAAGCTTCACTGTCAAAACAGTACTTCTTTAAAAGACCATAGTCCTCAACTCCTACTGTATCTGTATGTCCATGGAGTATGATGGTCCTGTTCGATCTGGATCTTCGCCCTTCCAGAACAGCAAATACATTACGTCTGTTTAACTTGTCATCCTTCAATATCTGAACTATGACTTCTTCAGGATGATCTTTGAAATAAGGAATATCTCGAAGGTAGCTTTCGATATACAAGCCGATATCCTTTTCTCCGGACGTTCCGTTTACACTCGGTATAGCAACCATCTCTTTGGTGATCCGATAGCTTTCTGAAAATAGATCTTTTGTCTCCATAGCTTATCCCTCTTGCATTTATGAACTGTCTTTGTTTTTGTATATTGTATACAGTATACAATAATACTTTCTTTGTCAACATCTATTTTCAAAAAAATAAGGGAGCAAACATCTGATAATGTCTGCTCCCTTGCATTTACTGCTAAATCTTATTCTTTTATAAGCATTCTGTCTCCGGCGCTGTCTATATGCTCCTTCATGGATCTGGCTGCTTTTTCATATTCATCGTTTATAATATATTGCACTATTGTTTCGTGCTCGTCAACTGCTTTTTTGCTATATTGATTTAATGTGCCAGATAATACATGGAATCTTTTGTTCACAAGCATGGTCCTATCGATCATGTCATACAAAAAAGTATTCTGGGCACACTCGGCTATAAACATATGAAAATCAGTATCTGCCTCAAGATATTCAAGCTCATCGCCATTTTGAATTTGTCCGGCTAGCTTTTTGCATCTATCCAACAACTCTTTCAAATGCTCTTTTTTTTCATCTGTCATCTTGCCTTCAAGAAGTGTAACTGCAAGCTTTTCAAGATTTGATCTGACTACTGTGACATTCTGTATATCCTGCTCGGATACTTCTGATACAACAAGTTTCTTGCCTCCACCAGGGGTCAGGATATGTTCGTATTGCAGCTTTTTAAGTGCATCTCTTATTGGGGTTCTGCTTATAGACAACTGTTCTGCCAGCATCTCTTCAGTGAGTATATCACCTGGTTTATATTCATTGGAAACTATTGTCTCTTTTATGATCCTGTACGCTTTGTCTGAGAGTGTATCCTTGGTAATAGGTGAAAGATTTGCCATAACTACTCCTAAAAACACAGCCTGCGGGAATCCTGCAAGCTGTTTATTTTTTATATCTACGTTTTCGTACTTGCCAAACATATGTCACTCCTTGCAGGCCGCGAAGTGCAGGCAGTTTATAAAGTCTTTTCGCGTCCTTGAAGGAGTTATAAATTCAGGGCATGATATCTGAAACTTTATATTCTGGGGGCTGAAACTCGCTTCGCTCAGACATGCAGCCCCCAATGCAGAATATAAAGTTCCATCTATCACGCTCCTGAATTTTATAACTCCTTCAAAAGGACACGTAAAGACTTTATAAACTGCCTGCACTTCGCAGCCTGCAAGGCGTGACATATGTTTGGCAAGTGCAAAGTTTTAGTTAATAAAATAATACTTATGATAACATCATGCCAATTGCATGACAAGTTGCGGATTGTAGCTTGCATTTCATCAATTCAAATTACCGATCGATGCTTGTTTAGCTCGCATTTCGCCAATTCAAATTGCGGATCGAAGCTTATTTAGCTAGCATTTCATCAGTACAATTGCAGATTGTCGCTTCCTTCGCTCTCATTTCGCACATTCGACTTATGGCATGGGGTTATATTTGAACAACATTAAAACATCAACCGTTTTTAGCCGATAAACATAATGGTATTATCGTTTCATTGACCTGTTTTTTGTCATTTCAAAAGTATTTATGTATCAGTTCAGGTATCCATTTATTGAAAGGATCACTGCCTTATGAAGCAATTTACTTATGTCATAAACGATGAATTCTCCATGGAAGATGTAGCCAGACAGATCAGTGACAATATTCACAGAAATCCGCATATTACTTCTGTTCTTCAGGTAATAGAATCTTCCGGTACAGAAGAGATTGTCAGATATGGATATGAGAAAGCTTCAAAATGGTTTCCTGACATGATTATATACGGGATGACTTCTCAAGGAGCAATAGTTGATGGCATGAATGACGTCACTATCAATTATAACGGTAAGGGCATATGCTCTTTACTACTGTTTGAGAACAGCTCTGTTGTAGCCAAAGGATACGATTGTCACGTGCATACCCCCCTTGAATGCGGACAGGATTTTGTTAAGCATCTAGATGGACGACAAGATGTCAAGGGTGTACTTATCATGTCGTCTGATACTACTCTTTTTACTGATGATTTTGCTAATTCTATCTTGAAAAAATATCCGAACATCCCTATTTTCGGAGCTATGGCAGGGACCAGAGATATAGCCAATGACTGCTCTATGGTCTATTTTAACAAAGAGATCTATAACAGAGGAATAGTTGCAGTTGCCTTCTGCGGAGAAGATCTGCATATAGAAGCCAAGAACAGCCTTGGTTGGCGTCCTCTTGGCAAGGAATTTGTTATAACCAAAAGTTCCAATGATGGCCTTGTCAAGGAGATAGATGGAAAACCTGCGATTGAAGTATATAAGGAATATCTGGGCATATCCGAGAACAAATTTTTCTATGATAATACGGCAGCATTCCCTATTCTCTTCTGGCAAAATGACAAGCTGGTAGGAAGGGTCTCGCTTTACTGTGAAAACAGCTCTGTCAAATACACCATGCCTATTCCTGAAGGAACCAGAGCCAGCTTTGCTTATGCAAGGAAGAAATATCTTCTCTCCGAATCTCTCAAAAACGCAAATGACCTTATAGATTTCTATCCTCAGGCAATTCTGATCTACTCCTGCGTTACCAGGAGGAATTTTATGGGAGATCTGCTGGCAGACAGAGAGTTTCTGTATTATAAGAATATATGCGACAATTGCGCCTTCACAGGAGGTTACGGTGAATTCCTCTATAGCGATATAGGCGCAGGTCTTCTAAACGGAACACTGATAGCTATCGGTTTTAGAGAAGGCGATGCCGTTCCAACAAGTGTTAAGCCTTTTATTGATGAAGATCTTCTTGAAAGCAGCGAAGCTATTCCTCTTATGGATAGAATGATCAATCTTCTGGAAAAGACAACTGACGATCTAAGAGATAATGTCCTTCAGCTATATCACTCTGCAAGCCACGATGAGCTCACAGGCATATATAACAGGGCATCTTTCAACTATTATTACAATGATATTTTTAACAAGGACAAAGAATCAATTTCTGCAGGACTATTCATTTTAGATATCGATCATTTCAAACATGTCAATGACACATACGGTCACGAAGAAGGTGACAATGTTCTTAAAAAACTTGTTGCTTATATAGGTGCTGTGCTACCTGAAAGGGCAGTTTTCTGCAGATGGGGAGGCGAAGAATTCGTCTGCATAATAGACAATATTGACAAAGAAGAAGCCATATCTATCGCTGAGCATATAAGACACACGATAGAGACATCAGACTTCTCACCTATTCCGAAGATAACAATAAGTCTCGGAGTCACTGTTATAAGTGACACCGAGACCAGTCATAAAGATATCTTTAAAAAAGTTGACGATGCATTATATGAAGCCAAAGAATCCGGAAGAAACAAAGTAATATTCCGTACATAGAAATTCATCAATCCTCTAATTTATGGAATACGATGCAGTTAGGCTGATCAACTCCGACTTCCGGTCCGTTCATTACAATGGTTCCCTGTGCCATGTTGACATTAAAGAAAGTCATTGTATTGGACTCATGGTTAAGAGATACAAGGTGCTTGTTATCAGGGAAGAGTGCTGCATCCTTAGGATACTCTCCTGAGATAGGAAGACCCAGGATCTTCTTGAGCTTACCTGTTCTCTTGTCTGCTCTGTAGATATCTACAAAGTTCTCTCCAAGGTTAGAAGATACAAGGTAGTTATAATCAAGCGAGAACATAAGAGCACTGCTTGCGATACCCTGTACATCAGGATCGTCTATAGTTGACATAGACTGGATTCTTTCAAAATCAGGTATATCATGATCATCTACTTTGTAATGATATACATCGATTGAATTCTTCTGCTCTGTAAGAACGTAGATGAACTCACCATTTTCTGAGAACTTGATATGTCTTGGAGCTGACTCCTGATCACAGTGGATCACGTCGGCATTCTCAAGACGACCTGTCTCATGATTTAATTTATAAACATTGATCCTGTCCATTCCAAGATCACATGCACACAGGAACTTGTTGTCCTTGGTCATACGTACGCACTGTACATGTGGACGATGGTTACGTCCTGCTGCAGAGCCAAGGCCCTTCTGATAGATCTCTTCTGTTATCTCACCGATACTTCCATCCTCGTTAAGACGCAGTACTGTGATCTTACCATCATGGTATCCTGCACAGAAAAGGAACTTGTCTTCATAATCTGTAGAAAGGTAACAACCTCTCATTCCATTGATAGAAGCTTCATTGATAAGACTTAGTGATCCATCTTTCCCTATATCATAAGCTTCTACACCAAAGTCTGTGATCGAATAAAGATGCTTTTTATTCTTGGATTCAGTAACATAAGAAGAGTTTGTGATCTTGATCTTACTCTTCTCAGTCATACGACCGTTCTTGATATCTACATCATAGACACGGATACCGAACTTGTCACCGGTTCCATTTGTATAGCTTGATACATAAGCTACATATTTGTCTTCTTTAACAGCTTCTTTTTCGGGAGCCTTGCTTGTTGATTCTACTGAAGCAGCATCAGCCACTACTTCATTTGTAATAGTTTCTGTCATATTGAAGTCCTCCATAGACATGGATATAAAATCTAAGACCATTTTAACACAGTTAGAGGTGCCTCAACAATCACCTTTTTGCCAGCTTGGAATAGGAGTTTCTATAATGTCTGTTCATTTTAAGGCAATCTCTGTAGGAAAGGAAGTTGGCGCTTCCATATCTGGATGCCGCTATCTGCGCTATACAAGCCTTGTCCAGTACCAGTGCCGTAGCATATGCATCATCCTTTGTCTGCCCCAGACAAAAAGCTCCATCATCCAGTGAAAAAACAGCGTTGACATTCTTCTTGACGATAATACGCTTTCCATCATGTCCATGATGATTGATCGGTATCCTTACACTTGTACCTACAAGCTGAGCGAAATCATCAAGCAGAGGCTTCATATGTGTGGCACGCCTTGATACGATCTTGCAAGCCTGTGACTTGTTGTGAACTATATATCTCACATCAGGTCTTTTGGCATATATCTCTTCATGCATCCGCTTGATCCTGTAAGGAGTATCCTGCTTGTCATATATGATGCTGCCACTGTTGATATGTGAGCTGAAGCCTTCAACAAACTCGCTTTCGATATCCATATGACAATACCCGTGCAAAAAGAGCCTTGAAGCTTCTTCCATCTCCATAGCACATTCCAGAGCTTCATCGCTTATCGTGCCCATACAGATAGTTCCGTGATTGGACATGACTATTCCATTAGCTGATTTATATTTCTGGATAGTCTTTTTAACATTATCTGCAAGCTTTCTGGTTCCGGGGAGTGCATATGGAGCGCATGGTATCCTTACGTCATCGCCGTCAACCATAGCCCGGATCTCCTTAACGCCAAGAGATCCTGCCACAGTAGCAAAAACCTGATGGGTATGGATTATAAATCTGATATCGCTTCGTGCGTTATAACAGGCAACGTGTACCAGAAGCTCGCTTGAAGGTTTGCATTTGCCTTCCCATGAGAGATCTCCAAGATTGACTTCAGCGATCATCTCAGGTGTAAGGTCTTCATACTGTATGCCGCTTGGAGTTATAAGAATGCGGTCTTTATCAAGTCTGCATGATATATTCCCCCAGGTTCTTACAAGAAGTCCCTGATCATGAAGCTGTTTTCCAATATTAATAATTTCCTGTCGTGGATCCATTTATAATTCCTGCTTTCCAAAAACTTAATATTTGTCTAACTACAGCCTTCCACTTGGACGGACTAGTGTGCTGGCTCATTCATATTTGATCAAATTACGAAGGAAATGGATTTATATACAAGGAATAAAATCGAAGGCAATGTAATCATTGGCGAGATTTTATGACGATGTAGATAAATTCATAGCCAAGTAATTTGATTAAATATGAACGAGTCAGTACACTGACATCGATGTGGCACTGAAAAAAGCAATTTCTAAGTAATGCATAAACATGCACTTCTTTACTTTAACACATTAAAATAACAAAATAAAGAGAAAAAATGTCCATACACGGAAAACATTTGTCTTTACAGGGCGCATTTTTTGTTAAAAATTAACATATGTCCAAAACTGGTATTAATATTTTTTGCATAATTGGTAATATCATCAAGATCAGATCGGTGTTATATTATCTGCAACACAAATCTGAGTGAATAATATCTCATCAATTGATCGATACGTAACATGATCTATATTCATATGGTGCCGGGATATACTTGTAGCATCTGCCTCATATTATGAGGTTGGTGTCAAAAGCTTCTTTTGACACCTTATGACTACAGCAATATATGACATTTAACCCATAAGATATTAATTCGCTTAAAAAGGGAGGACATTATGAAAAAGACAGAAAAGAACCAAAGACTATTAAAGCTTGCATATGCAGGTCTTATGGCTGCACTTTGTTATGTAGGATATACAGTATTTCCTGCAATAGATGCGGCGGGAACCAAGATTCATGTAGGTAATGCATTTGTTGTGCTTGGAGCACTGCTTCTTGGCGGCGTATATGGCGGCTTTGCAGGTGCTATTGGACTTTCAATAGCGGATATTCTCGGCGGATTTGCAGCAACAGCTCCCAGAACATTTATCTGTAAGCTGCTTATAGGACTTATCGTAGGCCTTGTTGCACATAAAGTTGCAAGCATATCCCACAATCATGATAAGGCTTATATTGTAAGATGGTCTATAATTGCAGCAGTAGCCGGTCTTGCTTTTAACTGCGTGTTTGAGCCGGTCCTTAAATATATCTGGTATACCATTCTCATACCTAATGCAGACAAAGCCCAGTCAGCCATCGGTTCACTTCTTGCAGTTACCAGTACAGTAACTGTTATCAATGCTGTTACCAATTCCATAATAGGAGTGATCATATATCTTGCACTTCGTCCTGTTCTATTTAAGGCAGGTCTTCTTGGAGCAGTAGATGGAAACTATTCTGAATCCAAAACAGTTGCATAAAAATGTATTTGACAAGTATATAAAACCTAATCTATACTATGTGGCGTAAGCTGATGCTTACATAAAATTAAATACTAATAATAAACTTCGGGGCTGGGTGTGATTCCCAACCGGCGGTATAGCCCGCGAGCCTTATGGCATGACCTGGTGAGATTCCGGGGCCGACAGTAAAGTCTGGATGAGAGAAGTAGGATTACCTTCGTACTTGTATCTATAGTTATAAGATTATATCAATATTGATGATATAGCTATTATTGTATGTAGCTACTTATTATCGGATTAGTAGTATTATTATAATTACTATTTATTGATATAAATACAGATACAGTATATGAATCTTTAAGATGGTGATGTGTCTCTTTCCGAAGGGGCACATTTTTTATTGGTTCTAAAAGGGATAATTCTTATCATATTAGTCGGTATTCTTCTTGGCTTATCATATCTAAGCCATTTACTCATCATCTTATCTGATTCCCATACCCCCGAAGAAAAGGGGGAACAATTGAATCAAAACAACCTAGTATACACTGCTTCGCAGTATGTTAATTCCTCAATAGAATCTGATCTTGATCCTCAATATATGAGGCGAGCTATCGAACTGGCACTATCAGCCAAGGGACGTACTAATCCCAATCCCATGGTAGGAGCAGTGATAGTCAAGGATGGCAGAGTTATAGGTGAAGGCTATCATCACAGATACGGCGATCTTCATGCTGAAAGGGATGCTATCAAAAATCTTAAAAATAGCGCTCAAGGCGCGACTATCTATGTGACTCTTGAACCATGCTGTCATTATGGCAAGCAGCCGCCTTGCACACTTGCCATAGTAGAAGCGGGGATAGAGAGAGTAGTTATAGGCTCAAGAGATCCTAACCCTCTTGTAGGTGGTAAGGGCACAGCCTTTCTAAGAGAGCGTGGGATTGAAGTAGTAGAAGATTACCTAAAGGATGAGTGCGATGCTATAAATCCTGTTTTCTTCCATTATATTACCGGCAAAGAGCCATATGTGGCCTTGAAGTACGCGATGACAGCTGATGGCAGGATCGCTACAGACTTTGGGGATTCCAAATGGATCACAGGAGAAAGTGCCAGGGCATACGTCCATGAGCTTAGGAACTACTACACAGGTATTCTTGTAGGGATAGGTACTGTTCTTGCTGATGATCCGATGCTGACCTGCCGGCTCCCGGGAACCAGAAATCCTATAAGGATTGTCATGGATAGTCACTTGAAGATCCCCCTTGACTGCAATCTGGTAAAGACTGTAAATGAGGCGCCATTAATAGTTGCCTGCCTGGACAAGTATCTTCATGATGGGGGCGATGATCTGGAATATTCAGATGCTATTAGAAAAAAGATATCTGCGCTTAAGTCCATGGGAGTTACTGTGCTGGGAGTAGCTTCTAATGGTGAAGTAAGACGTGGTCAGGATGATCTTACGGATGCATCTAAGAATAGGCCTGTAGATGAAGGCGAGCATATAAGTGTTGATGACCTTTTGCGTCAGCTTGGCCTGCTCCATATAGACGGGATACTGGTAGAAGGTGGCAAGCATATAAATGCAGCATTCCTTGAAGCTGGCAAAGTTAACAAGATATACACATTTGTTGGCGCGCAGATAGTAGGAGGTACAGGTATATATACACCTGTAGCAGATATCGGGATTACCAAAATGAAAGAGAGTATAAGATTGTCTGATCCAGAGATAAGAGCTTTTGATACAGATGTGCTGATCGAGTATGAAGCAAAACGAAAAAACAATAATGATAATGTCCCAGACAGAAGGTAAAACATATGTTTACAGGAATAATCGAAGAAAAAGGAAAACTTCTTGCAAAGCACCTTAATGGCAGCAGCTCGTACATTAAGGTAGGAGCATCCAAGGTTCTTGAAGGAACAAGGATAGGAGACAGCATAGCAGTTAATGGCGTATGCCTTACAGTCACTTCCATGGACGATACATCATTTACGGCAGATGTCATGCCGGAAACTCTTAACAGGACAGGGCTTGGAAGCCTTAAAAATATGGAGCAGGTCAATCTTGAAAGAGCGATGGCAGCAGACGGCAGGTTTGGCGGCCACATAGTCAGTGGCCATATAGACGGAACGGGCAGGATCGTATCACTTATACGAGATGGCATAGCTATTCGCGTAACTATAGAAGCTTCTGAAGATATCTTAAGCCTGATCATAGAAAAAGGTTCCATCTGTATAGATGGCATCAGCCTAACTATTACTGATGTTGGTAGTAAGACCTTCAGCGTATCAGTCATCCCACATACAGGATCCCAGACAACTCTTCTTGATAAGAAAAAAGGAGATATCGTCAATCTTGAAAATGATGTTATTGGAAAATATGTCATGAAGCTTCTGGGAATGACAGGCAGCCATGTCAAAGAAAACAGAAGTGATCTAAAAACGGAAAGTTTAACAGAATCTTCTCATAATACAAATACGCTGTCGCATAGCGGTATAACAATGGATTTTCTTGAAGAACACGGATTTTAATATACCACGCTACTAAAGTAACAAGACTGAGTAATGAATAGAAAGAAGGATAGAATATGAACTCAAATTTTGACCAAGCATCTGTAGTTAAGGCTCTTGAAGATCTTAAGAATGGCAAGATCATAGTAGTTGCAGACGATGATGACAGAGAAAATGAAGGAGACCTTATCTGCGCTGCAGAATATGCAACTCCGGAGAATCTCAACTTCATGGCCAGTATCGGTAAGGGCCTTATCTGCATGCCCATGAGCGGCGACATAGCAGCAAAGCTTAATATACCGATGATGGTAACAGACAATACAGACAATCACGAGACAGCATTTACAGTATCCATAGACCATGTAGATACCAGCACAGGAATCTCAGCTTACGATAGATCTCTTACGGCTATGAAGACGGTATCTGATGATGCAAAGCCCGAGGACTTCAGAAGACCTGGACATATGTTCCCTCTTGTGGCCAAAAAGGGCGGAGTCCTCATCCGTAATGGACATACCGAAGCAACCGTAGATCTGATGCGACTTGCAGGCCTTAAGGAGTGCGGCCTTTGCTGCGAGATAATGCAGGAAGATGGTCACATGATGAGAGCAGATGGGCTTAAGAGACTCTCAAATGAGTACGGACTTACTTTTATCACGATCAAGGATCTCCAGGACTATATCAGAATCCATGAAAAGCACGTTGTAAGAGAGGCAACAGTCAATCTTCCTACCCAGTATGGCATGTTCAAGGCATATGGTTATGTCAGCGATGTTACAGGTGAACACCACATCGCACTGGTTAAGGGCGATATAGGAGATGGAGAGGGTGTGCTGTGCAGGGTGCATTCTGAGTGTCTTACAGGTGATGTGTTCGGGTCCCTTAGGTGCGACTGCGGTAAGCAGCTCTCGGCAGCTCTTTCACAGATAGAGAAAGAAGGCAGAGGCATCCTTCTATACATGCGTCAGGAAGGAAGAGGCATAGGCCTTATCAATAAATTAAAAGCCTATGAACTTCAGGAACAGGGCAGAGATACAGTAGAAGCTAATCTGGAACTTGGCTTTGCACCTGACCTTCGCGAGTACTGGGTAGGAGCTCAGATACTAAGAGATCTTGGAGTTAAGTCCCTTAACCTCCTGACTAACAACCCCAGCAAAGTGTATGGCCTTGACGGACTGGGCCTTTCTATAAACAAGCGCATCCCCATAGAGATAGAAGCCCAGCAGTACGATGAGTTCTATATGCTTACTAAGGAAAAGAAAATGGGGCATATCTTCTTAAATGAGAGCACCAAGAAGATACAGCCCAAATATGCAGGATAAGTTCTTAAAACAAAAGCTAATAAAACTTGTAGAACAAAGAACTAATAATAATTGCAGGCTGAGATCTGAAAAAGCTAATAAAAATAATAACAATAAAATTAAAAAAGTAAAGAAAGAAGGACATGAAATGAGCACAAATTTACTTGAAGGAAAACTTGTAGCAAAAGAAGGAATGAAAGTCGGAATCGTAGCATCCAGATTTAACGAGATCATAGTCAATAAGCTTGTGGGAGGAGCTCTGGATGGACTCAAAAGACACGGCGTAGATGAAGACAATATCGTGACAGCATGGGTACCGGGAGCTTTTGAGATCCCACTTATCGCACAGAAGATGGCAGCAAGCGGCAAGTATGACGCTGTTATTGCAGTAGGCGCAGTTATAAGAGGATCAACATCTCACTACGATTATGTATGCAATGAAGTATCCAAGGGCGTTGCACAGGTAGGCCTGTCTACAGGTGTTCCGGTACTCTTTGGAGTAGTAACTACAGAGAACATCGAGCAGGCAATAGAAAGAGCCGGATCCAAGGCAGGCAATAAAGGTTACGACTGCGCTCTTTCAGCAATAGAGATGGTAAATCTTATAGACCAGATCTGATCATATCATATTTCATGAATGTATCTCATGAATATATCCCTTCGACCATTTCGGAACCGGCAGTTTATAACCTATCAGTTTCGGCAAGGCAGAAGGGATTTTTGTGGTTGATGCAGCAATAATAATGTAAAATAGGTCGTGAGGTTCAAAAGACATTTTTTACAGAGGAATCACATGAAAGAGAACGATCAGAACACTAATAATTCAAATGCCTCTGCTGTACCTGAGTATCTTACCAAAGAGGCTATCAAACAGCAGAAAAAATATAATGATAACCACAGTACAATATGCAAGACTTTATGTACAATATCGCTTGTGTGCTGGGCGCTTGCCAATATGATATTTATTGTGAGTGATCAGTTTTTTGATCTATTAGTAGATGCCATGGCTATTTTCACTGAAGTTTTACCGGGATTATTGCTTATATCCGGATATGTTTTTGCCATAATCGCGATAGTCAGGTATCCCAGAAGTACTTTTGCCAGAGTGCTTGTCATCATCTATATAACGGAGCTTATATTATTATTCTTGATGATGCTATTACTCGTTATCGCATGCTCAAACGCGATTGGTAGTTGCAGCGGAGAGTTTATTTCTTGTCTGGAGATGGGGTGATCATGTATCGTTTAATGATTTTATCATCATTTGTGCTGGGACTTTTGTCCGCAGCATTTGTACTTAGAAGACAAAATGTAAAGGCATCTATCATAGGATTGTCCGTGATTTTAGAGATGGCTCTCACATTTTATATGGCGCTTATCATAACTGCAATACTATCAGGAACTAAGAGCTGCGGCCTTAATAGTACGGGAGGAGCTTTAGGACTTATACTTGGAGTTATAATATTTGGACTTATAACACCTCAGTACAAAAAAGATTTCTGGATAGCATATACCCTAAGCCTTCCACTTATGTACGGAATTGGCAAAATAGGCTGTGCTTTTGCCGGATGCTGTGCCGGCATTCACTACGATGGCATATTTCATGTAGTTACAGACAAAGGGAATCTTTTTCCTGTACAGATAGCTGAAGCGGTTATCTTTATACTGCTATATATTTTTTCCATGATTATATATTATAAAGATATGTACGATCCCTTTGTGGCATCTGTTATATATGCTGTAGCTAAGATACTACTTGATTTCCTAAGAGATACACATGAAGGTAGGATCATTAGTACCAATCAGATGATGTGTCTTACGATAGTTATAATACTAATAGTATATATAATCGTAAGGAAACGCCATGAATCCAAAAGCTAGATAATGATTAATATACAAGAAACGGAGTTACAGATTTGCTGGAAGTAAAACGCAAGAACCTTGACAGAAGAGAGTGGTATGACGATTCTCAGAGGACTTTTAAATGTAAATATATAAGTGAAGAGTCATTTGAAGGAGGGGCTGGACTTATAACCTTCACAGGCCTTGCTGAGCCTGAGATGGTCGATAGCCCCAAAGGGAAACTCTGCATCGCAGATAATGGATATCAGTGGCTTGAGCTGGCACCCAAAGATGGCAACTTCGTTATCACCACTATGTTTATAGGGGACAGGATATTTCAGCATTATGTTGATATAACACTTAGAAACGAAATCTCCCCAACCGGAGACGCAGTGTTCTATGACCTGTTTTTGGACGTAGTTGCTGATGAAGATGGCAAGGCCATGATCATAGATGAGGATGAGCTTTTGGGAGCTTATAAAGACGGCGTTATAGACGCCGAAGAGTATGATCTTGCAAGAACAGTTGCAAGCCAGGTTCTTGATCTTTTTTCTAAGAACAGGGACAATCTTGAAGTTCTGATCAGGAAGTGCCGCAATGAACTAAATGCATGAATTACAAAATAAAGATTATAGCCTTCTGATTTTATAAATCCGGAGGCTGTTTTTTTATATAAATGAACCTTTTTGACGCCTTATTACGATATATCTGTGAAAGGATTAAAGAAAGCTTTCAAAATACAAGACGTCTTGAAAAACTATGGTGATCAAATGAAACAAACAGAACTTGAGTATGTAATAGAAAAGTATGGCAGGGATATATATTCTTTTTGCTGCTATCTTACTAAAAGCCGGCAGGAAGCAGATGATCTCTATCAGGACACTTTTTTAAAAGTCATGGAAAGTCCCAAACTTCAAAGCGGATATGATGATATGAAAAACATGTTACTATCTGTTTCTGTAAATCTTTGGAAAGATAAGAAAAGGAAATTTGCCTGGAGAAAGAAGATTGAAGAAGAAAAATATCTTCCGCAAGTTCAGCTTGATATCAGTCCGGAATATTCTGATCAACTGGAGGAACGCATCATAAGAAATGAAGATGGAGCTTTCGTGAGAAAATGTGTAGCAGCACTTCCGGAAAAGATGAAAGTTGTGGTTCTGCTTTATTATATGGAGAACAGAAAGATGGCAGAAATATCAGAACTGCTTGGCATTCCTGAGGGAACTGTTAAGAGCCGGCTCCATCAGGCGAAGGCTTTGCTCTTTAGGAAACTGACTGAAAGCACGGGCGAGGAGGTAATTGCCAGATGAAAAATATGGATGATGTATTGTATGAAGCACTTTCTCCTATGGAGAAACCATCTATCAACCTGAACCGGAAAATATTAGAAGCTAACAAGGAGATTAACATGAAAAGAATTGTTCCGCTTAAACATAAGTTTTCATTATCTGCAGCAGCTGCTATTTTTGCTTTGGTGATTGCACTCTCTTCTGTAACAGCATATGCTGCCCTGAAATACTTATCAGCACAGGAAGTGGCATCAGCTCTATCTGAGAATAAACTTGCTGAAGGTTTTGGCTCTGATAATCTTCTAAAGGAAGCACAAACCCAGCATTTTGAGGATTATGATGTAACTCTCCTTGGGCTTGTATCAGGTCAAAATCTGTCTGAATACATCTCTATAGATAATGGAGAAATAATCAGTGATAATACATATGCAGCTGTTGCAATCAGTAGAGCAGATGGTTCGCCTATGCCTGACACATCAAGTGATGATTATGGAAAAGAAGATTTTCTGGTATCACCATATATTGAGGGTTTAGATCCTTCCCAGTATAATATTTTTTCACTGAATGCAGGAGGGTATTTGGCTGTTGTAGAAAACGGAGTTCAGTATAGAATCATGGAAGTTGAAAACATTGAAGCATTTGCAGATCGTAAAATATACTTAGGTGTATCTGATGGATCTTTCTATAATTCTGAGGCTTATATTTACGATACAAATACCGGTTCATTATCAAGGAACAGTGACTACAGCGGTGTGAATGCCCTGTTTGTCCTTCCAATTGAAGCTTCAAAAGCTGATCAGGATAAAGCAAATGCTATTCTTGAGAAGATTAACAATCCGGATGAGGTTGATGAGAATGAACTTTCTCAGGAACTGCCTGCAGATGTAGAAGAATTCATGGCAAAGCTGACAATAGACAATATTGATGAATATGCCGAGCCGGTAGAATCCACAAGACAGATACTTACACCTGATAAGGACGGCTTAATAAATTATGAGTACGTGATTCCTTCAGGCGGCTCCGGAAATGGATATGTGGCAGTCGATGATCTGTTTCCTGATGGTGTGGCAGGCATGAGTGACAGATTTGGATGGGCATCATCAGAAGGATTATCAGATCTTTGGATAGAAACATATACTCTCAATGAGGATGGGACAGTTACTTTTGTAATATATGTACCCAAGAGCTGATAGATCATATTATTCAAAGATATTAATTATGACAACACCTCCAAGAAAATATATACTAATGTAAGCAAAACTATATTAATTAGTATATGGAGATTAAACAAAAATGATGAGAAAAGCTTTTGGGATATTCCTTTCACTTGCCCTTGTATTGTCGGCTTGCGCCAGCCCTAATCTTGACAAGAAACAGAGCGGAGCTGATCAGGCAGTAGAGGCAATAAGCGAAGATGACTCTGATACAACTGATATTGAACAGCAGAAGGAAGAAGAAAACAAGATTCTGGAAAAGTATAAAAATTTAGCCGAAGAGACTTTTCCGGAGAAGATTCAGAGAAGCCTTAGCTGGGAGACCAAAGAGTGCAGTGATAATCTTATAGGGACCGTGACTGTGCCGATATTAGATGAAAACGGTATGCAGGATATATCCTGGTTTTGTGAAGATATATGCGATTGGATAGAAATCTGTCTGAATGAGATTACCTATGACGAAGCTCCATGGATCTATAGAGAAATAATCGTGAATTTTGGTTCGTCATCAGATTCTTTTAACCCATCTTTTTATATAAGTAATCACTATAATAGAAAAACTTTATATAACGGTATATATGATTTTGTGGACTATAAGCTTAATAATCCAGATTCTCACTCAGATAGACAGACTGATTATGGTGCGCTTATATTTGATGATAAAGCAAATACAGAAGATTTTTCAGATTATGAAGCAGATAGTTCATATCAAACGGGTAATGGAATCACATACGAGATGGTTCCGGTTGATAGAGCTGCCGGTAGTAGTTATTTCTACTTGATTTCTTATAAGAATGGGAGAGATGAGTCGATAGTGATAAATGATAATCCCTTTAATGGAAGCGGTGGAGAGTCAACCTGGATCACATTTATTGATGACACATGCCTTGGCTTTGCCTGCCTTACATATAGTGGCGGAGATTACGCTCTTTTATTCAGAACTACAAATGGAGGACATTCATTTAAGCAGATCAATTATCCATCAGCCAAGATCGAGCTTTCAGATGGAACGGTCTATAATCCTTTTGTCATTCCTGAGAAAGTCTGGTCAGAAGATGGGAATCTATATATGCTTGTAGGGCAGAGCCAATGGTCGGGTGATTATTACAGCGAAGAGCTTGGCAAGTATCCATCCGGATTGTACATATCCCATGATTATGGAGCGAGTTTCGAGTATCTTGGGGAGCAGTAAGCTTTATGAATCAGCCTATGTAATTGTGACAAAACTGTAATGTAAAAGCTTCCGCATTGTAATATGATGGTAGAGACAATAACCGGGACACTGATTTTGAGGAGATATCTATGAAGCTGTTCTTGCTGGAAGATGACGATGCAATTGCAATGGGACTTAAGTACTCACTGGAAAAAGAGAATTACGAAGTGGTTCATGCAAGAACCAAGAGCGAGGCGCTGAGCACATTTGTAGAAAATGAATATGACCTTTGCATACTTGATATCAATCTTCCTGACGGAAACGGATACGATGTCTGCAGATATATTAAAGGAAAAGAAGATGTACCGGTAATCTTCTTAACAGCCAGCGATGCAGAAGTCAACGTAGTCATGGGACTTGAAATGGGAGCTGATGATTATGTATGTAAGCCCTTTAGGATCAATGAACTAATGGCCAGGATCAAAACAGTACTCAGAAGAAGTGGCCATGGCAGAGAGAATAACGCAGATAATGAAGGCATTCTTCAGATTCAAAATGTTCGTATATATATAAGTGAAGCCAAAGTTGGAATAGTCAACGACACAGGCAAAGAGGAGATGGCTGAGCTAACAGCACTGGAATATAGGCTGCTTCTTGCCTTCTGCAATAACAGAGGAACTGTCATGTCAAGAAATCAGCTACTTGAAGATATGTGGGATGTTAACGGAGATTTTGTTAACGACAATACACTCACTGTCTATATTAAAAGGCTAAGGGATAAAATAGAAAAAGATCCATCCAATCCCAAAATCATAAAGACAGTACGAGGACTTGGGTATATTATTGATAAATAACTCAAACTGGAGAAAACCTATATGCTTAAAGACAAAGAGTTACGAACAATGATCATGGCAGCAGCGCTGGTTACTCTTATAGCTTCTATATGCGGGTATGCACTTTATGGCATAGCCGCATTTATTCTACTTACCGGGCTTGGAAGTCTTATAACAGGCGGCTTTGTATATATAACCAAGAAAAGGTATGAAGACATCAGTGCTCTTAGCTCCTACCTTGAGAAAGTACTTGCAGGCGGGGAGGCTCCCAATATCCTGGATCAGGAAGAAGGTGAGCTGTCACTGTTAAAGACCAATATCTATAAAGCCACATCAACCCTTCGCCATCAAAAAGAACTTCTTTCCAAAGATAAAGTGGCCCTGTCCAATGCTATTGCAGATATCAGCCACCAGCTCAAAACTCCGCTTACATCTATGATAGTGATGAATGATCTATTAATGACAGAAGATGATAAGCATAAACGAACTGAATTTCTTACGACTCAGTCACATCAGCTTGACAGAATGAACTGGCTTATACAGACGCTGCTAAAACTATCCAAAATAGATGCAGGCACTATCACTATGAAGCCGGAAGCTGCAAGGGCAGACGAGCTTATCACAGAAGTGATGAAACCTTTTGAGATTCAGCTTGAGCTTAAAAACATCTCATATCACCATGATAATAAAAAGATGCTCATAAAATGCGACAGAAACTGGACCATAGAAGCTCTTCAGAATATTGTGAAAAATTGCATTGAACATATAGATGAAGGCGGGAGTCTTGAAATATCTGCAAACGAAACCAACATTTATTCAGAAATAGAAATAAAGGATAATGGCTGCGGAATTGCAGAAGATGAGCTTCCACACATTTTTGAAAGATTCTATAAGGGTAGTAATGCGGGAAAAGACAGTGTTGGAATAGGACTAGCACTTTCAAAGACTATAATCACAAGTCAGCATGGCGATATCCTTGTAGAAAGCAGGCAAGGAGAAGGAACCAGGTTCAAAGTTAGATTCTACAAGACAATCCTGTGAAAGAGGAAGACAATATATGTATGTATACAGACGTAGTATCTACAATGGATTGCAGATCTATCTGGCATTAATCATAAATGTAGAGATATAAGTATATATGACTAAATTGTAATCTAATAGTCATTTGATAGTAAGGTCTTTACGATAATCTATTCTCAGAACAGCAAAACACAAGTGAACAAGAAAAGATTGCAAAGGTGAATGATTCTATTGGTGCTTTCATCAAATTAAAAGAAAATCTATTACCGATTAAGTTCACTTAGTATAGTAGATGTTTTCGCACTGAGAAAGGAGATACTTATACAATGAATATTTTAGAAATCAGAAACTTATGCAAAGTATATGGACAAGGAGAGACAAGAGTTGATGCTCTTAAAAATGTCTCTTTTGACGTAGAACAGGGAGAGTTCGTGGCAATTGTGGGACCTTCGGGATCAGGTAAGTCTACACTTATGCATATACTTGGCGGAGTGGATGTACCTACATCAGGAACCTGCAATATCGCAGGAACTGACATAGGTAAGCTTGATGAAACCAAGCTTGCTATCTTTAGAAGGAGAAATATCGGATTAATATATCAGTTTTACAATCTTATCCCAATCCTCAACGTTGAAGAGAATATGACTCTTCCAATCCTTCTTGATGGCAAGAAGCCTGATAAGGATCTTCTTAATGAACTCGTAGACAAGCTTGGACTAAAAGCAAGATTATCACACCTTCCAAACCAGCTGTCAGGCGGGCAGCAGCAAAGAGTCTCTATAGGAAGAGCACTCATGAATCATCCGGCTCTTCTTCTTGCCGATGAGCCTACAGGTAACCTTGATTCTGAAAACAGCAAGGAGATCATTTCTCTTCTTAGGAAGTTCAACAAGGAGAACAATCAGACAGTTATCATAATAACTCATGACGAGAGGATCGCTCTATCAGCAGACAGAGTGATCACTATAGAAGATGGCCATATTACCAGAGATTCAAAGAAAGACGGGGTGATGGCATCATGAATATCATATACAGGCTAACCCTAAGGCATCTTCTTGAGAATAAAAAAAGATCTATTGTTACAATTCTTGGCATTGTCACTTCAACAGCCCTCATCAGTGCGATACTTCTGGGAGTTTTCTCTTTCTTTAACTTTTTTGGCTATATATCAGTTCAGACTTCCGGCTCTGCACATGCTTCTTTTGACGAAGTTTCCAGAGCCCAGTATCAGGCGCTTCTTAAAGATAAGAGTCTTAAATCTGTTGGACTTAGAGAACTCGACGAGGAGAAGACAGGCGTACGTCTTATAACAGATACAGAAGAAAGATATAAAGTTGGCAATATAGAGCATGCAACCATGGGAGATTATTCTATGAGTGTTGTCTCTGATTACGATGGTACACTTCCATCAGACTCAACAGAGATCGCTGTAGAAGAGCAGTTCCTAAAAGATAATGGCCTTGATCTGAAAGTAGGCGATACTCTCACATTTGAGGAAGGCTACAGATATATTGATGATGATCTTGAAGGCTTTTCTTATCTGGGCGGCAACTACAGATCAGGTGAACGCTTTGAAAAAAAGTCTGTTGAGACCTGCACCATTACTGCTATCTTGCATGGTAACAGACCTACCAAGGACTGGGACATCCTCAGGGGACTTGATGAAGATTATTATCCTTCTCAGGATAAAGCGCAGGTTTTTATAATGCTGGACAAGTGTGATAGCTCTGCGATCAGGCAGATCAAAGGCCTTGCCCAAAAGTATGGAATAGAGAAGTATACTATAAATACTGAATATATGCTGAGCAGGTTCGCCTTTGAAGGAAGCGGTGGAACTTACAAGAGCTTTTTTGTAATGCTGGCGATTGCACTTGCTATAGTTATTGGAACTTCAATTATATTGATATTCAACTCAATAGGAATGTCTCTTACAGAGAGAATGCGATATCTTGGAATGCTGGCAAGTGTTGGTGCAACTGCAAGGCAGAAGAGATTTTCAATCTACTACGAAGGATTTGTCCTTGGAATGGTCGGCATCCCTCTTGGACTTTTATTTGGTTATATTGGAACCAGGATCACACTTGCTGTTCTTGGAAGCAGGATCCTTGAAGCGGATATTATTGCAGGCGCAGAAGGAATGAGAGGCACGATCCCGATAGTAGTACAGATGCCTGTGGTTATAGCTATAGTCTTTTTTGCTGCACTTACAATTCTGATATCTGTGCTGGTACCCGGCATTAAGGCAGCCAGGATCATGCCTATTGATGCCCTTAGACAGAGCACGACTATCAAGGTAAAGGCAAGAAAGCTTCGCGTAAATCCTCTTGTTAGCAAGATATTCGGCTACGAAGGAGAGCTTGCCTATAAGAATATCAAAAGAAATGGAATAAAGGGCAAGGTTATTACAGTCTCTATTGCAGTTTCTATAATCCTTTTTCTTACTATTAATTTTATGTGCAGATCAATTGCAAGGGCTAACAGATACGACGTTGATATTCCTTATCAGATCATAGCATCCTGTTCGCTCGATGAAAGCGACAGACTTAGAAGCCGTATCCAAGAAATAGACGGAGTAGAAGCTGTCTATAGCGCCGGCATGATCCATTTTACATTTAAGAAAAAGCCTGATGACATACATACAACTCTTGCAAACACTGATATAGCAAATAGAGACTTCCTTACAGAGAGCTTTAGGGATAAGCCGGATGCTTTTGACCTTTATACTATGGCTGTAGCAATAGTTGATGATGAGGATTTTGACAAGATACTGGATGAGAATGGTCTTTCAAGGGATGATTATTATTCCGGAAAATTGCGAGGCGTCCTTCTAAACAGCTATTTCCATGAAGAAAATGATACGCCTGTTTTTAATGATAAGATCATAGGTCAGAGCCTTCATTATGATGAAGCTTTAGGATTCCCACCTGCGATCGAAGTTGCAGCTATTGTACCGTATAGTGATGACAATAAGGTTTATAAGTACACACCTGCTGGTATGATGACAGTCTATGTACCAAGGTCAGTATATTATGATAAGGCCAAAGAGGTGCTGCCAGCTGATAAGCTCACTCTCGATCTTGGCGTAGAGTGTAGTAATAACGAAGAAGTCTTTGCTAAGATCAATGAGATTTTGAACGGAGAAGGTTATCATAACTATTTCTGTCAGGATCTTACAGGCTCTCTTAAGATCATGGACACTATCACTCTTATGCTGAACACGGCTATGTACGGCTTTTCCATACTATTAACTCTCATAGCCGTCGCCAATATTGTTAACACTATCTCTACAGGAGTACTCCTTAGAAGGAAAGAGTTTGCAATGTACAAGTCAGTGGGCCTTGATAATAAAGGCTTTAAGAAGATGATATGGCTTGAAGTATTCCTTTATGGCTTTAAGGCTCTATTATGGGGACTTCCATTATCACTTTTCATAAGCTATATGATGTACCGTTCATTTGACTCGGCGCTTTATGCCTTTAAGCCCAATCTGGATTTCTATGCCGTAGTTATAGTAGCTGTATTTGGAATACTTGGTATCAGCATGGGCCTAAGTATCCATAAGATCAAAGATGACAATATAATCGAAACACTAAAAGAAGATGCGGTGTAAATACTGGTACAAAAAAAGCAATATATGGGAAGAGAATAATTAGCAATAATTGTAAAATGAATAGTGCATAAGGTATTATTTTCTTATCTGCTCACGATCTATTTCGTGGGCAGACCATATTTTTTAGGGGGATACAGCTATGGAGGCACTATTTCATATACCGGGGCTTAGGTATAATTTTCCACTTAATATGTTACTTATAGACATGCTTGAAAGATTTCCGAAGTATTTCAGAGAAGGCGTTAAGATTTCGTCTGTCTTTGGCGATTTTCCAGCATCACTCTGGAGTAGCGGCAGATACAGCGCAGGTGATCAGTGCGCAAGAGAATATGTAACAGGCGTTGTAGGAGCTATTAATGCCAAGAACGTTGCTGTAAGATATACCTATACCAATCCGACTATCACAGAAGCTGATCTTGAGAACGAGTACTGCAATTTCTGCCTTGATCAGATCGATACCAAAAAGAAGCTGAACGGAGTTCTTGTAGTATCTCCTATTCTTGAAGAGTATATCAGAAAGACTCATCCAAACCTTAAACTCAACAGCTCTACCTGCAAGTGCATCAGAACTATTGACGGTGTTAATGAGGAGCTGAAAAAAGACTATAACCTCGTAGTTCTTGATTACAATATGAACAACCATTTCGATGAACTAGACAAGATCATCGACAAGGAAAGATGCGAAGTTTTGATCAACGCCTGCTGCATTCCGGATTGCCCCAGAAGAGCAGAGCATTACAGGGTTATAGGTGAAAATAACAGAATCACATTAGAGAACAGAAAGCTTCCAAAGGATAAGCAAAAACCCCTTATTCCATGGGAGTGCTCCTATGGCGATAACTCAATGCCGTCCATAACAAGGAAGTACAAAACTCACATAAGCCCTGATGCAATCTGGGAAAAGTATATTCCAATGGGCTTTAAGAACTTCAAGATCGAGGGTAGGACAGCTAACATCTTCTCCTTGGTTAAGACATATGCCTACTACTTCGCAAAGCCTGAGTACAGGGATGATGTAGAGCTCCTCCTTCTTACAAACCTTGCAGCGAACAAGATCATAAATCTTGCAAAACCCAAGGCTGTGAGAGAGTAAATAAGCCAGATCGTCCATATATTAAGACAGCGTACCCTTCGGATTTGCCGGAGCTGACAGTTCATAATTATTTTACGCATCTTGATAGTTTTATTAATTCAAGGCATGATATCTGGATATTTATATTCTAGGGTCCGAAACTCGCTGAAGCTCAGACATGCGGACCCTATGCAGAATATAAATATCCAGCTATCAAGCTCTTGAATTTAATAAAACTCTCAAAGATGCGTAAAATAATTATGAACTGTCAGCTCCGGCAAATCCGAAGGGAATTTTATTTTTATGTTTTATTTTACTATTGAATAGATCCTGAAGACTCCCGGATCTGTGCCAAGCTTGAATACAGCTTCGTCGCCTTCATAATAGAGCGGTTCTATACGGCTATTCTCCATTGGGAAGCGCTTGGGAGATGCTTCTAAGGCTTTGGCGCCTGCTATGTGCACGAGTATTTCTTCATGCTGTACGTTGTCCATTACATATGGATATATGATGAAGGAATCGTTGTCGTAGTTAAAGATGCTGATCCTGGAGGGGCCTTCGAACCATACTCCGTTTACAGGTAGTGCCTGTCTTATGCGGCTAAGGACTTCTGATGGCATCCTGTAATAGTCAGGGAATGCATCAGGTGTTGCAAGTGTCCAGATGTGTCCGTCGCAGTAGTCGTCTCTAAGGAGGATTCCGTAGCTTTCTTCATCGTGGGATGCCTTAACAACTGCCCAGGTTGAGTTATTCCTAAACTCAGCTACAGGGATAGTTACAGGCTTATCGCTGTAAGGGAATGAGTAAGTCGGATGCCCTTTTGCAGCGGCGCTTTCAACTCTGTATCTGTTTGCGCTTATCTTCCTTCCACGAAGTCTTATTGATGTAAGGTCATAGCCCTTTTCACCAACTGCTTCCCAGAATCCTGTTGTTACAAGGACGTTGCCTCCCTTTTCTCTAAGGTACTTTTCAAGCTTTTCAATAATATCGGGATCATAGGCTGACGATCTTGTGAGCAGGATCTGATCTTCTTTGTCAGGAAAATAAGGACTGCACACTATAGGAAGTCCCACCATTCCAAGGAAGTCTTGAATGTTGTCTTCGCCCTGGCAGTTATCAGGCAGATAACAGGTGATTCCAACAGGTTTTCCGGCCTTGTCCATAACATCATCAAGCTTATCAAGCTGGAATCCAAGGGATGGCGTGAACATGTTGTCATATATTGACTGGAAGCAGAAGAGCATCAGTTCCTTTGGCTGTGAAAAGGCTGTAAGGTAAGCCTGCTCAAGATAGTGCTCCGTGATATGCATATCAAAAGTATCAAACCAGCCGCCACCGTTGTGATCTGGCCACATATTCTCAAAATAGGTCATGAGGCTGTAGCTAAGGTACCTTGGCAGGTGCTGATCAGTTGATACAGGATCTCTAGTCTCTGTTCCTGTGTAGATGTTATCAAAAAGCTCGCGCTGTTCTTTGGGGTTATAGCCTGTTTCCTGGTAGCTTTCTGCCCAGTTGGGATATTTGATAGTGATCTTGATATTAGGATTTTCTTTTCTGGCAGGCGCTATTATATCTTCTTCACTGATTCTCTTTAGAAGATCAAGTCTGTATTCCTGCCATCCGCTTTTTATGCCGTGAGACTTATTAAAGGCATTTTTTTCTTTAACACATTCCGGACACATGCAGTTGGTAAAGAAGAAATCATCTATTATAAATTCGTCAAAATGAGCCCCTAAAAAGCTTGTTACTTCCCTGAGCTTTGCTCTCATCTTGGGATCGTTATAACAGAAAGTGTCAAAAAGTCTTGCCTTTTCCTTGTCTCCTTCAGGAGTAGGTATGACAGTTGTGATACCGCCGGCGACTTTAATACCATGTCTTTCAAAGACCTTCTTGCACATCTCTACCTGTTCATGCGAAGCCATAAGACCGCGCCATGGCTCAAGGTATACCTTATCAAGTCTTATGTGCTTAAGTATAAAAGAAAGCTGTTTCTCAAGCTCTTCTTCTGTGATAGTAGCAGTTGCCTGAGCTACGAAGTACGTAGTCAGAGTGAAGTTACGATAGTTCCCCATAAAAAGTTTCTCCTTCCTATATATTCAATTCAATTGATATTAATTATCACATGTATACTTTATGTATACAATATGTCAGTTTGAGTTTTGATTTAGGCATTTCGTTGCATTTATGATGCATTTCATCGGGAAATGCATACGCTATATCGTAAATGTAGCGCCGAAGTATCTGTCTTGAAAAACGCAAAAACATATACAACATGCGATAATCATAGAACTGATAAGGCTTTGAATGGGTAATTGCATACAGACGATATTGCGTATGTTATAACGATATATCGCGTTTTGTGCAGTTCGTCGGGTGAAATGTGCATTTCGTCAGAAAATTGAGACAGACATTTTTATTCATTGTATAGTGAACATGTAGCCGGCGCTTAGAAGGACCGAAAAGCAATGACATTATAGCTTTGTGCCTGCTGCAAATAAGTGAAACGTAATAGTAAATCACCCAAGAAATTTATTATTAACGGTTCATTGGAGTAGCCTTCATAAGAGGCTACTCCGAAAACTGAAAGACTTACTATCTTAAGGAAAGTCAGATGAATTAGTTCACATCCGTAAGTGTGGAAAAAGTGGGGATGAGCATTTGGGGAAATGCTCGAGTCAGAAGTTTTGCTATAAAGATAGCAGCAGGGTCCCGGGTAGAAATATCTGGGACCCTGTTAGTTTTCTTTCGTAGCCCGTGGTGTGAAATAATATTTAAAAATATACGGCTATTGACAAAAACTATAGCCTGTTATAGTCTAAAGCAAAGCTGTGAAAAGAAGAGTAAGTTGTTAGGAGCTTTACAGAGAGCCGGCGTTTGGTGAGAGCCGGTGAGCAATTAACATCTGAACATGGTCTTGGAGCTGCGTACCGAGGCAGGTAATTGCTTAGGCTACGACGGGTGCACCCGTTATAGTGATAGACTATCGATGGATCATTTCCCGTCCGTAGTTGATGAGACCCATATCGTGAGATATGAGTGAATTAGGGTGGTATCACGAAGCTTATTAGCTCTCGTCCCTGAATAATATTCAGAGAGGAGGGCTATTTTTTTATTAATTTTTGTAGCTGTAAGTTTAGTGATCTTAACCTAAGGAGGAAATGAGATGAATAGAAATATTTTGATAGGAGGAGCATGGCCCTACGCCAATGGCTCATTACACATCGGACATATAGCAGGTCTTTTACCGGGAGATGTTCTTGCAAGGTATCATAGAGCCTGCAAAGATAATGTTTACTTTGTATCAGGAAGTGACTGCCACGGAACTCCTGTAGCGATCCGCGCTAAGTCTGAGAACAAAACGCCCGGGCAGGTAAGTGATCATTATCACGAGGAATTCGTAGATGCCTTCAAGCGCCTTGGATTTACCTATGACCTTTATACCAAGACATCAAGCATAGAGCATAAGACCTTCGTGCAGGAATTCCACAGAAGGCTATACGAAAGTGAATACGTTTATGAAAAAGAGACTCCGCAGGCCTTCTGCGATAGCTGCAACACCTTCCTTGCGGACCGGTTCGTGACAGGAATATGCCCAAGCTGCGGTGCGCCTGCAAGAGGAGACCAGTGCGATGCCTGCGGAACAGTTCTTGACCCCGAAAGCCTTAAAGACCCCATTTGCGCCGTATGTAAAACCCCCATATCCTTTAAAAACTCCAAGCACCTTTACATTGCAATTACTAAATTGGAAAAAGAGCTAAGGCGTCTTGTAGATACCAGCACATCCTGGCGCAAAAACGCCATATCTTTTACCAATAAGTATCTCGATGAAGGCCTAAGAGACAGAGCTCTGACCAGAGATCTTGAGTGGGGAATCCCCGTTCCCAAAGAAGGATACGAGAATAAAACCATATACATCTGGGCAGAAAATGTGCTCGGATATCTGTCTGCAGCCAAGGTTGTGGCGGACCAAAGGGGCGAAAGCTTTGATGAACTGTTTGGAGCAGATTCCAAGCACTACTACGTCCATGGCAAGGACAACATTCCTTTCCACACCATAATCTTGCCGGCGCTACTTATCGCAAACGGTAAGGGCTACCACCTTCCTGACCAGATCGTGTCCAGCGAGTATCTGACACTTGAAGGCAGGAAGATCTCAACAAGCCAGAACTATGCTATATGGGTCAAAGACCTTCTGGATAAATATGATCCCGATTCCCTTCGCTACTATTTTCTTGCAAATGGACCTGAGAAAAAAGATGCGGATTTCTCCTGGACTGAGTACGTGAATAACCACAATGGTGAACTCTTGGGAGCATATGGAAACTTCATTAACAGAACCCTTACTTTTATCACCAAATACTTTGATGGAATCGTTCCGGAAGGTGAATTGTCAAAAGAGTGGGATGAAACTTTAAGAAAGCTCTATGAAACAACAGGAAATAAGATAGAAGACGGGCATTTTAAAGATGCAGTCGAGGGAATCTTCGAAGTAGTCAGAAAGGCTAACAAATATTTTGATGAACAGGCACCGTGGAAGACAAGAACTGAAAATTTAGACGCCTGTAAGAATAACCTGTTTCAGTGTACCCAGATAATTGCAAATCTGGTTGTCATCCTGGCTCCATTTACTCCGTTTTCATCTGAGAAAGTTTGCAAATGGCTGAATATTTCAGATGACTGGAGCTATAAAGAAGTAAAGGCTGGATATAAACTACCTGAAATTCAAATATTATTTGAAAGGCTTGATAAAAAGGTGATCGAAGAGGAAAGGAATAAATTGAATTCGTAACCCTTATAGGCGTTTTGCTTGGCGGATATCTTGGAACCAGGGAAGCTTTTGTACGGCCTGTCCGCAACGATCCACTCGGAAGAGTTTGAGAAAATGTTTCCCAGAGATAAGGAAGAGTGTATACTTGAGTTAGTGGGAAGAATACTTGATTGAAGATATAAAATACTGAATTGATTCAGGAATCCGTAGCAATGCGGATTTCTGATTTTATATTACGAGAATATATAGCATAAAGATAGGAATTATATAATGACTAAAGATAAAGATTTGACCGTAGGTAATCCCCTCAGACTTATCTCATCCTTTGCTGCATCAATGATGATCGGCAACATATTTCAGCAGCTCTATACAGTAGTTGACAGTATCATCATTGGTAAGAAGATCGGCTCACTTGGAATAGCCGCAATTGGAGGAACTGACTGGCTTATATTCCTTGTTAACGGATTTCTCATCGGCCTTATTCAGGGCTTTTCAGTTCTTCTTGGTAACAAGTTTGGAGAGAAGAACGAACAGGCATTTGACTATTACTATAAGAAGGCAAGAAAGATCTGTATTGCGATATCAGTATCTTTTGTGATCGTCTTACTATTATGTTCCAATCTCTTACTTACCCTTATCGGAACCAAGGCAGAGGCATTCGATTTTGCAAAGACATACGTAGATATAATCTTTATGGGAATCCCATTTCTTGTATTCTATCAGTTCTTTGCTGCAACACTTAGAAGTCGCGGCAATAGCCATGTTCCGCTTATCGCAATGACAGTGTCATCGCTTTGTAACATCGCACTTGATTATCTTTTTATATGCATTTTCCATATGGGAATAGCAGGAGCAGCCCTTGGAACTATCCTGTCTGAGTGTGTGGTAATGATCATATGCGGATATAGTCTGTACAGATCTGATGCGATAATACGTAAAGCTAATGCCGATAGCACCTTCAAAGCACAAGGCGCATACAAAGAGCTTATCTTCATAGGACTTCCAATGGCGCTTCAAAGCGTTATTACAGCTATCGGAGGACTAATAGTCATAAGGAATGTCAATAATTATGATATAGATTTCCTGACAGGCTACACCATAGCAGGCAAGATCTACGCCCTTTTAGAGATCGCGGCATCATCTTATGGAATGGCTGTTGTGGCTTATGTATCACAAAATCATGGAGCAGGCCACAAAGACAGGATACGCTCGGGTGTAAGATACAGCCTTGCACTAGGCGTAATCACAGCACTCATCTGCTCAGTTATCATGATATTCTTTGGCGAAAAAGGTATGAGCCTCTTTGTAGAAAACAAAAATGTTTCATCTGATGTCTTTATGTACGGACGAGAATATCTGTTTGTACTTGGACTATTCTATCCGCTTCTTTACATTCTCTATATAGTAAGGTCTGCGCTGCAAGGCATAGGTAATACATTTGTTCCCATGATCTCAAGCTTTGGACAGCTCATAATGAGAGTATTCTGCGCAGTTATATTAACGAAGTTTATCGGCTGCAGCGGTATCTACTACGGAGAAATATCTGCATGGGTACTAGCCGATCTAATACTGATATCAACATACATATACCAGATGTATAGAAATACTTCTGCAAATTAGTTATCCAAATCTAAACATAATATATAGATTTGGATGAGTAATATATTGATTTTGTGTAACTGAACATTAGGTAATTGTTGGGATTAGAGTAAAATCTGATCCCTTTTTCTATGTCCACATTTAGAGTTGATTCTAGTAAAGATAAAAGAAAATATAGTTGACATATATAGACTATCGATATAGTATATAGATAATCTATATGCTATATCGACTGCCTATATATAAACAAACTATAATTAATCCCACAAACTTTCCAAAACAATCAGGAAGTTTGAGTAGGAAAAATAAGATATGGAGGATACTATGGCTATTGATAAATCTTTAATTTCCGGAAGTATGACAATGCTAATCTTAAAACTCTTGTCTGAGAAAGACATGTACGGCTACGAGATGATCGACACTCTTCGCAAGAAATCTCAGAATATATTTGAGCTTAAGGCAGGCACTCTTTACCCTCTTCTTCATAACCTTGAAGAGAATAATTTCGTAACGGTATATGAGCAGGAAGCCCTTGGCAAAGTCAGGAAGTATTACAGCCTTACCAAACAAGGTAAAAAAAAGCTTGAAGAAAAGACTCAGGAATGGAACACCTATCAGAAAGCGGTTTGTAACGTACTTGTAATGGAGGCTTGAAATGGAAGAATATTTAAAGGCAGTAATAGAACAGATCCGGTGTAAGAACGTAAGACCATATGTTGAGAGAGAACTGCGTGACCACCTGGAAGACCAGATTAATGACAATATCGCAAGCGGAATGGATAAGGATGAAGCTGTAAGGGCAGCAGTAAAGGATATGGGAGATCCTATAGAAACTGGGATCGCGCTTGATAGAGTTCACAGACCTAGTATTGCGTGGGGGATGATAGCTCTTGTATTTGTTATAAGTATTGCTGCAGCGCTTATACACTTTGCAATTGCAAGTGGTGCTGAGGGTAGCGTTAATAACCAGTCCAGTAAAACGATGATCATGTTTGGAGCAGGTTTTCTTGTAATGCTTGCTATATATTTTGTTGATTATACGCATGTTGCAAGATTTTCAAAATTGATTGCTCTTTGTCTGATCGGTCTTTGCATTTACGCAAGGATGTTTGGAACATACATTAACGGAGCACAGTTATGGATCAGAGCTTTCTTCATAGATATTAATGTTGAAGCTGTGATGATGCTGTATGTACCTGTATTTGCAGGCATTCTTTATAAATACAGAAATGTAAGCATTCAAGCAGGTAAGGATATATCTGGCAATGGCCTTGATGAAAGTGATTCTTCAATCAAAAGGCATAAGTTTTCAATAAAAAAACATAGCGCAGTATTTGATTTTATTAAGATACTTTTCTGGATGATCGTCCCTGTATTTTTTGTAATGCAGATGCCAGCACTTGTAACAGCTCTTATGATGTTGATATCAATGCTTACACTACTTACCATCGCAATAGCAAAAGGCTGGTTCAAGGTTTCAAAGCCTATAGCAATAGCATCAATATGGGGCGTATTTGTAGGACTTCCGGTGATCGGATCTGTAGTTATGTTCTTTGGTAACGGATTAGCAGATTATCAGAAAGCAAGGCTCGTAGCTTTTTTTACAGGCAGCGGCGAGGCAAGTTATCTTACTAATGTATTAAGAAATGTAGCAGCATCCTGCAGATTCTATGGAAGTAACGGAGTAGATGCAAGTATTACAATACCTGAATATAACTCAGCATACGTTCTTTCATATATATCAATTACATACGGGCTGATCGCAGGAATACTTATTGCATGCGCACTTGCAGCTCTTATAGCAATTGTCTTTGGAATATCACTTAAGCAGAAGAATCAGCTTGGAATGCTTATGGGATGCGGTTGCGGAATGGTGCTTCTTGTAACTACTTTAATCAATATCTTTCAAAATCTTGGATGGTTCCCGCCATCAAGAACATTCCTGCCACTTATGTCTTCCGGCGGAAGTTATATCATAGTTACGTATATACTAATAGGAATAGTTCTTAGCATATACAAATACAAAAGCATTTATCCAAAACATATATCTGTGGACTATAAGATTTTGTGACTACATAATTTTTTAAAACAATTAAACTAAAAATGATAAAAAACCGGCAACATATGATAAAAAGTTGCTGGTTTTTCTTTGCCCACTCGTATAAACTTTAGATTGAATGAAAAGAGGTCTAAAGTGAAAAATCAAAAAACATCAATCTTAAACATGACCGAGGGTAATCCGGTCGCACTTATAATACAATTTTCGATACCCATGCTTATCGGTAATCTGTTCCAGCAGCTTTACAACCTGGTGGATTCTATTATCGTGGGACAATTCGTAGGTGCAGATGCCCTTGCAGCGATAGGTGCAACAGGATCTGTAACGTTTCTGTTTTTCGCACTCTGTAATGGTATTGGCAGCGGCGGCGGAATCATAACATCACAGTTTTTTGGAAAAGGAAATGTGAAAGAAATAAAGTCCTGTATCGTAAATACAGGTTATATAATGCTGGTATTTCCTCTGATAGTGGGAATCTGTGCCTTCTTTCTGGCAGGACCCGCATTAGCTCTTTTGGGAACCCCGGACGATATCATGGGTGATGCGGTTCTCTACATGCAGATCATGTGCGTTGGTCTTATCTTCGTATCACTATATAACTACGCATCGTCAATGCTTAGAGCACTGGGAGACTCCAAGACTCCCCTTTATTTTCTTGTCTTTTCATGCATTCTGAATACTGGTCTTGACGTACTTTTCGTATGCGGACTGCATATGAGCGTAGCAGGCGCAGGTATTGCAACTGTGATCTCTCAGTTTATATCAGGCATCAGCTGCCTTTTATATGCGATAGCAAGAAACGAATACTTCCATATGACAAGAGATGATATGAAGTATGATACGCAGATTTCCATTAAAGTTCTCAAACTCGGAATTCCACTGTCACTCCAGTTTTCCCTGATCGCAATATCATGTATGGCCCTTCAGAAGGTTGTTAATTCTTATGGCAAAATAGCTGTTGCCGCATTCACAGCTACCAGCAGAATCGAGCAGATAATCCACCAACCCTACCAGACACTTGGCGCAGCTCTTTCAACCTTTACCGGCCAGAACTACGGAGCCAGCAAGAAAAAGAGAATCACAGAAGGCTACCACAAAGGCCTTCTGCTTATGTTTATCTTCTCAGTCCTGATGCTGCCTATAATACAGCTTTTTGGCGAGTATATGATAAGGCTTTTCGTTGAAGACGAACCCGTTATTGTAATGGGTGCAAAAGCCCTCAAGATAACAAGCTTTTTCTATGTGATGCTTGGAATGATCTACGTTGTAAGAGGCGTATTGAACGGTCTTGGAGATTCCTTTTTTGCCCTATTTAATGGAATAGTAGAAGTCTTCGGAAGATTTACAGTACCATTTATGCTGACAGCTATTCCTGCAATTGGTCTATGGGGAATATGGTGGTCTGTCGGAATCGTATGGGCGATAAGCGGAATCACAGCCTGGATGAGGTATAGGTACTTCAAAAAGAGGATGGCAATCGATCAGTCGCTATAACATGCCATCATAATCTATTAACGGGAGGCTTATATGGGTAAAAATAATGCAAAAAGCGGTATTGGTTTTTGGCTACTTATCTGGCTTCTTGGACTTGCGGGGCAGCTATGCTGGAATATGGAGAATCAGTGGTTTAATACGTTTGTATATGCCAAGATAGCCAAGGACCCGACTATCATTTCATGGATGCTTGCAATATCTGCAGCAGCAACCACAGTTTCTACATTTCTTTTTGGATGTGTTTCCGACAGAAAGGGTAATAGAAAGACTCTTGTGTCTGTGGGATATATCCTCTGGGGAATTTTCACCATTATCTTTGGAACAACAGGATTTATGAATAAAGGCAGTGATTCTGCACTTATTGGAATTGCATTTGCAGTAGTAGCAGCTGATGCAATCATGAGCTTTTTTGGCTCCATGGGAAATGATATAGGTTTTAATGCCTGGATCAATGACCATATGACACCTGATAACTCTGGTGCTTTGGGAGCAGCTCTTGCTGTACAGCCAGTAATAGGAACCATTGTGGGAACTATTGCGGGAGGATTACTTGTTGGTGCAGATGACAACTATATGAGACTATTTACAGTTATTGGAGGAAGTGTGATCCTTCTGGGACTAGTATCACTGTTTGGAATGAAGGATGTTGACACCTTAAAGCCATCAATAAAGGGCTCATTTTCAGAGCAGTTCTTTTCAATATTTAACATAAAAACCTATCTCCAGCACAGAGAACTTGTATTTGTAAATCTGATGCTTGCGGTATACTTTATATCTTTTAACGTGTACTTTTCACATCTTGGGAACTTCATGATCTATTATCTTGGATTTACAGCAGACACTATGGGACTTATAGAAGGCGTGGGTCTTATTGTTGCTATGTTTGTGACTATTCCTGCTATTAAGCTTATAAAGGCTGACAGATCGTCGCTTCTTATATTTGCAGCGATAATTTTGAATTCTATTGGGCTTCTTGCTATTGGGCTTTTCGTATCACCTACAAACGTTGACCCGAGTACCATATGGAATCCAAATCTTATGGCAGGAATGCTGTTTGTTGGCGTTGGATATATTCTCTTTTTACAGACCATCACAGTATGGTCAAAGCGTCTTTACCCTGAGGATTCAAGAGGACAGTTTGAGGGGATCAGGATTGTCTTTTACGTGCTGATACCTATGGTGATCGCGCCGCTTATATCCAATCCTGTTATCAAGAATAGCGGCGAATTTGTTGACGAGTACGGATTTACTGAATATCTGCCTACAAATGCTGTTTTTATCGCAGGGCTCATAGTACTACTCGTAACGCTGATTCCATTGTATTTTGCTGATAGAGAACATAAAAAGTAATTCATGCATAAATATAGGGCATATAGTAGCAATAAAGCTACTGTATGCCTTTTATAAAACTTGTTTAAGTAATATTACTTAGAGAAGTTGTTGAACTTGTTTAAGTAATATGTTATAAACAAGTTAAAGGAGGCGATGAATTGCATGGATTATAATTTTCCGAATGATATAAAGGCAATACGTGAAATACTTGGTATAACACAGACAGATTTAGCAAAAAAACTGGGTGTACAGCAGATTACAATATCAAGAAGCGAACAGGGTAAAACAACGCCTTCGGATAAACTATTGGAACAAACATACAGTTTTGCCTTTGATAATAATATAAAACTTGGAAGACTTAAGGAGATGCTGTGGCTAGAAACAATGAAGCCGGGGCACAAACTCCTTTTTCATGGAGCAAAGGGCGAAATAGATGGAGAAATAAGTGTTAACAAAAGCCGGACCAATAATGATTTTGGACAGGGATTTTATACAGGAGAGAGTTATATTCAGGCTATTTCTTTTGTTTCCGGATTTGATCATTCTTCAGTTTATTATCTGGATTTTGATGAGTCGGATCTGAAATGTAAACGATACAAAGTCGATCAGGAATGGATGCTTACAATCGCATATTACAGAGGCGCTTTAGATGAATATAAAGACCATGCAAAGGTTCAAAAAATATTAAAAGAATCTCAAAATTGTGATTATATAATTGCACCTATTGCTGATAACAGGATGTTTCAAATAATCAACGCTTTTATATCTGGCGAAATAACAGACGAACAATGTAAGCATTGTCTTGCTGCTACTAATTTAGGAAATCAGTATGTATTTACAAGTAAGCGAGCTGCACGAAAGTTGAAAATACTTGAGAGAGCATATATATCATCCAGTGAAAGAGATTATTATAAAGGTATAAGAACAGAAGAAAGTAAACTAGGTGACGATAAGGTAAAACTTGCAAGAAGGCAATACAGAGGAAAAGGAAAATATATCGACGATATTTTGAAGTAATGTACAAAAGGAGTGACAACCTATATGAGAAAAATAGACAAAGATGGTCTTCTTCTCTGCGATATGCAAGGCAAAGCATTTGAACTGTCTGTCACTGCACAGGATAATAGTTCAGAGATATTCATCCGAAGATTTATGAATAGCGAAGTGGCAAAGCAACTGGATAATATGGCAGTGTTACAGAGCAATATTCAGGCAGCAGATATTCTAAGTTTAATAGACGAAGAGTATGGTAAGTCTAATTATGGCTCAGTTAAGTATACGCCGAATGAGCTATACTGGATTGGATATCTATATAGATATTTTTCTTACACTTATGATAAGACGTCTGTACAGGTATATAAGATTGTTAAACCAAAAGAATTGCGAGGATTATTCCTTCCTTATCATACGATGGATCCGTCGCAGGCTATAGATAGAATACTCGAAGCAAAGGGACTTGCAAACGATAGTGTTGATGAAGAAAAAAGGCAATTTCAGATATTTAAGAGGATTAGAGAAAAGAAACTTCGCTAAATGATATCTGGATATGAAAATATATTATTGACATAAAATAATCTGACAGTTATACTTACAACTAATATTTTTCTGAAATTCAATCAAACGATTACCAATTATACCTACAATGTGAGGTGATGAGTTATCCTTATATTAACTCCACAAATTGGTATCGAAAGCTTCACTAATATTGAACCAAGAGGTTAACAAATGAAAATGCTTAGACTCGTCAATTCAATGCTCACTACCAAATCCGTGAATAATAATCAGGGGTTTAAAAGTGTTGAACTGATGAGGATAAGAGAATCGCAGCATACTATTTGAATATAGGCGATTCAAAAGATATATCCATGAATTTATTCCTCATCATACTAATTCAGTTTGATGAGGATTTTTTTACCAAAAGAAATACGAATACAGAATAGGAGAAAAGAAAAATGAGTCTTAAGCTGATCAAACTAACAAAAGAATACGAACACCAGCTTGGTGAGATGATCGATGAGTGGAAAGAAGATCAGGTCAAAAATAATACTGATCGTTCACCCTATGCAATCTTTAAAAATGATATATAGGGATTACAGAAATAGTTATTACGAGGAGACAAACTCATGAGAATCAAAGAACAGCAATACCAACTCCCCAATGGTGAAATAGCCATTATAAAAAGTGCAGGCCCTGAAGATGCCATGCAGATCAAAACTCACAGAGAGCTGACTTCTTCCGAGACCCATTTCATGGCAAGAGAACCTGAAGATGGTCAGATGAATCTGGAAAGAATTACCGAAATCCTGAAAGGTGTTTCGGAAAGCGACAGAGACTTCATGGTAACAGCCTATGTTGATGGCAAGGTAGTAGGTGATCTTGGAGTTACCCTTGTAAGACCACATGTAAAATATCACCACCGCGGATACCTTGGAATGTCCATCCGCCAGACGTATACCGGCATGGGTCTTGGAAGCTTCATGATGAATACAGCCCTTGAACAGGCCAAAGAGAACGGCTTTGAGCAGGTAGAACTTGGCGTATTTGCAGACAACGACAGGGCAAGGCACCTCTACAAGAAATACGGCTTTAAGGAATATGGCGTAAATCCAAGAGCTTTCAAGCTTAAAGATGGAACTTACATTGATGAGATAATAATGGCGAATATTTTTGATGAGGAATAATATATGATAACCAAAAATGAAATCCCGGTTTTAGAATACGACGACACATCGCTTGAAGTCATAGCACCTGATCATGACTTTGAGGATACAAAACTCCCTGAGAAGTGCCTTTTTACCTTCCTGGGAGACGTAGTAGATGAATATGCCAAGGCGCATAATGCTAAGGTAGCAAGAGAATTTATAACAGTATCTCACAACGTCAACATCTACATACTCCATGAGGACCAGGAGGATATCTGCCTTGTGCAGTCCACTATAGGAGCACCGGCAGCAACATCACTTATGGATACCCTGGTATCCTGCGGTTGCAGGAAAGTAATCGCAGTAGGCTCCTGCGGCGTACTTGCAGACCTTCCTGAGAATGCATTCCTTGTGCCAACAAAGGCTTTGAGAGATGAAGGTACATCTTACCATTACCTGCCTGCATCAAGATATATTGAACTGGATAAGGAACCTATCGCAGCAATAGAAGATACCTTCAAAAGGCACAACCTCCCATTCACCCCCTGTACCACCTGGACTACAGACGGGTTCTTTAGAGAGACCAAAGACATGGTTAGTTACCGCCTGGAGGAAGGCTGCCAGGTAGTCGAAATGGAATGCGCAGCTCTTGCAGCCTGCTGCAGGAAAAGAGGTGCAAGCTTTGGTCAGTTCCTTTTTACCGCCGATTCTCTTTCCAACGTTCACGAATACGATGCCAGAGACTTTGGAAAAGATTCTCATGAAAAGGCACTGCTCCTGGGACTTGATATTCTAAGAAACTTCTAATTGTCTTGAAGGAGGATTTTGCTCTTTTGGCTTGCCAAGCCTCTATTATCGTGATAATATACGAGTTTGTACGCAAAAATGAAAAACGTTTTTGCAAATGGGTTAAGAAATAGGAGATATACTAAATGTTAGTTAGAATTCAGTACAAATCATTAGATGATAATACTAAACGTGCCATAGAGGCCGGACAGCTAAACAAGAACCAGCTTACACAGATAAATGCAAGCATAACAGAACATGTTAATTCTAAAAAGAAGAATGTGATCGTTTCATTTGCTATTATGCTTATACTGTTTGTATTCATGACATTTTCGATGTTAAGTAACACAGCAGTGCAAGACAAAACACATCTGTTTATGTTCATAATCCCTGTTTTTGCCATGATCCTTATCATGGAATATGTTTCTGCATGGCTTGCATATGGACGCCTTCGCAGTCAGTTCAACAAAGCTCTTAAAAAGGGCTATCCGGGATCTTACGGTGAGTTTCTGGTATGATAGGATAGCTCACACAGTAGGTAGATACAGGATGTATCTAGTACATGCCCAGAAATACAGGGATGTATTTCTATGTACGGGGATACAGGATGTATCTAGTACATGCATAGAAATACAGGGATGTATTTCTATGTACGGATATAATCGCATATTTGCTTGTATTTCACATATGGGTGAAGAGTCTATTCTCTTTACCCATATTTTTTCATCTCTTTTATGAACTGCTTGGCGATTGGAGATAGCTTGGTGTCAGATCGCTTGATATAGCCTATGCGCATTACCTCATCACTTTGAAGAGGGATGGATGTGTATCCATCTCCGTTGAGCTCTTTGCAGATGACACCGCTGCACAGAGTGAAACCGTCTAAGAGAGTCATCATATTAAGGGCAGTCGCTCTGTCATTTACATGGATTATTTTTTTATAAGGATATGTGCTCAGAACTTCCTCTGCATAATAGAAGGAATTTTTCTCCCCCTGATGGAAAGATAGGCAAGGGTATTCTTCCAAGTCGCTTATGGATACACTCTTTTCCCCGGCAAGAGGATGATCTGAACTTAGATATGCGTAGGTATTGCAGGTGAACAGCTCTGTGAACACCAGATTGTTCTCTTTAAAATCATCACTTAGTACTTTTTCATTGAAGTTGTTAAGATACAGGATTCCAAGTTCACTTCGCATGTTCTTGACATCCTGAATTATCTCGCTTGTTCTTGTCTCGTATATGGCGAAGTCATATTCATCCATTCCTGCTTTTAATATAGTCTTGGAGAAAGCTTCTACAGCGAATGTATAGTGCTGTGCAGATACGTAGAATTTCTTCTCGTTTTCAGGCTTGCCCTGATAGTGGTCTTCCATGAGTTTGTACTGCTCTAAGATCTGGCGGGCATAGCCTACGAATTCACTGCCTTCTGTAGTAAGTGTTATGCCTCTGTTACTTCTTGAAAAGATGCTGATCCCAAGTTCCTTCTCAATCTCTCGCACAGCTCCTGACAGGCTTGGCTGTGATATATAGAGGGCTTTGGAAGCTTCATTGATGGAACCGCGTTCTGCAATTTCTATTACATATTTCATCTGCTGTAGTGTCATGGTCAACCTCGTGATGTGGTGAATCTGTGGGTAATAGAGCCTTCGATTAAGGTGAATTTGATTGGCCCGATTACTATATTTATTGAATACTATGATGCCATCTGATATCAGCTTTTATTAGGGTGATACGAATCATACATAAATATACCATTGTTTTGCTATATATAGAATAACAATATACATATAGCAGCGGCTATTGGAAAATAATATATGCTTTGCGGATTACTTATAAAAACTAGTAATTAAAACAATATGGAATTGATCAGTTGTTAATAATAGCTTCCCTGTTATAGTTTTAGGCTATAACAAGTTCTTGGATTTAGGAATTATACAAGCTCATCTCTATAGTGTATTGTTATTTCAACAGCAAGAAACCTAATTCGAATAGGACAACACAAAAGATAACAATAACGAAATGATCAATATAAAGGTCATTGCAAACAACTAAAAAGATCATCAATTATAAATTGATAAGGTAAGCGGAGGATGAGAGTATGAGCGAACATAATTACAAATTTGAAACATTACAGTTACATGTAGGTCAGGAACAGGCGGATCCTACTACAGATTCAAGAGCAGTACCGATCTATCAGACAACATCATATGTATTCCACAGTGCACAGCATGCTGCAGACAGATTCAACTTAAGAGATGCAGGTAATATATACGGAAGACTTACAAACTCAACTCAGGGCGTACTTGAAGAGAGAATAGCAGCTCTTGAAGGCGGCGTAGCAGCACTTGGAGTTGCAGCAGGAGCAGCAGCTGTAACATATGCAATACTTGCACTTGCTAAGGCAGGCGACAACGTAGTAGCACAGAAGACAATCTACGGAGGAAGCTATAACCTCCTTGATCAGACACTTCCCGGATATGGCATCAGCACAACTTTTGTAGATGTACATAACCTTGACGAAGTTGAAAAAGCTATTAACGATAAGACTAAAGCAGTCTTCATTGAAACTCTTGGAAATCCTCATTCGGATATTCCGGACATCGATGCACTGGCAGAGCTTGCTCATAAGCACGGCATACCGCTTGTGATCGATAATACATTTGGAACACCTTACCTTATCAGACCTATCGAACATGGCGCAGATGTCGTAGTACACTCTGCGACCAAGTTCATAGGCGGACATGGAACAACACTCGGCGGAATCATTGTAGACAGCGGTAAGTTTGACTGGAAGGCTTCGGGTAAGTTCCCTCAGTTCACAGAGCCCAATGCAAGCTATCATGGCGTATCATTCGTAGACGCAGCAGGCCCTGCAGCATTCGTAACTTACATAAGAGCTATCCTTTTAAGAGATACAGGAGCAACACTTGCACCTATCAGCGCATGGATCCTCCTTCAGGGACTTGAGACACTTTCACTTCGTCTTGAAAGACACGCTGAGAATACCAAGAAGGTTGTAGAGTTCCTTGCTAATCACCCTCTTGTAGAGAAGGTTAACCATCCATCTCTTCCTGATCATCCTGATCATGAGCTTTATAACAAGTACTTCCCGAATGGAGGCGCTTCAATCTTTACATTCAACATTAAGGGCGGCCAGAAGGAAGCATATGCATTCATCGATGGACTTAAGATTTTCTCACTTCTTGCTAACGTAGCAGATGTTAAGAGCCTTGTTATCCATCCTTATGACACAACACATGCAGAGATGACACCTGAGCAGCTTGAGGCGGCTGGTATCTACCAGAACACAATCCGTCTCTCAATCGGAACAGAGCACATCGACGACATTCTCTGGGATCTCGAGCAGGGCTTCAAGGCAGTAGCAGAGGTTAGCCCTGAGCTCGTAGAAAAAGCAGTATGAGTTTTGTGAACTATATAAGTGTGGATTTATAAAGATATAGTATCAAAACCATATATATATTGGCTTAAAAGCCAGAAACCAAGTACAGTGTAACAACAAAATTTGCCATTTTAATCCTTAATAAATTGCCAACTACATACCAAAAAGTATAATTGCCGATACTTGTTTGAAATAGTTTTCAAACTCTGGTCTGTAAATCTCCTATACCTTATAACCTGAGGGCCGCTTGTCCGGTGACGAATGTCATTCGGAGGGCGGCTTTCTTGATGTTTTATTAAGGGCATGTTGACAGTAGTATATGTTTGTTTTTAAAATACCTAGTGAAGTAGTAGGAAAATAACCAAATAGAGGATTATGATGATATATCTTGATCACGCGGCTACGACCCGCCCGGAATCAGCTGTAGTAGAAGCTATGATTCCTTTTTTGACTGATAATTATATGAACCCTTCATCGTTCTACCAGCCTGCAGTCAGGACCAGAATGCAGGTAGAAAGAGCCAGAAGGAATATCGCACAGTTTATAAATGCTCCATATGACAGCATCATATTCACAAGCGGCGGTACTGAGTCTGATAACTGGGCTATCCGCATGGGAGCAGAGATAAGCGAAGATAAGGGAAAACATATCATAACAACCAGGATAGAGCACCCGGCTGTCCTTAATACAGCCCGCTTCATGCAGGAACAGGGATATGAAGTTACATATCTTGATGTGGACAGCACCGGACGTATAGATCTTGAAAGCCTTGAAAACGCTATACGTAAGGACACAGTTCTTATATCTATAATGCATGCCAACAATGAGCTTGGAACTATCCAGCCTATCAGGGAGATAGGAAGAATAGCCCATGATCATGGTATATTGTTTCATACAGATGCAGTTCAGACCTTTGGACATTTGAAAATAGATGTAAATGAGTGTAATATTGATCTTCTGAGCGCCAGTGCACATAAGTTGTATGGGCCTAAAGGAATCGGCCTTTTATATATCAAAGACAGGAAGAAGTTTGCAAAACTCTTATTTGGAGGAAGCCAGGAGCTTGGACTTCGCCCCGGAACTGAGAATGTAGCTGATATCATAGGTTTTGACAAGGCTGTAGAGATAGCTGCTTGCAAGATGGATGCAGATACAGCTATTATAAGTGCTTTAAGAGATAGTCTTAAAAGTGGGATTCTTAATAATATAAGAGGCGCCATTATTAATGAAAATGAAAATGAGCATCTTCCGGGAACTTTAAATGTAACATTTCCGGATGTAAGCGCCGAAACAATCCTTATAAGGCTTGATCTAAACGGTATATGTGCATCAGCCGGAAGTGCCTGCAGCGCAGGAGCCTTAGAGCCTTCGCATGTATTAACTGCGATAGGTAAAAGCGAGGATGAAGCCGGAAGGACTATTCGCTTTAGTATAGGAAGAGAGAATACGCAGGATGATATAGATAAGACTGTGAAGGTGTTATCAGAGCTTTTTTCCTGATGAATTATTTTTGTACTTGGATTTGTTTTGTATAGGTTTTGTACTTTGATCATTTTTGTATTCAGATTAGGTAAGGTAATATATGAGTAAAAAAGTTGTAGTAGGTATGTCAGGCGGTGTTGATTCATCAGTTTGTGCCTATCTGTTAAAAGAACAGGGATATGAAGTCATCGGAGCTACCATGCAGATATGGCAGTCTGATGAATGCAAGATAGAAAAAGAAGGAAGCTGCTGCGGAATCTCTGCTGTAGAGGATGCAAGGAGAGTAGCAGAGTGTCTGGATATCCCCTATTATGTCATGAACTTCAGGCAGGAGTTCAGGAAGGATGTTATCGACCGCTTCACAAGCTCATATCTTAAGGGGCTTACACCTAACCCGTGTATTGCCTGCAACAGATATGTGAAGTGGGGAGCATTCCTTAAGCGCGCCAGCGAGATAGGCGCAGACTTCCTTGCAACAGGACACTATGCAAGAGTAGAACAGCTCCCAAATGGAAGATTCTCTGTAAAGAAGTCTGTAACAGCTGAGAAGGATCAGACCTATGTCCTTTACAACCTGACTCAGGAAGAGCTCGCCCATACCCTTATGCCTGTAGGCGAATATACCAAGCCCAAGATAAGAGAGATAGCAGAGAAGTTAAACCTTCCGGTTGCACACAAGAAGGACAGTCAGGATATATGCTTTGTAGAAGATGGCGATTATGCCCGCTTTATCAAGGAAGAGACAGGTACTCTTGGCAAAAAAGGTGTGTTTAAACTGGTAGACGGAGAGGTTGTCGGCAAGCATACAGGAACAGTCCAGTACACAATAGGCCAGCGCAAAGGCCTTGGAATAGCTCTCGGTCACCCTGTATATGTAACCGGAATAGATGCAGAGACAGGTGATGTTATCCTTGGCTCTAATGATGACCTTTTTAGCGACGTTGTATATGCAACAGACATCAATCACATGGGCGAAGAGCGCTTTGATGAGAATAAGACTTATACTGCGAAGGTAAGATATTCTCAGACCAGCGTACCTTGCCACGTAAAATATGTTGATGACAACACTATTAAAATTGAATTTGAAAGCAAAGTCCGCGCCGCAACACCAGGCCAGGCAGCAGTAATCTACGATGGTGAATTCATCGCAGGTGGAGGAATGATAATTAGGAAATAATATATGCCTACAGCTTACAAGTGATCATAACTTTAGCTGTAGGCATTTGTTTTTCTATGATCTGTATGATAGTGTTCTCCTGCTGATTTGATGAAAATTAATATAAAATGCATATTTATACTTTTCATAATGTTAAAATTGTGATATAGTTTGTTTTGCATAAAAATAAATTATATAGGAATAAATATACATGAAGAAGAAATTATTAATTTTACAAGCTATTATTATGATGCTGGCAGCAACAGGCTGCAGTGCAGAAGATAAGGGCAAGAGCGTCGAGTCTGTTGATGATCTTCCGGGTGCTACTATAGGTGTTCAGCTTGGTACGACTGGCGATATCTATGCAAGTGATTATGAAGCTCCGGAGTATGGATCTACTGTAGAGAGATTTAATAAAATTACAGACGCTGTTCAGGCTCTGAAGCAGAGCAAGATCGACTGCGTTATAGCTGATGAGCAGCCTGCTATTGCTTCCATAGAGACAGAGCCCGGTCTTGTGATCTTAGATGAGCCTTTTGCTCTTGAAGAGTATGCAATGGTTGTTGCCAAGGACAATGATGAACTTCTTGCTGATATCAACGATGCTCTGGTTCAGCTCAAGGATGATGGCACACTTGACAGCATCATATCCAATTATATAGGCGATGATACTAAAGGTAAGACTCCATACGTAAGTCCTGAAGGAACTACTTATGAGAACGGAACTTTGGTAGTAGCTACCAATGCTGCATTTAAGCCTTATGAATACTATGATGGCAATGAGGTCGTTGGTATTGATATAGATATCATCCGTGCCATAGGTGACATCCTTCATATGGATATCGAGATTGAGGACATAGAGTTTGATGCCATCATAAGTGCAGTCAGCTCACACAAGGCTGATGTTGGTATCGCTGGTATGACTATGACCCAGGAGAGAGCCAAGTCTATCAACTTCTCCGATTCATATGTTACAAGTAAACAGGTTATGATAGTTCGTGGTGACAATGCATCTTTTTCCAACATAGGTTTTGTAGACAAAATCTATCAGAACTTCGTACAAAATGACAGATGGGCATATGTACTCTCTGGCCTTAAGAACACTCTTATCATAGCGCTGTGTGCTGTAATCCTTGGTGTGTTCATAGGGTTCCTTGTAGGTATCGTAAGGGTTGCTCATGATAAGACCGGTGTACTTCCTATACTTAATGCTATCTGCAAACTGTATCTTACGATCATCCGCGGAACACCTGCTATGATCCAGCTCCTTATCATCTACTATGTAGTATTCCAGTCAGTTAATATATCCAAGATTCTGGTTGCAGTTATAGCTTTTGCCATTAACTCTGGTGCATACGTAGCTGAGATCATAAGAGGCGGTATCATGTCTATTGATGAAGGTCAGACAGAAGCAGGACGCAGCCTTGGCCTTAATTACAGGCAGACCATGATCTACATAATCCTTCCGCAGGCAGTCAAGAACGTACTTCCTTCACTTGCCAACGAGTTCATTACTCTTATTAAGGAGACTTCTATCTGCGGTTATATCGGCCTTATGGATCTTACAAGAGGCGGAGATATTATCAGAAGCCAGACTTATGAACCGTTCCTTCCTCTTATAGCTGTAGCTCTTATCTATCTTGTGATCGTAGAGATCCTTACAGTGCTTGTAGGCAGATGGGAGAAGAGTCTTCGCAAATCTGACAGATAATTGGAAAATGGAATATTTTCATAATTTAGATTAAGAAAAAGACACATAGTCTCTAAGGCTGTTTTGAGACTTATAGCATAAGATATAGAGGTAATTATTTTGAGCGGAAATATAAATGATCAGATTTTAATAGATGTTAAGAATCTTTCTAAAGCTTTTGATGATGTAAGTGTTCTTGAAAATGTAGACCTGCAGATCAGGAAGGGCGAAGTTGTAGCTATCATCGGACCTTCCGGATGTGGCAAGTCAACTTTTATCAGAACTCTTAATCAGCTTGAGAAGGTCACAGGCGGCAATATACTTCTTGACGGCGAGGATATCACTTCAAAGTCAGCTGATATCAACCAGATCAGAAGGAGAGTAGGAATGGTATTCCAGCATTTTAACCTTTTCCCTCACCTTACGATCCTTCAGAATCTCACACTTGCTCCTGTGAAGCTTAAGATTATGTCTCAGAAAGAGGCGCAGGACAAGGCTTCCCAACTCTTAAAAAGAGTAGGACTTTATGACAAAAAAGATTCATACCCGGATAGCCTTTCAGGCGGACAGAAGCAGAGAATCGCAATCGCAAGGGCGCTTGTCATGAATCCTGAAGTGATGCTCTTCGATGAGCCTACATCAGCTCTTGATCCTGAGATGGTTGGAGAGGTTCTGTCACTTATGAAGGAGCTTGCAGATGACGGCATGACTATGGTTGTCGTAACTCATGAGATGAGATTTGCAAGAGAAGTTGCAGACAGAGTACTGTTCTTCGATGAAAAAGGTATCAAAGAACAGGGAACTCCCGAAGAGATCTTCGAAACTCCTAAGAGCGACAGACTTAAGGAATTCCTGTCAAAAGTACTGTGAGGTTGTCGTGTGAGGCGGCAGATGCCCCTGATATAATCCTCGAGCTACCTTGCCACTCGTCGTAGGGGCTGTGGCTGTACGCGCCTTACGATGTCTTTAAAATTAAAATATTGTACGATTTAACATACGATGCCCCTGAACACTCCTCGTACGGATTACGCTCGAGAATTATATCAGGGGCATCTGCCTTGTCTACGTCTATTTTTCAGACAATTAGAGAGCTATTTTTTGGATAGTATTTTTCAATAAGTATTCGTGCTTTCGGTAAACTTAAGTAGAAATGCTTTAGTATAGTTTTTGTAGGGCTGTTTGAGGTGGATTTCGAATCCATGCATGTCCATTACCTGCTTGGCAACGGATAGGCCGAGGCCGCTACCTTTAGTTTGGGAGCGGGAGTCTTCGCCTTTGACGAAGGGTTCAAAAAGTTCTTCTTCGGATTTTGTTATTGCATCGCCGCTGTCAGCTACGGCGAGGAATTCGACGCCGGCAAGTTTTGTGATTTCAAAACCTACTTTTATTCCGGAAGGGTTATGACGGATGATGTTAATTATCAGGTTTTCTATAACTCTTTTTAGATGGAGTTCGTCGGCGCTTATATAAAAGGTATCTTCTGGGATATCTATATCTACTTCCATGCCGGCGTCTTCAAGGTCGGTATAGCTGTTTGCGATTATTTCAGTGAGGAAGGCGTGGAGGTCTATTTTTTTCTTGTCTAGTGTGAATCCGGCACTTCCGACTCTGACGTATTCAAATAGTAAAGTTATGAGTTCGGTCATTCTCTTTGACTTTGAAGCTATTGCGGTAAGATACTCTTTTTTCTGAGCATCATCTTTGACCATGCCATCATTTATGGCTGTAGCATAGCCGCCTATTGTCATTATTGGAGTACGCAGGTCGTGGGCGAAGTCTGAGAGCATAAGGTTACGTTGGGCTTCAAAATCTTTTCGTTCCTGATCACGTTCTTTTTCCAAGATTTCTACCTGTTTGGTGACTATCGTTGCATATGTAAGTATGCCTATTATGACAGGCAGAGTCAGAAGGAAAATTGATAAAAGAATGAGGAATACGGCTGCGGATGTTCTAAATGAACCGAATATAAATGCGTCGTTGCCGGTAAGGATTCCCAGTATTAAAAATGGGATGTTAGTAACTGATAAAGCAGATGATCCCGGAATTCCCATGAGTATACCTATTAAAGGGAAAAATGCATAGTTAATAACAGCATTTATCGCAAGTTCTATGATTACGACAATTATTAGGACAAGAATGAGTCGTTTTATTAAAAAGCTTTTGAGTTTATGCATACCAGCCTCACTTTATTCTTTCTCAATACGATAACCAAGGCCTCTTACTGTCTTGATGTAGGCTGATGGGTCATCGTCAAGCTTGGACCTTAGCTTGCTTATAGCTACCATGATATTGTTATCAGCGACTACGTAATTATCTCCCCAGGCATATTCATATATCTTTTCTTTGGTAAAAACTTTACCTGGATTTTCCATGAAGAGTTCCATCATCTTAAGTTCTGTTGAGGTGAGCTCTATCTTATTATCGCTGCGGTAGAGAATGCAGGCATCTCTGTCGAGCTTAAGATCTCTAAGGGATAGAAGCCCTTCTTTCTTTACTTCCATATCTCCTTTTAAAGAGTGGTAACGGCGCAGGTTAGAACGGACTCTGGCAACGGCTTCAAGTGGATTGAAAGGTTTAACCATGTAGTCATCTGCTCCGAGGTCAAGGCCTATGATCTTGTCAGGATCTGTATCTTTGGCAGAGATGATGATGACGGGGATGTTATTGTTTTTCCTAAGCTCTTTCAGCACATGGAAGCCGTCCATTTCCGGCATCATGACATCAAGCAGGCAGAGACTTACGTCTCCGCCTGCAAGAACTTTAAGAGCTTCTTTGCCATCGCCAGCTTCTGCAACTGTATAACCTTCATTTTCGAGATATAGTTTTAGTAAACTTCTGATTTCAGCTTCATCATCTGCTATTAAGATCTTGTCCATAAGCTGGCTCCTTTTTCAGTGAATGTTTTAGTTTTCTTCGATAGCAAGTCTTCCATACTCGAGCTTCTCATAAAGAGCTGCGTTGGTCATGTTTCTATAAGGTGTTACATAGAATGTGCCAAGGAGTCCAAGTGTGAATAATGAAAGGATTCCCCATCCGATGAAAGAGAGGTCAAGTACGAATGCGTGCCACTTCTGGCCTTTCATCATTTCTTTACTCTTAGCGAATACTTCTTTGCTTGTAAGCTCTGGGTGATCAGCAAGGATGTAAGGGATCATACGATATTCATACATTTTTACAATACCAGGAATGATGAGGAGTAAACTCCAAAGAGCTGTGTACAGATCTCTGAAGAAAACAGTCTTTACAACAGTCTTGTAATTGTTATCAAATGCATATGCAATTTCACTTACGTTAGCTTTCTGGTTGAGGTTTCTAGTGAAGAATCTCTTGCAACCAACTTCCATAGGGTTGAGTATAAGGATATCAATGGCGATAGCTGTACCAATTAAAATAAGTACTACTGTTACAAGTACGAGGATTAGTACAATTATCATTCCTGCGCCGAATTTACCACTATCGATCATATTAGAAATATGCTCGATTCTACCAGAAATGCTTTCAGGTGAATTGCTAAGTTCATAGCTGGAATTTCCATCAGAAAATTCTAATTTACCATCTTCTGTAGTTCTAAAGGGGAAATTCATTGAATTATTATCTGTAACGTTTTCTGTCTGATATTCTGTACTAACAGTATTATCAGTGTCTTTCTTTTCTGTAAGACTCTTTCCTGCAATAGAGCTTCCTGTTGAACCGAGTATGAATGCAAGTATCAGACTTACAAGCACGGTCTTCCAGTAGTTTACAGATAACGATTTCTTTGCCTTTTCTTTAAGTTCTTTTCTTGTCCACATGATTTTATCCTCCGTTTATGTGAGTGCCGAATGAATTTGCGTTTTGTTCAATCGGTGTTGTTATCTTATGAACAAAGGATATCATCCGAACCTTTCCGGTAAACCTAAAGAACCTTAACGTAACCTTAACACTTGCATAATTAATTCTATACTTAGGCGGTGTAGCATCCTCAAAGGATTTGCAGGGGTGGGGCTCCTCCGCGCAGGTAGATTATTAATCGCTCTCCACTTGGACGATGAAGTATCACCAAGGAATTTACAGTGACGAGCAATATATAGATTATTGCCATGCTGTTAATCGTTTTATTATTTATGGCATGATATCTGGCGCTTTCCATTCTGGGGTCCAAACTCGCTTCGCTCAGACAGGTGGACCCCATGCAGAATGAAAATCACCATCTATCACGCTCATAAATTTAATAAAACGATTAAAAAGCATGGCAATAATCTATATATTGCTCGCCTCTGTAAATTCCTTGGTGATACTTCATCGTCCAAGCGGGAAGTTTGAGTGATTAATATTCTGTCAGCGCGGAGGAGCCCCACCCCTGCAAATCTTTTGAGGATTCTTAAAAAGAATCAGATAAATTTATTATAAGCAGATAATGGCATATATTGAAAGAATATTTTGTATTCGTGATAAAATAAGAAAAATAGAATAATAGTAATGAATAATAGTGAACGTATAATAAGGGAGAGATTAACGAGTGAGACGATATATAGCAGATCTGCACTTTGATGATGATGCGGTTAATAAGCTTATGGATAAGCGAGGCTTTGATAATATAGAAGATATGAATGAGTACATGATATCTCAATGGAACAGCGTAGTTCAAAAGCGCGATGAAGTTGTCATCCTAGGGGACTTTATTATGTCCAAGGATGTAAAAAGGGCCAAGGAGATAATATTAAGACTCAACGGCAAGAAGTTCATGGTTCTTGGCAATCATGATCATGTGCTTAGAAAGACAACTTTTGATACAACACTTTTTAAGAAGATGTCTGATTATATGGAACTTCATGACAATAATAGAAGAGTGATATGTTCTCACTATCCAGTCATGTGTTACAACAGGCAGTATGATCTTGTAAATGGCAAGGTGCATTCCTATATGCTGCATGGGCATATTCATGCTACAGCAGATCAGGAATACGTAGACAGGTTCGTACTTGATAACAGGAAGAGAACTCGCACGGTGACAACCAAAGATGGTGAAAATATCACCCTCCCCATACCATGCGAGATCATAAACTGCTTTTGTATGTACTCAGACTATAAGCCTCTTCCACTCGATGAGTGGAAAGTGATCAATGACAAGAGGCTTGAAATGTATAAGTAATTATATATCTATTTCAAGCAGGATCGGAGTATGGTCCTGGCGCTCGCCTGAATCAAGCATTTCGGATTTTGTGACCTTGTCCTTGATCCTATCACTCACAAGGAAGTAGTCGATCCTCCAGCCTGAGTTGTTGATCTTGCTGGTCTTGATGCGCTGAGCCCACCAGGAGTATACATTTGGTATACTGCCATTGACGTGTCTGAAGGTATCTACAAATCCGGCATTCAGAAGGTTAGTAAAGCCTTCACGTTCCTCATCTGTGAAGCCTGCTGACATGTGATTGCTGTCAGGGTTGGCAAGGTCGATCTCTTCGTGAGCTACGTTATAGTCACCGCAGGAGATAACAGGCTTTTTAGAATCAAGAGTTTTCATATAATCAGTATACTTCTTGTCCCATTCCTGACGCTCTTTAAGGCGCTTTAATCCGTCACCTGCATTAGGTGTGTATACAAGATTGAAGAAGAACTTCTCATGCTCAAGAGTGATCATCCTTCCTTCACTATCCATAGTGTCAGGAGCACCGATTTCCGGGAAAGTTGCATCTACTTTCATTCCCTTCTTATAAAGAGCCATAGTTCCTGCATAGCCCTTCCTTGCAGGCTCACGAGAACTTACATATACATAGTCATATTCAGGAAAATAAGACTTAAGAGCCTCTTCCTGCTTTGCATTCATACCGGCCTCTGGAAGCTTGGTCTCCTGAATTGCGATGATGTCAGCATCCTGCGCAGCAATAGTATCGAGCACCTTACGGCTAAGCTCTGAACGTGGGCTTGTGCCAGTAAGTGCTGCGTTAATTGAATCTATATTCCATGAGATGAATTTCATAGGTGGCTCCTTTTTATGTGTTTTTACACTAATAATATCATTTTGTATCTTTTAGAAATACATTTTTGTGTTCTTTTGAATATTTGATGAGGTCATCGGTAAAGCCGTTTTTGGAATAGATTATGAAGTATTCGTTGCGGCTGTTCTTTTTCCAATTAACTGATTTTGCTTTGCTTTGGAGCGATTCAAGAACACTTAGTCCTTTTTTATTCTTCGAGTATTTGCACTCTCCAAAGATCATATCAGTTCCGACTGAATCGTATGCGACAATATCAATTTCGACATCTTTAGCACCCCACCACCTGCCGACACGATTGAAAGAGATTCCTTCTGATAGGAGGTCCCATACCTTTGTACGGCAGATGTCTTCAAATACATAGGAGACATGGTTATCAATAAAATTCATACGAATCTTATCCTCAACGTACTTCATCTGCCCCGATTCAATAAGGCTTTTGTTAGGATATACGAATTTAAACCAGAAGGAAATAAAGTTATCCTTGATCATGTATAATCCCATTTTGCTTTTTTCAGGATTTTCCTCGGTTATAGGTATTTCTCTTTCAACTATATCCAGGTCTATAAGATTCTTAAGATATGTGGTCAGATTTGACTGCGGTACGCCAAGGGATGTTGCAATCTTTGATAATTTATGGTTGCCTGCTGCTATTGTTTTTAGTACAGAAAAGTAACTTCCTATTTCTGATACTTCTTTTTGAAGCAGGAACTCAGGCTCTGCATAAAGGAAGGAACCAGTCGATAGAATGTTGTCTTTTATAGCAGTATAGATGTTTTTCCTTTTACTAAAAAGATTGATGTACTTAGGAACACCACCTGTAACAGCATATTGGAGGATCTGGTTATCAAGCGAAAGATTTTCATCAAACTCATGATAGTAAGAAAAAGCAATCTGTTTAAGCTTGATCTGTGCCGTTCGTCTGCCATATAAAGGAGAATCATAATTCAGTACCTGTGAAGTCATCATATTTATAAGAGATCCACATAGGATGAGCATTACATTTTCCTTTTGCAATGTCCCATCCCAGATTTTCTGCATGATAGAAGAAAATGCGGGGTTTGCCTTACATAGATACTGGAACTCATCTATGACAAGAACGAGACGTTCTTGCCTGGATTCTTCAGCGATGACTTTGAAGATAGGTTCCCAATTAGTAAGACTTGCGCTTGCAAGAAGTTCGTTACCAAATTTATCAGATACGAGATTCTTAAAGCTATTTCTGTTCTCGGATTCATTCTCCTCAGTAGCCAGAAAATATATAGATCTTTTGTCCTCACAGAAATGGTTAATGAGAGTTGTCTTTCCAACTCTTCGGCGGCCATAGATAACTACAAAAGCTGCATCATCTCTATCATATTCTCTTTCGAGCGTTTCAAGTTCATCTATACGATCTATAAACTTAGACATGGCAACCTCCAATAGTTATATTTGAGATTATTATAATTCAAAATATAATAATTGTAAATTAAATGGTTAAGCTTTGAATGAAAATATTACTATGAAAGTAAATCCGAGTAGGAGCAGATTAATGATGTATGACACCATAATGAATGTTCATTCAAAAATATAGCAAGGTATTAATTCTGAATTAATTAAAGCCGATAATTAATTGGAAAAGTACACTTTTTTATAAATGACAAGAGTAAACTTTGATGCGGCTAGTTAAAAATCACATCTTAGCCAGAGAGCAGTGGGCAAGAGTGATTAAATGAATAGAGGGGATATGGTTTATGGCAAAATGTCAAAGGTGCAGTAAGTTATTGATGCCAGGAACAAAGTTTTGTCCTTCGTGTGGAGAAGAACAAGAAAATGGATCTACAAAGATTACAGGCAAGATTTATAAATGTCCCAGCTGCGGTGAAGTATTAGAAGCATTTAGCGTTAAGTGTCCTTCATGTGGATATGAATTGCGTGGTACAGCGGCGGCAGGTGCAGTTAAAGAATTAGCAGATAAACTGAATAAAATACAGTCTAGGAATATTGCAGTTGTATCAGGAATTTCAAAATTCTTTAATAGTAATCATCTTTCAAGCACGGATAATCAAAAAATAGAAATGATTAGGAACTTTGTTATTCCAAATAATAAAGAAGATATTATCGAATTAATGATTATGGCAACTTCAAACATTAATGCATCTTCATTTAACTCTTTGCCCAATAATTCAATGAACGAAAGCAATATGGAGTCTGAAAGGGCGATATCGGAAGCATGGATTTCAAAATATGATCAAGCAATTAAGAAAGCCAGGATATTGTTTCCAAGTGATCCTGTATTGCTAGGCATTGAAAATGATTTTCAGAACAAAATGAATCAGGTTAAGAGAGAAAAGAATAAGCTTCGGAATTTCATATTGGGAATTATTATAGCTTTTATTGTTTTGTTTGTTTGTTGTCTTATCATGAGCATGTTTGAATAATTGGAGGGTTACAGCATGGGTATATTCAGTAAGAAAGCATCTGGTGGTGGATTTACAGATGTAATACGTTGTGATGAAACAGATTATCTTATTTGGAAATGGCATCCACAGAATACGGTTAGGGGAAATAATACAAGAGAAAACGCGATTCGTTGGGGATCTTCTTTGAGAATAAAAGAAGGCTCTGCTGCTATTTTTATTTATAACAGTGATGGTACTAAACATGAAATAATTGTTGGACCATATGATGACATAATTAAGACTGAGAACTTTCCGATTCTTAGCAGCATAATTGGTTTCGCATATGAGGGTGAAAGCCCTTTCCAAGCTGAGATATACTTCTTAAATATGGCAAAGCTGATACAAATAAGGTTTGGCGTTCCATATTTTGATGTGTTCGATCCAAGATTTTTGGATTATGGAGTCCCTACAGCGGTTAGAGGAACCATAAATTTTAAGGTGGATGATTATAACTCATTTATAGAACTGCATAGGCTTGAAAACTTTAGCATGCAACAGTTTGAAGACCAGATTACAAGTGCTGTTAAGAAGCATGTGAAAAGTATAGTTACAAATATTCCTACTAAGAATGGAATACCTGTGCTTCAGTTAGAGCGTAATATTTCGGAAGTGAGTGATCTGATTGAAAGTAAATTAAAGGTTGCTCTTAATGAAGATTATGGCGTAACGGTTACCAAGGTAGATGTTTCTGATATTGAGATTGATAAAAACAGCGTTGGATATAAGAAACTTTCATCGTTAACACAGAATGTTGTAAATACGATTGCTCAAGGAGCTTCCAATATTGTAGATACGCTTTCTGCTCATAGAGTTGGAGCTAATAAAATTATAAACAAGGTTAAAGAAGACAATGGTATCAAAGATACCAAAAAAACAAGTCCGTTAGGTAGTTTGTTTGAAAAGAAAAATAAGAAAGCGACACCACCACCTATTCCAATGCTAGGATTCTTTGTGGCAGTTAATGGAGAACAAAAAGGGCCTTTCGAGCTTGATAATCTTTTAGAAATGAAGAAAGAAGGTACATTCAGCTCATCTAGCTTGGTTTGGAAAGAGGGAATGGAAGAATGGCAGAAGGCTGAAACAGTAGAAGAGCTAAAATCTTTGTTCGTTAAGGCTCCACCTATTCCGAGTGATATCTAGACATTGTTACCAGGTACCATAAAACTAATGATTATCAAGAGAAATATAATTTGCAGTATAAGCCAAACTAAAGTTCTTTATTTATCATAGCTGCGAATTTTTTGTTCCTATGGCTCCCTAATTTCTTCAAACGGAAATCTTTGCGATTTGGTACCTTACCCCATTGCACTTTTGCGAAAATGAAGGAGTAATATAAAAATGCATAACAGATTAGTTTGTGTTGGTGTCTTATGCTCTTTTTTGTTGACAGCTTGTGGTAGTACTGCTAATAGTGTGGAGAATTCTACAGATGCAACGTATATTGAAAAAGAGCAAAAGTATGATAAAGCTACAATAAGCCCAACAGATAATATGGACATTGATTCAGAAGATAGTAATGCTGAACCTGATACTTCGACTGAATCGAATTTTCACGATCCAATTATTGACGAAGATAATGCTCCTTTGGCCGACCCAATAGTAGAAACTATACATATTAATGGCTATATATTAGAGATTACTACTAAGGGCTATATTTTTAGAAACGATCCTGAAGTTGATGACAATAGTCGAAGTGATTTTATCGTTGGAGAAATAATTCAACCAGGAGAGTATGAAGTAAGAGCAATTGAATATGGCTCATTGCTATTACATATTACGGAAGGTGCAAAAATGTACTCCTATTATATGGCGCCAACCAATGATTTATATGATTTAATCTATTCACTGTATAGTGATGTTGAGTATACCGAAGGCGATGAGCTGGATCAAGAAATTATTAAGAAAGCTAATAAAGACGAAGCTGATAGTAGTGAATACGGTTATTATCATTACTATGGATATGTACATGAAGATGGAGCTGTAACAGAAATGACTATTAATGATGACGGTACAGTTATCGGACCGGATGAAGGGCAAACTATTTATGTAACATTAAATATAGGTGCTACATTTTACGGGATGGGTATAGAACTTATACCTACCAATTTGACATCAGATATGCTTGAAGAATCATCGGAGGCAGCTCATAAATTATTGGCAGGTGAGCAGCTTGATACAGAAAGCGCAATTGCTGCAGCTTCAGCCGCTAACGAGGATCCAAGAGACCCGCAGTTTAGAGGCTTCAGATGGGGAGATAGCAAAGACTTTGTAAAAACAAATGAGACTGCTGAATTTCTTATTGAATTGGACAATGGATCGCTTTGCTACAAATATATGCTTAATGGTCATAGCGTGAAAATATTATACGAATTTGATGAAAACGATGAATTGTTTTGTGCAATGTATATGCTTGATGAACAATATTATGCTGGAGGCAGATATATTGAAATATTAAACGATTGGAAGAGGGAATTGGTGGATAAATATGGAGAGCCTAATTCAGTACTTGATGAAAATGGGATTATTTATTATGAAGATAAGAGTTTTATCGATACTATTGGTGAAGAATCTGCTTTGATGATGGGATATATTAGCTATTATTATGGGTGGGAAGTTGGAAATAAATCACTGTTCAGTGAAAAGGGAATGACACATATCGGACTTAAGGCAATAACTGGTTCTGATGGAGTGGTTTATGTTGCTATAGTTTATAAAGAAGATTCTGCATGGATAACTGGAGATACTGTAGACGATACTGGTCAATCTGACGATTTTTGAGGTTGTTACTAGGTACCATAAAACTTTTATAAAAACTCAAGCAGCAGATTAGAGATGATCTGCTGCTTTTTCGACTAGGTAGAGATTAGTTCTTATAATGTTCTATGCGATTAGTGTATTTAACCCTTTTACAGATCCGCTATTTATGATAACTATTGATGGATTTCACTTCAGACGTTACTGTTTTAGCGGAACAACAGCTATTGTTTTACCAAGTGGAGCAAGCAGCTTTACCAGGGTATCTATTCTGGGCGAGGACTGGCCGCTTTCTATTCTTGCTATTACGGGTTGTTTTATCCCAGTAATCTTCTCCAAATCTCTCTGACTGATTCCTTGCTCTTTACGAGCCGCGATAATTTCTCCCATCAAAGCTACACGCAGGTTGCTTTCGGCAATTTCTTCAGGTGTATAAAGTTCTTCTCTAACTTCGTTCCATGTTTTAAACTGTTCCATTTTCGCTGCTCCTTTCCAAATAATCAGTCAACTCTCGTTTTGCTTGGTCGATTTCTCTTTTGGGAGTTTTCTGAGTTTTTTTAACAAATTGGTGTAGTAGTATAAATTTGCCATTAACGAGTCCGGCAAAAAGTATTCTGTTGCTTAATGGCCTTAATTCCCAGATTTCACCGTCCAAATGTTTACATACGGGTTCGCCAATATAAGTTCCATATGTAGCCAAAGCTTGGATGTAATCATTGACCTTATTCGCATTAACGCGTGCGTCTTTCCCTTTTGAATTAGTTAGTTTCTTTAAAAATTCTAATATCTGTGAATTGCCATTTTTATCATGATAAATAATTATGTCGTACATGTGAGCCCTTTCCTATATTTTTATGATAACTTAAAAGTTATCATAAATCAAGCTTTAGAAATGGGTTACCAGGTACCATAAAGCGCTAAAAAATCAGGTCTATTACTAGCCAGACAGTCGTGAAGAATGTTTTTCTCTTTTTTTCTTCCTATCATAATTCATTTTCTTTTTCATATGAATATTATATATTTTGGGGAATTATAACGTCATTATGTGCTTATAATCCCCCAAAATGCCATCAAAAACATATGTTTTGGGGAATTATAGGCACTTATTCACAATATACGTTAGCAGCGTATTTTTTTGCTGCGGATTCGGTATATATCGGAAAAAATCCTTTTCCTGTATAATAAGAAGAGCTTCTGTTGTACAAAAGTAAAGCTTGTTTGTTAGATCAGAAAAAGGGTGAGTAGATATGCATTTTGTTGAGGTAAAAGGTATTTTGACCACAAACGGCGGACGATGTGGTATGAATATATACCGCGGCTGTTCCCATGGCTGTATTTACTGTGACAGCAGGAGTAAGTGCTATCAGTTTACGCATCCTTTTGAAGACATTGAGGTTAAGCAGAACGCACCAATGCTGCTTGAGGCGGCTCTTAAGTCAAAGCGTAAGAAGTGCATGATAGGAACAGGTTCCATGTCAGATCCGTACATGCACTGCGAAACCGAACTTGAGCTTACGAGAAAGTGCCTTGAGATCATACACAGATACGGATTCGGGCTTGCAATTCAGACCAAATCTGACCGGATTCTCCGGGATATAGACCTCCTTGATGATATCAATAAAGATACCAAATGCGTTGTACAAATGACCCTTACAACATACGATGACGAGCTATGCAGCATTCTAGAACCAAATGTCTGCAATACTAAAAGGCGCCTTGAAGTTCTTAAGATGATGCAGGAAAGGGGCATTCCAACAATCGTCTGGATCACACCGATCCTTCCTTTTATCAATGATACAGAAGAGAACGTAAGGCAGATCCTTGAAGCATGCGCCAAAGTGGGTGTAAAAGGAATCATAGACTTTGGTATGGGACTTACTCTCCGTGAAGGTGATAGAGAGTACTTCTATGCAGCTCTTGATAAGCATTTCCCGGGTATGAAAAAAAGATATATCGAAACCTATGGTAATGCATACGACCTTTCAAGTCCTGATTCAGGTAAACTCACAGGTATACTAAAAGAAATATGCATGGAAAATAATATGATGTACAAACCGGATGACTGTTTTAGGTACATGAATGAGTTTCCGGAGAAGTATAAGCAGATGAGCTTGTTTGATGCATAAAGATTTTGTGGGTTCAATAAAATTCCTCTATAAGTACAAAAAAACACTTATAGAGAAAAAAGAAATTGAAATCCCTCTATAAGTCTGAAAAATAGACACTTATAGAGAAGCTTCAATTATAATTATGAATTCTCATATCCGCGAATCATCTACTTATAATATCACATTAAGCAACAACTAGCATTCATGCGCCTGCTGTACATTTTGCTACTACATATTTTCACATCTAAGTCCTTTTTTGGAAAAAATGCGGAGTGGAATATATGGCCAAAAAGTGTATAATTGGATTCTTGAGTTCTATAGTAAACGATTTGGAAAATGCCTTGTATCAGTTGTCTATCGCTGATATTTAGGGCGTTTGGTGACTGATTAAGCACATTTATACTAAGTCGTATACTACAAATAATTACGAGGTATCCCATGAATAACCAGTTATACATCTACGAAGAAGTTTGTGATCTTATTAATGAAAAAGGTCTTGATCATTATAAAAAGGAAAATGATCAAGATAAGTTTATCTGGAGATTTTCAGAAAGTGGTTCTTCACTTCATGTTAATACAATATCAAGAAGTCATTATGTACTCTATGCTACAGAGAAAGACTATAACCTGATCCATAAAAAGGCTGAGGAGGCCAAGCTGGCACTGCCTATAAAGGAATCTAAGAAAGACATAATCGAACTTATGGTCTCCCAGTATGAGGGCGTTGCAAGTAAAGCAATCCTTTTTGTTAGAAATGGTAACAAGGGTCTTCTTCAGGACCCTGATGAGAAGAAGCTCTATCACGTAATCTACTTCTTTACTAATGATAATCTTAACTTCGTCCTTGACTGTCTTTTAGAGAATGCACTCTATAACGAGAAATTAAGACAGAAAAAGGCATATGAAGAAAAGCTTAGAGCATCTGAGGAACTTAAGGCTCTTGCAGCTGCTCAGACAAGAATGATGAATAGCCAGAAGTACAGACGTAAAGTCCCTATGTATGGAGATGCAAAGTCGGGGGCAACTTCTTACGGCGTTGCAAGTGCTCTGTCATACATGAAACCGGGCGCCAGCGCAGGCTCAGCTCCAGCTAAGAAACTGTCCGACGAAGAGATCAGAAATGTCATCCCCGAAGGCGCATCCGTCTCACACAAGAAATACGGCAATGGCAAAGTCAAATCTATCATCGAAGGCAAGATCGATGTCCTCTTTGAAGATTCTGTAGAAAAGACCTTCGCCGCACAGGTATGCATAGACAAAAAAATACTTACTATCAACTAATAATTCAAAACTTTCGACTGGGCGGTGCAGTATCTCCAAAAGTTTTTGGAACTGCCAAAACCAAGAGTAAACCCCAGTAACAAGTTATCAGGCTACAAGTGCTAAAATGCATTTGTAGCCTTTTTTTATACAAAACTGTGTATAAAAATACATTTATGTTGTATTATGTATTTACGAATTACAAGCATATTGCGATAATAAGAATTAATACATCTCGCATACTTATGTTTACATTCCCGTTCGGATTTGGTGGTTCGGTAGTCTTGTAGGATTTGCAGGAGTCTGGGAACCCTTGGCAGGCAGAATATAAATTGTTGCCACGCTTTTAATTGTTTTATAAAATTCATGAGCGTGATAGCTGGAGGTTTTTATTCTGTCTGGGGTCCACATGTGTGAGCGAAGCGAGTTTGGACCCCAAGAATAAAAAGCGCCAGATATCATGCCATGAATTTATAAAACAATTACAGCGTGGCAACAATTTATATTCTGCCTGCCAAGGGTTCCCGGACTCCTGCAAAGACTTCAAGGCTACCGCACCATCAAATCCGAACAGGCGATACCATAAACCAAACTGGAGGTACATATGGCAAGGAGAGTTTTTGATTTTAGTAGTGATGAAGATGATGACAAGAAGGTAGCGGACAAGAATCCGGTTACTTATAAAGTCTTTTTTCAGGATGTATCTCTTCCAACTCCAAGAGAGCCTATCATGGTCCTTTCGAACCCCGAAGGCGTCTTTGAACATCATATAAGCGGACATTTCATGGATCCTGCCAAGCGTACAGCTTTTAATTCTGATGATCCAAACGCCAAGGCAGATATACTTAAGATCGATGCAAGATTCGTAGAGTTCGTGAAGTGGCTTGGAGCTAACCGCATAAGCGTCAGACTATCCGGCAAAAGTGTAAGAGGCGGCTTTGCCATATACAAGATCCGTGAAGTTGAGTCAGGAATATCCTCACAGCTCTCAGCCCAGGACGGCTTCCTTCAGTATATGATATCAAGGCTTCTATCAAGCCATATATCAGAAGAGGATTTTGAGACAGGAAGTAGTGAAGATGATGAAATAGATGATGATAATATGAAGCTTACATCCCTTCAGTCTATTACGGACTTTCTTAAGTGCGCAGGAGGAACTTTCCCATCCAATATCAGAAGCTGGGCAAGGCGTAACCTTGCTGTTGCCGCATCTGATGAAGTCAGTTCCGAAGAAAGGCGCCATGCTCAGAGGGCTCTGTCTACTATGATGAATATTCAGTGGAAGGATTCGTATTTCGAATCCATAGACCCTGTAGAAGCAAGGCGTATACTCGATGAAGAGCTCTATGGTATGGAGAAGGTCAAGCAGAGGATCATAGAGACCATAATCCAGATCAACAGAACTCACAAGCTTCCAGCATACGGAATCCTTCTGATAGGACCTGCCGGAACAGGTAAGTCGCAGATAGCGTATGCGATAGCCAGAATACTAAAACTTCCCTGGGCAGCTCTTGATATGAGCGCAGTTCATGACCCTGAACAGCTTACAGGAAGTTCCAGAATATATGCCAATGCTAAGCCAGGGTCTATCATGGAGGCTTTCTCAAGAGCAGGTCAGTCCAACCTTGTATTTATAATAAACGAGCTGGACAAGGCTGACAGCGAGTCTACATCAGGCAATCCTGCAGATGCACTCCTTACGCTTCTTGATAACCTTGGCTATACAGACAACTACATGGAATGTATGATCCCGACTACAGGTGTATATCCTGTAGCTACGGCCAATGACAGGAGCAGGATCTCTGACCCTCTTCTTACCAGATTTGCTGTTATTGAGCTTCCTGATTATACACATGATGAGAAGAAGACTATTTTCCTAAAGTATTCTCTTCCAAGGGTCTTAAGACGACTGGGGTTAAGTGACAAGGAGTGCGTTGTGACAGATGAAGCTGCTGATGTAGTAGTAGATCACTACAAGAACGTATCCGGTGTACGAGACTTGGAACAGGCAGCAGAACATATGGCAGCGCATGCACTGTATCTTATAGAGACAAGTAAAGTGGCGAGTGTGCAATATGACAGAGAAGCTGCAATAAAACTTATGGATGCATGATCCCCTGTCTATAGCTGACATGGTGTATCATTATATCGAGTACACTATATACTATTAATATTACAAATGGAGAATCCGTTATGAATATACAGATAGAAGCACGTAACATGAAGCTTGCAGCTCCAAAGCTTGCAAATACATCAATAGAGCAGCGCAATAAGGCTCTCCTTATGATCGCTGATGCCCTTGAGAACAGTAAAGACAAGATATTTGCAGCCAATGATGAAGATATGGAGGATGCAGCAAGTGATGGCCTTGCCATGTCTATTCAAAAAAGGCTTAAATTTAATGAAGCAAAGCTCGCTGATGCTATATCCGGTATCAAGCAGCTTGTAGATCTTCCTGATCCTACAGGAAGAGTCTTATTAAAAAGAGAGCTTGACGAAGGACTTGTACTTACAAGAGTCAGTGTACCCATAGGCGTTATAGGTGTTATCTTTGAAGCTCGTCCCGATGCCCTTGTTCAGATCGCATCTTTGTGCATCAAGAGCGGTAACTGCGCTATTTTAAAGGGAGGCAAGGAGACAGCAAAGACCAATAGAGTTCTTTTTGATATAATAAAATCCAGTGTCATAGAGGCTGGACTTCCTAAAGAGTGCCTTCTTCAGGCACAGCTTCATAACGAGATTGATGAGCTTCTTGCTTGTGACAAAGATGTAGATCTTCTGATACCACGCGGGTCTAACAAGTTTGTAAGATATATCATGGAGCATACCAAGATACCTGTAATGGGACATTCCAGCGGTATCTGTCATATATATGTTGATGACAAGGCAGACACAGATGCGGCAATCCCTGTTATAATAGATGCTAAGACTCAGTATCCTGCTGCTTGTAATGCTGTAGAGACTATCCTTGTTAATAGAAAGATAGTTGATAGCTTCCTTCCAAAGCTTGCCAATGCTTTTAAAGACAATAATGTCAAAATGAGAGGAAGCAGTGAGGTCTGCAACATGCTTAAAGGCTCCTTTGAAGTCGAAGTTATGGAAGATGACGACTTTGCTACTGAGTATAATGATTATATAGTTTCTATCAAATTAGTAGATGATGTGGTAGAAGCTGCTGATCATATCAACCGATTTGGATCGCATCATACAGATAGTATTCTTACAACAGATGATAGTGCTTCTGAATACTTTACCAAGATGGTGGATAGCGCCGGAGTATATGTTAACTGCTCGACACGTTTTGCTGATGGATACAGATACGGATTCGGAGCAGAAGTCGGTATCAGCACCGGCAAGCTCCACGCAAGAGGTCCTGTCGGACTTGAAGGACTTGTTACTTATAAATATAAACTTATCGGAAGCGGTCATATAGTCGGAGACTATGCCGGAGGCCTTAGATCTTTTCATCACAAGGATCTTGACTTCTAATACGATAAGAGATCGAGTACATTGTATAAAAGCATGAACAATAAAAAGCTATTAATCTCTTTTTTTATAATGATATTGATTCTTACCGGATGCACTGACAAAAAAGCGCCCGTAGAAGTAGATGATGCAATAAGTGCTGCATCCGGCCAAGCATCCAGTGATTCCTTCAATAGTGCAGACTATGAAGAAGATGATAATATTGCAGGGCCTAAAGAGGGTACCAGTGCTTATGAGCTTGATTGGATAGAGATAGCTTATAATGGTATATCTTTATATATACCTTCAGAATGGGAACTTGTAGATTACGAAGATGCGGATATGGTGAGGTATCAGGATACTCAGAGTCCCGACTGTATCGTCCTTGCATATTATAATGATCCGGATATTAGTAAGGAGCAAAGAGAGGATGCAGTCCTTTTTGGAAATGCGCTTATAGACAGAGGTTATATAAGACAAGGAGCCCAAAAAGGTGTACCTGCCTTGAATGGCTCAAACGTTGTATTTAAGGCAATGGGCACACTGTATATTGAAGAGGATCCTTATCAGGCTCTTATGTACTACTATCCTGTAGGTGACTATGGTATTGTGGAAGCCTTGTTCATGCATGCAAACGATGTTGACAATAAAAGCGACAGATCATGTCTTGAGATGGCAATCTCAACTATGGAAGTAGATGATGAATCTGTTCCGGAAGATAGTAAAGATCTGGGGATACAAGATCTTGGAACTCTTCCTGTAACACTTTTAGACAATGATGAGATGACACTGACAGTTACAGGCGTAGTGGAGGACAGACTTACTGTAAGTATTGCCAATAAGACGGACGAAGAGCTTAATCTGAGTCTGGATGCAATGTCTGTTAACGGCTATGACTTAGATGGAACCTGGATTTATGATCTTAATGGAAACGAGTTTGATAGTTCATTATATACAGTGGATGCAGGTAGTGAAGATGAGATCTATCTGACGGCAAGTGACCTTGACACTTACAATATCAAAGAGCTAGGCAGGGTAGGTATCGTATTCTATTATTATGGACCTGATTATAAGACCCGGTTCAGAAGTGACTATCTCTTGTTCGATATGGCAGATGATTATGAACAAGAGGATTATATGTCATATGAGCCTTCTGATGATGTGGTGTATCAGGATGACAAGATAATGATCACATATGAAGGTGTTATGGACAATACTGCATGCTTTATGGTGCAAAATCTATCTAATGAGCGTTTTGATGTAAGCGGTAGTAAGATTTCTATCGATGGTGAGTATCAGGATAATATGTCTTCAGCTACAGTATATCCCGGAAATATGCGTATGATGGCTATAGACGATGTCGAGGTAGAATCCGGAATGACTATGATGATATCTTTTTCGATAAAAGATTCAAACGGATCCCGTTATAGTACAGACACCTATTCTGTGGATCTGTAACAGTTTTTCTAAGCGTCGTGCAGATGATTTTAACATGAATATCAGCTTTTTATGGACACTGCTCTTGATAATGGAAGACTTTTGGAACAGTATGAGCTTGATACTGTGGGACTGACCAAGATGAAACAATTTTTTATATTATAAAACTAAGCCCTGCTTTGGCTATATGCCGAGCGGGGTTTTCTAATGTGTAAACTTTGGGTGAAAAATACCTTTATGGATTCATGTAATATGATTTCAACAGCAAGAGATACTTGAAACAAAACAATAATAATATGAATTCCTGAAGGAGGAAAAAGAAATGATGAACAATGAAAAGACTATGGCAGCAGGCAACAACCAGCAGGTAACAAACGCGTTTGCAGGTGATAAGAACAGAAAGGCACTTATTGGAGTGCTTATAGCAGCCTTTTATTGGATCCCTGCTATACTGATTGAACTTCTTTTGAGTAAAATCGATCCTGGTTTGGGCTCAAGTGTATTCTTTATCATTATGATCGCAAGCTCAATAACAGCTTATATTTTAACGGGTGGGCTTGATATGGTTTTTGGAATCGCTAAAAAGATAGCACTTTTCGGATGGATCATACTTTCGTTTCCGGTGGATATAATAACAGGAATCGCAACATTTTTCGTTGCACTATTATTATTCGCAGCATTCCCGATAGTGTTTGCAGTTATCGGCTGGATTAGAATTCATAAAGAAACCAGGGACATGGAGCAGTCTGCTTGATTCGGCTGTCAAAAGATATCCCGGTTGTAATAAAAGACCATCGAGATTTCAGAATGCACTGAATCAACGCTGGTCTTTTGTATGATATACTACCAATAGTACTTGGAATAATAGAAGGGAGCTTTTTATGATCTGTCCTGGTTGCGGTAAAGAAGTTAAAAATAATGCGGGATTTTGTCCTAATTGTGGTAGATCCCTGAAAAGAACTGATGATAATAAAGACTCAAAAAAGATTATCGGGATAGTTGCAACGATTCTGGCAGTTCTGGTTTTGATCGCTGTGACTGTTCTGATAGTAAAAAATATTTCTGCAGGCAGATATAACCGTCTGATCGATAAAGGCAATAACTATCTTGAAGAGATGCAATATGATGATGGAATAGCCGCCTTTGACGAAGCGATAAGAATAGATCCCAAGAGGCCTGATGCTTATGAAGGAAAAGTCAATATTTATATAGCAAAAGGTGATTATGAAAGTGCGCTTAATGTAATCAATGACGGCTTTGGAACAATTGAGGGAGATGAGTACGTAGCGCAGTTCACTGAATTTTCAACAAAAGTATATGAGCAGTATGCAGACGAATTGGTATCAGAAGGTAACTACCAAGAAGCACTTGAGGTGCTTGAAAAGGGAAATAATCTGATGCCCGGACAATTATCCAATAAAATTGCTGATGTTATGTATGATGCCAGCGAGCAGCAAAAAGCTGATAAAACTGATACAAAAAGTGAAGCAGATGTTTCAACGCAGGAAAGCAGTACTGATACAGAAGATACATCTAATGAAGATCAAGTAAAAGAAACTTTAGATATATTCGATATAGATTTATCATTAGGAAATGATGGAACGTATATCCTTGAAGGAACTGTGAGTAGAAACAATCCAGTGGCGATGCCTTATGATGATTACGTAAATATCAAAATTGGTGATGTGATTTCTTTTGATTTTGGATATGATGAACCCCAAGTCTTACAATGTTATTATATTGTGGATGGCGTCAGATATTTGTATTACGAAGGGGAGACATTTTCATCAATTGATGAGTTTTACGAACTTAGCCAATATGACAGGTATTTTTATCTGGATCCGCATAACACTGCTGGATATCGTATGATCGCTCTTTATTATGCATCAGATGAGAGCGCAGATGGAGGGCATGGCCCGAAAAATATAACGAGTAACACTGTAGAATCGTTTACAGTAATCAGTAATTGTAGTGTCTATGTTTATTATGATGAGAATGGAAATTGGATTGCAACAAAACGAGAGATTACCCTTGAGCAGTTTTACGAAGAATTTACTAGTGGGATAGTAAAACAAGTCAGTTTTAAAATTGATATAAATGCAGCAAATGAAGTCATATCGATTTGTGCACCTGAGGTGGTGGGCTAATAAACGTACTAAATACAGAAACTTCACATACCCTGCCTAGAGAAAAGCAGATTTAATGCATGGAAGCCTGGGTATGTAAATAGAATTATTGAAATTCAGAGGATTACAATCTATATGCCTGATTCAGACAGAGAATACGAAACCATCTTTATAAAAGACGAAATCGCCAGATGCGAAGACATAGATGAGCTTAGGAGAAGTATTTTCCCGCTTATCAAAACTCAGCAGGACATGTGGGCTGCGAAGATCGTATCCATTATAAATGATAATGATCTTACCAAGAAAGGCCTTGCTGAAGCAGTCGGTGTCAGCAGGGTATCTGTCGATAAATGGTGCAAGGGATCTCTTCCCAAAAACCGTGAGACGTTTTTGAGAATCGGGCTTGTGGCAGGATATGGTATCGATCAAATGAATCAGCTTCTGCAAAGATACGGAAGATATCCGGCATTATATTCAAAGAGTCTCGAAGATTGCATTTGTATTTATGTCCTTTCCAAAAAACATGGTATAGATGCTTTGAATGCATATCTTTATATTCTTGACAGGATCAAGAATATTATCACAAACAGTTCAAATAATGACGACGACGATCCTGAAACAGTATTATTTGATCAGAGGGTTTCCAGGATCGAAACAGATGATGAGTTTGAGAGGTTTATTTCAGACAACATATCTGTTTTTTCCAAATCATATAATAAGTTTTATGCATATGTGAAAATGTGCATCAGTCAGAACTACGGCGGATATGTTGATAGTGTGTTCGAGCTTGCCGAAGGTCAGAACTGGTCATCATCTCTAAGACACTGCGTTTCAGCAATAAGACAGGGTAAATGGTATCCCACCAGAAATAAGATAATATCTCTCGGTCTTCATCTTTCCATGGATCATGAACAGATAGATGAAATGCTGGAGCTTGCGCACATGGAACCCTTGTGTGCCAAGAACATATTTGAAAGCGTTGTGATGTTCATATTGGATGACGCTCTTCTTAATGACATGCTGGACAGCAGCTTAGATACTTATGATCCTGATGAACTATGCAGATATGCAAGAAATATACTTGGAGAACTGAATATTCCGGAGGTAGAAGCTTTTATTTCAGAATTACCGGAGGACAATGATGAGTGATTATAATCATCTCCTTGTGATAGAACAAGGAAAAACATACATATATAACCTGGATGAGCGCCCTGTATGGGAAGTCGGCAGGCTGTCCAAAGATGTGGCTCCTGATATATGCCTTAATGTACATACAGTAAGCCGCAGACATGGAAGCTTTCAGAATATGGATGGCAACTGGTTCTATATTGACAGAAATGGCAAGAACGGAACCACTTGCAGAGGCAAAAAAGTCGGAACAGGAATAGGCGGAAGAACAAAGCCTGTTTTGCTTAAGGACGGAGACGTACTTGTTTTTGGCGGCGGGGAAAAAGGCGTTGTATGTGATAAGACAGCACTTGCAGTTTTTTGTACACATAGGATAGACAGTTATTTAAAAAAAGTCGATACAAAACAATATAATGAAGCAGATGCAGGAACAGTCATTAAATCAGATGATAGTCTGACTGTAGTTATGGGTGACTATAGTTATATCATTGAATATATGATTTAAGTAATTACATATTGAAGGCTATTTTGGCATTTGGATAAATAGCTATGTAAAAACAGGCAGAGGTAAATCATGCTGAAAATCGGGCAGATAATAAACGGTGTATATGAAGTTGAAGAACCGATAGGCGAGGGCGGCTCCGGTCAGGTCTTTAAGGCCTGGCACAAAAATCTCCGTAAACACGTTGTAATAAAGCGCATAAAGGATAACTATGTTGGCAGGATCAATGAACGTAAAGAAGCCGATATCCTTAAAAATATCAAACATTCAAATCTGCCTCAGGTATATGATTTCATTCAGATGGACACAGAAGTTTATACTGTCATGGATTATATAGATGGTAATACCATGATGGAGTACATAAAGGCGGGGGTACGATTTGATGAGCCTCAGACGATCAAATGGCTCAAAGATTTATGTGCAGCTCTCCATTATCTCCATTCACAAAATCCTCCGATCATTCATAGTGATATAAAACCTTCCAATATCATGATCGATTCTGATGGGAATATATGCCTGATAGATTTCAATATATCACTTAATGATCCTGATCATCAGATGACAACAGGATATTCAAGAAACTATGCGGCACCGGAGCAGCTCGGCGGCATATCATCCGGAAAGGTTTTGGGAGCAGTTGCAGATGTAAGAACCGATATATTCAGTCTAGGTGCAAGCTTCTATCAGCTGATGAGCCGTAAGAATGCCCTAAAGCAGATAGAGGCAGGACTTCCTCTATGGGATGACTCTACTCCTTATTCCAGGCTCCTTACAGACATCATAGATAAGGCTCTGGAAAAAGATCCTTCGAAAAGATTCCAGTCTGCTTCTGATATGTACAAAAGTCTTGATACCATGAAGCTTCGTGACAGAAGATACAAAAGACTTGGAAGAGTGCAGATAGTATATACACTCATTTGTCTGATTGTATTTGCAGCCGGTGTATATATGACTGTAAAAGGCGGGCTCCTAAGGCGTGAAGAGGCATTCGGACAGGAATATGATGCGCTTATAGATAATGCAGAAACCATGTCTGAAGATGAGATTATAGAAGGCGCTTTTTCTATACTTAACAATACCAGCTATACCAGAATTTTAGATGATAATAGCCAGGAAAAAGGAACTATTCTGTACCTTGCGGCAAGTTCGTATTTTGACAAAGAAGACTATGAAAGCGCAATAAAGCTCTATGAAGAGGTGATAGAAACAGATGACTCCGATCCTGATAATTACAGGGATCTTGCAATAGCATATGCAAGATCTGGAGATACCGATAAGGCTAGGAAGGTTCTGGAAAAGGCGATTAACAAAGGCCTTGATGACTGTGGCCTGTACCTTGTAAGAGGCGAGATTGCCGGGGCTGATCAAAAATATAATGATGCAATAGATGATTACCTTAAGGTGCTGGAACTGTCCGGTGATGAAGACATAATTGCAAGGGCAGGAATATTATGTGCAAGAGCATATGTACAGCTTGATGATTACGAAAATGCTGACCTTATACTGACTGGTGTATTTGAACGCGTGAGCGGAAAATGGTTCGTAAGAGTTATGAGAGAGAACGCACAGATATGTCTTAAGTATCTGGAAAAAAACTGTGGGGAAGATTTTACCGAGTGGATTTTGAAAGCCGATGAATGCTATACATATCTTCTGGATCATTCACAGGCTACCTCATCTGATTATATTAACCTGTCTTATATAAAAAACATGAACGGAGAAACTGATAAGGCTCTGGAAATAATGACTTTGGCAGCAGAACTTTATCCTGAAGATTACAGGATACCCATGAGACAGGCCGAATACTGCATGATCCTTCAAAGTGCGCTTAACGAAGATGAAAGAGACTATTCTAAAGTTCTTGAATACTATGAAAAGGCAAAAAAACTGTATGACAAGGTTAAAGGATCAGGGGACAGTGATGACGAGATGCAGCGCCTTGAAAATGATATCGAAGAACTATATGCCCTTGGCTGGTTAGAATGAAATTCTGTATATGAAAACAAGGCTGGTTGGAGCTTTTTGTGAAGGAGATATAAGAATATGAACTTTAGCGACATGACAAATGGTGAACTCTTTTTTTACGGAGGGATAGCCATCATGGCGATAGCTGCTATAGCACTTATGATCGGTATTACCTATTTTTCTATAAGACGCAGAATTATAAAAAAGCAGCTTATGAAAAAATATGACTTTAGCTAATAATTTGCAGACTTCCCACTTGGACGATGCAGTATCACCACAGGTTTTGCTGGGGCAGGCAGTATATAGATCATTGTCATGCTTTTTAAGCGTTTTATAAAATTCATGAGCATGATAGATGTAGTTTTTTATTCTGCCCGGGGTCCGCATGTCTGAGCGTCAGCGAGTTTCGGACCCCAGAATAAAAAGCTACAGATAGCATGCCATGAATTATAAAACACTTAACAGCATGACAATGATCTATATACTGCCTGCCCCAGCAAAACCTGTGGTGATACTGCATCGTCCAAGTGGGAAGTCCAAAGGCGTGGAGGATGGATATGATTTCTGATAATGATAGAACTGAAACATTCAGCATAGATAGTGGCGAAACACAGACCTTTGATCCTGAAACTGACCAGGCAGAAAATCCTGCAGGGCAAAACAACTATACGAAAAGCAAAACTCCTGCAGAGCAAAACAATCTTACGAAAGCCCAAACTCCCTCGCCGCAGAGCAGTAATGGCCTGTGTTCCGGCATAGGCAATAAAGAAGTAAAAAAAGAAGAAATCAGAAAAAAACTAAAGTACATGGAGCATGTACTCGACATCGAAAATTGAATAAATTGCAGATTCGCTTCTATATGGTATACTACATAGGCACCAAAAAGGTCATTACAAAAATGTTCGAAAAATAAAAAATAATCCGATATAATGGAGTAGTGCCAAAAAGATTTTTTGGTGTAATAAAGTTTTATGAGGTGAATTTTGTATGAAGATTTTCAGAAAAGTAGCAGCAGCGCTTGCAGCAGTAGTTTTTTGCAGCAGCTTTGCATCATTTACTTCTCATGCAGGTGAGTACATCCTGTTTGAGAATCCCGAAGGATTCGGATATTATTCCTATGCAGATATGTATCCAGATCTGTATCAGGCTTATGGTTATGATAAAAACAAGCTCTGGTCCCATTATGTCAACAACGGCTTTGGGGAAGGCCGCCTTGCAATGGTGGACAGACGTTCTATCCTTACAGTTGAGAACTTTGACGCAGCCCGTTATGCAGCAGAGAACCCTGATGTTGCTGCAGCAGTAGGAACAGATCCATATGCACTCCTTATGCATTACAAGAACAACGGATATCTTGAAGGACGTCAGGTATACTCTACAGACGTCAGGATCCAGGGTGTTCTTGATGCCTGTAACGTAGCAGATAGTATTACAAACAGCTCCATGAGCGAGATGGATAAGGTTCTGGCTATACATGACTGGATGTGTTACAATCTTACATACGACTACACTTACTCTAAGTATAGCTATCTTAATGCAATATCTGAAGGGACCGCAGTATGCCAGGGATATGCAGAGCTTTTTGACCTGTTCATGCATATTGTGGGAATAGAATCCAAGATTGTTACAGGATACGGCACTAACGGTCTGCAATCAGGACTGCATGCCTGGAATGAAGTTATTATAGGCGGAGTGACATATGCAATTGATGTCACATGGGATGATATGGGAGAATATGGCATTCCTGTCCGCTACAACTATTTCCTTATAACACCACAGCAGATGTCTGCAGATCATTGGGAAGATGACTATTACGTAGCCTACAAATATATTTATATTCACAGATGATATTTGACAGGTAGTTTTAATAAGAGGTTTTGAATGGATTATAAAGGGTTATCGGGAGCATTTTTTGCAACTGTTCCCGGGGATTTTTTTAGTATATTATCATCACCTAACAGAGAGCTGTATCTTGCAGCTCTTTTTGTTGTGCGTGATGCATTTGAAGATGAACTTGCCATCAGCAAGAAGGATCTTAGAGAACAGATACTTATATCGCTTGAGAACAGTATCGCAAGTGCTGATCTGTCAGAAGATGTAGAAGAGGGAGAAGTCATAGATGCGGAGCTTTTTAAAACTCTGCCCGGCAAAGCCTCTTTCCTTTTAGGCAAGCTCATACGAAAGGGCTGGCTGTGCGAAGAGGATTCCAAACAGGGATTTGAGCGTGACATAGTTATGCCTGATTATGCATCGGATATGCTGGAATATCTCTATAGAGAGACGAGACCCAGGGCAGAACTTGCAGACTGTGATGTATTCTCAACCTATGCTGTTCTTAGTATGGCAGGTGAAGAAAGTGGTACAAGGCGCGCTCGTACTATGTCCAGAGCATTAAAGGTGGCATCAGACAATGCCGGAGATCTGTCCAAGACTTTCAGGAACCTATACTATTACATCGGTAAGTATTACAGAGAGCATGCTGATGATGAGAATGTCAGAGATATGCTTGAGAAGAGGTTCAAGGAAGGCGGTGAGCAAAGCGTCATAGATGCTTATTATCATCCCTTAAAGACCAGTGATTCCATAGCCCTTTACGGAGGCGATATCTTAAGGTTCGTAAGAGAACTGGACAAAGATCCTGACCTTATCCGTCAGATGGCGCAGACTGATACCTCGGCTGAGATGTCAGGACTTGATGAAGATGAAAGGATCCTCGAGATAAGGAGGAGAATCGATATCATCTACAGGACCTTCTCGGAAGCGGATAACAAGATTGATATGATCACTGACAGGAATGCTGATTATAACAGGCGTTTTACACAGGCTGTCATCCACAACCTTAGAAGTGACAATTCTATTGTTAATAAGATTGTCCGTATCATGAAGGGAATGGAAGAGAACAAGGCATATTCCATGAAGGTACAGTCGGGTCTTGGTGCGGTTCAGTCCACCTTTATCGATGAGAAGTCTCTTAGAACCGATACATACAGACCTGAGAAAAATGAAGAGACCAAGATGCTACTACGCCCTCACCATGAAAAGGATGAGAAGAGAACCAGAGACTTCCTTAAAAGGAGCTTTGGTGGTTATACCATGGCTGATGCAAGAAGCTATGTCAAAGACAAAATGCATGGCAGAAAGCGAATGGAGACAAGTGAGATCATCAGGGAGACAGATAACTTTACGGAGGATGATTATACACTTCTTATCATGGCTTCACTGTATGGATTCTCCAATGGTGAATACAAGGTACAAAAGTCAGGAAGACACATTGAAGCCGGATCATACAGTGTACCTGATATGACATTTACGATTAAAGAAAGCGGAGCTGATTCTTAATGAGTGACTATTATAACAATGATTTATATGAAAATGATGACCAGTTAGAATTCGACGTACCTCAAAGTCGTCAGGGTACAAGAGAGAGCGATTTTGAAGACAATGCAGATCGCACGGTTACAGGCCTTTATAACAGACTCAGAAGATATGATCAGGACTATTTTAAGAGGGCAGTAAGACTTCTTTTGTCAGGAACATATATCCTTCAGATGGATTATGACACAGAGACAGGACTCTTATCCAGAAACGGTGATTATATCTTTATCGAGTCCAATTTCGACCTATTATATCTTTATTTTGAAATGGGCGGTTTTGAACTTGTGCATGACAAGGACAATGGCCTTTTTGCACTTCAGAGTGAGTCTGACACAGCGAGGTTTCATTTTAATCTCAATACTACAAGGATAGCTCTTGCTCTTAGATGTATATATCAGAAGAAATACAGCGATCCGTCTACGGGAGATCAGATCACATCTGATGTTGGCGAAGTGGTTCAGTTTCTAAAGGACAATGTCAAAGTTGACATAACCTCCAACAAACAGCAGATGGCCAATGACTTCAAGACATTTGTTAATTTTCATATCATTGAAAAAGGCAAGGGTGAATGGAGAGACCCACAGACCATGTTCCGTATAACTCCTGCTATACTCCATCTGGTATCTGCAGCCAAGGTTACAGAACTCTTGGAGCTTAGGGATGAGATGGAAGAGGACAAGGAAGCATAACACGGTACATACGATAATACTTAGCTATAGCAATGAATTGAAAATGGGACATTTTCAAAAAGCTAATTTTGATGGGAGATTTTAATGATAAGACTTAATAAAGTTTATGTATATAACTGGGGTAAGTTCGATGAGCCTACGCTCCTTCCGATAGGTGATGTGACCCTTTTGTCAGGAGCCAATCAGGCCGGTAAATCCCAGATCATAGATGCAGTTATGATGGTCCTTACAGGCAAGAAGAAAGGAATCTTCAATAAGGCCGCAGACAAGCATTCTGCAAGAAATGTAGAGAAGTATCTGTATGGCTACTGGGCCTCTAACAACCAGGAGAAGTTCCTTCGTCATGACGGCTTTTTTACAAGCTATGTAGTGCTTGAATTCTATAATGATGTCAAGGATACGTATTTCTGCGATGGTTTTGTAGCAGACTGTCCTCAGGATCATACAAGACATGCAGAGCGCTGGATGTCTTTTGCCGGTAAGGGAATCCCTGAGAACCTCTTCGTACTTGATGATATGGCTCTTAATATTAGTGAGCTCAAGAGGTTTCTTGCAACCTATGTAGGCGAAGAAAATTACCATTTCTATACAGATACCGAATACAGTAAGTATATAATGGCAGCCTATGGCCAGATAAGAAGTGAATATATATCACTTCTAAAGGCAGCAGTATCCTGTAGTATCGGTGAGAACCTCAATATAGGAAGCTTTATAACAGACTCTATATGTTCTGTAAATGAAAGCGTCGATCTTACTTCCATAAGAAGTACCATACATGACTACTATGATCTTCGTGACAAGGCTCAGTCCAGCCGCAGGAAGCTTGAGAAGCTTGAGAAGATAAGTGAAGCTTATAACGTATATCACGAGGATGCGGTACTGGTTAAGACTCTTGACTATGCGATACTTCGTGATGAACAGAAGATCCTTGAAAAAAGCTGTGAAGCATCCCAGAATCTCATCGAGCAGCTCACCATGGATATAAGTCAGGCCAAGGCCATGAATGAGACCAGGAAGGACAAGCAGAACCGCCTTCAGGACAAGATAGGTCATGTACATGAAGAGCTTGGTAAGTCAGATACAGAGCAGATCAAAAAGAACCTTGAAAGCAAAAGGCAGGCTGTAGATGAGAAGCGAAAAGGCTATCTTGATAACCTTCAGAGCGTACATCAGGCCATTACAAGCAGGGCAGGTAGCTGGCTCATGCTCCTTATGGAAGCTGAGAATGCAGGCTTTAACTGCGATGATGAGTACAAAGAGATACTTAAGAATGCTCAGAATATTAAAATAGAGGATCTGTCTTCTTACCCGGAGAAAGAGGTTGATGACAAGATAGGCAGTCTCTATCAGGAACTGTCCGCTTTTCATGCAGGACTTAAGGCAAGGAGCCTGGAAGTTCGAAATAAGGTAAAGGAGCAGGAAGATAAGATAGAGGCTCTTAAAAGTAATCAGAAGCAGTATCCCAAGGAGACTCTTAAACTTAAAGAGCTTTTGGAAAAAGAGCTATCGAAGAAATTCGGAAAAGATGTTGAAATCCCGATCTTTGCAGATCTTCTTGAAGTCAAGGATGCAAGCTGGCAGGCAGCAATAGAGGGATATCTTGATAATCAGAGATTCGATCTATTGGTTCCCCAAGAGTACTATGATGAGGCTCTTAAGATATATAGAGCCAGTAAAGATGCTCTTCGCGCCTATAAGTCAGGTCTTGTCGATACCAGAAGGATAAGGGAGAACTGGACAGGAAGTGCTGAAGAGGGTTCTCTTGCACAGGAACTTCTGACAGACAACGATGATGCAAGGCTCTATGCAGATTATAAGCTTGGATTTATCATTAAGGTAGATAATACAGAGGATCTATATAAGCACAAGTGTTCTATTACCAAGGATCTTCTTATATATAAAGGATTCGTAACAAGAGGTAAGCAGACCAGTCAGACCTTCTATATAGGTAAGAGTGCCATAGAGCAGCAGGCCAAAGAAGCTGCGGATGAGCTTGCAAGACTTTCCGAAGAGAAAGATGCTCTTATGGCCAGCATGTCAGTTACAAGAACTGATAAAGTTGAGAAGTGCCTTGTAGACAGAGACTTTTTTGACAATGCTGTAAGTCATGCAGATGATATAAATGCTCTTGAAGAGGAATCACTTGAACTTCTAAGACAGATAGGAAGCGTTGATACTACTCGTGATGAAGAGCTTCACAATGAGCTTAGAGGCTTGTCCGCCCGCCTTGAAGAGGTAACAGAGCAGATCAGGCTTAGCAGTATCGAATGCGGACGTGCTGAGAACAAGATAGAAAGTGAACAGCGAAAGCTTGCTATAGCCAAGGATGAGATCGCTGCTCTTGAAAGTCAGGCTGTTGACGGATCAAGATTCTCTATGGACTGGCGCATGAATGTAGGCGATCCATGGATCAGAGAAGATTCCGGACAGAACAGACGCGGAAGCCTTAAGAAGATCCGTGATGCTCATAACAGAATGAGGCAGGAGACTTTGGATGCTTCTACAAGGCACTTTGCACTTGTAAGAAGGCTTAGGACAGCTTACAACCAGGAAGAGATCGCAGGCTTTGATCCTGAGAGAACCTTCGACAATGAAGAGTATGAGACAGAATATAAGAGACTGTCTGAGAGCGGCTTCACAACTTTTGAAGATGAAATAGATAAGGCTGCCCAGAAAGCAACCAATGAGTTCAAGGTTGAATTTATAGGTAAGCTTAAATCCAATATCCAGAAGGCTCAGGAACAGATAGATGCTGTTAATGAAGTGCTGTCTTCCAAGTGGTTTGGTAATGTCAAATACAAGCTTATCCATGAGAAGGCTAAAGGATACGAGAGATTCTATGATATGTTCATGGATCCAAATCTTGTTAAGGTCGATCCTGATCTTCCGGGATACGGCGGAATATCTATCTTCTCAGGTTTCTTTGAAGAAGCTCACAAAGATGAGCTTGATGAGTTGTTGCAGCTTATAATGGATGAGAAGAATCTGACAACAGAACAAAGGCTTAGCAGAGAGAAGAAGCTTGAGATGTACACAGATTACAGAACATACCTGCGCCTTGACCTGTGCTCCATAGACCATTCTGGATCCAGCAAGTATATGTCTGATGTCATAAGAGATGAGTCAGGATCAGGTATTCAGACTCCTTACTATATAGTAATGTTCGCTGCTATAGCTCAGAAGGTCCGTGCGGCTCAGGGTGAGAATACTTTAAGAGTCGTAATCCTTGACGAAGCATTTAACAAGATGGATGAAAGTAAGATAGCAGCATCAATCGAGCTTCTAAAGAGCTTTGACCTGCAGCCGATATTCTGCTGCGTACCTGAGAAGGTTAAGGTTATAGCTCCCAAAGCTGATATAACCAATATAGTAATGATGTATACCGATAAGAGTAGTTATGTAGAGCACTTCCTTGATAACGAAGCGCTTACACGCATAGTGGAAACTGCCTGAAAAAATAAGTGTAGTTAATGATTTTGAACTAAAACTTGATGATATAGTTGCCGATAACTTATATGCATGTGAGAAGGAAAAAAACATATCCGTTTTTGATGCCAAGCTTACATTGCTGTGACGTTTTTAAATTTACGGATCTGTAACTATCATTGATGATTTTTAGGAGGTGGATATGACCAGAACAGAAGCGGTTGATAAGAACTTATCTCCGGAGGAGACCAAAGACGTCGTATCCAGAGGGCACGTTTACAATATGCCTTTTGAGGTGAATCAGTATGTATATATGATCACCGGTGGAAGAGCGCTCAAGGTAGTAGTAACTGATATAGGAGTTGGTTCTATCCAGCTCAATGGTCAGTGGTATACCTGGGAAGAGATGGAGAACAAGGGCGGAGTATATGAGGCAGAGTTTGATGCCCTTACTGCTATCGCACAGATGATGTGATGTAGAGTCTGTCTTCGTTATTTGAGGCGCTGGATTTACCTTTGGCGTGGATAAATGCATCTTGACGCACATTTTGTGTGGCTATATAATTAAAAGGCGCTGTACAGGCGCCTTTTATTATTGGGCTGTGCATGAAAGTGTACATTCTATCATATGTTTGGAGACGTATCAAAGTGGTCGTAATGAGGCGCACTCGAAATGCGTTTGTCCGCAAGGGCACGCGGGTTCGAATCCCGCCGTCTCCGCTGATTAGAGCTATAGTTGTCATGGTTGACAATTATGGCTCTTTTTTATGATGATGGTGGCATGCTTCTTTCTGAATAAGAACAGATATAAAGAACAGATCACGTCATCATATTTAAAAAACGTATAACGATTTTCTTGAAGATGGACGTTTTTTTGTTAATATATTACAAAAAAATGCTTGATTGTTGTAGGTATTTTTGGTAGATATAATTAACGAAATATCGTATAATGATGGTCGCGGGAGAGGAGTCTTACCACCTTGTGTTTTACTTTTTATTAAGGAGGTACAGTATGTATTTGAAGACAAAGACTATCGCAAAAACTCTCACCGCAGTTCTTTTGGCTATGATCATAGCTGTTATTCCGCTTATAAAAGTAACTGCAGCAAAATCCAAAGACTCGGATTTTGAAGAAATAACTGTTGTTGACATTGATGAGACAACTGTTACGATCACAGACATTGATGAGGATGGAACCTGGGGCTATACACTTAAGGTTACTATTGAGAACAAGTCCGAAGATATCACTTACATGTATACAATTGATAATGCATCTCTTAATGGAGTATGTGTTGATCCTTACTTCTCTGCAGAAGTTAAGCCAGGCAAGAAATTAAACGAAGAGATAGAGTTCTATATGACAGATGAAGAAAAGGAACTTATCGGCGAAGTTACAGATATCCATATCCTTATGTATGCTTATGATTCTGATGACTGGTCTGCTGACAATATCTTCGATGAAGATTTCCATATTTATCCTAAGGGAGAAGAGAATGCTGAGGATGTAATAAGAGAAGATGATGATGAAGATGTAGTATTATCTGAAAATGACGATGTAAGATTTATTCTTACCGGCATAGAGTGGGATGATACCTGGGGCTATGAGCTTTCAGTATATATGGTCAATAATACTGATAAGAACGTAGTATTCACAATTGATGATGCATCAATTAATGGATACATGGTAGACGTATACTGGGCAGATTATCTTATGGCACAGACCAGTGCCCTTGGCGAGATCACCTTCTACCTTGATGATCTTGAAAAGATAGATATTACAGAAGAAGATGAAATAGAAGATTTAGAGTTCTATTTCAGCGTATATGATTCAGATGACTGGTCAGCTCCTGATATCTATAATGAAGATATTTCTCTTACAATTAATTAATAGTAAGTCATATCTATAAAGGCAATCTATGCCTGAGAAAATCCGGTATTAGATAAGATTCCTACACCAAAGCTCTTGATCGAGGGAGAGCTAAGAGGGTTCTTACTAATACCGGATTTTCGTTTGGAACTATTTTTTGACTATAGTTTTAAAATATAGTTTTTAAATTTAGATCTGAAGTATTGTTTTGAAATTATTATTCGTAAGTTTCTGAACTTATTCTACGTCTGCCAGAGCTTCCACATCTTCTTCGCCTGTACGGATCTTTACAACTTTGCCTACATTGTAAACAAAGATCTTACCATCTCCGATGTGGCCGGTGTAGAGAGCGCGCTTTGCAGTTTCAATTACTTTTTCTACAGGGATCTTGGCAACTACGATTTCAAGCTTAACCTTAGGAAGAAGCGTTGCATCCATTTCTACGCCGCGGTATTTTTCGCCCGCACCCTTCTGAATACCGCATCCCATAACCTGAGTTACTGTCATTCCGGTTACGCCCAGATCATTCATTGCTTTTCTGAGCTTATCATAGCGAGAAAGCTTAGCTATAATAACAACCTTATGTATACCGGAATCAGCTTCGGGATAAGTAGGAGCTTTGATAACCTTGACGGATGCATTTTTAAGAGCTTCAGAAGCCTTATCGTATTCCCCGATTCCAAGATCTGTATTTTCATTTTCCTCCATCTCCATGCCTGTGATATCCATAATGGAGAAGCCTGCATATGCAGATGAAAGACCGTGCTCAGTAACATCAAGACCTGAAAGCTCCTCTTCTTCAGAAGCTCTAAGTCCAAGAGTTGCCTTGATAACAGCGAATGTGATAACAATAGTTACTACTGTCCAGAGGATTGTTGCAAACATTCCCACAAGCTGTATTCCAAGAAGTTTTAAGCCGCCGCCGTAGAAAAGGCCTACAAGTTCGTTGCCATTAGCATCAGCAAGTGAATATCCCGGAACAGTGTTAGTAGAAAAGAGACCTACAGCGATAGTTCCCCATATACCGTTCATCATATGAACAGCAACTGCGCCGACAGGATCATCTATTCTAAGTACATTATCAAGAAGCCATACACCAAATACTACAAGTAGTCCTGCTACAACACCGATCACGATAGAACCAAAAGCATCAACGCTGTCACAAGGAGCTGTGATAGCTACAAGGCCTGCAAGTGAAGCGTTAAGGCACATAGATACATCAGGCTTACCATATTTTATCCAAGTGAAGATCATGCATACTACAGTTGCTACTGCAGGTGCGATAGTAGTTGTTACGAAGATATCACCAAGCTGATCCAGAGATGTTGCAGCAGCTCCGTTGAATCCATACCAGCCAAGCCAGAGGATGAATACGCCAAGAGCACCGATCGGGATATTGTGTCCCGGGAAGGCATTTACTTTAGTGATCTTACCATCAGAATCTTTAGTGAACTTACCGATACGTGGTCCCAGCATCCATGCACCTATAAGTGCGCAGATACCACCAACCATATGGATGCAGTTAGAACCTGCAAAATCATGGAATCCCATCTGTGCGAGCCATCCGCCGCCCCATGTCCAGTGAGCTTCTACCGGATAGATTAAGCCTGAAATAACAGCCGAGTACACACAATATGATATAAATTTAGTTCTTTCAGCCATAGCTCCGGATACGATAGTTGCTGTTGTTGCGCAGAATACCAGATTGAATACAAATCCTGACCAGTCAAAGTCCGCATAGTGTGAGAAGATGTCGAAGTTGGGCATTCCCACAAGACCAAAAAGTGTATCTTCTCCAAGAAAAAGACCAAATCCTATCAGGATGAACATTACAGTTCCTATACAGAAGTCCATAAGGTTCTTCATAATGATATTGCCGGCATTCTTGGCTCTGGTAAATCCTGTTTCAACCATTGCAAATCCTGCCTGCATCCAGAAAACAAGTGCGGCTCCTGCAAGGAACCAGACTCCGAATACTAACGAGTCAACGTAAGATAGCATTTCTTCACTCATAATAAGCCTCCTTTGGGTAAATATATATATTTACTCATTCCTCCCATGATGAGCAGTAAGCTCATCAAAATAACTTATATATTAAAAGCGCCGGTAGAGTGGACGTCTCACTCTATCAGCGCCTTTGCTGTTTGTATTGAAGCCGATCTGGCTCTATCAAATCTACTTCAAAAACTATGGAAGTCGATTTGCCTTTGCAAATCGACTTCTGGAGTTAATCTTCATTTATGAAGATTAATCTCCTTTATTCAGAAAACAGAAGATCAGCGTATACAGGGAATGGCCAGTACTGTTCATCAACTACAGCTTCAAGTGCATCTGAAGCACTTCTTGCCTCTTCCATATCCTTTATGATCGTCTTATGAAGATACTTCATTGCCTTGTCAGGATCTGCAGGAACCTTGGCAAAATCAGCTTCAAGCTTGCTGCAGGCAGCTGCAAGAGTATCTGTAAGAATAGCTGTATTGGTAGCAGTATTCTTTTCATATTCAACTACTACGCCGGCTTCCTTAAGAGCAGCAGCTCTCTGGCACAGCTCAGCAGTATAAGCTGATGCTGCAGGAAGAATCTGACGATGGATCATGTCGATCATAGTACGTGCTTCGATCTCGATTGTTGCATTGTAGGTTTCTACGTGGATAGCACCTCTTGCACGAACCTCTTCCTCTGTATATACGTTGTTATCTACATACAGGGCGATATTCTTCTTGGATACATATTCAGGAAGAGCATCTGCTGTAGATACAAGGTTTGCAAGTCCCCTCTTTGTGGCTTCCTTAACCCATGATGCATCATAGCCGTTACCATTGAAGATGATCCTCTGATGATCTGTAAAAGTCTTCTTGATAAGCTTCTGAAGATCTGACTGGAAGTTCTTGCTCTTTTCAAGCTTGTCTGCAAATTCCTTAAGCTCCTGTGCCATGATTGTGTTAAGCGCAATGTTGGGGCCTGAGATTGACTGTCCTGATCCAAGCATACGGAACTCAAACTTATTACCTGTAAATGCCATAGGTGATGTACGGTTTCTGTCAGTATTGTCCTGAGGTATGGAAGGAAGTACATCGATACCAATCTGGATTGAGTGCTTGCCTGAACCCTTGTAGGACTTGCCCTGGATTATGCTCTGTACTACAGCATCAAGCTCATCACCAAGGAAAATAGAAATGATAGCCGGCGGTGCTTCCTGAGCTCCAAGTCTGTGGTCGTTACCTGCAGATGCTACAGTACATCTAAGAGCTTCCTGATATTCATCAACACCCTTAACGAATGCTGCAAGGAAGAGAAGGAACTGTGCGTTCTCGCCCGGAGTTGAACCTGGTTTAAAGAGGTTAACACCTGTATCTGTAGAAAGTGACCAGTTATCATGTTTACCTGATCCGTTAACACCTGCAAATGGCTTCTCGTGAAGCAGGCATACAAAACCGTGTCTGTCAGCAACCTTCTTCATGATCTCCATAGCAAGCTGGTTCTGATCGCAGGCTGCGTTAGCACCTGAATATACAGGAGCCATCTCGTGCTGGGAAGGAGCAACTTCGTTATGCTTAGTCTTAGACAGAACACCAACTTTCCAGAGCTCTTCATCAAGATCCTTCATATATGCAGCAACTCTTGGCTTGAGCTGACCGAAATAGTGATCTTCAAGTTCCTGTCCACGTGGAGGTTTGATACCAAAAAGTGTACGACCTGTAAGCTTTAAGTCTTCACGCTGATTGTAAAGTTCCTTGTCTACAAGGAAGTATTCCTGCTCAGGACCAACTTGTGCCAGAACTCTCTTACTCTCTGTATCTCCAAAGAGTCTTAAGATCCTGATGGCCTGTCTTGATACCTCATCCATAGAACGAAGAAGAGGAGTCTTCTTATCAAGCGCCTGACCTGAATAAGAGCAGAATATTGTAGGAATGCAAAGTGATCCGTCTTTGATGAAAGCAAAAGATGTAGGATCCCATGCTGTATATCCTCTTGCTTCAAATGTTGCACGAAGGCCACCTGAAGGGAAGGAAGAAGCATCGGGCTCACCTCTTACAAGCTCCTTACCGGAAAAGTCCATTACAATCTTGCCGCCACCTGCAGGCTGGATGAAACTGTCATGCTTTTCAGCAGTTACACCTGTCATAGGCTGGAACCAGTGTGTGTAGTGTGTAGCACCTTTTTCAACAGCCCACTGCTTCATGGCCTGTGCGATCTCATTGGCAGTTGCAAGGTCAAGCGGCTGAGCATTAGTGATGCACTTCTTCCATGCATTATAGGATGCTGCAGACAGACGCTCTTTCATGGTCTCTTCATTAAAAACATTGCTTCCGAATAATTCCGGCAATCCTTTTTCCTCGATCATTATGATCCACCTCCGTACTTGATATACTAAAACATTAGTTTTGTTACAAATGAAAAAGGCGCCAAGTGTATCGCTGTGCGAATACAATTGGCGCCTTTGCCTATTATTGACTGGTTATTTTATTGCAACAAAAAGGGCAGTTGGGATATATCCCACTGCCCGGCTCCATTGTCGAAACAATTGATAGACAGATAATAATCCCAGAAAAATAATTTGTCAACAGGCAATTTTAAAAAATGTCACGCTAATTTGTAGCGCGGACTTCCCAATTGAATGTTGGTCCATCCAATTGGGAGTTGATGAGTTCAAGAGGGTAGATATAGAAGGAATGGTGCACTTCGCATATAAAAATGAAGGTGATATTAATCTGGTTCTAAAAACGGAATGGAGCGTTTTTAACATCTTTATAATCGTAGTTGACAAAAATAATATAATTGCTGCATAATTACAAAAAACAAAATTGTATACACTAATACAAGCGATATACTTTCATTTGTATTTAGATACTATACACTAATATTTTAAAACGCAACGAAGACGTTGCCTTGAACTTATTAATAAGTTAATAAGTTCGGGCTGCGTCTTTTTTTATATGTATAGTAAGTTGTTCATACTTCTCAAAATATGTGGGAAGCAGATGAAATTCTCTAGTAGGCAGATTTTAGTAAAGGAAAAGGGATCAGATTATGTCACAGGAAAACCAGCAAAGTTGTAGTGATCAAAGAAGTAAAGAATTCTGGCAGATGGAGCACGACGCATGTGGTATCGGCGCTGTCGTCAATATTGACGGTCATGCTGACAACAAAGTTTTGGATGATGCTCTTACCATAGTAGAGAAGCTTGAGCATAGAGCAGGTAAGGATGCAAGCGGCAAGGTCGGTGACGGCGTTGGTATCCTTACACAGATCTCACACAGCTTTTTCAAAAAGGAAGCCAAGAAGCTCGGTATTAATATCGGTCATGCCAGAGACTACGGCGTTGGTATGTTCTTTTTTCCGCAAGATGATCTTAAGAGAACCTTCGCTATGCGTATGTTCGAAGTGATAACTGAAAAGAACGGTCTTAAGTTCCTTGGCTGGAGGAAGCCTTCAGTTAATCCTCAGATCCTTGGAGATGTAGCAAGAGACTGTATGCCTTATATCATGCAGTGTTACATCGAAAGGCCTTCGGATGTCTCCAGAGGCATAGAGTTCGACAAAAAGCTCTATGTCCTTCGCCGCGAGTTTGAGCAAAGTTCAGATGATACCTACATTACATCTCTGTCTTCAAGGACCATAGTATATAAAGGAATGTTCCTTGTAGCTCAGCTTAGAAAGTTCTATGAAGACCTTAAAGATCCCAGCTTTGAGACAGCTATAGCTATCGTTCATTCAAGGTTTTCTACCAATACAACTCCAAGCTGGGAGAGAGCGCATCCTTATAGATTTATAGCTCATAACGGCGAGATCAATACTATAAGAGGTAACAAGGACAGGATGCTTGCAAGAGAAGAGACTATCACATCATCTCCTCTTGGAAGTGACCTCGATAAGGTATTCCCTGTAGTATCAGCCCAGGGTTCAGATTCTGCTATGCTGGATAACACTCTTGAGTTTATGTATATGAATGGTATAGATCTTCCACTTGCAGTTATGATGACTATCCCCGAGCCCTGGAAGCACAATCACTTCATGGATGAAGACAAGAAGGATTTCTATCACTACTATGCGACTATGATGGAGCCATGGGACGGTCCTGCAGCGATCCTGTTCACAGACGGAGAGATAGTAGGAGCTACTCTTGACAGAAATGGTCTTAGACCAAGCCGCTATTACATCACAGATGATAACAGACTTATCCTGTCATCTGAAGTTGGCGTTCTTGATATAGAGCCGGAGCATATAACTGTAAAGTCAAGGCTTCAGCCAGGCAAGATACTCCTTGTAGATACTAAGAAAAAGAGGATCATATCAGACGAAGAGTGTAAGCGCTATTATGCAGGTCAGCATCCGTATGGTGAGTGGCTTGACAGGAACCTTCTGCACTTAAAGCACCTTTCTATTCCTAATAAGAAGATTCCAACTCACACTCAGCAGATGCGTGACAAGCTTTATAAGGTGTTTGGATACAGCTATGAAGATGTCAAGACAGGCATCCTTCCTATGGCTACTAATGGTATAGAAGCAACTCAGTCCATGGGACATGACGTACCTCTTGCAGTATTGTCTGAGAATAGTCAGCCATTTTTTAACTACTTCAAACAGCTCTTTGCACAGGTTACTAACCCGCCTATTGATTCACTTCGCGAGCAGATAGTTACAGATACAACAGTATATGTAGGATCTGATGGTAATCTCTTAAATGCAAGCGCAGATAACTGCAGAGTCCTTGAGATCGACAATCCTATCCTTACAGGTGTTGATATCATGAAGATCAAGCACCTGGACCAGCAGGGCCTTCGTTCCAAGGTTATATCACTTCTATACTATAAGAATACACAGATAGAGAAGGCTGTCGATCAGCTCCTTGTGTCTGTAGACAGAGCATATGCCAAGGGATACAACATCGTGATCCTGTCAGATAGAGGAGTTGACGAAAACCACGTACCTATCCCGTCACTTCTTGCAGTATCAGCTGTCGAGCAGCACCTTGTAGCTACTAAGAAAAGGACTGCGGTATCCATAATCCTTGAAAGCGGCGAGCCTCGTGATGTACACCAGATGGCAACACTTCTTGGATTTGGCGCAAGAGCTATTAATCCATATCTTGCTCATGAGTGTATCTCAGAGCTCATAGACATAGGGATACTTGATAAGGACTATCATACAGCGATTGCAGATTATAACAGTGCTATCCTTCACGGAATAGTCAAGATCGCTGCCAAGATGGGTATATCTACACTTCAGTCTTATCAGTCTGCAAGGATATTTGAAGCTATAGGACTTAGCAGAGAGCTTATTGACAAGTATTTTACAGGAACAGTATCAAGAGTAGGCGGAATAGGTCTTAAAGAGATAGGCAATGAAGTTGCAGCCCGTCATGACCATGCCTTCGATCCTATGGGACTTACAACAGATACAAGCCTTGACAGTATAGGATTCCATAAGCTTAGAAGCGGCGAAGAGAAAGAGGATCATCTCTATAATCCTCAGACTATCATCGCACTTCAGCAGGCAACAAGGACAGGAGACTATGCAAGATTCAAAGAGTATACAGCTCTTGTAGACAATGAAAAGCCCCATACACTTCGAGGTCTTCTTACATTTGAGCATGTAAACGGACCTATACCTATTGAAGAGGTAGAGCCGGTATCTGAGATAGTAAAGAGATTTAAGACAGGAGCTATGTCTTATGGATCCATATCAAAAGAAGCTCATGAGACACTGGCTATAGCCATGAACAGACTCGGCGGAAAATCAAATACAGGCGAAGGCGGTGAAGATCCAAACCGCTTTGGAACTGAGAAATGCAGTGCAATAAAGCAGGTGGCATCAGGAAGATTTGGTGTTACAAGTGAGTATCTTGTTAATTCCAAGGAGATACAGATCAAGATGGCACAGGGCGCAAAACCCGGAGAAGGTGGACACCTTCCAGGAGGTAAGGTATATCCCTGGATTGCTGAAAGGAGATATTCAACTCCCGGAGTTGCTCTTATATCACCTCCTCCGCACCATGATATTTATTCTATAGAAGACCTTGCCCAGCTTATCTATGATCTCAAGAACGCCAACAGGAAGGCCAGGATATCAGTCAAGCTTGTATCAGAAGCAGGTGTAGGTACTATAGCATCAGGTGTTGCCAAGGCAGGAGCTCAGGTCATCCTTATATCAGGTTATGATGGCGGAACAGGTGCTGCTCCCGGAAGCTCTATACATCATGCAGGACTTCCATGGGAACTGGGACTTTCAGAAGCGCATCATTCACTTATAGAAAGCGGCCTTCGTGACAAAGTTATCATCGAGACAGATGGTAAGCTCATGAGCGGAAGAGATGTAGCTATCGCAGCCCTTCTTGGAGCAGAGGAGTTTGGATTTGCAACAGCTCCCCTTGTAACTATGGGATGCATGATGATGAGAGTCTGCAACAAAGATACATGTCCTTTTGGTATAGCAACTCAGAATGAGAAGCTCAGGAAGAACTTTAAAGGTAAGCCCGAATATGTCATGAACTTCATGAATTTCATAGCACAGGAACTTCGTGAGATCATGGCAGAGCTTGGATTTAGGACTGTAGATGAGATGGTTGGAAGGTCAGATTGCCTTAAGATGAAGGATCATCAGATAACAGAAAGAGCTGAGACCGTAGATCTTAAGATGGTCATCGATTCATCATATGCCAAGGTACCCGAGAGGCATTTTAATCCGTCCAAGGCTTATGACTTCCATTTGGAAAAAACTGTTGATGAAGCAATCCTTCTTTCTAAATTCAAAGAAGCACTTCGTACAGGAGAGCCTACCAGCGTAGATATCAAAGTAAGCAGCACTAACAGAACTGTAGGAACAATCTTCGGTTCTGAAGTTACGCAGAAGTTTGGAGATACTCTTTTGGATGATACCTTCACTGTTAATTGTGAAGGAGGCGGTGGCCAGTCTTTTGGTGCATTCCTTCCAAAGGGTGTGACACTCAGACTTTCAGGAGATGCCAATGACGGATTTGGTAAGGGATTATCAGGAGGTAAGCTTGTAGTAGTTCCTCCAAAGGGATCAGTATTTGATACTTCTAAAAATATCATCATAGGTAACGTGGCACTCTACGGAGCTACCAAGGGTAAGGCTTATATAGCAGGCGTTGCAGGTGAGAGATTCTGCGTACGTAATTCAGGTGCTGTTGCTGTTGCAGAAGGTTGCGGAGACCACGGCCTTGAATACATGACAGGAGGACTTGCCGTAATACTTGGAACAACAGGCAAGAACTTCGCAGCAGGTATGAGCGGTGGTATAGCTTATGTTCTTGATGAGCAGCATGATCTATACAAGAGGATGAATAAGAGCATGGCTTCACTCAATGAAGTGACTGAGAAGTACGACATAGAAGAACTTAGAAATGTTCTTATAGACTATGTCAAAGAGACAGGATCAGAGCATGGCAGGAAGATCCTTGATAACTTTGAAGATTATCTTCCTCATTTTAAGAAGATAGTTCCAAATGACTATCAAAGGGTCCTTGCAGCTATAAGTAAGTACGAAGAGCAGGGCCTAAAAAGAAGTAATGCTGTTCTTGAAGCCTTTAATGAAATCACACATAAAGGAGCATGATCATGGGCAAGTCTACAGGATTTATGGAATATAAAAGAGTTGATGAAAACTCCGGAGCTGTCAAAGACAGAATCAAAAATTTTAATGAATTTCATAAGCATCTAAATGAAGATGACAGGATAAAACAGGCCGCAAGATGCATGGACTGCGGCGTTCCTATGTGCCAGTCAGCTATTAGATTAAAAGGTATGGTAACAGGATGTCCTCTTCATAACCTGATACCTGAATGGAATGATGAGATATATCAGGGCCACTATGAGCATGCGCTTTCAAGACTTTTAAAGACCAGTAACTTTCCGGAATTCACCGGAAGAGTATGTCCTGCACTATGTGAGAAAGCCTGCATCTGCGGAACTGTAGAAGATGCTGTGACTATACACAACAATGAACTTTTCCTAATAGAAAAAGGCTTTGAAGAAGGTTACATGAAGCCCAGGATCCCTGCGATCAGAAGTGGCAAGAAGGTTGCAGTCGTAGGAAGCGGTCCATCCGGCCTTGCAGTAGCTGATCAGCTCAACAGAAGAGGACATAGCGTAACTGTATATGAAAGAGACGACCGTATAGGTGGGCTACTTATGTATGGCATCCCCAATATGAAGCTTCAAAAGGAAGTTATCATACGAAGGCAAAAGCTCATGGAAGCAGAGGGAGTTGTATTCAGAACGTCAGTTGATGTGGGCGTGGATATAAAGGCAGCAGATCTTCTTAAAGAATATGATGCTGTAGTCCTTAGCTGCGGAGCCAAGAACCCAAGACCACTTGCAGCAGCTGATATGAAGAATACAAAAGGTATATACTATGCCGTTGACTTCCTTAAGTCTACCACCAAAGCCATAATTGCCAGCGGCGCCCTCCTTCAGGACAAGGTCACACTTGCAGATGCCAAGGAAGGTTCATATATAAGCGCCAAGGACAAAAATGTTGTGATCGTAGGCGGCGGAGATACAGGTAATGACTGCGTTGGAACCTGCATAAGGCATGGAGCAAGATCTGTAACCCAGATAGAGATGATGCCATGCCCTCCTGTAGAAAGAGCAGCTTCCAATCCATGGCCCGAATGGCCCAAGGTCTTAAAGACAGATTATGGTCAGGAAGAAGCCATAGGCGTATATGGTCATGATCCAAGAATCTATGAGACTACAGTAAAAGAAGTTATATCCAAGAATGGCAAGATACTTGCTGTTAAGACTGTAAAAGTTAAGTTCGACAATGGAAAACTTGTAGAAGTCCCCGGAACAGAAAGTACAATAAAATGCGACCTTCTCCTTATAGCAGCAGGATTTATCGGTTGTCAGGAATATGTAGCCAAGGATTTCGGCGTAGCCCTTTCTAAGAGAAATACCGTAGCAACTTCTGATCCTGATGTATATACAACAGGTGTCAAAAAAGTATTCACAGCAGGAGATATGCACAGAGGTCAATCCCTTGTAGTATGGGCTATTGCAGAAGGAAGAGCCTGTGCAAAACAGGTTGATGAGTATCTGATGGGATATAGCAATATGTAATATACAGGATCGTAATGACCTATCAAATATGATGAGGTAGGTGTCAAAATTGAAATAATATAGGATATTTGGAGGATGTATAGATGTGTACAATACTCGGATTTTGCTCTAGAGGAGCAAAAGAAGAAGTCTGCGAAGACATGCTTTTAAAATGTGCTTCCAGAGGCCCTGATATGACCAGAGTTCAGAGGGTTGAAGAAGGGATTCTTGGATTTGGAAGACTCTCTATCATGGGACTTACAGATAAGGGAATGCAGCCCTTTAATCATAAAGGTAATACGCTTGTATGTAACGGAGAGATATACGGTTTTAGAAAGTTGAAAGACTATCTTACAGGTATAGGATATAGCTTTGAATCAGACAGTGACTGTGAGATTCTTTTGCCATTGTATGACAGACTTGGAACAGCGATGTTCTCACTCCTTGATGCAGAATTCGCTCTTATTATCTATGACCATAGAAAGAGAACATTTATAGCAGCAAGAGATCCAATCGGAATAAGACCCCTTTATTATGGATATGACAAGAATGGTCATATAGTATTTGCATCAGAGCCCAAGATGCTGGTAGATGTATGCGATAAGATAAGTCCATTCCCTCCCGGATACTACTACGAATATGGCAAGTTCATAAGATATGCAGATCCTTCTCAGGTAAGCGGCCCTTATATAGATGGAAGTCTGGAAGATATCTGCAAAGGTATACATGACAGGCTGGTAACAGGAATAGACAAAAGGCTTGATGCAGATGCCAAGGTGGGGTTCCTTCTTTCTGGTGGCCTTGACTCTTCACTTGTATGCGGCGTTGCTGCAAGAAAGACGGACAAGCCTCTTGAGACATTCTCTATAGGTATGGATATAGATGCCATCGACCTTAAGTATGCAAGAGAAGTTGCGGACTATATAGGAAGTAATCATCACGAAGTCATCATATCAAGAGATGATGTAATAGGAGCTCTTGATACTGTTATTAAGACTCTTGGAACCTATGATATCACTACGATAAGGGCATCTATAGGAATGTATCTTGTATGTAAATGGATCCATGAGAATACTGATATCAGAGTAATCTTAACAGGTGAGATATCAGATGAACTTTTTGGATATAAATATACTGACTTTGCTCCAAGCGCGGAAGCATTCCAGGAAGAGTCAGCCAAGCGTATCAGAGAGCTTCATATGTATGACGTACTTAGAGCAGACAGATGCATCTCTGTTAACTCCTTAGAAGCAAGGGTTCCTTTTGGTGATCTTGACTTTGTAAACTATGTAATGAGTATAGATCCAAAGCTTAAAATGAATACCTACGGTATGGGCAAATATCTCCTTCGTCATGCTTTTGAAGATGATAAGGTCATACCTGAAAACATCCTGATGCGTGAAAAGGCAGCATTCTCGGATGCAGTAGGTCATTCACTTCGAGATGATCTTGTAGAGTATGCAGAGAGTCTGTACACAGATGAAGAGTTTGAAGAAGGATGTGAGAAGTATACTTTTGCAAAACCTTTCACCAAAGAGTCACTTCTGTACAGGGATATATTCGAGAAGTACTATGGCGATAACGCTCAGATGGTAGTAGATTTCTGGATGCCCAATAAAGAGTGGGAAGGCTGCGATGTAGACGATCCGTCTGCAAGAGTCCTGGCTAATTACGGCAACAGTGGCGTATAACAAGTAATATAAATCGGTGCCCATGGACGGCGCAGTATCCCGAAAGTTTTGTGGTGTACGTAGCCGTGGACAGGCAGTATATAAATCATTGCCACGCTGTTAATTGGTTTATGAATTCTAGGACATAGAAATACATCCATGTATTTCTATACATGTCCAGTTACATCCTGTAACAAGGCATGATATCTGGAGCTTTTCATTTTGGGGTCCAAACTCGCTTCGCTCAGACAGGTGGACCCCTGGCAAAATGAAAACCTCCATCTATCACGCTCATGAATTTTATAAAACAATTAAAAAGCGTGGCAATGATTTATATACTGCCTGTCCACGGCTACATCCCCCGCAAAACTTTCGGGATACTGCACCGTCCAAGTGGGAAGTTTGATAATAAAATAAAAATCCCAAGCTGGAATTAGTATCTGGCTTGGGATTTTTGTATGTGCTTTTAGTGATCTTAATGATGCATGTGCTTTTGGTTGTACTTAATGATACATTTGTAGATTATTTGTACCGGAATATATACCTTTTAGAACATGCTTTGCGAAGACTTAGTATTGTTCCATTTCTTCTTTAATAGCAAAGTAAGCTGGTTTTGGTTCGTAGTTTTGGTCGAAGATGCGGGTATTGGTGGTGTCGCCTTCGCGGTAGTGATCTACAAGTCCGAACAGTGTTACGCAGGTGATGTTGGCAGGGCCGCCTGCTTCTGTGTCCATGTCGTGAAGGAGCTTAAATACTTGTCCGTATCTGGTTGCCTGCTTTTCGAACTGTTCAGGAGTTTCGGATTCTACGCCGATAGAAAGCTCTGTTACCTGAATCTCAAGGCCAAGTTCTGCGAATTTGGTGATGGCAGTCTTGATGGCTTCATCATTGGGATAGTCGATGCCCCAGTATCCCTGCATTCCGATACCGTCTATAAGTCCCTCGTCCTTAAGGTGTGAGCACAGGTCATAGATGGCCTGAGTTTTTGGAGTCTGGTAGGTGTTGTAGTCGTTGTAGAAGAGCTTGACGTCTTCATCAACATATTTTCTTGCATAGGTAAATGCCATCTCTACATAATCTTCGCCGATGGTGTCATACCATGGGTTAGGGTCTTCGCCTGTCATAGTCCTGCACATGAAGTAGCTGTCAGGATCATAAGCACCGGGTTCTACAGCTTCGTTGACAACATCCCAGCAGTATATAACTCCGGGGTATTCATCCTGAACATGAGTTACAAGCTGTCTTATATAGCTTTCCATTCTAAGGAGCATTGTATCCTTATCTACATATTCACCTTCATCAGTGTAGCCTTCTCTGAAGAACCATCCCGGAGCCTGGGTATGCCATACAAGAGTATGACCACGCATCTTCATTCCATTGTCTTTGCACCACTGCAGAGTAGGATCGATGGATGCAAAGTTAAGTGCAGGCTCTTCGTTACCGTTTTTAAGATTATCCTGTGATCCGAACTGATCGAGGATATAGCAGCTCTTCATAAGATTGGTCATAGTACAGCTGTTAAATTGCTCTTTGCT
>JAEEGF010592421.1_pt1 | contig 111678 bp, 92 predicted proteins | sample 9134171 | NCBI WGS metagenome assembly JAEEGF01 (sample SAMN16246542, study PRJNA631951) | gut metagenome | biome: gut microbiome; feature: rumen; material: AP-attached | host: Bos | place: Iran: Karaj | collected 2018-10
CTACGAAGTCTGCGTCTGCGATCTTTCCAGCGGCAACTCGAAGAACGTCACGAACAATCCCTCTAACGACGAGTTCCCCTGCTGGGCCGCCGACTCCCGCCACATCGTCTTCGCCCGCGCCGGCTCTTCCATCGTGATAGTCGACAGCGAGACCGGAAAGGAAACAACGCTAGTTTCCGGCGGCAGCAACACCTCCCCCGCGCTTGAACCATGAGCATCATCCCTGACATAACGGCCGTGGGCTCCATGGCCCTCGACACCGTCACGACGCACTACGGGACGCATGAGAACTGTTTGGGCGGCTCCGCGGTCTATTTCTCCATGAGCGCATCCTTCCAGGCCAAGGTCGGCCTGATCGGCGTCGTGGGCGACGATTTCCCCAAAGAACACACCGAGCTTTTAAAGGAGCACGGCATCGACCTCGAAGGTTTGGAAGTCGTAAAAGGCGCGAAAACTTTCCGCTGGTCAGGCTCGTATCTGAACGATGTTAACGCCGCGGACACGCACTGCACGATGCTGAACGTCTTCGCGACTTTCGAGCCCAAGATCCCTGAGAATTACAAAAAGGCGAAAACGCTCTTTCTGGCGAACATTCTCCCCTCCCTGCAGATGAAAGTCATAGAGCAGATGCCGGACAGTTACAAGGTCTGCGACACCATGAACTTCTACATCAACTCCGCCAGGGACGAGCTCGAGAAAGTCTTCGAGAAAGTCAACGTCATCGTCATGAACGACGGCGAGGCAAGGATGTTCACCGACTGTCCGAACCTGATCGCGGCCGGCAAAAAGATCATGGAGCGCTTCTCTCCGGAATATCTTCTGCTGAAGAAGGGCGAGCACGGTTCCCTTGTCTTCGGGCGTAACGGCTTCATGAAGGCCGTCCCCGCCTACCCGACCGAAAGAGTCATCGACCCGACGGGCGCCGGCGATTCTTTCGCGGGCGGCGTTCTGGGCTTCATCGCCAGGAACGGAAGACTGAACGACGAAAACGTTACGGAAGCTGTCCGCTACGGCACGGCCATGGGTTCCTTCCTCGTCACCGCTTTCTCTATCGACGCCTTCCGCCACCTTACGCTGGAAAAAATCGAGGAGCGCGTCGAAGCGCTCCGCTTCCTCTCGAAATAGAATGACCAAAAAAGTTCTTATAGCCATAGCCGACGGCAGCGAAGAGATCGAAGCCTTGACGGCTTACGACCTTCTGAAAAGAGCCGGAGCGGAAGTGACGCTCGCTTCTCCCGAAGGCGGCTTCGTCAACTTGTCCCGCGGCCTTACGGTCGTGAGCGACTGCGCGGTGAGCGAAGTCGCGGATGATTCCTTCGACCTCGTGGTGCTGCCGGGCGGACTACCCGGGGCTTACAACCTGAGGGACTGCGAAGCGCTCGATCAGATCATTAGGAAGCGCGCCGAAGGAGGCGAAGCGATCGCCGCCATCTGCGCGGCCCCGGCCTTCATCCTGGCCGAGAAAGGCGTCCTCGACGGCTATGAGGCCACCTGCTATCCCTCCTGCGAGGAAGGCTACTCGAAGACCAAGTGGCGCACTGAGGAACCGGTCGTCTGCGACAGGAACATAATTACCGGGAAAGGGCCCGGCGCGGCCTATCTTTTCGCGCTCAAGCTTGTCGAATTTCTGTACGACAAGTCGGCGCGACAGCAACTCGAAAACGACACGATGTTCAACTGAGTTTTTTTAGCAACCAACACTGAAGATATGAGCAACCTTAGATTCAAAGCGGTGCGCGCCTCCTTCAACAAGAAGCCCATCCCCGTAGATACCCCAGATAAACTTCCCTCCGAATACTTCGGCGAGCTGACCTTCACGCGCGCCAGGATGAAGGAGTACCTTGATCCCAAGACTTACGAAGCCCTCATCGACTGCATAGACAACGGGAAACCGCTTAGCGTTTCCATAGCGGACGAAGTCGCGTCCGGCATGAAGAAATGGGCTTTGGAACACGGCGCGACGCACATCACGCACTGGTTCCAGCCGCTCACCGATTCCACCGCCGAAAAGCACGACTCCTTCCTTGAGTACGACGGCAAGGGCGGCATGATCGAAGTCTTCGACGGCAAAGTCCTGATCCAGCAGGAGCCGGACGCCTCCAGCTTCCCCAACGGCGGCATCAGGGCGACCTTCGAAGCCCGCGGCTACACGGCCTGGGACCCGACGTCCCCCGTTTTCATCCAGGGCGACACGCTCTGCATTCCCACGGTCTTCCTGGCCTACACCGGCGAGGCGCTGGACTACAAGACGCCCTTGAAAAAATCTTTGAAGGCTCTGACGGAAGCCGCGCTCCCGATCTGCGAACTTTTCGACAAGAAAGTCAGCAAAGTGAAAGCCTACCTCGGCTGGGAGCAGGAGTTCTTCCTCGTGGACGAGGAGCTCTACGCCGCCAGGACCGACCTTACGCTGGCCGGCAGGACCCTTATGGGGCACGAATCAAGCAAGAGTCAGCAGCTTGACGACCACTACATGGGCTTCATCCCCGCCAGGGTCATGAACTTCATGCGCGAACTGGAGATCGCGGCCTACAAGCTCGGCATTCCCTTGAAGACGAGGCACAACGAGGTCGCGCCCAACCAGTACGAGATCGCGCCGATCTACGGCGAAATGAATCTTAGCAACGACCAGAACCAGCAGGTCATGAATCTCATGAACCACGTGGCCAGAAAGCACGGCTTCGTCGTTCTCCTGCACGAGAAACCTTTCGCCGGCATCAACGGCAGCGGCAAGCACAACAACTGGTCGCTTGGCACCGACACGGGCGTTCCCCTTTTCGCTCCCGGAAAGGACGCCGCCGGCAACCTGCAGTTTCTGACCTTCCTCGTCAACACCCTGATGGCTGTGAAGCGCTACAACGGCCTTTTGAAGGCGAGCATAGCGTCTTCTACCAACGCGCACCGTCTGGGGGCCAGCGAGGCTCCTCCGGCCATTATTTCGGTATTCCTCGGCCAGGCCATGACGAGCGTTCTGAAAAAACTTCTGGAAGTTCCTTCCGACACGCCCATCGAGATCGCCGGAAAGCACGGGAAGAAGATCGGTCTCGTTGAGATCCCCGAAATACTTATCGACAACACCGACCGTAACAGGACGAGCCCGTTCGCCTTCACCGGCAACCGGTTCGAATTCAGGGCCGTCGGCTCTTCCGCCAACTGCGCCGGCGCGCTTACGACTTTGAACGCCGCGGTCGCCGACCAGCTAGCGAGTTTCTACTCCGACCTCTCCAAGGACCTTTCCACCGGAAAGGCTCTGCAGCCTGCCATAATGGATCTTTTGAAGCCCATGATCAAAGAGGCTCTGGAGACGATTCTCTTCGACGGCAACGGCTACACCGAGGAATGGAAAAAGGAAGCGGAAAAGCGCGGATTGGACACCGAAAGCTGCGTTCCCAAAATGTTCACTGCTTTCACGGAGCACGAATCCGTCGAGATGTTCCGCAGGACGGGCGTCTACACCGTAAAAGAACTCATCGCCCGCAACGAAGTCAAATGGGAGACCTACGTCAAAAAGGTGCAGATAGAGGCGCGCGTCATAGGCCGCATGGCGACCAACCACGTGATCCCCGCCGCCTTGGAATACAAGACGAGGCTTCTTAAGAGCGTTTCGCTCTCGAAGGAGATCTTCCCCGAGGATTACCTCGCCACTTCCGAACCGGAGATCGAGCTGGCCAAGGAAGTGTCGGCTCTCATCGCCGAGATCCGCGCCGACGTCGACGCGCTCATAGAAGCCCGCAAGAAGGCCAATGTCATCGAGGACATCTACGAGAAGGCTCTCGCCTATCACGGCGTGGCCGCAATGATAGAAGTCGTCAGGAAACCCATAGACAGGCTCGAGGAGCTGGTCGACAACGACCTCTGGCCGCTGCCGAAGTACCGCGAGCTGCTCTTCATAAACTAGAAAAAAACGAGTGATCATGACTAAGAAATGCATAAACGTCGGGTTAATCGGCTGCGGCGTCGTCGGCACTGGCGTCGCCAACAACCTTGTGAACGGGATCGCGCAGAAACGCCATCTGCCCTGCGAACTCAAGCTGAAGAAGATCGCGGACCTCTATCCCTACAAGGAACGCCCCTACAAGATCCCGCTCGACCTTTTCACCACGAATGCCGACGAGATCCTGAACGATCCTGAGATCGACATCGTCGTCGAGCTCATAGGCGGCTGCGGCATCGCCCTCCAGATCATTACGAAAGCTCTTGAGAACAAGAAGAACGTCGTCACCGCCAACAAGGCGCTTCTCGCCGAATACGGACCGAGGCTGGCCGCGCTTGCCAAGGAGAACGGCGTCGACCTCTATTACGAAGCCGCTGTCTGCGGAGGCATCCCGGTGATCAAAGCCGTGCGCGAAGGCTTGACCGCCGACACCATAAAGAGCGTGCGCGGCATCGTCAACGGCACCTGCAACTACATCCTGACCAGGATGGGCAAAGATTCTATGGCTTTCGACGACGCCGTCAAAGCCGCCCAGAAGAACGGATACGCCGAAGCGGATCCGACCTTCGACCTTATCGGCAAAGACTCGCTGCACAAACTGGTCCTTCTGATAGCCAACTGCTTCGGCACCTGGGTCAAGCCGGAATCCATCTGCACGGAAGGCATCGTAAACCTCGACCAGACCGACATCCGCTGCGCCTACGAGCTCGGCTACGTCATAAAGCTCCTGGCCTGGGCGAAAATAGACGATGGAAAGCTGGAGTGCATGGTCGCCCCGACGCTCATCGACAAAGGCAGCATGCTGGCCAAAGTCTCCGACGCTTACAACGCCGTCGAGATCAACGGAACGCCTATCGGCCGCACCCTCTATTACGGCGAGGGCGCCGGCATGGACGCGACGAGCAGCGCCGTGACGGCGGACATCATAGACATCGCCAGGAACATCTACAGCGGATCGGTCGGAAGGCTTCCAATCTTCGCGCTGGATAAAGAAATCAGCGTCGTGCCCGCTCCCGAAATGGAGATGCGCTATTATCTGCGCTGGAAAACGGACGACAAACCGGGCGTCATCGCGGCCCTCTCAAAAGTCCTGACCGAAAGAAACATCGGCATCAGCTCCGTCATTCTGCACGAATTCGCCAAGGCCCAGCCTTATTCCATCGTGACCTTCATGACAAGGGAAACGAACGAGGCGAAGATGAAGGACGCCATAGCTGAACTCGACAAACTCGACTGCATCCAGTCCAAGACCGTGATGCTCAGAGTGGAATCAGGCTTCTGATCACTTGATCTGTTTTTCCGCTTCGATGATGCCGTAAAAAGGTCCGCCGTCAACGGCGATCTTCAGTATCGTGTCTTCCGGCGGTTCCTCGATCGTCACTTTGCTGACGCAGTTCGTGAAGGTGGCGTAAGGGAAATAATTGGCAACGAAATCCGAAAGAGGGAGAGTGCGGCTTTCAATAACGGCGCCCTTGTGTTTGAGAATCATACTGACGCTCACCTTCGAAGGATCGTTCTGAAGCGTCACGTGCTCCGCCTGGCGCCAATAGCAGGCTTCCAGGTCGTAATCGCGCTTGTACATGTAGTAGCGCGGCCCGCCGCCATACGAGAAATAGAGCATCACGTCGCGAAGATCCTTGTTGGTCGGATTTTCGCGCGTCTCTATTTCCGCCGTCAGTTTTTTGAAGACGTCTATAGGCTCCACTTCTTCGGGAGATCCGGCGGTGTTGCCGGAATTGTAGAACATGTAAGTGTAGCCGTCTTTAACGTAGCGCATCCTGACGGTCAGGTCGACATTGTCGTCCCAGACCTCGTCCGTCTGGGTGTTGGTGGTCCGGAAAGCCTTGGCCATGCGTTCCCGGTAGGCGTCGTCGTGATAGCCTAAAATGTCATTCCAACGCTTCAGATTGGCCTCCCTGATGGCGCTCTGGTTCGCCCAGAAAGTCAAATGGACGGATTCGCCGGGGACTTTCAGCGGCCGGAAAGCCGTGCGGCTGTAGTAGCCGTGCTTGGAGATGAAGGTGCCCTCGAAAACGGAAGGCGTTTTGAAAGAGCCGACGCTGTTGGTGTCGGCGTATATCTCACCGGTGAAGTACTGCTTTTCGCCTATGGCCAGGATGAGCGGTATGATCCCTTTCACTTCCCCGCCGGGCTGGCTGTAGAATGCGGCGTACCTCGGCAGCGCCAGTTTTTTGCCCAGGAGCAGGACGCGGTTGGTGCCAGGCAATTCCAGGACGTTCTCGCCCAGGGCGCCTTTCAGTTCGCAGGCGGTGGGCAGATCCCGCCAAGCGGCCAGCGAAGATTCCTTCTTTTGACAGGCGCAAAGGATAATGAGCGCAGACGCGAGTAAAAATATTTTATTCATGTTCATTCCTTTTTTGAAAAAGGCTCCCTTCCGCCAGACTGGCGTTTGCCAATAAAACGCAGGGCGTATAAAAGGACGAAAGCGACGATGCAAATAGCCGGCAGGGCTTTCAGTTTCTTCGAACTCTTAAGAGGAGGCTGATAGAAGTAATTGCTTCCGAAAGCGAAGGAGTTGAGGATCTGCTCCATCTCCGCCATGCTCTTCTCATAGTCGGATCTCTTGCCGAAGCCGTGCAGTTTGACAAGGCCGATCTTACTCGGGAAGCAGGCCGTGAAGGCGAACATCTCCTCCCTTGGTTTGGCGCGGACCATCTCGTAGTATGTGAAGACCATGTTGCGCTCGCGGTCGTAGATCCCTGGCATGACTTTCACTTCCCCGAATTTGCCGGCGCGGTGCAGAGGAAGGTAAGCCTGCCTTATGATGGAGGGCATCTCCTCGGCCATGCTCTCGAGTTCGCTTACGCTGTAAGGGGCGTGCTTCTCCTGCTCGACCAAAATATACGGCAGCGTGAAGTCAAGGAGCGCCTTGCGCTCGTAGGCCGCGCTGTAGGTGCCGACCTTTTCGTTCTTCAGGGCGTCCTCGGCATGATTGTAGATGGCAAGGCTGCTGGTCGGCACTTTCTGCCAATTCTCGGGCAGGTCGACCGTGAAATAGCTTTCGGCGCAGAGCGTAAGCGCTGAGAAAACGGTTAGGAAAAGCGCCCTATTCATTCCCTTCCAAACGCTCCGCTAGTTTCTTCATGTCCGCTATCTCCTCTTTGGAAACGCTTCTGTCCAGTACTACGTTCTTGATTATCATGACGCTTTTGTTGGTCAGGATAAGAGGATCCCTTTCTATGCAATCCGCGACGCGGAACCAGGAATTGGAGAATTCCGCCTGCTCCTCGCTTGTCACGTCCTTGTCGAAGAAAGGCACAACGTAAGGATACGTCATCTTCAATAAGTCTCCGCACTTTTCCGTCACGAAATTCGCGAGGAAAAACAAGCCGAGCACGAGCGCGGCGCAGAAAACGAGCGCCGTCACCAGACATGAAGGCGAAAAATTCCTTGTGTCGTCTTTGTCCCGCCAGACTTCGGACATTTATTCCGCCTTGAAGCTCCTGAGTTCCATGGGCTGGAGCGTCAGATCGACCTCGATGGTGTCTTCCTTGACGAAATAAGGCTGGCGCTTTTCTTTCGTGACGAGCGGCCTCAATTGCTTGACGCCCGCCAGAGGAAGGCTTACCCTCGCGGAGACAGGCTTAAGCGTCTGGTTGGCGACCGCGATGTAAGGGCTCCCGTTGTAAACGCCGAGATAAACGTTGAGCGGCACTCCGGCCTCCTGCTTGACTTCGCCGAAGGGCACGAGCGGCAGGGCGAGATAGTTCATCATGAAGGTCCTGGTCGTTTCCGCGAACGGGAAGCAGGACTGGTGCGACTGCTCGAAAGCGAGATATTTGGGGTTGGCGTAGACGAAGGCCAGAAGAGGATCGTACATGGAGTACTCCCTGGAGCGGTACATCGTTTGTCCGGCCAGGCTGGGAACTTTCTTGAAATCCAGCACAAGCGTCTTCGACTGAACGTTCGGAGTGATCTTCACCGCCATGTCGAGGGCATTCGGATCCTTGCGGAAAAGGTTGTAGTAGTTCTGCGAAGTGGCCGCCAGCGTCCCGAAGACCGGGCAGACCGGAGTAAGGCCGTAATTGAAGACGTCTCTGAGAAGCGCGTCCTCGTCGTTCGTCCATTTGGTGACCGCCTCGGCCAATTGCTCGCTCGTTATTGTGGGAAGCGGGAAACCCTCGACGGGCAGGGCCCTGACCCTCTTGATCTCCGTCCAGGCGGCGGGATCGTAATAATAGAGGCCCTCGTAAGGCATGCCGCCCTTCCTCCAGTTGTAGTAGATGAGGCTGCCTTTCCTGTTCAAAAGGCTGTTGTAAGCCTCGTTCACCTTGGAGAAGAAGGCGTACTTCTTGTTCTGGTACCAGACCTTGTAATCGTCCTGACGCTTCATCACCACTTCGTTGCGCAGGTCGCTTTCCGGAACGGAGAGACCCTTCTCCTTAGCGTAAAGCTTAAGGGCGTTGTCGCTGTAAGAAATTGGCGTAAAGTTGGCGCGCTGCCTCATGATGAGATTTTCGAAATTCGCGCGGGAGTCTTCCGGAATGGCTTTGACCATTTCCTTTATGATGCCGACGCAGTCTTCCAGAACGCCGTCATAGGTCACGTCCACGGAATCGAAGAGCGGAGCGGAAAAACTGTCGTAAATATAGGGCTGGTAAGGACGGCCGTCGGGGCCGACCGCGTGCTTGTCTTTCAGCTTGTCGCTGCCGCCGTATTCGAGCCTTGGGAAGATCTTCATCTTCAGGTAGCGCGCGAGGTCGGCGGCGCCGCCGATGTAGTTTTCACGCTTGCTGTTGTCCTCCTTGCGGTCGCTCATGTACTCCACGCCGTTGACCTCCGTCTTGTAAGAGATGGAGAAATGCTCCGTCGGGAAAAGCACCGTTCCGTTGTTTTCGGCGTGCGAGTTCCAGGCCAGAACCAGGGGCGAGAAAGAGTTCAATCCGTAGAAAAGGCTGTTCAAAACAGGCGCGAAGGAAACGCCGTCGCGGCCCATCATCTGCTCGCCCTCGGTCCAGACGTAACGCTGGAATTCCTTGGGGAAATGCTCTTTCAGCTGAGGAACCGCTATGGTCAGGAAAGAGTAAAGGTTGATCCTTAAAACCAGGGGCTTCTTGCTGAAGGGCGCGTTGATGTCGCCGGGGTCGGCGATCGCGACATTGAAGCCGTTCTTGATCTCGTCGTCGCCAGCCCAGACGATGAAGCGCATCTTGTTGACGTCGCCGTTCAAGGGAAGCTGGATCTGTTCGACGAACTGGCTGGGCTCCTGGTAAGGCATGGTGTGTCCGGTCTGGACGCAGGGGGAATAAGTGCCGCCGTTGACGGAGACCGCGATCGTGCGCGGCGCGTCCTCGGGATATTCTATTTCCAGAAGATACGGCATGTTCAGCTTAAGGTTCACGCCCAGAACGTAGCTCACGTATCCCCTGTCCTGGGTTATGATGCGTCCCCTGCCGCCGAAGATGTTGGTTATGTCGGACGAGGAGATGCGCTGGCTGATCCTCTCTTTCACAGCCGGGGAATAGCGTCCGTCCCTGAGCTGGTGAAGATCGTTGGAAGAGCCGCAGATTATGCCGTCGTTCAAGGTGAGTTTGCCAAGATAAGAGGGGTCGAAGGTCCTCTCAAGCCGCGGCAGCACGCAGTAGACCTTCATGCCGTGCCAGAAAGTTTTGCCGTTCCTGGACGTTCTGATGTCGATAGCGTAGTTGCCCAAGGTCTTCATCTTTATTACGGGCTTCTGGACATCCTCGCTGTCCAGAACGATCTTTCCGGTGTCGAGGTTCACGACGGTGTAGCTGAAAATTGTCTCCACGACGTTCGTGACGCCCTTCCTGACTTCGTCCTGCGTCACCTGGATCTCGAGTTCGTCGTCCAGGAAGAGGATGTCGGAATCGATGCTGAAAGACGATTTGTACTGCGATTTGTTCAAGACTTCGCCGCGGTGGACAATCCTGCCTTTCTGGTCGATGACGGTCTCGTAAGGTCCGCCGCTTATATGGCGGTGCCTGGCGTCCCTGTAATCGACGTAACCCACCGCTATGAGGTACTGGTTCATCGTTTCCGGCACGACGAAACGCTGGGCCAGTATCTGTCCGTTGGCCCAGAAGACCGCGTTGGTAAAAGTGTTGGCGGCGACTTCCGTATAGTCGGGGCGGAGTATCCTGGCGTAAGGCATGACGATCCTGTCGGGCTGGTTGGTCGGCGCCAGCATGCTGACCTGGAAGATCGTGACTTTCGGCTCGCTGACGACTCTGGCCGTGTATTTCATCTCGTCATAGCAGAAGCCCGGCGAAGGAATGCGCAAAAATGACTTCACATTTTTCTGCGTGCGCACAACTACGGAAGTCTCTCTCGGCGCCATGCCCACGATGTCTTCGGCGCTGGCGAAACTGCTTAAAAGGCTCACTAAGGAAAGAATGAATATGGCTTTTCTCATGTTTTGACTCCTTTGATAGTCATTCACGATATATTCTGGCTAATTCCACGAACTGCTCCAAGGCGAGCGCCGTCTCTTTGTTCACCACGAAAACGTAGGGCTGCTCGCCCAGCATCGCGTAGCGTCCCGATTCCGCTTCATTGCCGAGCGAGATCGATTTGCTCTCGCCGTTTTTCAAAACGAAAGTCACCTTCAAAAACGGTTTGTCCAAACCGTAAGCCGGCAGGTCGAGTTCGGAGCATTCCTTGACGTAATGATCGATCAATACAGGCATGCGGCTGGCAACTTCGTCCCTTACCCTGGGAAGGATCTGGCGCGACTTATCGTTCTCGGTGGCGATCCAGAAGTTCGTTCCGTAACTCATCGAAACGGTTGCTTCCGGCGTCTCAAGCTCTATTCTGTCGACTTCGTTCTCCGGCACGTTCATGGCCTCCCTCGAAAGGAAGCGGAAGGTGTTCGTCGTGTAGAGTTTTTCAACTTCCTCCGCGGAAACGGCAACGAAGACGTTCGTCATGCGCTCCATGAACATCAGGCCGTCCTTCGGCGCGGACAGAACGTAATTCTCGTATTCGTCCCTGTCCTGGTAACGCACCTTGAGATCGAGGAACTTCTCCTGCAGGGCAGATCTCGCTTCCTCTGAGCTGGCGAAGCGCACAACAGGCATGTCCATCCAGAGGAAGACATAGTCCTCTATCGCCATCTCGTCCTTCAAGGTCGTGGTCAGCATGCTCGAGAGGTCCCATTTGTTCTGCTGCTTGTCGTAGGAGAAATTCATGACCTTGCCGTCCTTCGTCAGTTCAAGCTCGCAGACATCGTCGAAAACGCCGGGCGCTATGAGCGTCTTGGCGCGGTAGTGGTCGACGTTAGGGACGAAGGAATCGAGGATGTCGGGATGCAGCGTGAAGAACTGGCCGTACTCCGCTCTCCTGGCGTAGCAGAAACGGTTCGTCTCGTCCCATTCGTCGACTTTTATGACGACGTCGCTTATCTGAAGCCTTTGGGAATTCTCCCTCTGGACAAGCGCCACGGAATATTTGAAGTCGATCTTCTCTTTTGGCTGCTCGATGTATTCCAGGACGTCGACTTTGGAAAACTTCTTGACGATCTCCCCTATCAGTTTGTCGTCGGCCCTGTCGTAAAGGGGCGTCTGGGTGTACCAGCTCAGGATGTCTTTCCCCTTCCTCAGGTCGATCTCATAGCCGCCTATAGACATCTGCACGGCGTTCACGTATTCCGGAGTGATGTCGAAAACTCTCCTGCGCCTGACGTCCTTCTCGGAGCTGTCGGTCTCGAAGCAGAGGATGTCGCGCATCTGGTTCGGAATGAAGTAAGCCTGGCGCTTGCCCTTCAGTTCGGCGTAGTATTCCCAGCCCAAGGGCACCTGCGCGCCCACTCTCAGGACGACGGAAGTCTGAGGCGTCTCGAAAGTCGCTATGATGTCGGGAGCGTTGAGCCCTGTCGCGTCGCGGTTCATGTTCTCGTATTCGCTGCCCGATATGAAGCGGTTCTGATCGACCTTCTTCAGGTTGTCCAGTATTTGGCGGACCAAGGGTGTGTTGACCGGGAAATTCACCGGCTTCATGAGCTTCCAGCCCAGCGTCTCTTTCTCCAGTTCATACGTCTCAAGCCTCAGCACCTTGCCGGTGTCGTTCTCCCTGATCTGCCTGTCTATGGTGATCCTGGTTATCAGTTCCGGACGGAAGTCCTGCAGGACCCGTTTTTCGGTCTGCTTCAATTCCTCCGTGGAAGGTTTGAAACGGTCGACGAACCAAACGTAGCCGCCGACTGCCAGAACAAGGATTAGCAAAAATAACGTTGTCTTAAATTTCATGAAGATTCCTTACTGGCGGCGGCGCACATAAACTAAAAGGCCCAGAGAGAGCGCCAAGGCCGGCACCAAAACTATTACCAATGTTCTAATTAAAGATATCTGCTTGCGGTTCAGCTTCAGGCTCCTGATCTCCTGGATGGTCTTCGGGCCGATGGAGACCAGATATTCCCTCTGCATCGCCCAGTTGCAGGCGTTCAGGAAGATGTCGCGGTTGGAGATCGGGCGCTCCGCGTAGAAGTTGTCGGCAAAATCAGCGTCGCCTATGACGACCAGCCTCATTCCCGAGCGCTTGTTCTCGACGGCCGCGCCGATCGACACGGGGCCGCCCAGGTCCGTCTTCTCGTCAAAGTGATAGGAAGTTCCCTGGTATTTCGTTTCGCCCCAGCCCTCCGAGGTCGTCTGCAGGAAAGGCGTCACAACGTAGTCCCTGTTCTCGTGGTTTATCTCCGTAATGGAGCGCGCCATGTAGAAAATGCTCAGCGAATCGAGGTTTTTCGTGATCTCGTGCCCAGGATAATCCGGTATGACAAGGTCGAACCAGCCCGTGCCGGCTATCCTTGTCGTAGGATCGACGGTGACGTCGTCTCCGACGTTGATGTTGCAGGAGGTCAGAAGCTTCGGAATGCTCGTGCAGTCGGAGTTCGGATCGATCAGGATAAACGCCCGTCCGCCCTGCGTTATGTAGCGGCGCAGAACTTCCACTTCCTCCTCGAGGAAATCCCTGGTCGGCCCGGCCACGACCAGAAGGTCGCAGTTCGTTTCCGTCATGTCTGAAAGCCTGTAGAGTTCCAGCGGCGCGCAAAGCACGCGGTCCCTTTCGAGATATTCCTTCACGATACTGTAGTTGCGGTCGTCTTTGCTCAGTATGCTTCTCTCGCCGTGGTTGACCGTGAAGTAAACGTGCTTCTGCTCGGGGTTCTGCAATTCAAGGATGGCGGAAGTCAGGGCCTGCTCGGCCTTGAAGAGCACCAGTTTCTTCTTCTGGCCGTAGTCGTAGTAGTTGTGCTCGAACTTGAAGTCGCCCATGTCGTTTTCCTTGAGCTCCTTCGTCTCCTCGCCCACTTTCACGATGACGGTGTCCCAGTCAGTCACGTTGAACTGGTTCCTGATCTTCTGGATCTTGCCGGGGTCCCTCAGAATGTAATCGTCCGCCAGGATGCAGGTCACTTTCGAGCTGGCGTCGCAATACTGGTCGATGAGGCGCTTGACCTTAGGATAGAGTTCCGAATTCTGCGGATTGCCGAAAACATAGAACTCCACCGGTTCCTGAAGCTCTTTCAAAACGTTCAGCGTCTTTTCGGAGAGCTTGTAGAGATCCTGCTTCTGGATGAAGTCGTAACGCTTCGGATACTTGGCGGCCAGGGCGTTCGCCAGAACGACCAGGATAAAGGCCAGGATAATGCCTATGCCGACGTTGGCGCCGTAAGTCAGTCTTCTTATGATCGTCTCTCTCATAAGATCACCTCCACTTCCTGGATTCCACGCTCTTTACGGTGCAGAACAATAAGAAGAGCGTGATGCTTACGAAATAGACGACGCTTGTCGAACTGATGACGCCCTTGGTGAAGGGGTTGAACTGCTCGAGTACGGAAGCGTAGCGGTAAACGACCCTCCAGCGGTTGCTGACGACGTCCTGCATGAAGTTCAGCGAAAAGAGCATCAGAATGCCGATGAAGGTCACGAAGAAGGATACGAACTGGCTTCTGTTCGTCGAGGAGATCATGATCCCCAGACTCGTCAGCATGCAGTTCAATAAAAAAGTCCCCAGGTACCCGGCCGCGACCACGCCGTAATCCACCGTGGTGAAACGCGAAAGGACATAGACGTAAACGAGCGTCGGCACCCACATGATCATAAGGAAGGCCTGGGCCGCCGCGAATTTTGACAGCACGACCTGCGTGTCCGTCACGGGCGTCGTCATCAGCATCTCGATGGTGCCGCTCCTGTACTCTTCCGAGAAAGAACGCATCGTGAGTGCGGAGGTGACGGCCGCCACCACCATCCAGTAAATGAAAGTCCCGCCGAACAGATACCCGAAGACGTTAGCGTCAATGGGCTTGCTTGGCGCGTTCAAATAGTTCACAAGGATCCAGAAGAGCCAGCCGACCACGATCAAGAACACGCACATGACGACGTAGCTCGTCGGCGTATAGTAGAGGGTCGCCAGCTCCCTTCTGAAAAGTGTTCTGAAATTCCGCATATTTCCTTAGTGTTTTGTCGTCATTTCCACGAAGATGTCTTCCAAAGTCGGCATGACCGTCGTCAGAAGCCTTATTCTCCAATTCGGTTTCTGGAGGGCGAGGAAGATCTTCTCCGAAATGTTCTCCTCGGGCAGACGCGAGAGCATCTCGGCCCTCACCCAGCCTTCCGATTCGCTAGTCCTGATCTCGTAGGCTTCCTTAACGTCCAGCAAGGCCCTTTCCACTTCCGCTTTGGGGGCGAAGATCTCGACCACGTAGCGTTTCTTGTTGCCGCTCCTCAAATTGGACATAGAGTCCTCCGCCACGATCTTCCCTTTGTACATGATGATGACCTTCTCGCAGACCATCTCGACTTCCGGAAGAATGTGCGTGGAAAGTATGACCGTCCTGTCGCGGCCTATCTCCCTTATCAGTTCCCTGACTTTCCTAACCTGGTTCGGATCCAGACCGATCGTGGGCTCATCCAATATCAGAATGTCCGGGTCCCCTATCAAAGCGTCCGCCAAGCCGACTCTCTGCTTGTTGCCTTTGCTCAGCTGCTCTATTATCCTTGTCCTCACCTGCCCGAGTTCGCAGGCGTCTATCACGCAGTTGATGCGGTTGATGAGGTTCTGCCCCTTCAGGCCTTTGAGCCTTCCCCTGTAGGCGAGGAATTCCACCACGCGCATATCGGTGTAAAGGGGAACGTTCTCCGGCATGTAGCCAATGTGCCTTCTGACTTCCAGCGATTCCTTGAAAACGTCGTGGCCCGCCACCTTGCATTCGCCGGAAGTAGCCGGCATGAAGCAGGTAAGGATCTTCATGGTAGTCGTCTTCCCCGCCCCGTTCGGGCCGAGGAGACCAACCACGTCCCCTTTCTCCACATTAAAGGAAATGTGGTCCACCGCCGTAAGGTCGGCGTAGGTTTTTACAAGTTCCTTGACTTGGATCATAATACCCTTATATTATTGATTGTATAAATTAAATTATAGTATAAAAGTGGTTAAATGTAAAACCAAAAGCGCTTATGCTATAATGGCTCTATGCGTACTCAAATGACACCTATCAACAACGCTTTCCGCCCCTGCGTAGGTCTGGTCGTAATTAACGATGAGGGCCTCTTCTGGACGGGAGAGCGCTTAAGTTTCAAAGACTCCTGGCAGTGGCCCCAGGGCGGCATAGATCCCGGCGAAACGCCCAGGGAAGCCGCCTGGCGCGAACTCAGAGAGGAGACCGGCTTGACCGAAAAGGAAGTCGAACTCACGGCCGAATGCCCTTTCTGGCTCACCTACGAAGTCCCCAGGAACAAACCCACCTTCTTCGGCTACCGCGGCCAGACTCAGAAATGGTTCCTCTTCCGCTACAAGGGCGACCCTAAGGACGCCCCTAAACTAGCCCTTGAAAGCGAAGATTTTCAGAAAGAATTCAGCGCTTTCGAGTGGAGAACATGGGAGGACTTCTACCCCTACGTGGTCGGCTTCAAGCAGCCCCTCTACGTCGCGATAAAGGAATGGATAGACTCCCTCGAAGGAAACACCCTCGAGGAAGAGGTCTCCTTCGACAGTTTCATCTGGAAAGGCAGCAAAGAAGACATCGAGATGGTCCGCACCTCCTTGCAATACGCCAACTGGATCAAAAGGATGGACCAGCGCTTCAGAATTGAGGAGATCAGAGTCCAGGCCGTAGACAGAAGACACAGTGGCGGCCTTCTCTTCGCCAAACTTTTCGTCAAAGCCTTCGACCAGGACGGCCGCCAGGTCCCCGGCGCCGTTCTTCTCAGAGGCGACGCCTCCGCCGTACTCATCGTCATCAACTGCGAAGGAGAAAAATACACCGTCATCGTCCGCCAGCCCAGATTCGCCGCCGGCCTCTACGAGACCAAAGAGATCCCCGCCGGCATGCTCGACGACTCGACCGACAAATTGACCACCGCCATAAGAGAAGTGAAAGAAGAGACCGGGCTCGAGATAACTAAAGAAAACGTGACCGACCTCGGAGGCTTCTTCCCCACCTACGGCATCAGCGACGAGATAATTTACCTTTTCTCCGCGGAAATAGACCTGACAAAAGAAGAGCTCGAATCCCTGAAAGGGCGTATCTGCGGCTGCCAGGACGAGAACGAAAAGATCAGGGTGGAGATAATCCCCCTCAAGGACCTCTCGCAAGTCACCGACGACCCCAAGAGCCTCATGGCCTACTGGCGCTACCTTGCGAAAAACAGGTAAACGGATTTAATTCCATTTTTCTGCTAGAATAGAAGTATGAAACTACTGCTAGTTGCTTCGATACTTCTGTTTTCGCTTTCCGCGCTTGCGGAAAACAAAGCCCTTAAGCCTACCGGCAGCGGCAGCAAAGAAGAGCCTTTCCTAATCAGTAAGATCGAGCATCTTGTCTGGATGGGAGAAAACATAACCAACGTCTCCGCCAAGTGCTTCCGTTTGGCAGCCGATATCGACGCCTCAGAGACCAAAAATTGGAACAACGGCAGAGGTTTTCTGCCCATCGGATATACTCACGAGAACAAAAAAGCCTATGCCTCCTACCCCTTCAGGGGCTGCTTCGACGGCGGAGGGCATGTTATCTCGAACCTTTTCATAAACAGGAAAGAACAAGGCGCCGCCCTCTTCGCAAGGATCGGCACTCCTGTACAAAACTTTGATTTCTCGACCAACGTCCTTGAGAACCTGGCTCAGCGTTCCAAGGAATTTGCCACGGTAAAAGATCTGGCGCTGGTAGATTGCAGATTCTTCGGAAAGGATCTTGCGGCTGGTTTAGCCTGCAACATTGATTTCGCCCTTATCTCCGGGGTCTACATATCAGGCTCCTTGAAGAGCGAAAAACTGGTTGCCGGATTTGCCGGAAGCTGCAACAATTCCTGCCTGGACGAATGCGGAACGAATATTGATTTCAAAAACCGCGAATGCAACGCCGCCGGCTGCTTTTCCACCTCCCAAAACACCGTTTTGAGAAACTATCTCTCTTTGGGATCTTTCCAATACAGCATGGACAACATCGAAGACTCTAGGATCAACACCGGATACAGCGCCCGTAAAATTAGAAAAGCAGGTAAAGACTGGAACGCCATTTTATCCATCCGCCTTGTTGGCGTAGGCAGCTTTTATCTCTATAACTGCCTTGTTTTAAACTCCATTTCTACCGACAGAAAAAAGGGCCAAGTCATCGCTTTCCCCGATTCGGCAACTATTGATAATTCCTTTTACAGCGCTGAAAACATCAAGCAAACTTTGAGCGACAACAACAAGGTCGGCATTTCCAATGACAAACTGAAGAAAAAGGAGACCTACAAGGGCTGGGACTTCGATACTGTCTGGGAAATGGAGGACGGCGTGTCTTTCCCAAAACTTCGTAAGCTGGAAAAGATGCTGAAGAGGCAATAAAATTACTTCTTCTCTATCGGCCTTACAGGCACGCCTTTGCTTGCGAGGTATTCTTTCACCTGCGGGACAGTAAGGGTGCCGAAATGGAAGAGTGAGGCCGCGAGAAGGGCATCCGCTTCGCCTTCCACGGCGCCTTTGTAGAAGTCTTCCAGGCAGCCGGCGCCGCCGGAGGCGATAAGGGGAACGTTGACGGCGTCGTGCACAGCCTTGTTCATGGCGTTGTCGTAGCCGTCCTTGGTGCCGTCCTTGTCCATGGAGGTGAGAAGGATCTCGCCGGCGCCTAAGCTTACAGCGTACTTGCACCACTTGATAAGGTCGATGCCGGTCGCCGTGCGGCCGCCGTGGACATAGACTTCCCAGATGGTGTTCTCGTCGACGGCCACGGGAGAAATATCCCAGCCCCATTCGATCTTGTGAGCTTCCTCAACGTTCACTTTAGTGTTGAGGCGGCGGTCCCTGGCGTCGGCCGCCAGGCAGATGCACTGCGTGCCGAACATCTTGGCGCCTTCCTTTAGGATCTCGGGGCGCATGACGGCCGCAGTGTTGACGCCGACCTTGTCAGCGCCGGCTCTCAAGATGCGCTGCATGTCGTCGGTGGATTTTATGCCGCCGCCAACGGTAAGGGGCATGAAGATGACTTCGGAGGTCCTGGAGACGAGGTCGACGATCGTGTCCCTTCCCTCGTGGGAAGCGGTGATGTCAAGGAAGACAAGCTCGTCCGCGCCCTGTTCGTTGTACTTTCTGGCATACTCCACCGGATCGCCGACGTCGGCGAGACCGAGGAAATTAACGCCTTTTACGAGTCTGCCGCCTTTGGTGTCGAGGCAGGGGATGATTCTTTTCGGGGTGGTCATAATGTCTTCCTATTTTTTGTGGTGGTGACAATGTTCGCAGCCGCAGGAGGCGCCGTGCTCGTGCTCGATCTGGTGGCAGGACTCAGATGCCTTGCATTTGTAGTCGGTCTCGTAGAAGCCGCTGCCTTTGAAGATTATTCCCGCTCCCCCGCTGATCAGTCTTTCCACATGCCCTCCGCATTCGGGGCACTTCTTTAAGGGTTCCGCGGTTATCTGCTGGAATTTCTCGAACTCATATCCGCATTTTTTGCAGCGGTATTCGTAAGTCGGCATGGCAATTTTACCTTTGTGTTAACGGCGCTTCAACTGCAGCGCCTTGCCGCTCAGGGCATCGTAGAATTTGTAATCCTCCAGGTCCATCTTCGGATTGGAAGTTATGGTCAGATTAGCGTTGTACTGCTCCTCTATCTTCTTGAGAATGTCAAGATTTTCCCTTAAGCTGACAGCCACGCTGGGATTGACGTCGATCCTGACGTCCTTTTCCTTTTCCAAGGAAAGCAGGGACTGCAGGGCGCGCTGGAGTTCCAGGCAGATGGAGAGGAGCGATTTCACAAGCCCTCTGCCGTGGCAGTAGGGGCACTCGTCGTAGACGGACTGTCTGATGGACTCTGTGACGCGCTGGCGCGTCATTTCCAAGAGGCCGAACTCGGACAAGGGTAGGATGCTGCTCTTGGCCTTGTCGCGCTTTAAGGCGCTCTGGAGGCGCATCACGACTTCCTTCTGGTTCTGCTTGGAATGCATGTCGATGAAGTCGACCACGACCAGGCCGCCGATGTTCCTAAGTTTAAGCTGCCGGGCGATCTCGTCGGCCGCCTCGAGGTTCGTCTTGGTGACGGTCTCCTCCTGGCTGTCGCTGGAAGTGTGGCGTCCGGAGTTCACGTCGATGGCGATCATAGCCTCGGTCTGGTCGATGACGATGTAGCCGCCGCTCTTTAGCCAGACGTTGCGCCTGAAAGCGCGGTCAATGTCTTTCTGGACGTTCCATCTCTCGAAGATGGGTACGTCGCCTTCATAGAGCCTGACATTGTTCTTCGCCTCGGGCACGAAGCTCTTGACGAAGGTCATGATGCGGTCGTAGTCTTCCTTGGTGTTGACGACGATCCTTGAAACGTCCTCGCCGTAACTGTCCCTGATCGTCCTCAGAACGAGGTCGAGTTCGGGATGAAGAAGAGCCGGAGCGGAAGTTGTCCTATGCTTTTCCTCAATTTCCTTCCAGGTGTTGACAAGGTAGGCCACGTCGTTCTCGAAAGCCTTCTGCGTGCAGCCTTCCGCCGCGGTCCTTATTATGAGGCCGCAGCCTTCAGGGAGGTTCACTTCTCTGGCCATCTGGCGGAGTCTCTTTCTTTCCTGGACGTTGCTGATCCTTCTGGAAACGGCGATCTGCTTTTCGAAGGGCATCAGGACAAGGAAGCGGCCCGGCAGACTGATGTCGGTCGTAAGGCGGCAGCCTTTCGTGCTGATGGGCTCTTTCACGACCTGGACGATGATCTCCTGCTTTTCTTTCAGGATGTCGGAGATCTTCAGATCCTTGCGGTTTTTCGGGCGGTTCTTGTTCTGGTTTTGATTCTGATTCTGATTCTTCTTCTCGCCTTCTTCCTCGTCCTCGTCGTCAAGTTCCATGGCGTCCAAGTTGGAGGCGAAAACGTCGTCGATGTGGATGAAGCCGTTTTTCTCAAGGCCGATGTCAATGAAAGCCGCGTTGATGGCGGGAATGATGTTCTCGACCCTGCCTTTGTACACGCTGCCCATGTGGCGGTGCTGCTCGTCGCGCTCGATGTAGTATTCCTCAAGCTGCTTGTCTTCCACGACGGCGACGCGGCGCTCCTGGGCCTGCTCGGTGTCGATTATGATCTCTCTTTCTATTTTTTGATTCTTCATTTAGATTAAATAAATTTTGTTCCCGGATCTTAAGGCAGCCTGATCTTTTCCAGGCAGTTCTGGAAAACCGCGGACAGGCAGTAATTGTAAATGGCTTCGTCCCCGGCGTTCTCCAAGCCTTCGACCGGAATAGTGACAGCAAATGATTGCTTTATTTCTTTTGCGTAGACGGAGTTTCCGTCAGATGCGCGCTTTATCGTCACGCGCATCACGACATGGGCGGCGAATTTGTGAGCCCCCATGTACTCGTTGAATTTTTCAGCGTAAATTTTGACTACGTCGCACAAAACGTGGTAGTCGCTCTTCTTGGGATCGGTGACCATCGTCTGGCCATGGCGCCTGAAGAAGATCTCCCATTCCTTGTCGGCCCAGGCGGAAAGGTCGCTCTGCGTTTTGACCCAGCTCCACTGCCCGTCGGCGATAGCCCTTATCTTGCCGATTTTCCCGTCCGGCAAAACGGGAACCACGACCTTGTCGAGGAAAAAGACGGCCGGACTTCCGAGGTTGGCCTGCTCAGCGACCTTCACATTGGCGTTGCGAAGGACGAGCGTCGAACTGCAGCCCGAAAGGAAAAGCAGGGCAAAAAGGATCAGACTACGCCATGCCATTGGCACCCCGCTCCGAAGTCAAGGATCTTCCTGAGGAAGGCCTCGTCGATAACGGGAGCTTCGAAGTATTTTTCCTTCAAAGCGGCGCGTATCTTTGATACGTCGAAAACAGGTTCGCCGAACAGGTAGCGCAGATATTCGCTGATCTCCAAACAGAAACTGATGTTGATCCCGAGAGCGGCGAATTTCTTCACCTCTTCCCTCAAAACCTGCTCAGACTGCTCGAAAGTGCAGTCGACGAATTCCACTCCGCCCATCTCGATCCATTGGCAGCCCTTGACCAGCAGTTCGCGGATTTTGGGCGGATTCGGGTGAGTCAGATGGTAGACCTGGCCGACGGACTCGGGCCGTTCGCAGAGGTTCATGATATTGCTTACGACGCAGTCGATCGGAATGAGATTCACGGTCGTGTCGGAGGGGCAGGGAAAGCGGAAAGGATAGTTGACGTAGTTTCCGTTGGTGTAAAGATCGTGCTTTTTGTAAAATTCGGCGTCTCCGTTGATCTTGCGCACTACAAGGCGTTTCATCAAGGCGAAGACCTTGGCGATGTTATAAAAGCCCGTAAAGGAAAGACATTTTCCGTTCACGGTGTCCCCTATTATGACCGCCGGGCGATAGATCGTGGTCTTGACACCCGTTTCGTCGGCGAATTTTTTGACAGCCTGCTCGCCGGCGTATTTGGTCTCTTCGTAGGGGTTGCGGAACTCCCAGTCGCACTTTGTGACTTCTTCCTTTACGACATGATCGGCAAGGCCGCTCACGTAGGCCGTGCTGATGTGCTGAAGACGCTTGATGCCGTAGCGTTTCACAAAGTCAAGGACGTTAAGAGTTCCCTGGTGGTTTATTTTCTCGGTCACTTCGCGCTGGTCTTCAGAGAAGAAAAGAACAGCGGCGGAATGCCACAATTCGTCGACAGATCTCAGTTTCTCGCCCCACACGGCGTCGTCGACGCCCAAATTCGGCAGAGTAATGTCGCCTTCGACCAATTCGAAAGTCCCCGGCAGTTCGCGCCACTTGGGATCGATCGCTTCCAAAACAGTCAAAACACGGTCTTTAGCGGAGACAGTCCTCTTCGCCCTGGCCAAATACAGCACGTGCCAGCCGCGGGAGAGGAACTCGCGTCCCAGATGTCCGCCAAGGAAGCCGGTGCCGCCGGTCAGAAAAACCGTTTTCTTCGTATTGCTTTCCATAATCGTTTCGATAATCTCAGTAAATAAGGGGATTATACCATAACGCCCCTCCTAAATCAACCGAAAGCGGCTAAAGTCTTTATAATCAAACCGCCAACACAGCTCTTCTCGATTTCAACCGGGACTTTATGGTTTAGTCCCTCATGATCATGACGCGCAAAGCTTTAATTTTCACTGAGAATCTGTTCGGCGAGGGCGTTATAATCTATTTTCGAGGCGTGGCGGGGGTCGCGCGGAATGCGGGCGACGACGCGGATCTCGTCGTAGGGCACGCGCCGGCGGTCGAGCGATAGGGCTTCCGCGCGGGCTGCTTCGGAATCGGCGCTTTCCAAAATCAGAACCGCCCGGCCGTCCCGGCCGCGGACGAGCGTTCCCGCGGTGCTCGAGTCAAGTTTCAGCAGTTCGCGCTCTATCAGCGCGGGATAAGCCTTCGCGCCGCCGGGCGTTGTAAAGACGCGCGAGGCCCGCCCCAGAAGAAAGAGACGTCCCCCGACGAGCCGTCCGGCGTCGCCGGTGCGGTGGAAGATCTTGCCGCCGACCTTGATCTTGTTCTCTTTCTCGGCTTCCGGGTTGCGATAGTAGGTTTTCAGGACGTGGCCGCCGGCGACGCAGATCTCGCCGGCCTCGCCGGGCGCGGCCTGGGCGGCGCTCCATTCTTCTTCCTTCATTTCATGGCGCAGAACGGCGTCGAAACGAACAACGCGAAGCTCAATGAAGGCGCTCACCTCCCCGGCCGGGACGCCGTCTGCGCAATCGGACGCGGCGAGCTCGTCAGCCGCGATCGCGGCGATTGGCTCGGCCTCCGTCGAACCGTAGACCGCGCTTACCGCCGCGCCGGGGAAAGCCGCGGACAACGCTTCGGCGAACTCAGGAAACACCGCGGCGCCGCCGACAAAAATCTTGCGGAGCGTCGGGATCGGATTTGTTTCCCGCGCCGCCTCGGAAAGTTTCTTGTAGAAAGCGGGCGAACCGGCCGTGGTCGTCACGCCTGCCACGGCCGCTTCGCCCGCGATCTTCACGGGGTCAAAGTCGGCGGGCCTGGCGGGGTTGAAATCGGGAATAAGCGTCGTCGCGCCGCAGGCGAGGTTGTTAAGCAGGAAAATCGGCAGCGTCGCCATGTCGACGTCCCCTTCCCCCAACCCGAGAAAATCTTTCAGCGCCCGATGCTGCGCCAGCAAAAAGCCGCAGGTCCTGAGCGCCGCCTTCGGAACGCCGGTCGAACCGGTCGTGAAAGTCACCAGCGCGGGATCGTCCTCGGCGCAGTAAACAGGAGGGCTGCTTTCGTTGGCGGAACCTTTGCCGAATCCGGGAAAAAGTTTCACGGGAATCTGACGCATAGCCTTGGACTTGAGGAAAAGGAGCCAGGCCTTCGGGATGCCCACGAAAGCTTTGGCTTCCGCAAGACGCGCCGCGTAATCGAGACGCGCGGCGTCGGCCCAGGCGTCGATGAAAACCGCCACCGCTCCCAGCGAGAAGACGGAAAACAAGATCTCGTAAAGGGGGATCGACATCGGGACGAAAATCACGACGCGATCCCCTTTTTCCACGCCATGGCGCGCCAGCGCCGTGGCGCGCCGTTCGACGCGCCTCATTAGTTCGCCGTAAGTTACGGAAACGCCGCGGTGGATCAGGGCGGCGCGGCCGGGGTTTTTCGCGGCGCGGTCCCTCAAAAGATCGCAAAGGTTCGCGTTCATATGAGCTCCTTCGTGTAAAGCCGGTACCTGCGGCAGACTTTGGCTCCGACGTGGTTGCCTGTGAGGGTGGAGACGTTGTCGACGTGCATGAGAGCGTGGTACATGACACGGAACCCGTCCTCAAAGGCTTTTTTTGCCATGCGTTCGGCTAAAAACGCGCCGAGGCCGCGGCAGTCCGCGTCCGGCAGAACGGCGACCGTCTTGCAGACATACTCCGCCCCTTCCGCAGCGTAGGGATTGGGAAAGCCGAAGATGAAGCCGACGGGCGATCCGTCGGCGCGGCGGGCGATAGCCGCGTCGTGGGGGCGCATTCCGGCCGCCAGCGGCAGATAACGCGAAAGAAAAGCCCCGCGGTCCGCCGGCACATATAGGAAATTGTTTTTAAAGCTGACTAGCGAGACCGCGAAAATGTCGTCGAGTTCCTCCCGGGCGCGGTCGGGACGCCAGTCCGCGACCGTGATGGCGCGCCGCGCGAAGATTCGCTCCGCCTTTTCAAGGCGCGGAAAGGAATCTTCCGAGAGCGGAAAACTTTTCGTGACGTACTCCGACAGCGCCTCGTACCCGCATTTCTCCCAGAGTTCACAATACCAGGGCGGATTCATCGGCTCCAACGGAAAGAGGCAGGGCGCCGCCAAGGGAAGCGCGAGACGGTAGCGACCCCAGGTGCTGCCGTTCATGGGGCCGACGACGCGCCGGTGTCCGCGGGCGCGGACATATTCTTCGGCGGCCCGGAGGACCGCCGCCGCGGATGCCGCGTCGTTTTCGCTTTCAAACGAACCGATGAGTCCGGGAACCGCGCCGCGGTAATTCAAGGCGGGGTTCGTCCAGACGGCCGCGCGCGCAAGGACCGCGCCGTCGCCGCCGCGGACGACAAAAAACGGCAGCCCGTCCGGCGCCTCTTCGCCGCGGTAGCGTGACCCGTACAGGCGGCGCGGCAATTCCTCGAAGATCCCGCGCGTCGCGGGCGCGAGCGAAAGTTCCTCAATGTTTTTTCTCATAGGACTTCACGGCCAAATACGAAAGAAAGAGCGCGGCGAGGAAGACGGGGGTCGCGACGGCAATAGGCCGCCAGTTGAAAACCTTTACAGCAATATTGAAGCTCATGATAACGATGAAAGGCAGCGCCGCCAGCCCAAAGACGGTCTTGATTTCCTTCATGCGCAGGGTGGAGCAGAGGTTGAGCAAGTAGGCCCAGAGCAGCGTGGCGAGCCCCCAGAACGGCGAGACGAGTCCGGAGGCGAGATAGACGAGCAGCGACATGACCACGCGGCCCGAACCTCCCATCAAGCCGAACAACCTCATCGGCAGGCAGACGAGTACGAAGGATATCGTGAGGCAAATTAACTGCCTTGTGATCGCGGCGATGTCGGGGTGGGCGTTTTTGATGAGTATGATCATCACGCCGATCGGGATCACCAGATTGTCGGCCCCGCCAAGCGAAACGGCTTCGAAGAGCGTCACGAGGACGGCTATGAGCAGCGACAAAACGGTCGCGTCCCAGCTGGCCATGTCGAGACCGAGCAGAAGAATGTGATGGACGATGGCGTAGGTCACGAGAAAAAAGAAGGCCGAGCCTTCGAGCGAACGGTAGTCATCGCCCCCGACGCGGTAGCGCAGCCGGCCGTAGCGCTCCCCCACCAGCGCCGCCGCCGTGTCTGAAAGCGCCAGAACAAGCACCGAAATTTCATAGAAGGTGAAATTACCGCGCCATATGGCGAGCAGATAACACACGTAGAGCGCGACCGGATGGAGCGCCCCGCCGTAGGTCTTGCGGGAAACGTCGTCGACAGCGTGAAGGCTTCCCTTGTGTTCCAGCCAGAGTATGAGAGCGGTGAAGCCGCCGCAAACGGCGAGGACGGACCAGTGCGTCGTAAAGAGCACCGGGAACGCCAGCGCCGAACAGCAGCCGCCGACATGGAGCAACTTGCGCGACTGCTCGGGAGAAAGGATCTCCCGGCGGCGCAGCAGCTCCCCTATCGCGAATACGGCAAGCGTAAAGGCGGTGATCAGCGCGGCTCCCAGGGCTTCATGAAGAAAGCGTGTCCACATGATAGGCTCCGTAAAAGAAAGCGCGGTTTCGCGCGAAAAGCCGATCGGCAAGCGCGGCGCGGGGCTCGAGGCCGGGAACCGCCTCCGTCAGATCGCGCGGAAGAAGCATGTTGTAATAGGCGAAGACCGCGCCCGGCGACGCGAGATGGCGCAGCGTCCGCGCGGTCTCTTCGAAAACGTCGCGGCCCATGTATTCGAATATGTCGGAAAGGTTGAAGAAGTCGAACCCGCCTTCCTTGCCTGCGAGTTCGTCGGGCGTCGCCTTAACGAAGCGTATGCGGTCCAGCCTTTCCCTTATGATCCCGTAGTTCCCGGGAAGGACATAATCCGGCAGGACAGGAGAGAAAGACCCCGTGAACACGTAGCGCATGTAGGGATTGTCCTCCGTGGTCAGGTCCTTCATCGCCCGTTCCGCGCGCCCCCAGATCTCCTTTGAGATGACCATTTTGTCGACGTAGCGGAAAAATTCCGGATCGCGGCCGAGCCGCCCCATCACGAAACGGTTGAAGAACAGCTTGAAGAGCAGCCTGTAGCGGAGGTTCGCCCAGACTTTGTCAAAAAATTCCGCCCTGCCTTCGGGCGTCCGGGGCGTGAAGATTTCCGCGACTTCGCGCTTCGAATGCGCTAAAGGCAGCACCCTGCGCGAAAAGATCCGGAAATAAGATTCGAATTTTCCGCAGTCGACGACGCCGTCCGCGATCGGGCCGGGCTGCGCGTCGCAGAGTGTTGCGGCATAAGACGGCATAATAGGACGCAGCTTGTCCCGGTACGCCGCGAGGCGCCATTCCCCCGGCATGGCGGCAAAGCCGAGGAAAGCGATCAATTCTTCGTATGAAAGCGCATAGATAGCCGCCTTCTTCAGCTCGCACAGGGCGAGCTGGACGGGGTTGAGGTCGAAGGCCGTGACAGATCTCGCGCCGCCCGATAGCAGCATGAAAGAGTTGTCGCCGGCGGAGGCGATGGAAAGGCACTTCGCCCCTTCCGGCAGGGCGCCGAGCAGCAAAAGGGGATCCTCCCAACAGTTGGAGTAGCGCACGAAATCAAATTTCGCCCGCCGGTCGATCGTCTTGGTTTTCGTCATGCGCCTCCTTTTGCGATGAGGCGGACCGTTCCGGCCGCGCCGTCGAGTTCAATTTCGTCGCCCGTGGCGACGGCGGAAAGGAGGCCCTTCACGCCGACGACGCAGGGAATGCCCAGTTCCCTAGTGAGGATCGCCGCGTGGGAGAGGACGCTCCCCCGCTCGACCAGCACGCCTTTCGCCAACGGAAAAAGCGGCCCCCAACCGGGGTCGGTGCGCTCCGCCACAAGAATTCTTCCCGCGGTGTCGCCGGCGCAGGAGAGGTCGCGGATGACCGTGGCTTTTCCGCGGACGACGCCGCGGCAGCAGCCGATTCCCTTAAGCGTTCCGTCCGGTTCGGGAGCGGCATCCGGTCCCGAGGGCGTTTCGTCCTGAGGAACGATGACGCCGCCGCGCGTCTCGAAACGCTCAGGCAGCGCTGGTTCCTTTTCGTACTCCGCGTACAGCGCCTTTCTTTTTGCCACCAGTTCGCGGAAAGTCCCGGGGTCTGCGCAGCCGAGAGCGAAGCCCAGCACCTCGGGCATCTCAAGGTAAAAGACGTCCCGCGGCGCGTCGAGGAAGCCCGCCCCGAACAGCCGCGCCCCGAAGGCCAGCATGATCCGCCGGATGACGGCAAAAAGGCGCGTCCGCTCAAAGCGCAGGTTTTCGCGGTTGGAGACGTAGCGCCTTGCACGGCTGCGGAGCAGCTTGAAAAGGATGCGGCGCAGAGGATGCCCTTTTAGCGCGGATAAGTCGGGCTCCTTGGGAAGCGCCTGTAATGGCAGCGGCGCGGCCGCGTAGCCGCGCAGCATCGCGACGAGCGGCTCGGGATCCATGTCGTAGGTGACAGTCTCGAGCTTCAGTTCTCCCATGCAGCGGGTGCCGAATTTTTTCAGGTAGGCCGTCCACTCCGCTGCGAATGCGGGATGGTTGGGAATCTCCGAAATAAAAGCCGCGGCGTCGCCTGAAGCGAGAGCTTTTTCCAACCCGGCGTCGCCGCGGACCAGTTCCGCCAGCGCGGCCAGCCGTCTCATCGGCTCGGCGGAAACGATGTCGCCGACGCCGACCAAAATGTCGTTCTGCATGGAGCCGCCGGCATCCACGCCCCATTTCACGAGGCTTTTCTTAAGCGAACCGTAGGCTATCATCGCGAAAAAATCGTTCGCGAGAGGCGTCCGCCAGCCCGCGACAAACTCGCGCTGAAGGTCGTCGTAAAGCGCGGCGAGCTCCGCGCAGGAAAGTTCCCCCAAATCGCGTTCTTCCAGCGGAGTCACGACTTCGTCGAAGCGGCGCATAAAAGCCTTCACGCGGCTGTCCAGCGTCAGAGCCTGACAGGCGACGCCAATAATGGTGGAGCAGACGCGCAGCCACTCTGGCCGGCGCGAGGGACGGATCGAGGGCTTTTCCCTGAGGGGCTCCTTGACGCCCATCATCGTCTCCATGAAGCCAGCGTTGACGCGGTAGCCCGGAAGCATCATCAGGACCCTGTACCAGTTCCTCAGGTTGTAGTAGAAGCGGCCTTTCCAGTGCCCGAGCATTTCAAAGGCGTCAGGGTTGGCGTCAACGAGCGCGCGCTCCACGCCGAGCGCGAAGCATAACTGGCGGTAAACCGCCGAATACACTGTGCGCGCGAAGGAAAAAGTCAGGGGCAGCGTGATGCCGGGATAGCTTTCAACGATGTTGGAATTGTCCCAGAGGACGGACTCTTCGTCCGGGTCGGGAAGTTTGGAAAGCGTCGTGATGGGACGCGTCTGCAATATCCACAGTTTTCCGTCCGCTGTCAGCGCCCATTCCACGTCTTGGGGACGGCCGAAGGCGCGCGAGATCTTCCGCGCCGCTTCGGCGACGCGCCGCGCTTCTTCGTCCGACAAAACCGATCTGTCCCTTTCCTCCGGGGGAAGTTCGGAGACCGTTGTGCCGCCGCGTAGGGCGAAACGCACGGCGTGGATCTTTTCCGAAAGCGACGCCTCGATCATTCCGTCCTTTTCGACGTAAGTGTCCGCCTCCGCCAGTTCGGAGACGAGCCCCTCGCCCAGGCCGCGCACCGCGGATATGGTCACGGCCTTGCGCGAACCGGTTTTGAAATCGACCGCGAAGGCGACGCCGGATTTTTCCGCCGCCGCCATTTCCTGGACGACGACCGACATTCTGAGAGAGTCGGCGGCGACGCCGTTCTCGCGGCAATAGGCCAGAACCGCGTCGGAGCCAACCGAGGCGCGCACTTGGGCCACAGCTTCGGATAGTTTGGCGCGCGGCACGGCCAGCAGCGTTTCAAACTGCCCCGCGAAGGAAGCTAACGCCCCATCCTCCGCGGAGGCCGACGACCTGACGGCGAAAAAATCGCCGGAGAGCCCGGCCGCGGCGAGCTCGCCCGCCAGCGCCGCTTCGTCCGCCGCTTCGTCTGGACCTATGACGATCCATTCCGGAACCGGGAAGCCGAGTGCTTTCAGGCGCCTGAGATTGTCAGCCTTGCCGCCGCTCATCGCACTCCCCATTTCAGGATGGCGGGAACGAGCCCGACGAAAACGTACATGAGAACCGTCCAGATGCCGGAAGCGTTTTCAATGCCGCGGCCGGTCCCCTTGCCGCGGAGGAAGGCAAGAGATGGCGCCGCGCAGAAAACAAAAGCCAAGGTGAGCAGTATTCCGCCCCGGACAAAGTAGCCGCGCAGCGCGCAGGCCGCAAGCGAAAACAGCCAGGTCAGCGTAAGCACGCCGAGCCAGATCCAGGCGGCCCTGAAACGCCCCCAAAGCGCTGAGTAAGTTTCGACGCCCTCCTCCTCGTTCTCGGGCAGGCGGATCTTACGGCCGATCTCGATCACGCAGCCGTTCGTGAAAGTCAGCGCGAGAAAAAGCAGCATCCCTTTCGGCAGAGCCGCCCCGGCGACGATCCAGTCAAGGCCGGAAGTGTAAAAGTCGATGAGCGGCATCACCACCATGTGGGTGAGCATATAGACGACTGGATGGCGGCGGAGCCAAGCCGGCACGAAAAATTCACGCCACATGAGAAGGATGTAGGCCAACGAAAGCGCCAGCGGGGCCAGAAGCATAGGCGCTACCGCGGCGTTGACTGCAATGACAAAAGCGATGATAAAAATAATCAGAGCACGGATCTCGCCGAAGGAGACGAGGCCGCGCGGCACGGCGCGGTAAGGCCGCCACTTCGCGTCGTCCTCCGCATCCTTGAATTCGTCGAAAAGCCTGAGCAGGAAAAAAAGGCCTAAGGAGGTCGCGACGCCGGCCGCCATCGTCCAGCCGTTGGGAAAGCCAGATCGTCCGCCCGCCATCATAGAATAACCGGTGGCTGAAAAGGTAAAGGCCGCCACCAGCGGCAAATATTGTACGAACGGGAAACGCTCGCCCTGGTAGATCCAGAAGCGGACGGGCAGCGCCCTGGCGTTGTCCCGCATATCCACAGGTCTGTCCTTTTCATTCATATGGATTCCCTTCCTGCTATTATATCTCATATTTTACCAAAACAACGGCCCAGGCTCACCGTTTTGCAATTCCACAGGGGTTTTGATAAACTCTAAAATCTAAATTAAGGAGAGATGCCGGAGTGGTCGATCGGTCCGGTTTCGAAAACCGGTGTACGCATTAGCGTACCGTGGGTTCGAATCCCACTCTCTCCGCCACTAATACAAAAAGGAGTCAAAAATGGGCGGCTTTTTCGGTGTTGCTTCCAAATCCGAGTGCAAACTCGACGTCTTCTTCGGAACGGACTATCACTCTCACTTAGGCACCAGACGCGCCGGCATGGCCTTCGTCGCCAAGGACGGCAGCCTCAGCCGGATAATCCACGACATCAGCAACTCCCCCTTCCGCTCGCGCTTTGAGGAGAAGCTCGACTCCTTCTCCGGCAACATGGGCATGGGCGTCATCAGCGACTTCGACGCGCAGCCTTTGATCATAAGATCGCATCTCGGCGAATACGCCATCGTCACGGTCGGCATCATAAACAACACCAAGGAGCTCATCGAGGAAGTCTGCCAGCGCCACGCCGTGCACTTCTCGGAAACCAGTCTTGGCGAGATCAACATGACCGAACTGGCCGCCGTCCTCATCAATGAAGGCGAAAGCTTCACGGACGGCATACAGAACCTCTTCAAGAGGATCGACGGCTCCTGCTCTCTGATGCTGCTTACAAAGGACGGCCTCTACGCCGCCAGGGACTATCACGGCAGAACGCCCATAATATTGGGCGAAAAGGACGGCGCCCGCGCCTTCACGATGGAATCCACCGCCTTCCTTAACCTCGGCTACTCCACCGTAAAGGAACTCGGTCCCGGCGAAATAGTGAAGATCACTCCCGACGGCACCGAACAGATATTGGCCCCCTGCGGAAAGAGGAAAGTCTGCGCCTTCTTCTGGGTCTACTACGGCTTCCCCGCCTCGACCTACGAAGGCCTCAACGTTGAGAAATTCCGCTACGCCGCCGGACAAAAGCTGGCCGAGAATGACAACGTGGAGATCGACCTGGCCGCCGGCGTCCCCGATTCCGGCACAGGCTACGCCATCGGTTATTCCAACGCGCGCCACGTCCCCTTCGGCCGCCCCTTCACGAAGTACACCCCGACCTGGGCCAGAAGCTTCATGCCGACCACCCAGAGCGTCAGGGAAGTCATCGCCAGGATGAAGATACTCGTCGTGAAGCCGCTCCTCGACCAGAAGCGCGTTCTCTTCACGGAAGACTCCATCGTCAGAGGCACGCAGCTCAGGGACATCGTCTCGAGAGTCTTCTCCGCCGGCGCAAAGGAAATGCACTTCCGTTCCGCCTGCCCGCCCTACCTTTTCACCTGCAAATATCTGAACTTCTCCAGATCGGGCAGCAACGTCCTCAGCTTGGCCGCCAGAAGAGCCATAAACCACCTGGAAGGCTTCTCTGAGACCGTTCCGGAAGAATACCTGCAGTACGGCTCCGAGAAATACGAAGCCATGGTCGATCACATCAGGAGAGAATTCTCCATGACCACGCTGCGTTATCAGAACCTCGACGACATGCTGGACGCCATCGGGCTGCCCAAAGACGAAGTCTGCACCTTCTGCTGGACCGGAAAAGAATAAGACCCGGCAATAGGCTCGGAGCAAAAAAAGCACACTCCCAAGGCGAACACACGGAGGCCGCGAGTTCCTCTAAAACTGCGGTGGCAGTAGTGAGCCAGGGAGTGTGCTTTTTTGCGACGTGAAACTTTTACCGGCGGTTGATCACCTTCGTGCAGATGGAAGAGTGCTTGTCGTGCGCGTTCGAGCCTCTGACGCTCACGCTGTTGATGAAGATTCCCGCGTAGTCGGCGACAACTTCGACGTTGTAGTTCTTCACGCTGCCGGGAGCCATGTTTCCGGCGCTCAAGGTGAAACTCTTGGTGCTGGAATCCTTGATCAGAGAGATGCCGATGGGAAGCGTGTAGTCCACGAGCACGTTCTCCGCTGTTTCGGAACCGGAATTCTTGATGGAAACGACATACTTGTAACGGTCTCCGACCTTGGCATTCGTCGGGCCGGTGAATTTCAGGTCGAGCACGGCTTTGTAGATGCCGGGAGCGGTGCCTTTGCGGCTGGATTTCGGCTTTTCCGTCTTCTTTCTGATCTTGGTCTCGACGGGTTTTTCCTTGACGATTTCCTTGGGCTTCTCAACGGTTTTTTCCTTGGAACGGATCTGCGCCAATCTTTCCCTGGCGTCAGCCGAACCGCCCTGAACGGCCTTCTCGTACCAATAAACGGCGGTATCATGATTGGCGGTAACGCCCAAGCCGCCGTAATAAATGTCGCCCAATATCTTCTGCGCCGTCGGCTTTTCAGCGTTTGCCGCCTTGCTTATCCAGTAGTTCGCCTGGTCATAATTTTTGCTTGTTCCCCTGCCAAGCAGATAATCAATTCCAAGGTTGATCCAAGCGTCTACGTGATCTTTTTCGGCCGCTGTTTTAAAATAATTAAAGGCCTTTTCGTGATCCTGATCGACGCCCTCGCCGTATTCGTACATCACGCCCAGTTTGTAGAGAGCGTTGGGTTCTTCTTTGGCGGCCGCGCCGCGGAGCCAAGCGAGAGCGTTGTCATAGTCTTTCAGATAATAGCAATAATTTCCCAGCAGGGTCATGGCGTCGGCATGGCCCAAACGAGCCGCTGTGGAAATGTATTTCACAGCCGTATCAGGATCTTTCGGTTTTCCGCCGAGCCCGTGCAGATAGTAGCGCCCGATTTTGTTGTTCGCCTCTGCGTCGTTGTTTTTCGCGGCCTGTTCGTACCAATAGGCGGCTGATTCAAGATCGTTTTTATCCTCATAGAGCTTCGCGAGCTCGACCTGGGCGGGAGCGTAGCCCGAGCGGGCCGCTTCAAAAAGAGGGGCCTTGTCGCCAGATGCGGAATCAATAGCGGCCGGCTTCGCTTCTTCGGTTACAAATCCTGAGTTTTCAGCTAAAACGGGAAGGGCAGTCATCATTATCAGGAGGATAACGGTAACGACGGAAAAGCCTGATTTTTGTGAATTGTTCGACATGCCTAGAGAAAATTAGTTACAGGAGCTAATGGGAAAAGAAAGCGCAGGTCTTGGCGAGGCCTTCCTCGAAAGAGAATTTCGGCTCATAGCCGAGAAGCTTTCTGGCTTTCGTGATGTCGGCGCTGGAGTGCATGACGTCGCCGACTCTGGGGGGCGCCATAACAGGCGGAAGGTCTTTGCCCATGATCCTGTTGATGGCGGAATGAAGTTCAATAAGATCGACCGTCCGGCCGCAGGCGATGTTTATGACTTCGCCGGAAATGCCGGGCGTCTTGGCAGCCAGAAGGTTCGCTTCCACGTTGTTTTTCACGTAGGTGAAGTCCCTGGTCTGTCTGCCGGTGCCGTAGATGGTAGCGGGCTTTCCTTCCTTGGCCGCCGCGCAGAAGAGCGGGATGACCGCTGAGTAAAGCGACTTGGGATCCTGGCGTTCGCCGAAGACGTTGAAGTAGCGCAGAACGACCGTCTCAAGGCCGTAGATGTAAGCGAAAGACCTGCAGTAGTACTCCCCCGCCAGCTTCGTCACGGCATAAGGGGAAATAGGATCGGGCGCTTCCAATTCGCTCTTTTTCTCCGTGTCGGAATTGCCGTAGGCCGAGGAGGAGCCGGCGTAGACAAGCCTTTTGACTTTGTTTTCCGCGGCCCTTCTCAGAACGTTCAGCGTTCCCATGACGTTCACATCCGTGCTTTCCTCGGGGTTCTCGACGGACCTCGGGACGGAAGCGACAGCCGCGTGATGCAGGACGTAATCGACGCCCGGCATGATCTTCTTCAAAAGTTCCTCGTCGCGTATGTCGCCTTCATAAAACTCCACGTCGTTTATGAAAGAGGCCATGTTCTCGGCTTTTCCCGAGAAAAAATTGTCTATAACGCGGACATTCTCTCCGCGTTTCACTAGTTCCTCTGCAAGGTGCGAGCCGATAAAGCCCGCGCCGCCCGTTACAAGATAAGTCGCCATAAGTTATTTAAGAAGATCGCTGAACCATTCGGGAGGCCTTACGGGGCGCAGCTGCTTGTAATCAAGACAGACGTGCAGCGTGTATCCTTCCACAAGGAGCGTCTCTCCCCTTTTCACTTCACACTTTACTCTTAGTTTAATTCCTTCGAAACCGTCCACCCGCGCCCTGATCGTGAGAAGATCGTCGTAGCGGGCCGGACTGTGGTATTCGACATGGGCTTCCAAAACAGGAAGCCCGATGCCTTTTTCTTCCATTTCCTTGTAAGTGAGCCCGAGGCTGCGCATCAGCTCGTTGCGGCTCCTTTCAAAGAAGACCAGGTAATTGGCGTAGTAGACAACGCCCATCTGGTCCGTGTCAGCGTACGGGACGCGGTAAGTGAGTTCTGCTTCTTTCATCAGAAGGGAGGCTCTCCGTATTCGTTGATGTCGCTGGAACCGGAGGTCTGTCCGCCCTGGGCCTCGTTCTGGCTTCCGCCTCTAGAACCGAAGCCGAAGCCGCCGCCCTGATTGGAGAAACCGCCCTGCTGCTGGTTGGGCTGACGGTCGCTCTGGCAGACGTAGAGGATGTAATCCGGATCCCTGTCGGACTGATGATAGTTGTTGGAGAAGATCAGGATCCTTAAGGACTGCAAGGATCCGCTGAGGTAATCTTTGCCCTTGCGGTCCCTGTTGCGCCAAAGTCCGGTCAGCCTGATACTGGCCCTGACCTGCGGTTCCTGAGGCTGCTCCTCGCCCTGCTGGTCCGGTCTCTCCGTCTGGGCTACAGAGAGGTAGTAGTCGGGGTCCCTGTCTCCCTTCTTGAAGTTGTTGACGGTGATGATGGCGCGGGCGCGCCCTGTGATGTTGCCCGAGAGCATCATGTTTCCGTTCTGGTCTTTTTCTTCCCAGAGTCCCATGACTCTCAGAGGCTTGTCACGCTGCGGCGAGGTGTTGCTGATGAAATCTGACATAGAGTTACTCCTGATAGAGTTTATTGATACTACTGTTCGGTAGGTTTGTCTTCCAGTAAAAGTTCCACGGCCTGCTCGTCGCAGTCCGGAAATTTGGGGCAGTTGATGCAGACGCTCCAGATCTTGTGGGGCAGGCGCTCCTTGTCGATCTTCTTGAATCCGCATTTCAGGAAAAATTTCGGCACATAGGTGAGGGCGAACATTCTTTTCAAGCCGAGAGCCTTGGCGTCTTTTATGCAGGCTTCGACGAGCATTCTGCCGATGCCCATGTCTTTGTGGCCTTCCGCCACGGTCAGGGAACGTATCTCGCCGAGATCCTCCCAGACGATGTTGAGGGCCACGCAGCCTACAATTTCGCCCGTTTCCATATCCGTCGCCACGATGAAATCGTGGACGTGCTCATAGAGGTCCGAGAGAGCCCGGGGCAGGAGTTTTTTTTCCGCCGCTTCGCTCATAATAAGCTCGTAAACTTTGCGCATCATGCCCAAAGTCGGCTCTACAAGTTCGTATTTCATTTCACCATTTCTCCTATTGGATGCGCTTGGGAGAATCCGCGCCAGGAAGGCAGGATCGCTTCCTCTCCCGAATCGATTCTGTTCATTACCGCTTCCGCCAAAAGCCGCGCCCAGCTTTCGACGTCTTCCGCTTTGCCGGTGTGATTGGAGACGGAATTGATAAGCCGCCCGTCTTCCAAAACGGAAGGGCTTTTGGGGACGTTCAGGTTCAGCCCCACGCCCGCTATGAAAGCGCCGCCATGCTCCTCTATGAGTATCCCGGCCGTTTTCGCGCCGTCTATCAGGACGTCGTTAGGCCAGACGAGATTCGGCCGCAGTCCTTTTTTCACAAGCGCTTCCGCCACGGCGAGCCCGACCGTCAGGGAAAGCAGCGAGGGCTCTTTCACGGCGCCGCCGTTCATCACGACGGAGAGAAAGAGGTTCCCCTCGTATGATTCCCAGCTTTTGCCGTACTGTCCCCTGCCTTTTGTTTGGCGGTCCGTGAAAAGATAGAAGGGAGCCTTCTCCCCTTTGTCTATGAGGAGTCTGGCTTCGTCCATCGTGGAGGCGCATTCTGTCAAATGGATCGCTTTCATGCGTCGAGCCCCAAGTCTACAGCGGGAGCGCTGTGGGTTATGGCGCCGATGGATATGCGTTCGACTCCGCATTTGGCGACTTCCGAAATATTCTCCAGCGTCACGCCGCCCGTCGCTTCCAAGAGGACTTTGCCCTTGAGAGAACCGGCGATCTTTTTCATTTCAGGGGCGGGAATGTTGTCAAGCATCAGAAGATCAGGCTTCAGATCCGCCAGCTCTACCGCCTGGTCATAATTTTCCGCTTCCACGGCGATGGGAACGCCGGGAAAATCTTTCCTCGCTTTTTGGAAGAGCTCTCTGTAGCTCAGGCCCGAATACGCGAGATGATTGTCTTTCAGCATTATCATGTCGGAAAGATCCATGCGGTGGTTTTCTCCCCCTCCGCAGCGCACGGCGTACTTGTCCAGCAGCCTGAAGCCAGGCATGGTCTTCCTCGTGTCGACGATCTTGACCAATCCTTGCGCGGCGGCAACGTATTTCGCGGTAAGCGTCGCCACGCCGCACATCCTCTGCAGCAGGTTGAGGACGGAACGCTCGGCCGTGAGGATAGGCCGCAGCGGGCCTTCCACAGTCGCCAGAGTGTCGCCGGCTTTGAGCTTGTCGCCGTCCTCGCATTCGAACGCGATCTTGGCCTTGGGAAAACCAAGCTCGACGATCTCCAGACCCGAGACGGCAATGTCCTGCCGCGTCTTCAAACTGAAGCGGGCCGGCCTGTCGGAGCAGGAAAGAATGCTCGTCAAGTCTTTGTCAGCCTTGTCTTCGAAGAGGGCGCGCTCAAGGAGCTTTTCCGCGCATTTGCGTTCTCTAAGGGAGAATCTCACTTATTTCCCCTCCAGGATCTCCTTCATTCTGTCCGCGATCTTGGAATCGGCGTTGAGCTTCATGGGATCGAAGGAAGAATCGTTCAGGAGCCTGCCTCTGGTCTTGCTCTTGTCGGCTTTGTAGGCGGTCTCAATGTATTTCAAGGCTTCTTCATGGCGGCCCTTGGCGATCATGGCCGAAGCTACCTGAAGGGCGAATTCCGCTTCCTTAGGCTTCGAAAGCTCCGCGAGAGTCAGCCCGCGGATGTAGGCGATCGCCATCTCATCGTAGCGTTTCTGGCGCTGGAAGGATTTGCCGATCTTTTCAAACAGTTCGGCATCCCTGCAGTCGTCGCGGGATAGCAGCGCGGAATAGATCAGGTTGACGAACTGGTAGTCTTTTACCTTCTCCCACTTGTCAGCCATCGCCATATATTTCTTCCAATCGATCTCCTTGTCGCTCATCAGCTCTTCTTTGAGCTGCTCGTGCATCTGCTTCCTTTCGACTTCCATCGTCAGCATGTTCACGTACTGGGCCATGGAGAAGTTCATCGGGTCCTTCTTCAGGTACTCTTTGATGATATCGAGGCCTTCCTGTTCCCTGCCGTTCCTGGCGAGCATGTTGGAAAGGCGCATATACGCTTCCGCGGACATGTCGTTGAGCCAGATGGCGTCGCGGTAGGCCTTCTCGGCCTCCTTGTACATCTTGTGGTATTCGTAGAGACCGCCGATGGCCGTGCGGCATTTGGCGAAGGACTTTCTCGCGGTCAGGTCCTCGAAGAACTCTTTCGCGACCACGTCGACTTTGCCCTTCCTTCCGTTGTTTATGTCCTCGAAGTAAAGCGTTCCGCCGTTGTCGAAGACCTTCATCAGGTTGTCCCAGTAGGCCGTGTCTTTTTCGACCATCTCAGGAGTGATCTTGACCTTGTGGTCGCAGAGCTCCATGATTATGCCGGCGGGCTCAAGATACGGATACATCCATTCGATCGTGTAGCTTTCCTCCAGGAAGAAGGGGTGCTTCTTGATGTTCCTGTCGTAGATCATCCTGGTCAGGATGGAATTGAGTCGCATGACGCCCTCGATGCCGCGGATGGAGATCTTTCCGCCGTCAAGGCTGACTTCCTCGCCGACGTACTCGCCGCGTTTGATCCTCTTCTCGACATCCTGGTAATAAAGCTCGAAGGAATGCTGGAAATCGTAGTCGGAAGGAATGTATATGGTGTCCACGCCTTTCTTGTGGTCTTCCCTGGAGGCGTTGAGCCATTTTAAGAGCGTCCTGGCCCAGCCCCAGACCTGCCTCGGCTCGCAGTAACGGTCCCTTAAGACCGTCATGTAGGAGTCGTCCGCCAGGCCGTTCTGGGTGATCAGCCAGCAGTCTTCCCTCATGCGGTCGACGTTGATCATGTACATCGGAACGAAACGTCCAGGGTCGGTGCCGCCGTAGTAGATCGTGTTCGGCTTGCAGATCTTCATGATCTCCTCGCCGTAGATGTAGCCGAAATTCTTATAGCGAAGATTGTTTTCGTCCCAGTTCTCGGTGGCCGTGATGAAAGGCGTCACGAAGCACAGAAGCGCGATCGTGATGGCGCACTTACCGATCAAGTTCGGCTTCAGGACGGAAAGGATGATCGCGGCGCCGATCAGAGCGAAGATCGCGCCGTAAAGAATACCGACTACGACGGACGCTCCGCCCAGATGATGCAGCGCGGCGCTGACCACGAAGTAGTTGAAGGAACCTGGATGCGCGGCCTCAATCGGCACGGCGGCGATGAAGAAAAGGCCGAAGGCAAGGAAAGCCCCGCCGACAGAAAGCGCCAGTTCCCGCCACTTGTTGCCGACGTTCTTCGCCATGGGCAGAAGCACGGCCGTGATGGTGATCATGCCTGTCCCGACCAGAACGGCCAGGGCGGCGTGCGACATGATGAAGAAGACTCGGTTGATGTACTGGCTGGTGACGTCAAGCTTCGGGTTCATCAGGTAGCACATGCCGATGCCGCAGAAGAAGAAGGTCACCAGAACGAAGATCAGCCAGTTCCTCAATTTCTCCTTCTTGATGACCACAATGAGCGTGACGATGGAGAGGAAGGCGAAGATAAGCGTCATGGGATACTGGTCCCAAGTGTCCTTCAGATAGAACCAGCACTGCAGCAGGAAAGTCTGGATGCCCCTGCTGAAGGAGAGCTGCTCATACTGGCCGCGGCAGATGGCGTGCCACAAGCCCTGCGTCGTGCGGGGGCGCCCCCAGTTCAGCTGAGGGTTCGTGGAAGAAGCGATGGGCAGCCAGAAATACATGCTAAGGCCGAGGAAGAAGGAGAACAAAAGCCTCCCCCACTCCTTGTAGTTGAAGAATTTCCTGTTGACCCAGTCGGAGACGACAAGGTAAGCCACGAAAGGCAGAATGAACATCAAAAAGAAGTTGCCTTCCATCAAGACATTGTCGAAGTGGAAAGGCGTCAGCCTGACGAGCGTTCCGTTGTATTTGAGGTAATTGAAGACGTAGAGAGAGAAAAGCAGAAGCAGGATGGCGTTCAGGCAGAGAGTAATGTACTCCTCGATGGACTTCTTGGCGCACCAGGCCGCCCAGGACAACCCGCCTATCATCATGAAGACCGTGTAGTGGTTCGTGTTCGCGAAACCGAAGACGAAAGCAATGGCGTAGAAGACGCCCCTCTTCTCAGGATTGAACATCAGAATGAAGGAGAGGAACATCAGAAGGACCATGAAGAAGGCGTTCAGGGAATACACTTCCGTAATGGTGCACTGCGACCAGGTTCCGGGCGTCAGGGCGAAGAGCACGCCCGCGGCGATGCCGCACAAAGAGTTGACGAGCGTCGGGACCGTAAGGCCGTATTTCTCCAGGGCGGGAATGATGTGCATCTTGTGCAGCTCGTCGTTCTCGTCGTCGAAGAAAAGCTCGCCGGCCTTCGTTATGATAAGCGTGATCATGCCGGCCGCCAGGGCGCCCGTGAAGGCGGACCAAAGGTTCACCCTGTAGGCAATGTCGCTGCCTATCGGCAGGAAGGTGAAGAGCTTGGACATGATCGTCCAGAAAGGATATCCCGGCGGATGCGGAACGCCGAGGCGGTAGGCCGCGGTGATCAGTTCGCCGGAATCCTCCAATCCTACCGTCGGCTGGAGCGTGTAGATATATACCGAGAGAGAGACAGCGTACGACAAGACAGCCGAGATCCAGTTAACTGGGCTGAACCAGGCAAACCAGGATGTCTCCTTCCTATTTGAGTCCATAATTCTCCTTATATACATTATTTCAGTTTAATATTTAGATTATACAAGGATTTAGGATACAAGTCAACGAGGGTTTTTGCGCGCAAAATGTTATAATGTAGTTTTAAGATTAAAACGCTTTTATGGGAAACGACCTTACATACGCGGTCTTAGGGACCGGCGCTCTGGGCGGCTACTACGGCGGGATGCTAGCTAAGGGCGGCAGACGCGTCTGCTTCCAGGTCCGCACGGGCTTCGAGGAAGTCAAAAGGCAGGGGCTCGTCGTGGAGTCCTGCGACGGCGACTTTACGCTTCCCAAGGCCGAAATATACGCCGATACCGGCTCGATGCCGAAAGCGGACGTCGTTCTGGTCTGCCTGAAGACCACCGCCAACCATCTCCTCCCTGAGATGCTGAAGCCGATCCTCAAGGAAGGAACGCTCGTCATCCTGGTTCAGAACGGGCTGCTTTTCGAGGAGGAGCTGAGCGAAGAACTGCCTGGCGTGCCGATAGCCGGAGCCTCGGCCTTTATCTGCTCCTTCAAGGTCGCTCCCGGACACATCAAGCACTGCGACTTCGGGCACATCAGCTTCGCCCTGCTCGAAAAGAGCGAGGCGGCCTGCGAACTTCTTGATAAAGTGAAAGACGACTTCATCGCCTGCGGCGTGGAGGCTTCCGTGGAAGCTGATCTCCCGACGCTGCGCTGGCGCAAACTAGTCTGGAACATCCCCTACAACGGCATGACCGTCGTCATGGACACCAGTACGGACAAGCTCATGCGGAACCCCGAGAGCAGGAAGCTCATCAAAGACCTGATGCTGGAAACGCAGCAGGGCGCCGCAGCCTGCGGCGTAGCGATAGAAAGCGAATTCATCGAGAAGATGCTCACCTACACCGACTCAATGGTCCCCTACGCGCCGAGCATGAAACTGGATTACGACGCCAAGCGCCCCATGGAGATCAAAGGGATCTATTCCAATCCCCTAAAAGCCGCCATAAAGGGCGGCGCCGACCTGAAAAAGATCAGAATGCTGGAACAGCAGCTTTATTTTAAACAAAGCGAGTATTTGAAATGACCAACCCTGTTATAACCGCTCTCGACGTCAGCGACCGCGAAGCGATGCGCGCGCTTATAAAGAAGCTCGCCCCTTACGGCGGCATCTTTAAACTAGGCCTGGAAATGTTCGTGGGCTTCGGCCCGGAAGTAGTGAAGGAAGTGATCGGAGGAGGAGGCAAAGTCATGCTGGACCTCAAACTGCACGACATCCCCAACACCGTAAAGAAAGCCGCCAAGAACGCCGGGATTTTAGGCGCGGAATTGCTGACCGTGCACGCCTCCGGCGGAAGCGCCATGCTGAAAGCCGCTGTGGAAGGCGTAAAGGAAGCCGGTTCCAAAACGAAAGTGCTGGCCGTGACCGTCCTGACCTCCATCGACGAGGAAACGCTGCAGAACGAACTGGGCGTAACGAAAAGCGTGCTTGAACAGGTAAAGAGTTTGGCCATGCTCGCGAAGGAAAGCGGCGTGGACGGCGTCGTCTGCTCCCCCAAGGAAATAACGGCCATCAGGGAATGCTGCGGGCAGAACTTCCTTATCGTGACGCCCGGCATCAGGCCCAAAGGCTCGGCCGTCGGCGACCAGAAAAGGATCAAAACGCCCGCCGAGGCGATCAATGACGGCGCCAACTACATCGTGGTCGGCAGACCGATAACGGAAGCGAGTGATCCAGCGGTTGCCATGGAAAATATTTTAAAAGAGATCGAGAACAGATAATGGAAGAATATCCCGACTTCACAAAGATCCACGAACAGAACAAGCGTTACAGGATGATAACGATCGCCGCCCTCGTTCTGGCGGCCGTGGCCTTCTTCGTCCTTTACCGCTATCCCCTTCTGAGAACTTACCAGAGCTGGAACAGCCAGCACGGCTACAATTCCAACGGGCTGATCATCTTTTTGGGCAGCGCGTACCTGCTCTTCGCGGCCAGGAAAAGCATGAAAGCCGCAAGCAAGGCTGTCTCGTATTTCGGCCTTGTCTTCCTCGTTTTCGGCTTTGCCTGCACGCTGGGACTTAAGAGAGCGGACTTCAACGCCGCCCAGACGGTCTTCTGCCTTTTCTGCTTCTGGTCCGCTCTGCTTTACCTGGGCGGCTGGAAAATGGCCTCTTTCGCCATCTTCCCGCTCTTCATCATGCTCTTCTCCGTACAGTGGGGCTTGGGCAGCAGCATCATCAGTACGCATCTGAGGATACTTTCCACCGATCTCGCCTGCCGCTTCATCAACTTTACCGGCAAACTTTGGGACATCCAGGTCATACGCCAGGGCACCAACGTCTCCCTTGTCAACGTTCCCGACGTGCAGTTCGACGTGGCCGCGCCCTGCAGCGGCCTGCAGTCGCTCATCATGACGAGCGTACTCTGCCTGGTCATGGCTTACTTCTGCCTTAAGACCTGGTGGAAGCGGGCCGTCATGGTCCTTCTCATCGCGCCCATCGCCGTCCTCAACAATTCGCTGCGCATCGTATTGATCGCCTACTGCGGATCGTTCTTCACTTTCTTAGAGCACAAGCTTAATCTCTCGGAAGGCTGGGGCCGCAACGTGGCCTTCGGCGCCTTCCACGAATACCCCGGCGTCGTAGTCTACACGCTCGGTTTCATCATGATCTTCGTCGCCTGCACGATCCTTGAGAAACTGCCGGGCGTCGAGCGCGAGCTGGCGGCGAAACGCAAAGCCGAAAAGCAGGCGAAGCGCGAAGCGAAGGAGAGAGGCGAAACGGAAGTCAAGGAAGAGGAGATCAATGAGGACTATGACGAGAACATGGCCTCTCCCTATTACGCCAAGATCTGGAAGCACGCTCTTATCGTGCTTGCCCTGACTTTGATCACCCTCTTTTTGGCCGGCAAGGTCAAGGAGAACATCCAGTACACTCCGGGCCTGGCCTACGCCACCATCCCCTACATGGTGACCGGCGACGGCATCTCGATCAGGATGCTGCCCATCATCACGAACATTCCCCTGCAGACGGAAAAGAGGATAGGCGTCCCCGTTCCGGTCTCCGAGCTCGAGCTCAAGGAACTGCCGGAAGACACCGCCTACTTCAGGGCCTACTACATGCCCAAAGACCTCTACGCCTCCTACGGCAAAGTGATCAACAAGCTTTTCTTAAACACGTCTAAAGACGAGGAGCGTTTCGCAGCCATCGGCGAGGTCAGTTCCAAAACGCCGATCGACGCCTTGACCGCCACCCAGATCGTCCAGAGCGCGACCTTCTGGCGCTCCAACCTCGTTCTGAAAGCCAAGGAAGCCAAGACTCCCGAAGACAGAGGACGGGTGATGCAGCAGACGCAGATGCTGCGCAGCTACGCCCTCGTCCAGCTGATACAAATGCACCGCGCGCCGGAAGCCGCGATGCTCGCAATAGTCCAGAACGACAAGGACCACCACTCCATCCACGCGCCGGAAGCCTGCTTCCCGAGCCAGGGCTGGACCATCGACGAGCCCACGGATTTCCCGCTGACTCTGGGAGAGACAAGTTTCAACGCCGCCAGGATGGACGTCAGCTTCATTCAGGCGAACATCAAGGAAACGATCATCTACTGGTATCAGTGCGACCACAAGCTTCACAAGACTAATCCCATACTCTACGCCACCAGGCGCTACATGTGGCTCCCCTTCAAGACGACCTTCGACCTAGTCTTCAAAGGCTTGGGCGACCGCTGGTCCTTCATCCGCTTCTCCGCTCCCGTGGAAGATGACGAGACCTACGACGACGGCGCGGCCAAGATAAAAGAACTGCTGAACGAACTGGAACCCTACCTTACCTACGAGAAATAAAATGGCGGATTTCAAATTCAATCAATTCAAAGGCACGAGGCTGACGACCGTTATCCTCATCTCCATCGGGCTCTCCCTTTTCCTTTGGGGGCGCTACAAGCTGAACGGCGCCGAGGAGTTCACCATGAAGGCCGAGATACTCTGCAACGTGAGCGATCCCGAGAAGTTCACAGCCTTCACCTGCTACACGAACACAACGGAGGAAGTGAACATGGTGGAGCTGACGGTCCTCTGCACGAAAATGGACCGCGATCTGATCAGGCCGGACGATTTCGCCCTGATGCTCGACTTTTCCAGCGAAACGCAGCAGAACGTCATTCCCGCCCTGGAGCTGAAGCCTTCCATGGCCCGCTACATGGGGCCCCAGGACTTCAAGGGAAAATTCAACGTCGTCGACATTGAGCCCAAGCGCTTGAAAGCCGTAATAGACACCATAAGCGACCGCAGCCTGCCGGTCATAGTCGACATCAAGGGCGAGCCGGGCGACGGATACGCCGTTTCCGCCACGAACATCACCCCCTCTTTCGTGACCGTCAAGGGACCCGGGGAACTGCTTTCCAAAATGACCGGCGTCATGACGGAAAGCCTGAGCGTGGAAGGCGTCAAAAAGAACCTCGACACCTTCTGCTCCGTAGTCGTACCGGAAAAGATCGAGACGCACACCAGGAACGTCAGGGTCAAGCTGGAAATAAGCCACGCGCCCAAGATCGTCGCCATGGAAAAGATCGCCGTGGAGCACTTCGGCACGCCGCAGGGCAACTGCGAGGCGACCTTCAGTCCCGCCACGGTCGACATCACCATGGAGGTGCCGGTGGACGACATCGAAGCGTTCGATCCCAAGGAGGTCAAGGCCTTCGTCGACATCAGCAACCTCGCCCCCTCGGAATATACGCTCCCCGTGAAAGTACTGCCGGTGAAAGCCGGAAGAGTCAAGGATATCGAGCCCAAAGAGATCAAAGTCTCAATAGTCAAGCCAGTCAGGCCGGCGAAACCGGAAAAGCCCCCGAAAGCCTGATTGACTTGAAAGGCTCTTTTTGATAGGATAATCAACACAATTTCTAAAAAAGGCGGTGTAGCCAAGTGGCTAAGGCAAAGGTTTGCAAAACCTTCATTCATCGGTTCGATTCCGATCGCCGCCTCCAATTTCATCTTTAAATGCCGAAGTGGCGGAATTGGTAGACGCCAGGGATTTAAAATCCCTTGTGCTTTTGCACGTGCCGGTTCGAGTCCGGCCCTCGGCACTCTCCTCCCGAGGTAGCAATTGATAAACAATTTTTCCCGCTTGCGCAAAAAGCGCAGAGTTATCCCTGACGGTCTCTGGACCAAATGCTCGGGCTGCGGTGAGATAATTTACGCTAAAAAACTTACGGAAGCTTCCGAAGTCTGCCCCAAATGCGGCTTTCATTACAAACTGCCTGTTGCGGAGCGGATCGATCTTCTTTGCGACGAAAATTCCTTCTCGGAGACCGACCATTCCCTTATTTCCGGCGATCCCCTTTCCTTCAACGACGGAAAGCCCTACCCCGAAAAGCACGCTGAGAACCGCGAGAAGACCGGGGAGCCCGAAGCTGTCATTACCGGCGTCGGCAAGGTTGAGGGACAGGATATAGTTTTAGCCGTCATGAATTTCGATTTCATGGGCGGCTCCATCGGCTCGGCGGTCGGCGAAAAGATCACCAGGGCCGCGGAACTCGCCCTTGAGAAGAAAATACCGCTTGTCGTGGTCACGGCTTCCGGCGGCGTAAGGATGCACGAAGGCATCGTCGGCCTTATGCAGATGGCGAAGACCGCGGCCGTCATAGGAAAATTGAAAAACGCGCGCATCCCCTACATCGTCATACTGACGAACCCGACTTACGGCGGAACGACCGCGAGCTTCGCGACGCTCGGCGACATCATCATTTCCGAACCGAAAGCCATGATCGGCTTCGCGGGCGGCCGCGTCATCAAGCAGACTATCCGCCAGGATCTGCCGGAAGGCTTCCAGACGGCGGAATTCCTTCTGGAGCACGGGCAGATAGACATCATAACGCCGCGCGGGAAACTTAAAGAGACGCTATCCAAGTGCCTCAAATACTTATGTTCACAGGCATCGTAGAGACAGTTGGCCAGGTCCTGGAACTCAAAAGAGAAGGGCATGTCCTTAGCTTGACTGTTAAGGCCTCCTTCGCCGGCGAGCTCTTGCTCGGCGAAAGCGTGGCCATAGAAGGCGTCTGCACGACCGTGACGAAAAAAGACGACGCTTCTTTTACGGTGCAGCTTCAGGGCGAAACAATAAAGCGCACGTCTCTCGGAAACCTCAAATACGGCCAGGCCGTCAATCTTGAGCGCGCCGTCACGCCGACCACGAGGCTCGGCGGACATTTCGTCGAAGGGCACGTCGACTGCTGCGTTCCCCTGCGCTCCTTCCACCGCGAAGACAAAGACCTTGTGCTGCGTTTCTCCGTCCCGCCCGAACTTACGAAATACGCCGTGGAGAAAGGCTACATCGCCGTCAACGGCATAAGCCTCACCATCGCCTACGCCGCCCCCGATATTCAGCTGCACATCATCCCCGCGACTTTTGAAAACACCACGCTGAAAAACCTGAAGGTCGGCGATCCGCTCAATATAGAGACCGACATCCTTGGAAAATACGTTGTGAACGCCTTGCGAAAATGAGGGATCTCAGGCACTACCATATCTGCTACTTTTTATGGATCCCGGCCATTCTCCTCTGCGTCACGGGAGTATTGGCCATTTACAGCGCGTCTTTAGGCTATCAGTCAGACTACGTTTCCCGCCAGCTCATCTGGCTTTTGATCGGCCTTATCCTGGCCGCGGGCGTTTCCCTTATCCCCTACCTTTTTTTCCACCATTACGCGACCATCATCTACGCCGCCTCGCTTCTTTCTCTGCTCCTAGTCCTCATAATAGGTCAGGAACGCAACGGAGCGAAAGCCTGGCTGGGTTTCGGCACTTTCGGGATACAACCATCGGAATTTACCAAAATAGCCGTAATTTTCCTTTTCGGGCGTTATTTCGCGGATTTCGAGGAGCACCGCTACAGCTGGAAATATTATTTCATGTCGTTCGGCATCCTGGCCATTCCGATGGCCCTCATACTGCTCCAGCCGGACCTTGGGACCATGCTGACGTTTTTCCCGGTCGTCGTCGCCATGTTCCTTGTGACGGGCACGAAGCTTAGTCTGCTGTTCACGACCTTCCTCGGCGTGGTGGCGGCCTTCCCGCCCGTCTGGATGTTTCTCCTGAAGAATTACCACAAGCAGCGCTTCTTATTGACCTGGCACCCTGAAAGGGACCCCTGGGGCTTCGGATACCACGCGCTGATGTCGAAGCTGACTCTGGGCAGCGGAATGCTTTTCGGCAGAGGCTACGGGGAATCCCGCATGAGCAAACTTAATTTCCTGCCGGAAAGACACACGGACTTCATCTTCTCGGTCTTCGGGGAAGAGTGGGGCTTCATTGGCTCCGTGCTTCTGCTCTGCCTTTACTTTTTCCTGATCTTGGCGGCCCTTAGGATCGCCCGCGGCGCCCGCGACCTTTTCGGCGTCACGGTGGCGACTGGCATAGCCGTTCTTATCGCGACCCACGTTATCATGAACGTCGGAATGTGCATCGGCCTTATGCCGGTCATCGGCGTTCCCCTTCCCCTCTTTTCCTACGGCGGGTCGTCGCTACTCTGCACTATGATCGCGCTCGGCGTCTTGCAGAGCATCTACGCCGACGCAAAAAATAAGGGCGCTTATTAAAGCGCCCTTATTCTTTTTTACTTCACTTCAGTCATCTGCATGGTGAAGGTGCCGTCGGCTTGTTTCTGAAGCGTCTGGCCTGCCGGGGCGGCCGGAGTTTCCGGAGCCGCGGGCTGAACTTCCACGAATTCCTCAGCGGGAGGAGGAGGGAGTTCTTCGGTCTCGGTGGTCTTGCAGCCGAAGAGGCAGAAGGCAAGGCCGGCGAGGATAAGAAGGCTTAAAGTTTTCATGGCTTTTTCCTTTTGGAGAAAAAATGGTCTCCGGAAAGATTCCGGAGACCATGCGTTAATGGGAGTTATTTGCACTTCCCGCATTTGCACTTCTTGGCGGACCTTTCTTCCTCGATGGCGGCCTGAGCGGCGGCCAAGCGGGCGATAGGAACGCGGAAGGGGCTGCAGGAGACGTAGTCGAGGCCGTTGAAGTAGCAGAACTTCACGGATTCGGCGTCGCCGCCGTGCTCGCCGCAGATGCCGACTTCCAGGTTCGGGCGCGTGTCGCGGCCGAGCATGGTGCCGATCTGAACGAGCTGGCCGATGCCGTCCTGGTCCAGGGTCTGGAACGGGTCGGCGGGCAGGATCTTCTTATCGAGATAGTCGCCCATGAAGGCACCGATGTCGTCTCTGGAGAAGCCGAAGCCCATCTGGGTCATGTCGTTGGTGCCGAAAGAGAAGAACTCGGCGACCTCAGCCATTTCGTCGGCCAGGAGCGCGGCTCTCGGAATTTCGATCATCGTGCCGAACATATAAGAGAGCTTCTTGTCGCCGGTGGCCTTCTTGACCTGTTCGAAGACCTCGTCGCAGAGCTTCTTCTGGAACTTCAGTTCGTTGACGGAGCAGGTCACGGGGACCATGATCTCGGGTTTCGGATTGAAGCCTTCCTTGTGAAGTTCAGCGGTGGCTTCGAAGATGGCCTTGAACTGCATCTTGGAAACTTCAGGATAAGTGACGCCGAGACGGACGCCGCGGTGACCCATCATCGGGTTGACCTCGTGGAGGCCTTCGCCGCGTTCGCGGACTTCCTTGACGTCGATCTTCAAAGCGGCGGCCAGCTCTTTCTGCTTGGCTTCATCCTGCGGGACGAATTCATGCAGAGGCGGGTCGAGCAGACGGAAGACGACCGGTTTGCCGTTCATGACTTTCATGGTGTCCTTGACGGAGGCTTTGACGTAGACGCCCAGCTTGGCAAGGATGGCTTCCCTTTCCTTGACGTCCTTGGCCAGGATCATCTGGCGGAGCAGGAAGAGGGGTTTCTCGGAGTTCTTGCCGTAGAACATGTGCTCGGTACGGAAGAGGCCGATGCCTTCGGCGCCGAACTTCAGAGCCTGAGCGGCGTCGGCGGGGTTGTCGGCGTTCGTTCTGATCTTCATCTTGCGATATTTGTCGACCAGCTTCATGAACTTCTGGAGAGCGGGGTTCTCGGAAGCGTCCATGGTCTTGACGGCGGTGCCGTAGACGTAGCCCTTGGAGCCGTTCAAGCTGATGACGTCGCCTTCCTTGAAGGTCTTGCCGGCGACTTTCATGGTCTTGGCAGCCGTGTTGACATCGATGTCGGCGCAGCCGACGATGCAGCACTTGCCCCAGCCGCGGGCCACCAGGGCCGCGTGGGAGGTCATGCCGCCGCGGGCGGTAAGGATACCGTTAGCGACGCGCATACCTTCGACGTCCTCGGGGTTGGTCTCTTCGCGGACCAGAACGACGGGCTGTTTGGGGTTCTTCTTGACCGCTTCGCAGGCCGCTTCGGCCGTGAAGTAGATCTTGCCGACGGCGCCGCCGGGGCCGGCGGGCAGGCCTTTGGCGATGACGGTCGCTTTCTTCTCATCGCTGGGATCCAGGATGGGGTGCAGAAGTTCGTCGAGCTGGGCGGGTTTCAAACGCATGACGGCTTCTTTCTCGTCGATCAGTTTTTCCTTGACCATGTCGATGGCCATGTTGAGGGCGGCCATACCGGTGCGTTTGCCGACGCGGCACTGCAGCATCCAGAGCTGCTTGTCTTCTATTGTGAACTCAATGTCCTGCATGTCATGATAGTGCTTCTCGAGCTTCTTCTGGATGCCGTCGAGCTGTTTGTAAACGGCCGGCATAGCTTCCTCGAGGGACTTCATGTGCTTGTTCTGTTCGTTCTTGGTGGCCTTGTTCAGGGGGTTCGGGGTGCGGATGCCCGCGACCACGTCTTCGCCCTGGGCGTTGATCAGCCATTCACCGTAGAACTTGTGTTCGCCGGTGGCGGGGTTGCGGGAGAAAGCGACGCCGGTGGCGGAAGTTTCGCCCATGTTGCCGAAGACCATGGCCTGCACGTTAACGGCGGTGCCCCAGTCATCGGGGATGCCTTCGATGCGGCGGTAAGCGATGGCGCGTTTGCCGTTCCAGGATTTGAACACGGCGCCGATGCCGCCCCAGAGCTGAGCTTCCGCGGTGTCGGGGAATTCTTTGCCGAGGACTTTTTTGATCTTGGCTTTATATTCTTTGCAGAGGTACTGCAGATCTTCGGAAGTAAGATCCGTGTCGCTCTTGTAGCCCTTCTTGGCTTTCAGGGCGTCCATGATGCCTTCCAACTGGCGGCGGATGCCTTCGCCGTCGGCGGGTTCGATGCCTTCGGCCTTCTCCATGACGACGTCGGCGTACATGGTGATCAGGCGGCGGTAAGCGTCATAAACGAAACGCTCGTTGGTCTTGGCGATGAGGCCCGGGATCGTCTCGGTGCAAAGACCGACGTTCAGAACGGTCTCCATCATGCCGGGCATGGACTGGCGGGCGCCGGAACGGCAGGAAACGAGAAGAGGATTCTTCTTGTCGCCGAACTTCTTGCCCATGACTTTCTCCATCTTGGCGACGGCGTCTTTGACTTGGCCAGCCAGGCAGGAGGGGTACTTGCCCTTGTTTTCGAAATAAGCGGTACAACATTCGGTGGTGACAGTGAAGCCGCCGGGAACGGGCAGGCCGATGGAGCACATTTCAGCCAGGTTCGCGCCTTTGCCGCCTAGGAGGTTCTTCATGTCTTTGTTACCTTCCGCCTTGCCGGCGCCGAAAGTATAGACGTACTTCGGGGCTTTCTTGGCGGGAGCAGCTTTTTTGGTGGTAGCCATAATTTTCCTTTGTAAAGGTTAACTTAAGGTTGATTGATAAAAAAATATTATTAAGAGATGATACCAAAAACCAGGGTTTAAAACAATCGGGGAAACCAAACCGTCCGCTTTATCAGAAAACAGATTTTTGATAACATTAGTAAGAATCCAACCAAAGGATATTTCCTATGAAAAAAGTCTTTTTGCTTCTCGTTCTTATGTCCTTTTCATCCGCGCTGCTGGCCGATCTTGACGATTTCGCCGATTACCTTGAATTCTCAAAGTGCAAGCAGACGATCAACCTTAAGGCTGACGTCTCCGGCAAAGTCTGGAAAGCCATAAGCGAAGGCGACAACTTTTACCTTTATGTCAGCGAGGTCGGACCCATCCTCGACGCCGTCTGGCACGGGAATAAGATCACCAAGAAGGGCGACGATTTCCAGGTGACCTACACCCCGAAGAACGGGAAACTCATCTACAAGCTGAACGGACCCAAGACCGGCTTCGCCTTCACTTGCGACTCCCTTCAGGACGAGTATGTCGTCGATCCTGAGAAAGAGACCGTCTCCATGAGCGGAACAGTCTCCTACGGCCCGCCCGAAGATGCCGACCTTTACAATTTCAAGGCCTCATACAATGACATCAACGTCCATTCCTTCAATATGACTAAAAAAGGCAAAAATTTCGTCTACAAGGGAGAAATGGACTTCAACACCTTCAATATCAAGGTGTGCGCCAACGGCAAGGCGACCGTGAAGATCAGCGGTCCGTGTCCTTTGAAGCTTTTCTGCCAGGTCTTCTACGAAGAAGATTATCGTTGACACTTACAGAGAACGCAGCAAAGCGATCTCGCGGCCGTAGCCCTCTAGATCCTGGGGCGTCTCCAAAAAGAAAGGCAGCTCTTTAAGAGCCGGGTTGTTTACTATCGCCCGGAAAGTCTCCATTCCCAGCGTTCCCTCGCCTATCGGGGCGTGGCGGTCTTTGTGCGATCCTATGGGATTCTTGCTGTCGTTGATATGGATGGCGCGCAAACGTTCCAGGCCAATGACGGAATCGAAATGTTTCAGTACTCCGTCAAAATTAAAGCCGATTATAAAAAAACCGAAAAAATAAACACAGCAGCCTTGCAGGACTGTTGTGTTTATTGCGCTTAATATGCCAACAATTATTGTTTTCTCAAATACGCAAAAGAAAATAAAAAGGCCAACAACAAGTTTGCTAACATCGGTTCCGGAACTTCCCACTGAAAATAAGGATAGCCTTCTCCGTCATTAATATTCCAAATCGTATCGAAGTCCCAGCCAATGTAAGTGCTTGGGTTTTTCATTTCGATCCGGCTGCTTTCCCAGCCGCTCAAAGGTCTTAAACTATGAACGCAATTGGTTATTTCAGATTGATAATAATCGTTGCCAACTATTCCGCCTAAATCATACTCGGCAGAAATGTCTCCCAATGAATAACAATTGGAAACAGTACAAAAAGATGCAACCGTTCCAATAATCCCGCCAACTCCCCAATTGCCGCTCAATCCGCACCTGGCATAGCAGTTTTCAATCAAACCGCCACCGTCGCCAATTATTCCGCCAATACTATAATTGCCGCTAACTTGTCCTCTGGCGCAACTACATTTAATTTCTGTTTCATTAATACTGGCGAACCCGGCAACGCCGCCAATACCGTAACCGTTGGTACTGTTGAAACAATTGATCTCAGATACGCATCGAAGGATTTTAGAATCAATTGAATTGCCAACTATTCCTCCTATAGCATAAGCGTCGGAGCTAAAATCAACAAATTCTACTTTGGAAACAGAATCAGAAAATTTGGATTTTTTAGCATACCCGGCTATTCCCCCGAACTCACCGACTCCGGAAATACGGCCGCTGAATTCGCAATTTTCGAAAACAGTTCCATCTTTTGAATTTCCTACCAATCCTCCTATCCAAACATGTGTGCCAAACCCGCTGATATTCGTAACACTGCAAATTATGTCGCTATTGGCCACAATGCAATTTTTAAACTTGGAAGATTCAGCATTGCCAGCAATAGCTCCCATTTGCCTATATCCGGAAAAGAAGGAATTTGAAATTATAAAATTGGAAATATTAGAATCTTTAATCGATGCGAAAAGGCCCACGTGTTTGCCATCTAAACGATTGATATAAAGCCCGCTTATAGTGTTTCCTTTGCCATCAAAATCAACTTTCACATCATATGGAATATTGGGATTATCTAACAATCCTATTGGTGTAAACCCAGTTTCATCATTCCAATTCGCTGTCTCAGAAGCGTCAATGTCGTTTTCAAGAGATAGATAACTAAGTTCAGACAAAAGCGAAGGATTCTCTGAAAGCCAAACAAAGTTTTCGATTCTTGAGATTTTGTAAGGGTTAGTCTTCGTTCCGCTTCCATCTGGCGCAATCGGTTTGTTTTCTGCCAAACAACAAAATGTAAGGCAAACAAACAAAAATGCAGCTCTATTATGAGTCATAGTTAATTCCTCTACTGATTATTTTATGTTATTAGATGCTTTATCATAAGCATCATATATATCTTCAAGTGTTGGATTGTCTTTATCTTCAACATAGTAATACCAGCAGTTTGAAAAACACACATTATCATTGTAATAATCGCTGGCAGCTTTTGACCAAATCTCACAATCCTTGTAGATAATCTCTTTGGCTTTATAAACACCTAACTCTTTAATTAAACCTTCCGTAGTTTTGCATTCTGGGAGTGTGTATGATAGTTTGTTAGTTTCCCACCACGTTGAAAAATCATTAAACTTATAATTGCCATTTTCTATCGACTTAAGTCTTGTTGTTACATTTGTTAGAGAATAGTCGCCGCTTTGCAAAGCGGAACACAAAAACGGGAAACTATAAAAACCCAATGATAAAATTTCATTCTCTAGTTCGTTCTTGACATTTTTTCTAGTTGAATCTTTCGCCATTTCGCTTTTCCAACAACGGTACCACTGTTCCCAAATAGCAGGCATGTACTTCCTGCCCTCGTACCACCAAAATCTGCAAAAAATGGTTGCTGGTATAAAACGATTCGATTTAATTGTGTTTAACCACGGAAAAATAATGGATCCTGCTCTGCAAAATCCAAAGTGCAAATCAGAATGAAGCCAAATTTGAAAACTCAACACTGAATTAAAATCGACAGAAATAAAATCATTTGTTATATCAAGGGCCCCTTTTTCAATAGGAATTTTAAATAAATTTGTTTTTAATATGCCAGATTCCAAAATGCTATAAAAAACGGGTAGAGATTTGCATGGTGGTATTTCTTCCAAAACCTTTAATGCATTGGTCGCCGCACAAAAGCATTTCAAATTTCTTTTTAAAAAATCTGGATCTGGATCTGTGTCACAAAAAACCGGCTTTTTCCCAACATCGCATATGAGGTTGCAAATCTGATTTGTATTTAATAAATTCGCCTGTACCGAAACGGCGGCAATAAAAAATAATATTGTTTTTTTCATAAACATATCCATTAGTCGTTGTTATACAAAGAAGGGCAAAAAATAAATCCTTTTACCAAGCTTCCTTTTCCAATTTGGGATAATCTATGTAAGATAATCTCAGCCTGATTATATTTACTATGGAACAAGTTCCAATTATCACGTATACCTGATTTCATAGCCGGTGTAGCAGCTCTTGAGGCAAAAAAACTAGATAAGAAAACCATATCAAAGTCAGAAATAGTTCCATCAACCCCCAAAAAGTTATCAGGCCATATAGGCTGGTATTCAAAAAAAGCAATTGCATCTGAATTGGCATAATTACCATCCCTGTCATTAAAGGTATCAACACTTGTTTTGTTGAGCCCATTTGTATAAACCAATGTATATACATCTGGACACAATGGCTTCGTTTTCTCAACATAAAATGGTATTCCATAAGCGAAATTCTGCGATGGATCAACCACGTAAGATAAACTATTATATTTTGTCTTAATACTATTATTGTTTGTATCAATAATTGACCATTCACAGCCTGTTAAAGTATTATATCCAGGTCTATGTTCGGTTATCATAGGTTGTCGGCCATATGTTACAGCAAAACATTTATATCTTAGAGTTTTAACATGATCACCGACATATAAAATTTCAACTTGGCCGTTCCCCAGTTCAACGCCTTCAATAAAAACATGAGCGGAATAATCACCTGTGCTAATCCAATTAAAACTCTCAGCACTATCAATAGCACCTTTTTTAGGAGATCTCCAAGCCTTTAACGACAAATCACCTAAAAATGTAAATTGGCAATGCGAAACATCCAAATCACTTTCTTGGGACGTCAAAATAACATGATTTAAATCATCATCATAAACTAACATTTCATCCTGAAGATAATCCCATCCCAAATTCAATGTATTATTATGAGCAGTTCTATCATCGTCATCTATATTAAAATGAATAGGCATTACATTATATAATCCCGGGTTAGATCCATCTAAGCCCGGGCTTCTTGAACAATTGAAAGAAGGATATTTAACCTGAACATCAAGGGAAATATATCCTTGGATGGGGTCACCCCCATAAAGATAAGTAAAGTCGCAATCAATAGTTATAGTGCACTCGTTTGTGGGAGTATTTAAATAAATAGAACTTGGACCTCTAACGGAAAAATTATCATAACCATCGCCATCGCAATACACCGACCAGGAAGCACTGGTTAAATAACCATAATTTAGACTCAACCTGTATGGTAACCAAATACTACATGTTGCAACTTTTTCACTCCCTCTAATTTGGGCAAAAAAAGGCTCGTTACCAAATGATAAAATTGAGCAAAACAAGAACAAGATATTTAAAAAAATCTTTTTCATATTTTATTAAAGTTGAAAATTATTAGTTGTCAAATAATTGCTATTTACAATATTATTATTTAAAACTCTTTTTTCGGCAATTTCCTTGGGTATTTGCTTAATATTGGGCCATGTATGAGTTAATGCTTCAAAAATCTCATCCATATATTCACTATCGTGCAATTCATAAACACAATCGTTTATACTCATATATCTATCGTGAAGAGTAAATCTATTAGATAAACAATATGCCCACAACTCGCCATCGCAATCATAGTTGTGGAAACCTTTATTATCGTTTTTACAATCTTGATCCTGACAATGAGATAAATGCTGCTGAATATGTTTTATTTTATTAGTAATGTCACCATCAGCTTGACAATATTTTATGGCATTTAAATAGCGCAAACTATTAAAATACATCCAATCTATCGTCGGAACTTCAACTAAACTAAATGCCTTAGCAATCTTATAATAACCTTTGTAATACATTATTTCTGCCAAAAAGATATATGAATAAGCTATATAAGTAAAACAAGTGGCGTATTTATGAACTTTTAACAGGTTAAAAACAGCATCGTCAATCGCACTTCTTTTATCAGGATACCACAAAAGCCGCAAAGGAATCTGCCAAGCCATCCTTCCGAGATAAAAGTGCGAAGCACCAACGGTAAAAGCATCATTGTTTTCGGGAAGCAGCAAAAAATCAAACCCTTCTTTCGCCTTTTTAAAATTGTTTTTCCAATACAATTTCTCAATCCACCAATAAATCTTACTTGCAGCTCCCGGTATAAGCAACACATCTCGATATTTAACTAAATCCAATAACAAATCGCTATCATCTTCGATTTTAGCTTTTATTTCATTCAAATGATCCAAGGCAGATAACATTTTTGAAAGCGAAATCTTGTCACCAAATCGCTGTTGGCTTTCTTCACTCCATATGTATTCTATGTTGTCTTTTAAATTATCCCATTTTATTGAAGAGTCGGGTATATCACTATCTAAAAGTAAAAGTTTATCTTTTATTATGGCATCACAAATTGGCTGACAAAGAGTTCTCGCTTCTTTATATGCTTTCTCACAAAAGCCTTCGTCAATCAATTTTTGGATTTTAAGCCATTCGTTACTATCAAGCAGCTTATTAGCTTCACTCAAAAAAACAGATTGCAACTTTCCCGGATATGCCAAAACACTTCCGCACAAAGTCAAAACAAATATCACAGATAATCTTTTCATTTCCTATTTTCAGAAATAGCTTTAAGTTTAGTTCTTTCGTTCAAAAGAAAAGCTATCACCGGAATTCGTTCATCATTTCCTGGTTGCCAAATGGCTAAGTCTGTTAATATGTCAAACATGTCATTAATTGTTGATTCGTCTTTACATGTAACTAGTTGCATGGCAGCATTAACACCTTCCTGCAACATCTCTAAAGAAGCATTTCGGTTATCATATAGCCAAGAAATAATGCTGTTTAATTTTTCAGAGTTTGAAGAGTCAGAATGAGATACAATAAAGAGTTCCAGTCTTGGTGTAACTATGCCTCCAATTTCTTTAAATTTTTTCATAAAAACGTTTAAATCACCGATGCATTCAGGGAATTTATAAAAATAATCAATCAAGGAGTCTATTTGTGAATAATCGTTTGGATCATAATAGATCATCTCTTTCTGAATGTCTATTCTTTCTTTGTTGAACCTATTGGCAACATAATACGCTCTCAAACGATGAAATAAGTACTTATAGCTCTTCCATCGCTTGTTTTTAGCTACAGATGACCATTCGTCTAATTTAGATCTAATTTCCTTTAGGATCGCATCATTTTTATTTTGCATCGCCTCGCAACGATACCACAAATTCGCACTATCCAAAGTTAACAAAAGTGGTTCGCCTTCCAGAGTAAAATAATTACTAGCAATTTCGTTATTTCGAATTTTATTTATTAAAGAACTAGCTTTCTCTAAATGACCTTGTCTTGCTTCATCCTCAACTTCTAAAAGACTAGAATACAAAATATTATTAGTAACAATCTCAGATAGATGCCAAACGCCATTATTAATTATAAAGGCTTTTGCGTTTAATGAAATCAAAAATGATACAGTTAAAACGAAGATATTTTTAAAATTAATTTTCATTTGCTACATCGTATCAATTTCTGCCAAAAAAAGTCAAGCCCACAATTTGGTGTAAATTCGTTCGGGTATAATTTCAAAGATCAGTAGGGCGGTTTTTCCGAGTGATGGCGTAGCCAGAACGAGGAAAAACCGCTCGGCGTTTTCATGCCGCTCTTATTTGCTTTTGTTCCTCAGCGATCGCTCTGAGTTTGTCAGGGATCTCTGAATTGATAAGTTCTTCATAGGTTTCTCGTTTGAATATGATTTTCTTTAGCTGCAGACTGTCGTTCAGCTCTATCAAGAGTGAGCCCATCATGCGCAGAAGGGAATCCGTATTGGGAAACACTCCGATGGCTTTTGACCTTTTTTTCATTTCCTTGTTTATCCTTTCAACTTGGTTCGATGTCCTGTAATATTTCCTCAGGTGATAAGGAAGCATCATTGCCGTCATGGAATCCTCGAACCCTTCGTCAAGGCATTCCATTGCTTCTGAGGCCTTGTCTTTGTAATCGTCAACGATCCTATTCCTTATCTTTCTTGCTTCTTCGATTGTTCGACAGCCCTATGTGTTAGGATAGTTGTCACAAAAAATATTGTTTGATACGACAAGCGTCTCTTTGTTCAGAAGAGCGTATCGCTGCGAATTAATGAAGGTAAAGTCTCTATAAGAAGGCTCTTTTTCATTCATTTCTGAATTGCTCTCAGAAGCGCGATCTCTTTGGCGTAGCCAATGAGTTCGTTGGGCGTTTCCAAAAAGAAAGGCAGATCCCGCAAAGCGGGATGATTGACGACCGATTCGAAAGTTTTCATCCCAAGCGTTCCCTCGCCTATCGGCGCGTGGCGGTCCTTGTGCGAACCGAGGGGGTTTTTGCTGTCGTTGATATGCACGGCCCGCAAACGTTCGAGGCCGATCACATCATCGAAATGTGAAAGCACGCCGTTCAGGTCGTTCGTTATGTCGTAGCCGGCGTCGCTGACGTGGCAGGTGTCAAGGCAGACGCCGAGTTTTTCCTTGAGGGAAACGCGGTCTATTATCGCCCGCAGTTCCTCAAAGCGCGAGCCCACCTCGCTGCCTTTGCCGGCCATGGTCTCGAGCATCACGAAAGTCGACTGCTCGGGCTTCAGGATCTTGTTCAAAAATTCCGCGATGAGCTCTATGCCCTTCTCTATCCCCTGCCCCACGTGGCTGCCGGGATGGAAGACGTACAGGCTTCCGGGAACTCCTTCCAGGCGCTCCATGTCGTCGGCCATGACGCGCAAAGCAAAATCCCTGACGGCCGGGTCGGCCGAGCAGGGATTCAAAGTATAGGGAGCGTGGGCCAGGATAGCTTTTATCCCGGCCCCTTCCCTTTCGCTGACAAACTTTCTTTCGTCCTCAAGGTCCCTTGGTTTGGCGGCGCCGCCCCTGGGGTTCCTGGTGAAGAACTGGAAGGTCGAAGCCTCGATGGAGACGGCGTCCCGCAGCATGGCCATGTACCCTCCCGCGGAGGAAAGATGACAGCCGACTTTAAGCATTACATCACAGGGTCGAGCTTGACCACGGTGTCGACGCTTTGGCCGTTTCTCAAAACGGTCACGGTCACGGTCTTGCCGCTGTATTTGGTGATGGCGTCGCGGAAGATCTGCAAACTAGCCATCTGCTGGCCGTTGACGTAGGTGATGATGTCGCCTACCCTGACGTCGCCGTTGAAGCCGGCGCCGTTGGGCAGAATGGCCGTCACCAGGATGCCGTTCACGCCGTATTTGGTCGCTTCCTCGTCGGTCAGGCTGCGGCATTCACCGCCCAGCCTCGGAGTGTACACGCCCTTCTGCCAGAAGATGGCGCGGTACTCGTAGATGTCGACTTTATGCGATTCCTTCTCGTGCAGGACGCTGACTTTCTTGACGGTGTAGGTCACTATGTCGGCCTTGACTTCCACGGCCTTCTCATAGAGCTCGCTGAGATTGTCTTTCATGAAGCTCTTGTCATGCGTGAAAGCGGCGCGGCCAATGGGGTCGTAGCCTTTGCCGGTGTAGATGCGGTATAAAAGCTCGTCAGAGTCTTCCCCGCAGTCGATGAGCTCGGGACGGTCGGTCGTCTTGCCCACGTGCGTCGGGCTGTTCTGGGAGCGGAAGTAGTAGTCGTTGTAAGGGCTGTAGGAACACGCGCTGACCAGGAGCGCCGTACAAAGCAGAAGAAAAATGTTTTTCACGAAATTATATTTTGGGGTTGATTAACAGATCAAAGATTCTTGAGAGCTTTCCTGACATTCTTGATGCTAGATTTAGCGCACTCAAAGGTCGTCATGCCTTCGCTGGGTTCGTCCTGTTCGACTATCACCCACTTGGTGCCGCTCTCCTTGGCGGCCTTCAGCATGTCGGCGAGGTCAAGCTTGCCTTCTCCGACAGGGCGGTACTCGAAGGTCTCGCTCTTGGCTCCTTCCTCCTCCGCTTTGCCAATCAGGGCGTACATGTTGCCGCCAGGAGTGCCGACGTAATCCTTGAAATGCACGACCGGGCAGAGGCCCTTGTGCGATCTTAAGAAGGCGGAAGGATCGGTTCCGGCCACATGGCACCAGCAGGTGTCCAGTTCGGACTTCAGCACGTCTTTGCCGCAGTCGTCCAGGAGGATGTCGATGAGGTCCTTGCCCTGGAGTTTCTCGAACTCGAAGTCATGGCTGTGGTACAAAAGCTTTATCCCCTCTTTTTGGCAGGCTTCCGAGATCTTCCTCAGGTCGTCAAGATAGAAATTGTAGCCGGGAGCGGCCGGGAGATCCATCTTGCGGTCGGCCCAGGGAAGCGCGATGTATTTGCAGCCCAGGGAAGCGTAGAGTTTCGCCTGTCCTTCGGGGTCCTTTATCAGTTCGTCCCTGCCGACGTGGGCGGAGATGATCCTAAGCCCGTATTTGTCGCAAAGCTTCTTAAAATCTTCCGGGGTGTACTGATAGAAGCCAGCCAGTTCTACGCCATCGTAGCCGTCCTCGGAAAGCGCCTTCAGAACGCCTTTCAGGTCTTTTTCGCAGTCGCTTCTCAGAGAATAGAGCTGAATGCCGACCTTCATGGCGGGCTGGGCGGCGGCCTTCGCTTCGCCTTTCGGGGCGCTCTTGCAGGCGCAAAGCACGAAAGCCGCGATAACTAGATAAAAGAGTTTTTTCATAGTTCCCTTTTTAAATTGGTTGTCCTAATATCATATCAAAAAAAGGCCTCCCGATTTGGGAGGCCCATTTTCCAATATCAGAAGTTGACTTGAAGTCCGCCGCTGATAACAACAGTTTCGTTATTCATATTTATGTGTCCCCTTTTCAATAACGCTCCCGATCTTTCCCTTTGGTCACTCACATTCCCCAAACTTTGGGGCCTCCCGACCGCCGGAACCGACCGCTCGCGCTAATGGCTGGGCTACGAGACCATTTTTGGTCTCTCTTTATATCTTGCAGTTCACCCTTGATGGCATCCCACGGCCAGATTCTAGCTGACACATCACCTCCTTTTTTGCCTAAATAGAGATGCCTGAGTGCAATTGCCTATTTTTATCGTCTATTCATTCTATCCTATTGATCTTTGGATGTCAAGACTCGAATCCGGCGAGTGCTTCGCCAAGTTTGATCTTCATGCCCTCTTTGACCTTGCCGTCCAGATGGAAACGGCCTTTCTCAAAGGCTATGACGACCGTGGAGCCGAATTCGAAGGCCGCGATCTCGCAGCCTCTTTTCGCTTCATAGGGCTCGCCTTCCTTAAATTTCGTCGTAATGTTCCCGACGTTTAAGGCGCCGACAGCAGCCATAAGGAAACGTCCGCGCCCCGTGTCGAATTCCATTACTTCCCGCTGGTTGGTCACGAAGACGTCGGGATGCTTTTTGACGTAGCTTGGAAAGACAGGCTTCTTCGCCCCGGCTTCCAGTTTCGAGTATACGAGCTTAGCTTCCGCCGGCGCGTATATGCGGTGGAAATCGGCCGGGGAAAGATAGAGCACGGCGTAAAGGCCGCCCTCGTAGATCGAGCAGTCCTTCTTCGCCAGATCCGTCAGGCGGCAGGATTCCCCTTTCACGACCATGAATTCATCGGAGCTTACGGTCCCAATCTCGGAAACAAGGGATTCCGTAGGCGTCAGGAGCTTATTGGCGTCGGGATCGGTCGGCCGCGCCTCCGGCTTCGGTTCCCTCAGAAAGAAATCAAGAAGCGTCGGAAAACCGCCTTCCGGAACTACCGCCTGCGATTCGTCGATGGCGTAAGCGGAAACAAAGCGCCTGATAAGGAAGCGCCAGCGTCTGGTCGCGAAATAGCGGAAGATCTTTCCGCAGAGCTTGGCAGGAATAATGGAAGCTAAAAAGACTTTCACTTGTCAGCTCCTCGCCTCGAACTCTTCCTGGGAATAATAGACTTTGACGAGCGTCAGCCCCTGGGGCGGAGCGACGGAACTCTTGCGGCAATCGGCGGTCCCGGAACAGAGCGCGTCCACTTCCTCGACTTTTACCCTGCCTTCGCCGACCGCCAAGAGGAGGCCCACCATGGAGCGGACCTGCTTGTACATGAAGCCTTTTCCGAAGATGTCGATTGTTATCTCGTTTTCGGACGCGGCAACGTCGACGGCGGTAATGAGGCGCAGCGTAGCTTCGTTCGGTTTGCCCGATTTGACCTGCAGGCCCTTGAACTCCCTTTCCCCCACCATCACCGCGGCCGCGCGGCGCATGGCCTCGACGTCGAAAGCGCGCCTGATCCAGTAGTGATACTTCCTCGTCATTACGTCGTCGCTCTCCGCGGTGTAGACGCGGTATTGGTAATGCTTGCCGAAGGCGTTGAAGGTCGGATGGAAGGATTCGTCGACGCTTTCCACTTTCGTAACGGAAATGTCGTCGGGCACGAAGCTGTTCACGCCTTTCAAAAGTTTCTCGGCGGGGAGATCTTTCGTCGTCTTGAAGCAGACGGTCTGGCCAAGCGCGTGCACGCCGGAGTCGGTCCGGCTCGAGGCCGTAAGCACAACGTCCTCAAGCAAAAGCCTTCTCAAAGCCTCCGTAAGTTCTCCCTGGACCGTCCTGGCGCCCAGCTGAAACTGCCAGCCGCAGAATTTCGTGCCGTCGTAGGAGACTGTCATCTTCCAAAAGAAGGCCTTGCCGCTTTCAAGAAGCGGAACACCGGCTTCGGTCTCTTTTCTCTTTTCCTCTCCAGGCTTGGGTGCCAGAGGTTCGTACAGTTTCAACGTCACGAAAGCTATGAACGGCGCGATGTAGAGGAAGGAAAAGGCTATGAAAGCCAAGGTGATCAGCGCCAGGACGACGGCCGTCAGGATCTTGAGAACCAGAGGAAAAGCGAAATTAAGCAGCGAGCCTATCACGCAGAAAAAGAAGATCGCGAAAATGACCAGAATGACGGTCACAAAATAAACGAGGAAACATTTGATCGTGAAAAGCAGATGCTCGCCCGGCCTGCCGAACCAATGAGAAAGATAGGCTTTCAAAAGCTTGAGGTCGTAAACGAAACCGTCCTCCCTGTTTTCCCAGGCATAGGCAAGGTAAAAGGAAAGCGGGTGCAGCAGAAAGAAAACGAAAACGTAGCACGCGCCTATGACGATAATCAGAAAGATCAGATTGGCCAGCAATTCCGTAAAGCACAAAAGCAAGACGGAAAGAATGACCAGAAGATAAAGGAGCGGGAAGACCACAAAGACCATCAGAAGGAAGAACAGTATGTGCTTCAAAAGGACATTGAAGAAAAAGTCCGGAAAAGGCTTGTCACTGTTCTCGGCTTTTTTCAGGGTCTGCAAAAATGCGACGTGGCACGGCCAGCGCAAAATCGGCAGGATGGAACTTATGGCCAATGAGAAAAGCGAGGTCAAAGGCAAACCGAAGAGGTGCCTTTTAAGAACGCTTTTGAAATCGCTGTAGAGGGTGATCATTTCTGAAGTTCCCTAAGGTAGTCTATGCTGGCTTTGGCGCACTCAAGCGCGGTCATGCCGACAGGCGGTTCGTCCTGTTCGACGACGATCAGTTCGGAGCCGCACTCGCTGGAAGCGACGACAAGCTCGGCGATGTCCAGGCAGCCCTGGCCTAACGGCGCGAAAGCGAAGTTCCCCTCTTCCCTGCTTCCGGTGTAGTCCTTGAAATGGACGACGGGGATCTTGCCCTTGCGGTCGCGCAGGAACTGGCAGGGATCAAAGCCTCCGACTTTGCACCAGCAGACGTCCAGTTCAAGCCTGATGAAATCGCCGAGGTCGAAGAGAATGTTGTCGAGCAAAGTCTGGCCCTCGTGGAGCGAGAGCTCGTGATGATGGTTGTGATAGAGGAGCTCGATGCCGCGGACCTTGAGGGAACGCGAGATCTTTTTGGTCGACTCGATGAAGTCGGGGTACTTAGCTCCGCCCGCGAGCTCGTCCGTTCCGCACCAGGGATAGGCTACGAAATCGCAGCCCAGGGCTTCGTAGAGCTCGGCGCTCCTCAAAGGGTCCTTCTTGAGTTCCGCTCTGTCAACATGCGCGGAGTATATCCTGAGGTCAAGATCCTTTGTTATGGCGTTGAGTTCCGAAATGTTCAGACCGTTGAAACCGGCCAATTCCACGCCGTCGTAACCCATCTCTTTGACTTTTTTCAGCACGGCGGGAAAATCTTTTTGGCAATCTTCTCTTACGGAATACAACTGGAGCGCGACCGGGATCTTTTTCATAGGTTTTCTCTCTCGAATTGTTGCATGAAGTTTATCAAGGCTATGACGCCATCTTTAGGCATGGCGTTGTAAATGCTGGCTCTGATGCCGCCGATGGACCAATGCCCCTTCAGGTTCATGAGTCCCGCCTTCTCGGCTTCTTCCAAAAAGACCGGCTCCAGTTCCCTTCTTCTCAAGCGGAAAGGCACGTTCATGATGGAGCGGTCCCTCGGGGAGACTTTGTTCAGGTAAAGGGCGGAATTGCCGATGCACTCGTACAGAAGCTTCGCCTTTTCCCTGTTAATCTCTTCCATGACTTTCAGGCCTCCCTGCTTTTCAAGCCAGGCGAAGACAAGGTTCGCCACATAGACGGAAAAAGTCGGCGGAGTATTGTACATGGAATCGTGCTCGGCGTAAGTCTTGTAGCGCAGCATCAGGGGAAGCTCTTCATCCTCCGCGGCGTCAAGGAAAGAATTCTTTATGATGACAACGCAGAGCCCGGCCGGCCCGATGTTCTTCTGGGCGCCGGCGTAGATAAGGCTGTATTTTTCCACAGGAAAGGGGCAGGACAGGATGCAGGAGGACATGTCTGAGACCAGGGGCAGATCCGTTTCCGGAGGCGCGAAGAATTTCGTGCCGTACAGAGTGTTGTTGTCGCAGATGTGCAGAAACTTCGCGTCTTTGGGAATGTCTCCCTTGTCTATTTTCGGGATGTATTCGAAATTTCTGTCGGCGCTGCCCGCGAAAGCCTCTCCCCTGCCCTGGAGTTTGGCGGCTTCATAGGCTTTTGTCGCCCAGCGGCCCGTAATGCAGTAGGCGCCTTTTCCGAAATTCATGGGCACCATGGGAAACTGCAAGCTGGCGCCGCCCTGCAAAAAAAGGATCGAATAGTCGTCTGGGACGGACAAAAGGGCTTTCAGACGGGCTTTGGCTTCGGAAAGGATCTCCTTGAAAGCCGCCGAGCGGTGGCTGATCTCGAGGATGGACATTCCCGAGCCGTCGAGATCCCTGAGTTCGCGCTGGACCTTTTCCATGACTTCGGAGGGAAGAACGGCCGGCCCGGCGCAGAAGTTATATATCTCCCCTTTTACTTTCATACCTTTATGGTATAATAAATTTAGAGACAAATCAAGAAAGAAATAATGAGTAACAAGAAGGAAAAAATTGCGTAAGCTGCCCAAGATCCAACCAGGGACGGCATGGGAAATCAAAGACACCGATTCAATAATAACTAAACATCTCTCAGAAGTATATCCTGTCGCGTTTGCTAAAGTTATGTGCAACCGCGGTTTGTACGAAGTTTCCGCCGTGGAGGATTTTCTCCATTGCGCTCTCTCCGACTTACCGCAGCACAAAACGGAAGAGCAAGCTCTCTGCAACGCGGCGGAGCGTGTGCTTAGCGCCATAAAGAACGGCGAAAAGATCGTTGTTTACGGCGACTACGATGTGGACGGCGTCACCTCCACTGCCTTGGTAACAGAAGTTATCCGCAATCTTGGCGGAGACGTGGATTATTTTATCCCGAACCGCCTGACGGACGGCTACGGACTCTCCTCCAAACGCATCGGCGAAATGGCCGACAGAGGGGTGCGCGTCGTGATAACCGTGGACTGCGGCATCAACGCCATGGAGGAAGTCGAACTTCTCAAAAAGCGCGGCGTGGACGTTATCATAACCGACCACCACGAGCCGAAGTTCGATCCATCGGCTGATCTTTTCACAGCCAGCGGCTTGAAGTCTTTCGTCCTTCCGAACGCCTTCTCGATCATCAATCCCAAGATCGAAAACTGTTCCGGCGAGTCAAGCGAGGCGGGATACTTCGACCTGGCCGGCGTCGGCGTCGCTTTCATGCTCTGCTGGTGCATCGTCAAGAAAGCCGGGCAGAAGAAGCTCAAGAAAGCCGCCAGCATCAGGCTCCAGGAATACCTCGATCTGGTCGCGCTCGGAACGATAGCGGACGTTGTGCCACTTTACGGGCAGAACAGGATCTTTGTCAAATACGGGCTTGCGGCCTTGAAAAACACGACGAGGCCGGGCCTGAGAAAGCTCATTGAAAAAACGCGCGCCTACGACTGCGACGTCAAGGACGTGACCTTCTCGCTGGCTCCGAGACTCAACGCTCCGGGCCGCGTGACGGACGCCTCCACCGCCGTCGAGCTGATGCTGACCAAGGACGCCGTCATGGGCGAAGTTCTCGTCAACGAACTCGAGGACGCGAACAAGGAGCGCCAGCGCATCGAAAAGGAAACTTTCCGCAAGGCCCAGGCCGCTTTCGAGAAAACGCTGCCTCCCGAATTCGCGGGACTTCCGAAGATACCGGGAGGACTTCCCTCCATCATGCCGGACGGCCCGAACGTCATCGTGGTGGCCGGCGAAAACTGGAACCCCGGCGTCATCGGCATCGTGGCCTCGAGAATGGTCGAGCGCTACGGCATCCCCGCCGTCATAATCGCCATGCAGGGCGACACGGGCAAAGGAAGCTGCCGCAGCTGCGGTTCCTTCCACATGTTCGACGCATTGAGGCGCTGCGGCGACCTATTGGAAAACTACGGCGGACACAGGATCGCGGCCGGGCTTTCCGTCAGCAGGGACAAGATCGACGCGCTCAGAACGGAACTTGACAGGCTCGCGAAGGAAGCGAGGGAAAACGAGGCCCAGAAGACCAGCCTTGAAGTCGACGCGCTCGTAACTTTGGAAGATCTTGACGAGGAGCTGATCGGTCTGATAGGCAACTGCGAACCGTACGGCGCCGGCAATCCCGAGCCTATGTTCGCGGTCAAGGGCGTCTATCTCGCGGACGAGCCGCAGGTGATAAAGGGCAAGCACTTGAAATTCATGGTGGTCCAGAACGGCGTCTATCGCGAAGTCTTCGCCTACAACTGGAAGGAAAGGCTGTATGAACTTGAGTCCCTTCCCAAGTTCGACATGGTCGTCTTCCCTTACATGAACGATTACCGCAACGCTAATTCCATAGAACTTCAGCTGGTCGACATAAGACCGTGCGAGGAGGCAAACTAACAATGCATAAACTGAGACTCTTGCTGTTTGCCAGCTTGATGCTGGTCGTCTTCACAGGCTGCGTCTACACGCACCCCTCGACCGGCCACACGTATTTCTTCAGCCATGAGTACAACAATTTCGCGGTTGAGGAAAGCCTGAACATCAACCCAAGCAACTATGTGGGTTTCTGCTTCCTTCCCTTGAAAGAGGCTGAGGACCAGGGAATCGCCGAACTCATACAGGGCCTTACCACGAAATACCTCACCGACCACGGATACGTTCTGGTGACCAAGGAGGAGCTGAGGGAGGACACTTCGCTGATCGACTACACTTTCCTCGTCGGCCTCGACTACACGGAATCGATGCTCTACGAGAGGATAGACATCTCGCTTTTCCTCTACAACGCGGACAAGAGGGACAACTATCAGAACCATCTTTTCTGGAGCTTCAGCTGCCAGAGGGACGCCTATCCTATAACGCGCTCCAATCTCGAGCCGATCTACCAGGATCTCTTTACCCAGGAGCCCGTGGACTGGGGCGTGGAAGCGACCATCTTCCCCAAGCGCTCGGTGCCCAACCACGTTTACAACGCCTTTATGGAAAGGCTCTCCGGCGCCAGGGACAGACTGCTTAAGATCAATTTGAGCAAGGAATTAATAAATCAATAAAAGACAGGAAGAAAAATGTGGGACTACAGTGACAAAGTGATGGATTATTTCCGCAACCCCCGCAACATGGGTGAGCTCGAGGATGCCAACGGTATCGGCAAAGTCGGCTCGATGGCCTGCGGAGACGTCATGTATCTCTATCTGAAAATAGACCCGAAGACCGAAGTCATCGAGAAAGCGACTTTCAAGACTTTCGGCTGCGCCTCCGCCATCGCGAGCGCCAGCATCCTGACCGAAATGATCGTCGGCAAAAAAATCGACGAAGCGCTGAAAATAACCAACAAGGACATCGTCGAGGCTTTGGGCGGACTGCCGCAGGCCAAGTTCCACTGCTCGGTCATGGGCAGCGAAGCCCTGGAAGCGGCCGTCAACGACTACCGCGGAATAAAGCCCGAGGAAAAGGAAGAGCTGGAAGGCAAGCTCGTCTGCAAATGCTTCGCCGTAACCGATAAGCTGATCGAGAAAGTCGTAAGGGAAAACCATCTCACGACAGTGGAAGAGGTGACCGCCTACACCAAGGCCGGCGGCGCCTGCGGAAGCTGCAAAGAAGAGATCAAAGAAATAATAGACCGCGTGAACAGCCACCCCTGCTGCCAAATCTAATGTTCGTATACCTTGACAACAACGCCACCACCGGCGTGGCGAAAGAAGTGCTGGAAGTCATGCTCCCCTTTCTGCAGGAGGAGTACGGCAATCCCTCCAGCATGTACGAGTTCGCGAGAAAGCCTATCAAGGCCGTCGAGAAAGCCAGGCGTCAGGTGGCGGAATTTTTAGGCGCCGCCTACGACGATGAGATCATCTTCACGAGCTGCGGCTCGGAATCCGACAGCACCGCCATTTTGGGCTCCCTGCAAGCGCTTGGCACCGAAAGAAACGAAGTTATTATTTCCGACGTAGAGCACCCCGCCGTTTTCAATCTGAGAAAGCATCTGGAAAGGATGGGATATACCGTTAAGGTCCTGCCCGTCAACAAAAGCGGTCTGGTGGAAGTCGCGTCGCTTGAAAATGTCATAAGCGAAAAGACCGCGCTCGTTTCCGTAATGTACGCCAACAACGAGACCGGCTGCATAATGCCGATAGAAGAGCTGACTAAGATCGCGCACAAGCACGGCGCCCTCATGCACACGGACGCGGTGCAGGCCGCCGGCAAAATCAAGCTCGACGTCCAGAAACTCAACGTCGACATGCTCGGGATATCGGGCCACAAGATCCATGCGCCAAAAGGTGTCGGCGCGCTTTACCTGAAGAGAGGAACTCCCTTCCGTCCCTTCCTGGCGGGAGGACACCAGGAGCGCGGCCGCAGGGCCGGCACGGAAAACGTCGCCTCCATCGCGGCGCTCGGCAAAGCCTGCGAGATGGCCGGCGAAGCTTTGGAATACGAACAGACCGAGATCAGAAGGCTCAGGGACAAACTGGAAGCGGGCCTGCTTGCCATCCCCTACTCTTATCTGAACGGCGACAGGGAAAAACGCACTCCCAACACGACGAACATATCATTCGAGTTCATAGAGGGCGAAGCCATTCTGCTTTCCATGAGCGACAAGGGCATCTGCGCTTCCACAGGCTCCGCCTGCTCGAGCGAATCGTTGGAGCCCTCGCACGTTCTCCTGGCGCAGGGCCTGCCGGCCAAGCTCGCCCATTCCGCCGTGCGCTTCAGCTTAAGCCGCTACACCACCGAAGCGGAAATTGACTACGTTATTTCGGAAATGCCGAAAGTTATAGAAAGGATCCGCAAGATGTCTCCTTTCTGGCACGAGAATTAGCCGACCAGTTCCTCTAACAGCGCTTTCATAGAAAACTTCTTCGCGGCGATCGAGAGGACGAAATAAACGAACGCTCCCAGAAGACCGAGAAGCGGCAGTTTTATCAGGCTTCCGAAATTCATGAAGCGCATCCCCAGCATCACGGCCGCGAACATTACGACAGAAAACGCGGCGCATTTGCCGGCGAAGCCGAGATCAAGGAACCCAAGGGGCGCGAATCCGTAGCTCTTGACTCTCCAGGCGCACAGCGAGAGCAAAAGAACGTAAGAGAGCAGGCTCGCCAATGCCGTGCACCACATGCCGAGAGATTTCGTGAAAAACACGTTTATCAAAAGGCAGAAGAGCGCGGAGGCAAAATTGACCAGGAAGAGGAAGCGGCTGTGCCCCTTCAAAAAGATCACGTTGTGATAAAAAGCGTTCACCTGGCTGATGAGGGCCGCCAAAAGCGGCAGCAGGAAGAAAGCGTAAGAAACGTTGAACTCCGCTCTACCTGTTATCGCGTCCAAAACAACGTCATGCGTCGCCAGAAGCCCCATGAAGAGAGGCAGCGCCAAAAAGAAATAAAGCCTCGCAAAACGCCGGCAGATCGCGGAGACCGCCTCTTTGCCCTTTTTGCTGACAGCTTCCGCAAGAACTGGCAGAAGCGTGTAAGCGATAGGCAGCCCCAGATACTGGATAAGCATGGCGATCTTTAGGGAAGCGTCGTAGCGCCCAACCTCGCCGGCCCCGTTCTGGAAGCCCAGGATGACCTTGCCGCCCGTTCCGAAAAGCCAGGTGGAAAGACCAAACATCATAAGGGGCGCGCCGAAAACTATCATGCCCTTCAAAGCAGGGGCCGCCGGGCCGTCCTTGGGCAGGGCGAATTCGTCGTCGCCTTCGCAGGGCGAGCTCTCGCCTTTCCTGCCGAACTCCAGCAACGCGAAGAGCAGATAAAGCAAGACCACGTAGACCGCTTTGACCAGAAGGGTAAGCTTGATTATCTTCGCAAGGTCGAAGCCGGCTTTTGAGGCGTAAAAATAAACCCCGAGAATAGCCGCGGTGTAGACCATTCTGACAAAGGAATGCAGATCGATCCTTAGCCTGGCGCGGTAGCTGCCGTCCAAGAGAAGCTCCAGCGCGTTCAGAAGAATGAGAGGCAGCGCGGCCTTAAGGCATTCCAGCGCCACCGGCGTTTTTATCACCTTTTCCGCGATCATAGGATCGAGGAAGCGCATGACCGCCGTCAGTATCAGTCCGAGAACGATGACAAGCGTGGAGGAGAGAATGAAGAGCCTGCGGACGTAGTCGCTCTTGTGCGGGCCGCCCAAAAAGCGGATGACAGACTGGCTGAGGCCCAGTCCTGTAAGAATAACGGCTACGGAATAGATCTGCTCGATGAGCCCCCAGGTGCCGAAGATCTCGGAACCGAAGGCGCCGCCGAGGATATAGATGAGCAGGAAACCCCTTATGAAATCAAGGATATCCGAGACGCCCCTAACAAGGACGAAAAAATATTCCCTTTTCTTATCCATCAAAGTTTCTGCTGGTATCCCCAGTTCAAAAGATTTTTCACAGCGTCGTCCCTTTCCTTCTTGCTGGGCGCGCCGATGATCACGGCGATCATCCTCCTGTCGTTCCTCAGGCAGGTCGCAGTCACGCAGTAGCCGGCCTGGGCGTAGAAGCCCGTCTTCATGCCGTCAATGCCCTGGCAGCGGCCCACTAGGCTGTTGCGGTTGCTGAGCTGGAATTTGCCGTCCCTGAAAGTGTCGAGCCGCGTGCTGGTCCATTCCAGAAGCTTGGGATACTTCAATAGCTCCCTGGCGAGCATCGCCATGTCGAGGGCGGAAGATTTGTTGTTGGCGCCCTTCTGGGGAAGACCGTGGGGATTGTTGAATTTCGTCGACTTCATGCCGAGCTGTCCGGCCCTTTTGTTCATCATGGCGACGAACTCGTCGACGTTGCCGCCCAAGGTCTCGGCCACGGCGAAAGCCGCGTCGTTGGCGCTCATGATCATGACGCATTTCAAAAGTTCGCCAAGCGTGAACTTTTCCTTTTCCGCCAGATAGACCTGGCTGCCGCCGATCTTACTGGCCGCGGCGGAAACGTTCACCATGCCGTCAAGCTTGGCCTCTCCCCTTTCGTCCGCTTCCAGGGCCAGAAGCGTCGTCATCATCTTCGTCATGGAAGCGATCTCCAAAGGATCGTTTTCATTCTTGGCCCACAATATGTCGCCTTTGGTGGCGTCGATCAGTATCCCGCCTTTTATGGCGTCCAAGCCCTTCACCACGGCGCCTCTTTTGACCTTGTTGATGTTCCAGACTTTGGCGAGCGGCGGGACTTTCGGCTTCTCCTTGTCCGGAAGTTCCGGAACTTCAATGGCCGCGAGTTCCTCCATCGGCGTCAGTTCCTTTTCCGGCTCTTTCTTTTCCTTTTTCATATCAGGCCAGAAAGCTACGAAAAAAAGCGCAATGGCGGTCACCAGGAAAAGCAGGAGATACTTATACTTGCCCATTCAATTCTTCCTTTAGTTCTGCGAGTCCGCGGTAAAGGACGGATTTGATGCCGACCGCTCGCGCGCCCTCGACGTTTTCAAGCCTATCGTCTATCAGAAGGCAGTTTGATGCCTCTTCGTTAACAATTTTGAGCGCCCTTTCGAAAAACGCCGCCTCGGGCTTCAGGGCGTGGACTTCGTAGGAAGGGATCCAACCGTCCATGAAGAGCAGTTCAGGCGCTTTTTCCTTCACAAATTCCAAATGCTCTATGTTCGTGTTGGAAAGCACATAGCAGGGATGCTTTTCATGCAGCGTTCGGGCGAAAGCGGCCGTCTCGCCGGGAAGTCCGAAAATATCGTTCCAGGCCAGGCGGAACTTCTCCCTGTCAAGGCTAACTTTCAGTTCTTTTTCCACCGCGTCCTTGAGGTCGTCGAAAGAGCACAAGCCCCTCTCGAAATCGTCGAGCGGTTTGAAAAGCCTTTTTTGCAGGGCATCCCGGCGCCAGAAAAAACTTATGCTCTTTCTTAGCGGCAGAAGGCCGAGGAAATTGCGCCAGAGCCTGGCGTGGGAAAACGGTATCAGAACGCCGCCCAGATCCCAGAGAAGAACTTTCACTTCCGCCATCTTCTCCCGTCCAAGCCTTCGTTTAAGGGAGCGCCTTTCAGATACCAGAAAAACAGCCCGGCGTACAGTTTCATCTTCGACTTCACTTTCACGTTAAGGCCCAAAGTCAGAAGCGTCATGACGAAATAAGCGGCAAGGTTCACAAACGTCCTTAAAAAAACGCCCGCCGTCAGAACAAAAAGCGCCGCCTTTCCGTAACGCAATCTAAAGAAAAGCATTCTGGAAATATGGAACTCCACTCTCGCCCTGACGGGAACCTTGTTGGCCGAGCGGCCCTGCAGATGCGTGGCTTTGACATTTGGGAAATGCACGACCTTGAAACCGTTGTCGCGCATCCGGCAGCACCATTCCGTCTCCTCGAAGAAGAAGAAGAAACGGTCGTCAAGCGGCCCGGCTTTTCTCACCGCCTCGCGGGAAGCGAGCATGGCCGCTCCCAAAAGGCTTTCGACTTCCAAAGGCTCGTTTCCGGCCGGATGAGACTTCCCGTAGCGCTTCTGGTAGAGCGAACGGTTGATGAGTTCGCTCGCCAGAGTCGGGACCGGGCCATAGGAGAACTGAGAACTGCCGTCCTCCCTTACAAAGCTGACGCTTCCTAGTCCGAAATTCTCTATTTTCCCGGCCGCCTCAAGCAGATCTTTCAAAAAGTCCGGCGGCAGGATCAGATCGGAATTCAAAAGCAAATAATAAGCGTATCCTTCCCTTTCCAAAACCTTGTTGAAAGCGCCGGCGAACCCCAGGTTCTCGGGCAGGAGCAGAAGCTCCGCCTCCCCTTTCATCTCGGCAAGCCTTTCCTTTTCATTCGGAGACGTAGAAGCGTTGTCTATGATGACAAGGTCGTAGTCGACTCCCCTTCCGGCAGTCTTCAGGGACTCCAACGCCCCCCGGAGTTCTTTCGAGGTGTTGTAGTTTAGGAAAGCCAAAAGGATCTTGGCGCTCATCTTATCAGCGGTCTGAGAAGGAATGATAGTTGGGGGCTTCCTTACTTATCCTGATGTCGTGCGGATGCGCTTCCCTGATGCCGGAAGCGGTGATGCGGCGGAAGATGCCGTTGTGCCTGAGCTCCTCGATGTTCCTGCAGCCGTTGTAGCCGAGCGAGGATCTCAAGCCGCCCGCGAACTGGGTCAAAACGTCGCCGACATGTCCGGCGTACGGGACCATGCCCTCGATGCCTTCCGGCACGAGCTTGTCGGTGGAAACGTCCTGCTGGCTATAGCGCTCCCTGCTGCTCTTGGAGTCGAGCATCGCGCCCAAGCTGCCCATGCCGCGGTAAACAACGAAGCGGCGGCCCTGGTGGATGATCTTTTCGCCCGGGCTTTCTTCGGTGCCGGCCAGGGTGGAGCCCATCATGATGCAGGAGGCTCCGGCCACTATGGCCTTCGCCACGTCGCCGGAATGGCGGATGCCGCCGTCACTGATGATCGGGATCTCGTCGCCGACGCCCTGCGTCGCCTCATAGACCGCCGTGATCTGCGGGATGCCGACGCCTGTGATAACGCGCGTCGTGCAGATGGAGCCGGGACCGATGCCGACTTTGACGGCGTCAGCGCCCGCTTCCAGCAAGGCTTTCGCGCCTTCCCTGGTCGCGACGTTGCCGGCTATGACGTCCACTTCGGGATAATTCTTCTTCATGTATTTGACCATTTCGATGACGCCCTTGCTGTGAGCGTGCGCCGTGTCGACGACGATGATGTCGACGCCGACCGCCGCGAGTTTCTCAACTCTCTCGAAATCGTTCGTGCCGCAGGCCGCCGCGCAGAGAAGCCTGTGCTTCTTGTCGCGGCTGACGAAGGGCTCGATGCCTTTCACGATGTTCCTGACGTCGGTGTAGCTGTAAAGCCCGACCAGCTTCCCGTCCTCTACGATCGGAAGTTTGCCGACTTTGTTGCGGCTCATAATGGCGTAAGCCTCGTCGATGGTCGTTGCCCTGGGGGCCGTTATGAGCTTCTTGGTCATGACGTCCTTAAGCTTCACGTTCGTCGACTCGAGGTACCTGAGATCGCGGGAAGTTAAGATGCCCGTCAGCTGGCCCGACGCGTTGGTTATGGGGAATCCGTGGAAGCTGTAGCCCTTCTCTTTGCAGATCTTGAGAAGCTCGTCCACCGTTATCTCCTCGTCGAAGATGACGGGCTCGTTGATAAGGCCGTTCAGGTAATGCTTCACCTTCTGGACTTCCGCGGCCTGCAGGACGGGATTGAGCGCCCTGTGTATGACGCCGATGCCGCCGCTGCGCGCCATCTCTATGGCCATCTCGGATTCCGTCACGGTATCCATGGCGGCGGAGATGAAGGGAATGTTCAAAGTGATGTTCCTCGTCAGCCTCGTCTGCAGACTCGTCTGCGAAGGCAGGAAGTCCGCGTACTGGGTGATGAGCGTCACATCGTCGAAGGTCAGGGCCGTGAAGCCCGCTTCTTTCATGAATTCGTCGACTTTTGGATTGATCATCTTTATATCCTCTGGATTGTTTACTGTTTTTTGGCCAGCGCTTTGGCGGCGATGTCGTGACGGTAATGGGCGCCCTCGAAGGAGATCAGATCAACGCCCCTGTAGGCGGCTTCGCAGGCTTCTTTCACGCTGTTGCCAAGCGCCGTCACGCCAAGAACGCGCCCGCCGGAAGTCAGTAGGCGTTCGCCCTTTTTGACCGTTCCGGCCTGGAAGACCACCGTGTCAGGCAGAGCCGCAGCTTCCTCGACGCCCTTGATCTCCATGTGTTTCGTATATGAACCGGGGTAGCCTTTGCTTGCCATAATGACGCAGACCGCGGGACGGGGGTCCCACTTCAGCTGCACGTCGGCAAGCCTTCCCCTCTCGATGGAGAGGAAAACGTCCACCAGATTGTTCTTGAGCCTGGGCAGGACCGCCTGGGTCTCGGGATCGCCGAAGCGCACGTTGTATTCCAAAACGTTCACGCCCTTGCTGCCGATCATCAGTCCGGCGTAGATGACGCCCCGGTAGTCCATCCCCTCTTTCTTAATTCCCTTCAAAGTGGGCAAAAGGATCTTTTCCATGACCTTCTTCTTTAGCTCTTCCGTAACGACGGGCGCCGGGGAATAAGCTCCCATGCCGCCGGTGTTGGGACCCTGGTCATAGTCGAAAACGCGCTTGTGGTCCTGGGCGCTCTCCAAGGGAACGATGGTCTTGCCGTCGGTGAAAGCCAGAATGGAGGCTTCCTCGCCGTCCAGCAGTTCCTCTATTATTATCTCGCCGCCGGCCGCGCCGAAGACCTTATCCTCCAGCGTCGCCTTCACGGCTTCAAAAGCTTCCTCCTTGCTCTGGCAGACGAAAACGCCCTTGCCTGCCGCCAGGCCGTCGGCCTTGACGACGCATCTGCCGCCGTTCTTCTCTATATAGGACCTCGCGGCCGCGGGATCGGAGAAGACCTCGAAATCGGCAGTCGGGATCCCGTATTTGCGCATAAACTTCTTGGCGAAGATCTTGGAGCCTTCCAGCCTGGCGCCCGCTTCATCTGGGCCTATGACCGCCAGACCCTGGTTTCTCAAAACATTGGCGACTCCGGCGCACAAAGGCGCCTCAGGGCCTATCATCGTAAGCTGTATATTGTTTTCCCTTGCGAAATTAGCCAGGGACTTGCCGTCCTGAGCGTCAATTCCGGTGTCTTCGCAAAACTCAAGAAGGCCGGCGTTCGCCCCCTTCGTGACATAGATCTTCTCCGTCTGAGGAGCCAGACTCATTTTCCAGGCCAGGGCATGTTCCCGGCCGCCGCCGCCCAAAAGCAAGATCTTCATAAACGTCTCCAGATTATTAATTCTATTAATAGGTTATTATATCAAAACGACCCTTGCCTGGCAAGGGGAGCGGCGCCCTTTTTACGACCCACTTGAATTTAAAAAACGATTATCGTATAATTTTCATCGCATAATTTAATCACTGAAGACCCCGGAGGGTCTTAAAAACTGTACCAACAATTACCAAGGAGAAACATGAAACGTTTCCTTACTTTACTTGCCTTAGTGGCGATCGCCGGCACCGTTTTCGGCACCACCACCACTCTGCTTGATCAGGACTTCGAAGGTCTTGAATACGGCGACGCCCGCAACATGCGCGGCTTCGGCACCTACGTCTCCGCCAACGCCGAGCAGTTCTACTGCAACGTCACCAACGAGTGCGTGAACGGCGCCAAAGCCCTCTGGTCCGGCAAAGTCAAAAAAGAAGGTCAGAGCCAGCGCGGCGGCGTCTGGATCACCATCCCCGAGATCGAGAACTACATCTCTCAGAGCGGCATCCTGACCATTACCTGCCAGCTCTGCTGCCACTCCAACATGGGCGGCTTCGCCCTCGGTACAGGCGATGAGGAAACCGACGCTTACCCCGGCGTCTTCGAGAACTACTTCTTCGCCAACGGCGGCAACGTCCACCTGAGAAACGGCGCGAACGAAGCCATCGGCGACGGCTTCGCCCACACCTTCAACGTTCTGAAGCCCCTGACCCTGAAGGTCGTCTGCCCCAGCGGCGAGATCCTGGCCTATCAGTTCGGCGATTCCGAATTCACCCCGGCCATCGGCACCACCCTTAATCTCGCGAACATCAAGGCCATCTGCATCGGCGTCTTCGAGCCGCCCTACGGCGCCAACAACAGGACCGGCGCCTCCATCGACGACATCCTGGTGACCTTCTCCGACGACCCCTTGATCACCGTTGATGCTGACGAAGTCGTCCCCTTCAACAACAGCGACGTTAACAACAACTTCACTGCCACCGTCCGCGGCATCATCGGCAGCGGCGACGTGACCGTCGAGATCATTGAAGGCCGCAACTGGCTGAAGATCGGCGGCACCGTCTACAAGCAGTTCCCCATCGCCGCCGGCGAGTCTGAAGAACTGACCTTCTCCATCGACCGCTACATGCTGGGCACCGGCACCGGTTTCGCCACCGTGCGTTTCTCCACCGAAAGCCAGCAGCTCGACAAGAACTTCGTCATTCAGAGCGGCACCCGCGGCGGCGGCTACGGCCTCTACACCACCGACTTTGAAGAAATGGAAGACGGCTCCATCCTCGACCAGCCCTGCTGGGTCGCGGCCGGCACCGTCAACAACTGCTTAGTCATGGAAGACCCCGACGACGAGGACAACCGCGTCCTTAAGATCGGCCAGGCCCAGGCCCTCCACACCAAGATCGCCATGGATCCCGAAGCTTACAAGACCTACGACATCAAGGTCTCCATGAGAGTCAAGTACCCCAGCGAAGCTCCGAAGTCCACCATCACCTTCGGCACCGAACTGACCGCTGAAAGACGCTACGGCGAATACAGCCTCAGACACGGCGACGACGGCATCAGGTTCACGACCGACAACGTGAATGACGTTACGATCGACAACCGCGCCGACTACGACAAGTGGTTCACCTTCAGTTACAGCTTCAACACCGATCCTGAAAATCCGGTCTGTCGTTTCGTGACCTTCAACGGCGTCCAGTACGACATCAACAAGCCGCTCAACCTGAGCGACGGTTGGGGCACGGCCGGTTACACCACCGAGATCCGCAACTACACCTGGAGCGGCAGCGCCCTTTACTACATCGACGACTTCAAGGTCGAGTTGGTCAAGGCCGGCACCGTTCCTGAGCCCGCCGTCATCGGTCTGCTGGCTCTGGTCGCTCTCTTCCTCCGCAGGAAGTAAGCACGATCTAGCTTAGGCTATGAAAAAGCTCCCGGCGAAAGTCGGGAGCTTTTTTATTTATTGCCAAGGTGGGACACACATCTCCCGCTCACGGACTACGCGTGCGTGGCCTTGATTAGCGTCCTCCGTGAGTTCGCTTGGGGATATGTGTTCCACCTTGGCGAACAGCTGCTAAAGAAGTTTTTTCGCTTCGGAAAGAAGTTTCTCGCGGGTGGCGGATTTCGGCTTTTGCAGAGCGAGAGAGTAGAGTTTTGTGAGGATCTTGCCTACTGCAGGGCCGGGAGGGATGCCGAGCTCTTTCATCAGGTCGTCGCCGTTGACGGGAAGATCCTTTATATGTAGGACTCTCTTTTCCTTTTCGATGCGGCGGATGCGCTGCATGACGGGGCGGGCCAGCTCAAGCGTGAAGGAAAAACCTTTTCCCTTGTTGGTCATGTTGCCCCTGACGTCGCAGAGCATGAACCTTATCAGGTCCCTGATGGTAATGTGCCTTAGGGCGCCGATGAGGCGCTGCAACGCGGGGTCTTTCATATGGAAGGAATACAGAAGGGGCCGCATATGGTAGCGGGTGTATTCCGAGACTTTGTCTATCGTTTCGTTGGAAAAGCGCAGATCCGTCAGGGCCTTCCTCACCATCTTTTCGCCGAGGATGTCGTGGTTGTAAAAGATGAAGCGGTCCTTTTCGACCTCTTTTCGGCAGGCCGGTTTGGCGATGTCGTGCAGAAGGCAGGATAGCCTGAGCGGGAGGTCTACCCTTTTGGCGGATTTCAGCGTCTGCAGGGCGTGCTCCCAGCAGTCCTCCAAATGATGCGGAGGCTGAGTGCAGCCCATGCTCGGGACGAGGTCCAGGAAAAGATAAGGCAGAAGGCCCAGTTCACCCACGAGTCTCAGGGCGATGTCGGGATTCTTGCCGAGCAGCATCTTAGTAAGTTCCTGCTGGCGTCTTTCGACCGAGACCATGTCGACAAGGTGTCCGAGGTCTTTTATCGCTTTCCTTGTCTTCGGCTCGAGTTTGCCGTCTATCTTAGCGGCGAAGCGGCAGGCTCTGAGAGCCCTCAGAGGATCTTCGCGCATTCTTTCCCTGGCGTTCCTGACGAAGCGGATGATCCTGTTTTCCAGGTCGCTTTTGCCGTCATAGGGATCTATGATCGTATCCCCGTCATAGGCCATGGCGTTGACGGTGAAATCGCGCCTTGAAAGGTCCTCTTCTATCGAGTCGGCGTAGGTTATGGAATCGGGATGGCGGTAGTCGGAATAGGTCCCGTCGTTCCTGAAAGTCGCGACTTCCAGGCCGTCGACGAGCATGACGGCGAAAGCCTGGCCGACAGCCCTGCATTTGGGGAAAAGTTTTTTTATGTCTTTGGGTCTGGCGCTGGTCGCGATGTCGAAATCGTCGCACGGGATGCCAAGCAGGGTGTCCCTGACGCAGCCGCCGACAAGAAAGGCCGCGAAACCGGCCCCTTTGAGTCTTGCGAGGATGTTTTCCACCTTAGGCGGTATCTTTACCCTCAAAGTCACGATCTAGCCCTCTACGAGCGTCTGGAAGTCCTTTACGGTCACTTCCGCTATGCTTGGCCTGATAAGATCCGCGTCGGAATCCTTAACGTATTCGCCGACGCCAACGCACTTGAAGCCGGCCGCCCTCAGAGCCTCGATGCCGAGCACGGCGTCCTCTATGCCGACCACTTCGTCGGGTGCGGCGCCGGACACTTCCTGGGCCTTCAGGAAGATGTCGGGAGCGGGCTTCGTCTTTATAATGTCCATCCTGTCGACCACGGCGTAGAAATACGGCTCGAGCTTCGCGCAGCGGATGACGTCCTTGGCGTTCTTACTGCCGGAGGCCACTACGGAGCGGATGCCGGCCTTGCTAAGGTCTTCCAGAAGCCTGACGGCGCCGGGCAAACGCAGCTCATCGGGATCGCAGTTGTGCAGAAGATCGAGATAATAGCGGTTCTTGCGGTCGGTCAGTTCCTTGCATTCCTCTTTGCTGGGCAAGGGCCTGTCGTTGAAGACCGTGAACATCCTTTCCAGACAGACTTCCCTGGCCATGCCGCGGAAATCGTCGCCCTGCTTCTGGGTGAAATTGAGCCCCAAATCTTTCGCCAGCATGTCCCAGCTTCTGTAGTGGAGGTAATGAGAGTCGACCAGAACGCCGTCGAGGTCGAAGAGCACAGCTTTCAATTTTGACATAATCTATCCTTCTTTATATGTTTGGTCTATTTTATCACAACCAGCCGTTTATCGCTGAATTCGAGCGCGTTGCGCCTCGTTTTCTAAATTTGGTAAAATAAATAATACGACTAACTATAAATGAAACAATGAAAACGATGCGTCTGGCCTCCATTTTCGCGGCCTTGTTTATGCTGACAGCCTGCGAACCTTCCCCCAAGGAAGCGACGGAGCTCTTCATTTCCGACCTGAAGGCCGGGAACTGGAAGAGCTGCGCCTCTTTCTTCACGCCGGAACTGAAGGAAGCTTTCGCAAAGGAAGCCGAAAATTGGCCGGTCCTCGTTTTCGCCCAGACTTACTACGCTGACAGCGTGAACTGCGAATTCCTGAAGTACGAGACGAAGGAAGGCAAAGCCCACGCTCTGATCAGCTACACCTGGCGCTGGCTCAGGGTGCCGCTAGTGCCCGGCACGATCATGCTCGACATCGTCTGGCGGCCCATGGACGGCAAATGGCGCATAGAAAACATCTATGCCACGAGTCACTGGGACATGCTTCTCCCCGCGGGACCGGACACGCCTCCGGAATTGCTGGGGAAAGCCAAACCGACGAACTTCGGACTCCGCTACGTGATGCAGTACACCAAGAGCGAAAGCTGGGACAGCCTTGGCTCAACGATAGAAAAATATTTGGAAACCTGGTATCGATAAACAAAGGATCATCATGCGTAAATCAAGTTTATTCTTCCTGATCATCCTCTGCGCAGCCGCCCCGGTCTTCGCCGACGGCGACGCCTTCGCGGAAGACGACGCGCTCAGAGCTCTCGAGAGAGCTGCCGTGGAAAAAGAACCCATCGCCGGCCTCAAAAGCGAAACTCTCCCTGTAATACCCGAGAGTGAAGTCAAAGATTTCCCCTTCTTCTCCCGTGAGGAAACGGAAGTTCCCCCGCTGGAACAGGAATTCACGGAAGAGGAGGAAACTCCCGTCAGGCTTTCCATGACGCCGGTGGAAGCTCACGACGAATATCTTTTGAACAGCCGTCCGAAATGGTACAAGCGCATGCCCTGGGGGCTTCTCCGCGGGTTTGTGAACGTTACTACCTGCGTGGGCGAACTCGGCCGCGGCTTCACCTACTCTTTCGGCGAGTATCACCCGGCCCTTGCGGTGCCGGTCGGATTGCTCGGCGGCATAGCCGGAACGTTCGGCCGCTGCGGCGCCGGTTTGGCGGACATCCTTACCCTTGGGCTGCTCGGCGACCGCGACCTGGCCGAAAACTTCCCGGACTATGTCTGGGAAGGACAGTGGGACTACGGCTTCTATCCGAACGCCAAAAGCGCCCCGGAAGAGACCGTCGTCAATGAGCCGGAAGTGAAACGGGAAGATCTGGGCGAAGGCTACGTCCCGAGCCCGACCGCCAAAACGCCGATCAAAGGCAGAAGGATAAAGTAAGATGAAAAAACTGATCTGTCTTTTATTAATTTTCTGCTCGCCCATCCTTGCCTCCAACATCGAGCAGGTCGTCGTGGAAGATGACGCTAGCGAGCACAACGGCCTTCTCAACGGCTTCGTATCTGTTTTGACCTGCTGGCTTGAAGTTCCAAGGGCCATAACTTACGAAGCGACCGCCAGGCCGCGCTCCATGATAGTTCTGGCGCCCGTCCTCGGCTCCTGCCTCACCGGCATCAGAGCGCTCGTCGGCACCGGCAACATTCTTACGCTGGGACTTTGCGACAAATTCATAAGGGGCGACATCCCCGAATACATTTGGGACGCCTACTGGATCGCGCCCAAGCCCGAATCAGATTAATAATAATTAGGAGAAATATATGCGAAAACTTTTCCTGATCCTCATCGCCTTCGTTCTGTTCGCGCAGAATCTTTCTGCCACGGTCGACATCGATTATCCGGAGCGCAACGAGATCAATCCGCCGTACGCCATCATGAGAGGCGTGGTCAACCTCTGCACTTTCTGGCTGGAGTATCCCCGCTGCCTCGTGTACGACTATGACCGCATGTCCCCCATGGGCATCTTCACCTTCCCCTTCACCGGCACGTTCTACGGCCTGGCCAGGGTCTTCCTCTCCGTCGGCGACATTGCCCTTCTTGGCTTCACCGGACCCAGTGGCTACAGCGAAGACTTCATAAGGGAGTACGTCTGGCAAATGCCCTGGAACGCCTACAAGGGAACAAGCGAGATCAAAGATGACACGAACACGGAAGAACCCGTGGACTTCGATAAATTGGAAAAAGTTAACATTAACAGCCTGCTTTAAAAATTATGCCTCAATGCCCTGACTTCAGCGGTCTTCCTTTTAAGATCGCCGATCCTTCTTTGGAGAATTTCGGGCGCCTGGAGATCCAGGCCGCCGAACACGAGATGCCCGGCCTCATGGCCGTAAGAGAAAAATACGCTGACAAGCTTCCCCTGAAAGGCGCGAGAGTGACCGGCTCCCTTCACATGACGATCCAGACCGCCGTCCTAATAGAGACCTTGAAAGCTTTGGGCGCCAGCGTCCGCTGGGCCTCCTGCAACATTTACTCGACCCAGGACCACGCCGCCGCGGCCATAGCGGGAGACGGCATCCCGGTCTTCGCCTGGAAGGGTGAAACGCTCCCCGACTACTGGGAATGCACCCTGCAGGCGCTCTCCTTCCCGGAAGGCGGACCTACGCTCATAGTTGACGACGGCGGCGACGCCACGCTTTTGATCCACCGCGGCTACGCGGCGGAGGAAGACGCCTCCATCCTTGAGGAAGGCAACGAAGTTTTCGAGATGTCTGTCATCAACTCTCTCCTGAAGCGCCAGCTCGAAAAGGATCCCGCTTTCTGGCACAGGATGGTTCCGAATATCAAGGGCGTCTCCGAAGAGACCACGACCGGCGTGCACCGCCTCTACCAGATGGCGGAAGCCGGCAAACTGCTCTTCCCCGCCATCAACGTCAACGACTCCGTCACCAAGTCGAAATTCGACAACCTTTACGGCTGCCGCGAATCCCTAACGGACGGCATCAAGCGCGCCACCGACATTATGCTGGCCGGCAAGATCGTCTGCGTCTGCGGCTACGGCGACGTCGGCAAAGGCTGCGCGCAGGCCATGCGCGGCCAGGGCGCCAGAGTGCTCGTCACAGAGATCGACCCCATCTGCGCGCTGCAGGCCGCCATGGAAGGATATGAAGTGACGACCGTCGAGGACGCCCTCGACAAGGCCCAGATCTTCGTGACCGCGACCGGCAACTGCCACATCATAACGCTTGAGCACATGCAGAAAATGAAGGACCAAGCCATCGTCTGCAACATCGGTCACTTCGACAACGAGATCGAAATGGACAGACTGGAAAAATGTCCGGGCGTCAAGACCTACAACATCAAACCGCAGGTGGACGGCTGGGTCTTCCCTGACGGGCACACCATCTTCATCCTTGCCGGCGGCCGCCTTGTGAACCTCGGCTGCGCCACCGGACATCCTTCCTTCGTGATGTCGAATTCCTTCACCAACCAGTGCCTCGCGCAGCTGTCGCTCTGGCAGGAGCAGCATAAGGTCGGCGTCACCATGCTGAGCAAAAAGCTCGACGAGGAAGTCGCCAGGCTGCATCTTAAGAAGCTGGGCGTCAAACTGACCAAACTTACGAAAGAACAGGCCGACTACATCGGCGTTCCCCAGGAAGGCCCCTTTAAAAGCGATTTCTACCGGTATTAAAATTTTCAAGCGATGCCCTCTTTTTCCCAGGAATATCTCGAAAAAGTCAAGAGCGCCAATCCCATCCAGGATGTGATCGGCGAGCGCATCGCTTTGACCAAAAACGGCAAGAATTTCAAAGCCTGCTGCCCTTTCCACAACGAAAAGACGCCCTCCTTTTTCGTCACGCCGGACAGAGGCATCTTCAAGTGCTTCGGCTGCGGCAAAGGCGGCAACGTCTTCCAGTTCCTGATGGAATACGAAGGTCTCTCCTTCCCGGAGTCGGTGGTGAAGCTGGCGGAGCGGGCGAACATTCCGCCGGAAGACGGCGCGTCCTTCGGCGACAAGGAAAAAGCGGAGATGGCTTTCCGCCAGAATCATCTGAAAAGACTGGCGAAGATCAATCTGACCGCCCTGGACTTTTTCCAGCGCAGCCTCGCCCTTGGCGCCGGAAAAGAAGCCAGGGAATATCTCGAGAACCGCAAGGTCTCACAGGATGCGATAAGAGCCTACCGCATCGGCTTCGCCCCGGATTCCTGGGACGAACTGTGCACGCTTCTCAGGAAGGAAGGTTTCCGCGACGAGGAGATCATAGCGAGCGGCCTCGCCCTTCCGAGCCAGGAAGGCAAAGGCTGCTACGACAGGTTCAGGAAAAGGGTGATGTTCCCCATCTGGGACCACGCCGGGACATTAGTCGCGTTCGGCGGCCGCGCGATCGACGGGTCGGAACCGAAATATCTCAACACCGCCGAGACCGAGATCTATAACAAGAGCAAGGTCCTTTTCTCCCTTAATTTCGCCAAGAACCCCATTGCCGAACTAAAGAAAACAGCCATCCTCTGCGAAGGGTACCTGGACGTCGTGATGTTAGCGCAGAACGGTTTTGTCAACGCCATCGCTTCCTGCGGCACAAGCCTGACGAAAGAGCAGGCGCGGCTCATCAAGCGCTTCGCCGACACCTGCCTCATCTGCTATGACGGTGACTCGGCCGGGCAGCACGCCGCTTTGCGCGCCATCCCTTTGCTTTCCGAAGCCGGATTGAAAGTCTACGTCGTTCCCCTGAAAGAGAACGAGGACCCCGATTCCTTCCTTAAGAAATACGGGAAAGAAGCTTTTGAAAAACTGCTCACGGAAAAGCTTTCGGCTTTCTCTTTTGCCATGCAGTGCTCGGCCAGCGAAAAGGACATGGACGATCTTCAGGAACGCTACGCCGTCTGCCTTGAGATGTTCCCCTACCTCATGAGCGCCGGCAGCGAAGGCCTCAGGCAGGAATTGATAAAAGAGCTTTCCGACTTCACGCGCGTTCCCGTTTCCTCCATAAACCTCGACTTCGCCGCTTATCAGAAAAAGCAGAAGAATCCCCTGAAACGCGGAGCGAAAAAGGAAGAGGTCGCGCCGGAGCTCAAAGAGGAAAACCTTCCGGAACTCAGGGCCTCGAGCGCCGAGAAGCTTCTCATCGCCTTGGCCTTCAGTTTTGGGGAAGCGATGGATTACATCTTTGAAAACCTGGAGCTGGAGGCTATCGGCAATCCCCTTCCCGCTTCCCTGGCCTTCAAGGCCCGGGAACAGAAACGGAACGGCGAATGGAAAGGCTTCGACAACTTCCTGCTCTCCTGCGACGACGTCGCCAGGGATTTTTTGACCGACGCGCTTGTTTCCGTTCCCTTGCCTCAGAAAGAGAACGGCCCCTTCTGGAAGCGCTCCTGCGACGACTGCATCATGGCAATCAAGGAAGCGCATTACCGCGGCGAGCTCTCACGCCTTAAAGATCGGATGAAAATGACAAGCGATCCGGAGATCCTGAAAGAGCTCCTGGAAAAGACGAAACTTTACAACGAAAAACTGCGCGGCGTAAACCGCATCAGAACATTTAACTCCATGGCCAAAGAAAAAAGAGATGACGAACAGACAGATTAAATTAGCCTTGTTTGCGGCAGTGACGATTGCCATCGGCCTTACCTCCATACCCAAAGCCGCCGAATCCCAGGTGCCGCAGATCGACCAGCTGGAAGGCGAACATCTTTCCGGGATGATGGTCTTCACCATGCAGCAGCACCTTGAGCATCACCGCCCGACTCCCGAGATAAACATCAACACGCTGTCCAATTTCGTCAACACCCTGGATCCGGCGCGCATTTTCCTTCTTTCCAACGAGGTGGCGCAGATCCACTCCCAGAGATTGAGAATGCTGACGGCCTTCAGGGACAACCGCTGGGACTTCGTTACAAATTTCTACCAGAGCGTCTTCATGCCCAACGTCAGGGCCTCTTATGAGCACGCCGTTGAGATCCTTTCCAATACTAATTACGTCCCCGACACGTCCCTTAAGATCCCCATCGACGTGAAAAGCATCTCCTTCCCCGTCACCCCCGAGGACAGGAACAAATATCTCGAAAGCACGCTGGCCTACCAGGTGGCCTTTATGGAATCCATGGGCGAAGCGAGAAGCAACGCCTGCCAGAAAGTCAGGAAGCGCCGCGAGCGCATCCTGAAATATTTCTCCGAAATGGATTATCACGAGCAGTTCGGGCTCTTCATGAACGCCTTCTGCTCCGCGCTCGACCCGCACACCAGTTATTTCCCGCCGGACGACATGGAGGATTTCAACATCAGCATGTCGCTTTCCCTGGAGGGCATCGGCGCCACGCTTAGGAGCGACGACGGCTACGTCGTCATTTCCGAACTGACCCCGGGCAGCCCGGCCGACAAATGCGGCAAGCTGAAACCCGGCGACAAGATCATCGCCGTCGCCCAGGGCGAGGGCGGCGAGTTCGTCGACGTTGTCGACATGGAGCTCCGCGACGTGGTCAAGCAGATCCGCGGCAAGAAAGGCTCCACCGTCGTTCTGCGCATTTTGAGAAAGACCAAGAAAGGCATCAAGAATTTCGACCTTCCCCTCGTCAGGGACAAAGTGAAGCTTGAGGACCAGGGCCCGAGGATGGAAGTAGTCGAGCTGACGAGGACAAACGGACTCTCGCAAGTCAAGAAGACCCGCGTCGCGGTGATAGACCTGCCCTCCTTCTATCTCGACACGGAAAGCAAGACGCTGCTCGGCGACTTCGACCATTCCGCCGTCTCGGACGTCAGGAAGCTGCTCATCTCCTGCAATACGCAGAAAGTCGACGGCGTCATACTGGACCTTCAGCGCAACGGCGGCGGCATCCTTGACGAAGCCGTGAACATGGCCGGACTCTTTCTGAAGCGCGGCAACGTCGTTCTGACCAAGTATTCCCGCGGCGACGTTCAGATCCTGAACGACAAGAACCAGAACATAACTTATTTCGGGCCTCTCATGATCACGACCAGCAGCCTTACGGCCAGCGCGGCCGAGATCGTCACAGGCGCGCTGAAGTCCTACAACCGCTGCCTCGTCGTGGGACAATCCCAGAGCTACGGCAAAGGCACGGTCCAGCAGATAATTCCCCTGACGGGAAGGCTCGGCGCCCTTAAGATAACCAGAGGCCTCTACTACATCGCGGACGGTGTCTCACCGCAGTTCGACGGCATAAAGTCGGATGTCGTCTTGCCCAGCAACCTTGACGCCGTGCAGCTTGGCGAACGCTATCTCCCCTGCGCGCTCTCCGCCCCGAAGATCGACTCGCACCTCTCGCTCGAAGCGACGACGGGGCGCGGCGTCTGGACGCCCATAACGACCAATCTCATAAACCGCCTCAAAGCTTCCTCCGCCGCCCGCATCGCCAAAAACGAAGCCTTCTCCGACATCAAGAAGTTCGTGGAAAAATCCGAGGACGAGCGCAAGCGCGTTTACATCCCGATAAAGGAACTTTTGGAAGACAACGACAAAGGCAGCGAGCTTGACGAAGAGGACGAAGAGATCGAGGAAGAAGTTTCCGAAGACGAGGACGACGACGAACCTGAGGCCGTTCCCGAAGAAGATTCGAGCCAAGCCATGACCAAGACGCAAAAGGAGATCGCGAAGCTCTCCCGCCGCCAGCACTCAGTAACGAACAACATCCTGATCCAGGAATCACTGCAGATAATGGGCGACTGGCTCATGCCGGACACCGTCAAATAAAAATGCTGACGCACACTTTTCTCCATATTCCCAGGAAGGGAAAAGGCTTCTGCCGGATGATGTCGTCGCTCGACCTCGATGGTTGGCGCGGCGTTCTGGAATGGGAACCCTGCGAAAAGGAAATGAAAAAAGCGGAGGAGCTGAAAGCCGCCGCCAAAGAGTCGCTCGAGCATTTGGAAGCAGGCGACCTCGGCTTCTTCACCGAAAAGCTTCCGACTTCCGAGACCTGGCGCCTCTTCCCCTACTTCAGGGACAGCGTCTGCTATCTCGATATCGAAACGACGGGGCTTGGCAAAGGCCTTGACTACACGACCGTCGCGACCATCTACGACGGGCATGACATCAAAGTCTTCACGCACGGAAAGAACATGCGCGAGCTGCCGGAAGCGCTCGAAAATTACAAGATCTGCGTAACCTTCAACGGGAAATGCTTCGACCTGCCTTTTTTGAGAAGCGAATTCGGAAGAGACTTCGCGCTTTGCCAGATCGACCTCAGGTACGTCTTCGCGAGCCTGGGCATGAAGGGCGGACTGAAAAAGCTCGAGAAATATTTCGGGATCAGCCGCGGAGAGTGGACCGACCTTGACGGCTATGCCGCCGTCATTCTCTGGAACTGGCACGAGCACGGCATGAAGGGCGCCCTGGAAACTTTGACCGCCTACAACATTCTTGATACTGTCGATCTGGAAAAGCTGATGTGTCTGGCCTACAATCTGAAGGTCAGGGAGGAAGGCGGCGGAGACGAGCTGCTTCTCGATATGCCTATTGAAGTCGACATTCCTTACGCCCCGAATCCCGCCGTCATCAGAAAAGCTCTCGCGGTAACGCATAGAGCCGGAGGATACTATTGATGGATATTCCGAGACTTCTGGTCGCCAACACGGAAGGCGAGATCATCGACTGCCCCGAACTGGCCTGGCTGGGCATGGGCGGCGCCGAGCCTTCCATCCCGGAAAGCTGGATACCGCTGCCTCCCGGCAGCGAGCTCTTCACTCTGCCGGGACGTTTGCCGCAAGGCTGGGATGAGGAAGCCGGCAAGATCGCCACGGTCGAGGATTACTGCGGCCGGGACGTGCAGGCCGTGGCCGCCTTCATCGCGCCCGCGCACACTTCCCTTATGCGCCCCGCCTTCGTAAGAACGCCTGGCGCGCCCATACTGCCGCTCTACTGCTACACCGCCGTCGGCTGGATCGACGACCAGTTCGTGGTGCCTGCCGTCAGGATCGACAAGGATAAAAGGCAGGACTGCCGAACCTTCAACGAAAAGAAAATTTTGCAGGGCGCGGCCAGGATAAAGAAAGTTTACAAGAATAACCGGCTGGCCCAGCATTTGATGGACAACTGCTGCCTCACCTACCGCTGCCCCGCCGCCAGAAACTACGCCCTGGGCCGCTGGGAAATGCCGCTGCCAACAAGCAGGGCCTGCAACAGCCACTGCCTAGGCTGCATCTCCTTCCAGCCTGGAGACCACGTCTGCGCCTCGCAGAACCGCATCGCCTTCACGCCGACGCCCCAAGAGATCACGGAGCTCGTCCTCGACCATTTCGCCTCGGCTGAAAAACCGGTGGCCAGCTTCGGCCAGGGCTGCGAAGGCGAACCGCTGACAGTTTCCGACGTCATCGCGGAAAGCATCAGGATGATCAGAAAGGAAACTCCCTACGGCACGATAAACCTCAACACCAACGGCGGACTGACGGACGAACTGGAAAAAGTCATCGAGGCCGGCCTCGACAGCGTCAGGATCTCCCTGAACTCCGCCAGGCCGGAATACTACGAAGCCTACTGTCATCCGAATTTCTCCTTTGAGGACGTCATGAACTCCATAAGGATCGCCAGAAGCAACGGCGTCTTCGTTTCCTTGAATTACTTCGTCTTCCCAGGCTTCACCGACCAGGTCGGAGAATACGAGGCCCTAAGGAAGATCCTTGAGGATCCGGGCGTAGACCTTATCCAGTGGCGCAATCTGAATATCGATCCCGACTGGTACATAGAAACTCTGAACATAAAGACCGAAGAGCCCGCCATGGGCGTCATAAATCTGATGGACAAAATAAGCGAGGAATTCCCCGACGTGCGCTTCGGTTATTACAATCCTTTTTTGGGTCAGGAGGACCCGCGCCGCAAAGAGGCGAAACCAAGCAAGAAGAAATGAAAGAAAAAGCTTTCAGAAAAACGCTTCCCGCCGCTAATGAAAACGACTGGAATTTTTCCGGCAAGAACGCCTTCGACTATCTCTACGATCTTTCTGAAGTCATCGGCTCCCGTTTGGGCGGGACAAAAGGCGAATATGAGGCCGCGGAATACATAATGAAAAAATTCCGTTCCTTCGGCATGAGAGCCTTTCTGCACAAATTCCCCGTTTGGGCCTACGACAACAAAGGCGGAAAAGCGGAAGCCAGGATCGGCAAGGGAAATTGGAAGAATGTCCCCTGCGAAGTCCATATGCCCTCCTCCTCCACTCCCAAAAGCGGAATAGTTGGAAAACTCTTCTTCGCCGTCCAGGGATACCAGGAAGCGATCACTCCGGAAGTGAAGGATAAGATCGTCGTGGTCACGCAAGGCATCCCCAAAGAGGAAAGGGAGCACTTCCTCGGCTACAAACCCAAGGCGCTCGTATTCATCGACGGCCGCTATGAGACGCACCTGCACCGCCAGCTGACCGGGCACGAATACTTCGCGAGCTGGGGCAACCTTCCCACGATCACCATCCCCTATCAGGACGCCCTTCCCCTCGTCGAAGCGAAAGAGGAATGCGAGATGAGGATCACCATACAGAACGAGGAAAAATACGTCTGGGGCCACAACGTCATCGGAGAGATCAAAGGAAGCGATTTCCCCGAAGAGATAATCGTGATCTGCGGCCACTACGACACGCACTGGCAGTGCCCGGGCGCCACGGACAACGGCGGCGGCACGGTCATAGCGATGGAGCTGGCCAGGCTCCTCGCCAAAAAGAGACCGAAAAGAACGATGCGCTTCGTGCTCTTTTCCGGCGAGGAGTCCGGGTTGCACGGCTCGCTCGCTTACGCTCATGAGCTATTCGAGAGCGACAAGAAAGAAAGAAACAAGAAATCTTTCGATCCCGCGAGCGGCAGAACGCTTTTGGAAAGGCACCGCCTCGGATTGAACATCGACGTCATGGGTTCGCTTTTGGCTAACGACGTCATCCTCTATTCCGGTCCGGAAGACCTGGGCGCCTCCATGCGCCTTCTCTTCTTCGAGAAGAAGCGGAACTTGCGCTGCTCCAGAGGACCGATGAGCTCCGACGGCACGCCCTTGGCCGCCGTGGGCATACCGGTCATCCAGTACGGCCGCTACGGCGCCGGCACCACCATGGGACATACCGGCGACGACAGCATAAAGTATCTCTCGCCCGAAGCTCTCCTTCTGTCCGGTGACATCTGCCTCACCTGGCTCAGGCGTTACGTCGTTGACACGCCGACGCTCCCCTTCAAACGCGAAGTCTCCCCCGAAGACATCAAGAAATGCGAGGATTACTTCCAGGGCAGGCGCGGCCGCGACCCCAGGTTCGAAACGAAACGGCTCTTCCCGAAAGGCGATCCCAAGATCAAAGATCCCGCGAAAAAATCCTTGGAATAAATTTAACCTTAAACCATAAGACAAATGATGAAGTCGATAACCATTGACGCGCTCTACAAGGAAAAACTTTTTTCTTCCAAAGGCATTCCGCAGTTCCGTTTCATGAATTCCGGCAAAACTTATTCGCGCCTGGAAGATTCCAAGCGTGTGACCGTTTATGATCTTAAGAGCGGCAAGCTTTTGAAAACGCTTTTCGACATTGGAAAATGCAAAGAGATCGGCGCCGAGAAACTGCACAGCTACGCCTTCAGCAAGGACGAGACCAAGCTTCTTCTGGCCGTTGATTTCGAGAAGATCTACCGCCGCACCTTCTACGCCTCCTACTTCGTCTACGACCTCAAGAAGAAGACTGTGACGCCTGTCTGCGATAAAAAGCGCCAGAAACTGGCCTCCTTCTCCCCCGACGGCAAAAAAGTCGCCTTCGTTCTCGCAAACGACCTTTACATAAAGGATCTCGTAAGCGGAAAAGAGATCAGACTTACCAAGGACGGCAAGGCGACGAAGATCATCAACGGCGCGCCCGACTGGGTCTACGAGGAAGAATGGTACATGACCTACGGCTACCAGTGGTCTCCCGACAGCCAGAGCATCGCCTATCTCCGTTTCGACGAGAGCAAGGTGAAAGAGTACCGCATCGACTTCTATCACGGCACGGATTATCCGAAGCCTTTCGTCTACAAATACCCCAGGGCCGGCGAGGACAACTCCAAAGTGACCTGCCACGTCTTCGACCTTAAGACCAAGAAGACCGTGACGCTCGACACAGGCTCCGACGACATCTACATCCCCACCATCCAGTGGGAGCCCAAAGGAAAATATCTCTATATTCTCATTGTCAACAGACTGCAGAACCACTTTGAGTGGCTGAGAGCCCAGAAAGGCAAAACCGAGCTCGAATGCGTTTACGAGGAAGCCAACGAGCGCTACTGCGACATCGACCAGCAGCTTTATTTCCTCAAGGAGAGCCCGGAATTTTTGCTGAGGACCAGCAGGAGCGGACGCTGGCACGTTATGCGCTGCAAGCTTGACGGCACCTACATCTGCCACCTTACGAACGGTGAATGGGACGTCTCCGCCGTCAAGGCGATCGACGAAAAGAAAAAGCTCGTCTATCTTGAAACGACCAAGACGAACCACCTGCAGCGCCAGCTCTTCAAGGTTGGTTTGAACGGCGAAAAATTGGATCGCGTCACCAAAGGCCAGGGAACGCACAACATCACCTTCAATTCCGACGCCTCCCTCTTCATCGACTGCCACTCCACCAACCAGGCGCCGCCCGTCTACACGCTCCACAGCGCTGATGGCAAAGCCCTGCGCGTCCTGGAGAGCAACGCCGCCCTCAAAAAGCTTCTGAAGAATTACCCTGTCACGAAAAAGGAGATGTTCCACTTCGTGACGCCGGAAAAGACGAAGCTCTTCGGCTGGATCATCAAGCCCTACAAGTTCGATCCCAAGAAACGCTATCCCCTCTTCATGACCTTCTACAACGGCCCGCATTCCCAGGCCGCCACGGAAGGCTGGCAGTTCGGCTGGGAGCGCTACCTGGCGGAAAGAGGCTACATCGTGGCCTGCGTGGACGGGCGCGGCACCGGCTGGCGCGGCGAGGAATTCTTGAAGTGCACCTACAAGCAGCTCGGCCGCTACGAAGTCGAGGACCAGATCTACGCCGCGAAATTCCTGGGCTCTCTCCCCTATGTCGACGAAAAGAGGATCGGCGTCTTCGGCTGGAGCTACGGCGGCTTCATGGCCTCGAGCCTGATGGTCAGGGGCGGAAATGTCTTCAAGCTCGGCATCGCGGTGGCAAGCGTCACCGACTGGCGCTTCTACGACACGATCTACACGGAAAAGTTCATGTCCACGCCCCAGGAGAACCCCGACTACGGCAAATGGTCGCCCGTCAACTTCGTGGACGGCCTTACCGGCAAGCTTCTCCTTGTGCACGGCATCGCGGACGACAACGTCCACTTCCAAAATTCCCTCCTCCTGGAGGAAGCCCTCATCAAGGCCGGAAAACAATTCGAGATGCATTATGTCCTCAACAAGGACCACGGCATCGGCGGGCCGCACACTACGCCGCATCTCTACACCAGAATGTTGAATTTTATAACCGAGAATCTCTAAGGATCAACTCATGAAAAGCATACTTCCCTTCCTCACGAAAGAACGCGTGATCGACCTCAAAGGACAGAACAAATCCGACTGCCTTTACGAACTGGCCAAAGTCGCCGTCAACGAAGCCATTCACGAAGACGTTGAGGCCCTTTACGACGAACTGATGGACAGAGAACGCCTGATGTCCACCGGCATCGGCATCGGCATCGCCGTCCCCCACACCCGCTGTCCGGAAACCGACACCTTCACGGTGGCCATCGGCCGCACCGCGGAAGGCGTCCGCTACGATTCCGTGGACGGCCAGCCTGTCCATCTTATGATCCTCATCATCGCCCCCGGCAACGACAGGAGAGAATACCTGCAGCTTCTGGCCAAGGTCGTCATGAGGCTCAAGGACCGCGAATTCTTCCAGAAACTGATGGACGCCCCGACGCCCGCCGACGTTTACGACATCATAGCCAAAGACGAGGATGCTGAATAACTTCCAAAACTTTCTGGGCTCTCCCCTTCTGACCCTCGGCATCGCCATGCTGATGGGCTTCTTCGTTGGTCGCCTGGCGGAGATGATCAAGCTCCCAAGAGTCACCGGCTATGTCATAGCCGGCGTCATACTCGGGCATACGATCTACTCCGGAAGTTTTGATCTGTTGCGTTTCGACATCACCAACGATTTCGCCTTAGGCTTCGTCGCCTTCACGATAGGCGCCGAACTGGAAATGGACCGGCTCAAAAAAGTCGGCCTGTGCGTGGCGACCATCGTCATCTTCGAAACGCTCGTCTCCTTCATTCTCGTCTCCTTCTGCACCTTCCTTCTGACGAAAGACCTGCCGCTCTCAGTGCTCCTCGGCTCCCTAGCTTCCGCCACGGCGCCCGCCGCCACGGTCATGACCTTAAGGCAGATGAAAGCCAAAGGCCCAGTCACCACCACCCTGCTCGCGGTAGTGGGCCTCGACGACGCCCTGGCGCTTATCGTCTATGCCTTCGCTGCGGCCTTTTTAAAGGGCTCTCTCAACTCGGACGGCATCTCTATCGTCCAGGCCTTCATCCTGCCGTTATTGCGCATTCTGGGCGCTCTGGGGCTGGGCGGACTGCTCGGCTTAGCCATGCTCCCCGTCCTTAAGAGCATCACACTCCAGGCCGAGATGCTGCTTTTCGTCTGCGCCTCCATAATCTTCTGCGACGGTCTTGCCACCAGGTTCGGCTTCTCGGAGCTCCTTTGCAACATGGCCTTCGGCTTTACCGTCGCAAACGTCGGGCGCTTCTCCACGGGAAGACTGCTTAACGCCATCGACCAGCTTACGCCGCCCATCTACGCGGCCTTCTTCGTCCTGGCCGGCGCGCAGCTTAGGCTCAACGCCTGCTGCAACGCCTTCATGCTCTCCCTGGCGGCCGTCTACACCCTAAGCAGGATCGTAGGCAAGGTCGGCGGCGCCTACCTTGGCAGCCTTATCGGCAAAGCCAGCGACACCATAAGAAAAAATATCGGCTACGGCTTAGTCTCCCAGGTCGGTATCGCCATCGCCCTGGCCGTCATCATAAGAAGAGAGTTCAGGCCTCTCAACATCTACTTCGGTAATTTTGAAATGAGCCAGATGATCATCAATCTCTTGCTCTTCACCACCATCTTCACGGAAATAATCGGACCGGCCCTGACGCGCTACGGCATAAGGCGCGCCGGGGAGGACCACAGCGCGGAATAAATATTATGCAGCTCCTCATTATCAAACTCGCCAAAGAAGAACTTCTTGAAGACCTTCTAACCGCCCTCACGGCCTCCGGTCTCGACACGGCCTGCATCGTGGACTCCAGCTCCATCCAGAAATTCATGGGACAAAGGATCCCGATCTTCGCGGGACTCAGGACCGAGATGGACCACTACTCCTACTGCAAGGTCATAGCGGCCCGCGTTCTCTACCCCGAGAGCCTCGACGAATTCCGCAGGCTCTTAAAACGTTCCAACATCGACTTCGACGACCTGGAGAACGGCACCGCCCTCCTCATCCCCTGCGAGGAACTTTAAAATATAAAAGCCAGACGAAAGTCTGGCTTTTATATCTATCCAATTGCTGAGGACAAAAACAGAGTTAGTCTTGAGCGCCAATGGCCAGCCTCACGCCAAATTCGTAGTTGATGGTCATGGGGGACTTGGGGTTTCCGGAACCGGAAGTACAGTCTCTGGCTCTTGAGGAGTGGCTTCCGCCTCTTGTTACACGGTAATAGTTTCTTAAGTTCCAGTCAAGGCACCATTCGGCAACGTTGCCGTGGCAGTCGTAGAGGCCCCAGCTGTTCGGGACGTAGGAACCGACGGCGGTGTGATTGGTCCGGTATCCGCCCTTTTCGTCGGTCCAGTCGTAAGCGTAACGGCCGGCTTCATCCATGTTCGGGCAAGAGTTATCGTTCGTCAGATCTTTTCCGGTGTTAAGATCCGTGGTGGTTCCGGCGCGGCAGGCCGCGCCCCACTGCGCCGAGGCGGGCAGATCGAAGCCGTTTCCGAAGATCTTCCTGAATCTGCCGAAGAAACTGTACTCGTCCACTTCCCGGTTATCCGGGTAAGCGGAACCCAAATCTGCTCCGCGGAGCATGTCGTAGGAGACGCTGTCAACAGGACGCGTGTCGCCGGGAAAGACGGAAGGATTGCCGCCTACCGCGTTCAGGCACTGCCTCTGGGTCAGCTCGAAAATGCCGACGTAGCAGGCGTTGCTCAAACTTTCCGATTCGATCCTTCTGAGCCAGATCTCTTCCGTGCGGCACTTGTCGCCGCTGACCGCGGGGCCGGAAGCGGAAGCGCGCATTGTTCCCGTCAAGGTGTCGAGGACGAGATAGGTGGCCTGGTCGGTCACTTCCTCATATTCGACCCTTAATACGACGTCGCCCATCTGGTCAACGTAAGCATCGTCAGGCGTCCAGGTCAGTTTGTGCGTTCCAGCACCAACCGCAATTCCGCAAGCGCCGTCATATTCAAGTTTGCCAAGATTCTCCAGCGGTTCTTCGCTGCCGTCTTTCAGTTTGCCGAAGAAGGAAGCCTGGAAGACAGGCAGGGAATTTTCCGATCCGGAGGTCAGTTCATACTCGAAGGTCCTCTGGGCGCGGTCGGGCAAAGTCTCAAAGGGGCTCGTTATCAGAGCGACGCGGAAACCGCTGTACATGCTGACCTGTTCAGGCTTGAGACTGTCGTGGTAAGCGGAGCGGCATTTGGCGGCGCGGTCGCTGCCGGCGGACCAGGCTCCGCCCCTGATGGCGCGGTAAAAGCCCCAGCTCGTGCCAACGGGCTCGGTCAAAGGATCGGTGCCGAGGCTGGGCTGATAGGTGTCGAGGCACCATTCGCTCACATTGCCATGCATATCGTAGAGGCCCCAAAGGTTCGGCTCGTAGCTGCCGACCACGGTGTGTTCCTCGAAGCCGCCCTTCCCGTCTTTGCGGTTGTAATAATAGCGGGCCACTTCCCCCACGTTGTAGTCCTCGTCCTCGTCCATAAGATCCTTGCCGCTGTTCAAAGCCGTGGTGGTTGTGGCGCGGCAGGCGTATTCCCACTGCGCCTCGGTGGGCAGATCGAAGGTCAGGCCGGTCTTGGCGCGGAGGATGCCGAAGAAGGTGTTTTCGTCCACGTCGTAGCTCTTCGGCCATAAAGCGCCATTCTCGGATCCGCGGAGGTCGTTGTAGGAAACGCATTCCACCGGGCGAGAATCGCCTTTGTACATCGAGGGGTTAGCTCCGGTGACAAGCTCGTATTGTTTCTGCGTCGTCTCGAAGACGCCGATGTAATAGTCGTTCGTCAGCGTTACTTCGTGCTGGGTCTCGGCCTCGACTCTTCCCTTTTCGTAAACTGGGCTGCCCATGACGCAGCCTCCCGGCTCGATCTTTCTGAGGACCAGCTTGGTGGTCTTGTACTCTTCCGTCCAGCCGCCTTCAGGCACTCTGTCCAAGTAAGTGACTGGGAAGCTGTCGGCCTCGGGCCCGCCGGACAGATCAATGACGGCGTATCCCTCGTTCGGGGTTGTCTCATCCGCGACAACCTTAATTTTCATGTTGTCGATCTTCGTGAAGTAAAACTGATCGTTGGGCGTCCAGAGGGTCTTGTGCTCGCCGCTTCCCGTCACCGTGCCGAGCGCGCCGTCCAGTTCCAGCGAGCCTTTTTCGGAAAGGTCGAAAAGCGTTTCGCCGTTGTCGATGGAACCGTAGAACTTGATGTTGTAGGTGGGTTCGTCTTTTTCTGAGGTAAGGGCGTAAGTTATGGAGACGCTTCTGGAGAAGGGCCAGATCTGCAAACATCTGACGTAGCTGATGCAGTTGGCCTGGGCGGAAACGGAGGTCACGGCGGCCAGGGCGGCGATCGCCGCCAGGCCTTTGAAGCGTTTGCGCGCGAAAAACGCGCCAACGCCCAAAAGGGCGAGAAGCAGCAGGCCCGCGGGCTCCGGAAGAAGCGTAACTCTCCTATCAAGTGTTATGGTGCCCAGCTCGGTCTCGACACTGTGCTTGAGGCGATAGGTGTCGTCCAGGGGAAAATCCTTGTAGGGTTCGGTTTTGTAAGGCCAGTAGACGAAGCCCTCCATGGGAATCCCGTAATAGTCCGCGAAAAGTACCGTGTTGATCTCGGGATTTTCGATGTCTTCCGCCGAGACTACGATGGAGACGATCTCGCCCCTGGCAAGGTAAGTGCTGTAGCAGATCTTGTCGGTGTCCTTCAGGAGGATAGCTTTCGCGGTGATCTCGCTTCCGTCGAAGCGGAAATCATCCGACCAGAGCTCGTCGCAGAAAGCGGACAAACAGAAGATGGCCGCAATGCCGAACAGAATAACTTTCTTCATAAACGCTCCGTATATTGTGCTTAACCACTTATATTTTACGCTTTTCTCAGCGAAAAGTCATATGCCCTTGGCAAACAGGCTTCGCTAAGTTTGCTTACGGGCACATGACTCTTTCGCCTCGAAAATCTATCATAGGCTGGTTATACGCCAGAGGAGCGAGGAGCGCTTTTCGGGGAGCGTTGCCTTTACGCCGTCTCTCAGTTCGCTGCCTTTGCTTTCCCAAACCTTGCCGCTGTCTTCATCTCTGATGGCGTAGGTCTTGGCGGGATCGGCGAAGGGAAGCTTCAGAATATAGTCGGCTTCTTCGCATTCGTCCTGGCGGAAGGCCAGCACGGCCGCTTCGTCGGTCTCGGGATCGTGGTAAGCGAAAGCGGTCCAGCCCTTGAGGTCGTCTTCTGCGTGCCAAGGGGTCAGGACATAGAGATCCTTAAGCAGGAGGTCGCTCAAAGAACGCCATTCCTTCATGACGTCCCTCATCAGCTTCAGGTCCAGTTCGGGATTCTGTGTGACCTGCCCGCCTATGTGCCAGGCCGCCGGGAGGTACGAGGCTCTGGAGATGTAGAAGTCGTTGCCCTTGCCGGAAGGCGGATCGAGTTCGCCTTTTGTTTCTTTGTTGTTTGAGCCGTGGAAAGGAATCCAGTAAGGCAGCGTGGAAGTCATGGAGAGTCTGAGGCCGGAAGTCGTGCGGTCGGCGTCGGAGCGCATGAAAGGAATACCGCGGCGCATGGATTCGATATCGTTGCGGCCGCCGCCGCTGGCGCAGGAATCCACGTAGGTGCAGCCGCCTCTGGTCTTCTGAAAGTCGATTATGGCGTCCCAGAGGGCGTAGTGGCCCTGAATGAGGAAATTTTCGGTGAGGCCGCTGCGCGGGATGCCAAGTCTCTTAGTCTCCTCCTCGTCGTGGAACTTCCAGTTGGGGGCATGAGAGAAATTGTTATCCTCCCTGTAGATGTCGGCGCCCACTCGTTTCATGGTGCCAAGCACTCTTTCTTTCGTCCACTCGAAGCATTCCTTGTTGCCGAGATCGTTGGTGGTCTGGCGGTACTGCGCACCGTCGTTTATAGCCCACTCCGGTTTGTAGCCGTAGTTCTTCACGAGGCCTTCCACGCTGGTGACGCGCTCGGGCTCAAACCACATGAGGTTCACCATACCTTTTTCGCGGCAGGCGTCGAAGTATTCCCTAAGCGATTCGCCGGGCCACTTGACTGGGTCGACTTCCCAGCTGCCAACGCTGGTGTACCAGTAGAGACCCGGGGTGTTCTTGTTGGGGTCGCTGTACCAGCCGGCGTCGAACCAGTGCACGTCGGCCACGAGATCTTCCTGGACGAGCTTGTCCAGCGTTCTCTTCCAGGTCGTGCTGTCCTCCGCGGAGGAGCCGTCCCACTGTTCGATGTGCTCTTTGCCGGCGTCGGGGTTGAAGCCCACGGCCGTGAAGGGCTTGATGGGGTCGCCCTGGGCGTTGGCTCTCGGCATGTTGCATTCGATGAACCAGCGGCGCCAATAGTTCCAGGCCTTGGTCTTGTCCCTGCCTTCGTAGGGAAGCAGGACTACCAATCCGGTCCTGATCTTTTCGCCGGGAAGCAGCGAGGCCTCGAGGAAAACGTCGGACTTCAAGATGACGCGAGTCTCCCCTTCCTCCCGTTCGAACCTGGCTCCAAAGGTGCCGGCCCAGCCAAGAGCGATGAATATACCTCCCTCCCCTAACACGAGATCATAATACGGGAAGGTCTGGTGGGTGGGGCGGCCGCTTAAGCTTAGGAAGGCCACCTTGCCCTCGCCTTGAGTCAGGTCGTGTTCGTAGGGCTTGTGATGTTCCTGAAAGTCGCCGCCGATGCCTCTGAGCACAGGATGGTCTCCGGCGAAGACGGTGTCAAGCGCTCTCAGTTTGGAGATGACTGGCGAGGGCTTGTCGCCCACATTGGTGAAATAGATGGTGTATTCCGTCTGGTCGTACTTGTCGTTGTGCTTCGCCTGGATCTCCCCCACCAGCTCGTCGCTAATCTTGACCTTCTTGGAGTAAGATTCGCCGTCTTTTGTTTGTTCCGACTTTTCCTCTATGGTCGGGAAATCGGCGAAGCCTTTGTAGGGCTTGCCGTCAAGCTCGAAGGAGAACAGTTCCCCGTCCTCGTTCTTGATCTGATCGAAGATGGTCGTTTCATCCTTCGGGCCGACCACGACCGTCGTCATCTTCGCGGGATCGATGTATTTTTTCGCCAGCGCTTTCATTTCGGAGAGCGTTATGTTTTCCGTGATCTTCTGGCGCTTCACCAAGTAATCGATCGGATAACCGAAGCGCAGCATGGTTTCGAGAAGGAGACGGCGGTCGCTGACCGTTTCGCCGCGCCTGACAAGGGATTTGGCGACGGTCGCTTTCGTATATTCGAGATCCTCTTCGGAGAGATCGTCGGCGTATTTTTTGACGATATCATTGATGATCTCAAGCGATTCTTCCGTGTGCGCGGCGTCCACGGCGGTCGAGATGACGTAGGCGCCGAAATCTTTTTCCGCGTCGAAATACGAGCTTGCGCCGTAGGTGAAAGCTTTTTCTTCCCTTAGGACGATGTTGAGCCTTGAGGAGAAGCAGCCGCCCAGCATGAAGTTCATAAGGTGCGCTTTGAAGTATTCCTCATCCTGGCAGCTCATGGCCGGAAGGCCCACCCTGATCTCGCTCTGCGCGGCGTCCTCGCTCTTTTTGAGGACTTTCCTGCCGGGAACGAATTTCTCGAAAACCTGAGGCGCGGCTTTATCCGCTTTAGCCTTGGAATAGAATTCGATGATGCCGGAAGAGAGCTCCTTCAATTCCTCAAGGTCTATGTCCCCCACCGCCGCGATGGAGAGAGGCGAATTGGCGAAGACGTTCTTGTAGTAATCGGCAACGTCTTTTTCGCTGAGCTTCTCCACGCTCTCTATGGTTCCGTTCAGAGGCATGGCGGCGGGAACGCGGCCGTAAACGTTTTCATAGAAGAGATTGTCGGCTAGGCATTCCGGATCGATCGCGTCCTGACGCAGCTGGTCGAGCTGCCTGGCTTTCACGCGCGCGAGATCCTCTTTCCTGAAGGCCGGTTTGGTAAGCGCCTGCTCCAAAAGCGGGAAAAGTTTCGGTATGTTGGAGGAGAGCGTCTGGACTCTCACGAGAACGCTGTCAGCGGTCGCCCTGGCCGAAAGCGCCACGCCAAGATCCCTCACCGCTCCATCGAACTGGAGCGAGTCGTAGTCTTCCGTACCTTCCAGCAGCATGGCCGCCGTAAGCGTGGTGATGCCGGAATTGAGAAGCGTTTCTTTAGCCTGGCCGCCGTGCAGTATGAACGTGATCTCCGCCATCGGAAGAGTTTCGTCCTTTTCCACCATTAAGCGGATGTTGTCGCCGATCTTCTCCTCCTGGACTTCCTGGACCTTAATTTCGGGCAGTTTCCCTTCAGGGGGTATCTTTGACCGGTCAAAGCTGGAAGGCAGGTCCTTGACGGCCTGGTAGCCCTCGCCGGGCTGTCCGAAGCGGCTTTCGTCAACAACTGGCTCCTTGATCTCCGGAACGAGCGTCGAATCTTTCATGGCGAGCTCCGCTTGATCGGCGGGCAGAAGCGTGAGCGTGAAGGAGGGCTTGCCCTTCACATACGTTTCATAGACTCTTTTGATGTCGTCCATGGTCACGCTTTCCATCTGGTCGGCCATTTCGTTCAGCCTGTTCCAGCTGCCGGCATACTCGTCGCTGTAGGCCAGAAGGAACGCTTTGTCGATGCTCTTCTGGAGCTTGGCGTAGAATTCCCTGAGGCAGCGCGCCTTGTAGCGGTCCAATTCCTTTTCATAGGAAGAGAAATTGTCCTCGAAATCCTTGAGGGCGTCTTTTATCGCGTTTTTCGCTTCATCAGCCGTAACGCCAGGCAGCAGCCTGGCCGTGATGGTGAATTCGCCCGTCAGGTCGCAGCCGTCGCTGTAAACCTCGGCGGAAGGAGCCAGCTTCTTCTCCACGAGGTGGCGGTAAACGGGAGAGCCCTTGCCGGTGCCGAGAAGCGCCGCCAGGGCCTTCATGGGAATGCTGTCATCGGAAAACTCATGCGTTCCGGGGAAAACGACGGAGATATCCGGAGCGCCGGCCAGTTTGTCGAGATAGTGATAGTTCAGGTCTTTCTCAAGCTTGATGGGTCTCGGCTTGGGATCTGGCAAAGCCGTTCCGCCGGGGATGTCGCCGAAATATTTTTCCGCCAGGCGAAGGGCTTCGTCCCTGTCGAAGCGGCCGCACAGAACCAGAGTCGCGTTCCTGGGGACGTAGTATTTCTCATGGAAAGCCTGAACGTCCGCGAGCTTGGCGTTGGTAAGGTCTTCCATGTTGCCTATGACAGTGTGTCCGCAGGGATGGTCGGGGCCGTACATCAGTTTGCTCTTGATTTCCCAATCGTAGCCGTAAGGAACGTTCACTTCCGTCTGGCGCTTTTCGTTTATGACCACGCCTTGCTGAACGGCGAGGGCCTGCGGCGTCATGGTCGGAAGAAGATATCCCATGCGGTCGGCTTCCATCCACATGGCGTCCTCCATGCCGGAAACGGGTACGGTCTCATGGTAGAAGGTGTGGTCGACGGAGGTCCAGCCGTTCATGGTGCCGCCCAATCCCTGGATCATTTTCCAGGCCACCTTGGGCGGAACGTGCTGGGATTCCGAGAACATCAAGTGCTCGAAAAGATGCGCGAACCCGGTCTTGCCTTTCTCCTCCCTGTTGCAGCCGACGTGATAAAGGACGCCGACAGTTACCACGGGAGCGTATCCTTCCTGGCAGAGCAGGACGGTCAGGCCGTTATTCAAAGTGACTTTTTCGCAGCTTAAACGCATTTTTTCATCCTCGCACCCGACCGTTAAAGTGAGGGCTGTCAGGATAGGCAGGCAGTATCTTGAAAGCTTCATGCTATTTATCCCTTAAAAGTTAATACCCTATTATACCAAACAATCGCGAGGCAAATCGTACAAAAACGCCCCTAATTAATGCTATAATTTAGATGTATGAGCATTATTCCTACTCCTAAGACAGACCTGCACACCCACACGATCGCCAGCGACCACGCCGACGGTTCCTGGGAGGAGATGGCGCAGGCCGCTTTTGAAAAGGGCCTGCAGGCTTTCGCCGTGACCGAGCACGGGCCAAGCATCGCCCGCTGCCCGCATATCGGCTATTTCGCCAATCTTCCCAAGATAGCCCCAAAGAATCTTCCGGTCATGATGCTCTACGGCGTCGAAGACGACCTCATAGACACCGACGGAAGGACGGCGCTCCCGGACGAAGTGAAAGCGCAGCTGGACATCGTGCTTTTAGGTACGCACACCTTCGGCTGGGTGAGGAACGTACTGCTCAGCGACATCAAAAAAGGCCTCTACAAGGCGATGGAAAACCCCCATATCGACGTCATAAGCCACCCCGTCAATCCCTGGTACCCCATGGACTACGTGGAGATCGCCAAAGTCGCCCTTGATACCAACACCGTTTTGGAATTCAACCTCAGCAAGATCGATTTCCAGGAAAAGACCTGGCGGGAATTTTTGGGCGTGGCGGCGGAATACAAGCTTCCCCTGATCATCAGCTCCGATTCCCATTCTCCCGACAGAATAGGCTTCGACAACCTCCCCTATGAATGGCTGGAAGGGATCGAGCCTTCGCAGATAATGAACCGCGATCTTCCGACCGTAGTGGAACACTTCAAGATCAAAAGGCCGGAAGTGGTGGAATACGCCGAAAAACTTAAAGCGAACTTATGAAAAAATTTTTCTTTCTTGTTTTGTTAGCCGCGCTTTCCCTTCAGGCGGAAAGCACCAACGAAGTTGACGCCGCTCTCTCTTCGCTGGGGAAAAAAGTCAAGGACCTCAAGTCTTTCACCGCCGACTTCCGGCAGCTCGACAAAGATCCCCTCTTCATGGACGAGAGCGAGCACAAAGGCAAACTGAGTTTCCTCCGCTCCGTAAAGGACGGCGCGACCAACTGCTTCCTGCGCTTCGATTACACGGAGCCGGAAAAGTCTGTCACCGTGCTCTCCCCCAACGGCGTGCTCATTTATACCGACGACATGACGGAACCGCAAGTTTCCCCTTCCAGAGACTCCAACAGGGCCGACATGGTCTTCTCGACTTTCGTCTCCCCCGCCGCCCTGAAGCGCCACTACGACGTCGCCTTCAACAAGCCGGAAAGCGGCAAGATCTCCTTCAAGCTCACTCCCAAAAGCGTTTTCTCCAAGGAATTCTTCTCCGAAGCGGAAGTCGACTTCTCCGAAAAGACCGGTCTCCCCGAAAGGCTGCGCCAGGTGAAACTAAACGGTTCCGACATTACCCTCTTTTTCTCCTCTCCCGCCTTTAACGTCAGCCTTCCCACCAACTATTTCGATGCCTCGTACTTTAAAAAGGCTAAGTAAGCTGCTGCTGCTTCCCCTCGCCCTGATCTTTGTCTTGGGAGCGGCGGGCGAAAAGGAAACGGACGAGGCGAAGAAGCATCTCGAAGAAGTCATTTCCGCCATCGACTATTCCGCAAGGCACACCCGCACCTACTGCGCTTACTTCAAGCAGTGCGAGTATGACAAGCACGACGAGCAGGGCGAAGAGACCTACGGGCGCTTCTTTCTCGAAAGGGAGCGCTACAATAGCGACGAAGCCGAAGAGGAAAGGCTTTACTTCAGGATGCGTTTCGAATACTACGCGCCCAAAGCTTCCGTCACTATTTTGGACGGCGCCCAGCTCTTCACAATGGAGCAGGGCAGAAAAGGCTACAAGACGCTCGTCGTGAACAACAGCAAGATGGAAGTCGTCTTCGCGGGCTTCATGACGATAAAATACCTGCTGGAGAATTACAGCATCACGATCGCCGAGGAGAACGCCAAGGAGATAGCGCTCGACCTCACTCCCGAGAGCGCCCTAGCCAGGGACCTCTTCCTTTCCGTCAGGCTGACTTTCGACAAGGCGACGTATCTTCCGACTTCCATTTCCCAGAACCGCCTCAACGGCACCAGGAATCTCTTCCTGCTTCAGAAAGCGCAGAAAAACAGCATCTTCGGAACGACCACCTTCGATCCCGGCCACATGGCCGATTTTGTTAAGAAGCATTATGTGAAGCCTCCTCCCGTGGTCGCAGTAACGAACATAACTCCTTTAGTCGTCACGAACAACGTTCCCTGCGTCATAACGAACAAACTTCTGACAGCGCAGGGTGAGAAACTGGACATCTGCCACGGGCTTCATTCCCAGATAAAAGCCGTCGTCATCACCAACATAGTGAAGACGGAAGTTAAGAAACCGAAGGAAAAGATCCTGCCGCTTTAAGAATGGCAGGGCGGCAGCATATCGTAATACTGAACGCTGCTTGAAAGAATTCCCCTGAGCCCCATCAGGCGTTCGGCGGCTTCCTTGATCTCGGAATGCTTTCCGAAAAGGATCGAGACGTCCAGGAAATAATCCTCTTTCCCGAACTGGACTTGGGAACTTTTAATGAGCTGGCTGAGAGTCCGCTTCATGTCCGAAAAAGCTTTCATCTCCTCTCCGGAGATCTTCATGACGATCGTCACTACGGCGTAAACGGGACCTTTGCATTTCAGTTCGGATCCTTCCTTAAGAAAATGGCGGACCAGGTCGCGCAAGGCCGCCGAGCGGTTGCGGTAGCCGATCGCTTCTATCTTCGCGTCGAATTTCTTAAGGAGCCCCTCTTCGAGGGATACTCCGAACCTCGTCATCTTCGCCATATCACCATTCCTGGAAAGAATCTTCCTCGCCCCTGTAGAGTTCGTCCAGTTTTTTCCTCTCTTCATAGCGGGCGTTGGAATCAAGCTCTTTCTTTTCCGTGTTGTTCTCATCTCTGAGAACAGCCATGCAGCTCTTCGTCATGGGATAGAGCTCGCTGGGCGCCAGGGCGCCCAAGGGCCAGAGAATGTAGCCCGGCAGATAATAGACCCAGGCTGTGTAAGCGGCCAGGTCGCCGTAGGTGGTGTTCCTGGTCTCTTCGTAAACCTTCATCTGATGGTCGTCGCCGAGATCGATAAGTTTGTCGGAACACCATTCGATGCCGTTCAAGGGGCAGACCAGGGTGTCGCCTATCGCGGCGAAAGGCAGAGCGCAGCCGGCGCCCACTTTGCATCCGCTAACGGAAAGAAGAAGCAGAACAGCTAAGGCTAAGAGAACTTTTTTCATAAGGATCCTCACTGGATGGGGGTTCCGGGGGCTACGTCGGCCTTTTCGGTCGTAAGAAGCGTGACCTTGTCATCAGCGCAGGCGCAGAGAAGCATGCCCTGGGACTCGAAGCCCCTAAGTTTGCGGAACGGCAGATTGCAGACAACGATGACGTTCTTGCCAACCACTTCCTCGGGCTTGTAATAAAGGGCTATGCCGGCCAGTATCTGGCGCGTTTCGCTGCCCAGATCGACTTTCAGCTTCAGAAGCTTGTCGGCCTTGGGAACGGCTTCCGCTTCCAAGATCTTTCCGACTTTCAGAGTAACTTTCTCAAGCTCTTCTATAGTTATCACTCCTTCCGGAGCAGAGGGCGCGGAGGCGGCTTTTTCTGACGCGGACTTGGCGTATTCGTCCGCGGCTTTCTTCTCCTCGGCCTCTTCCTTTTCCATGCGTTCGACGGCCTTGGCCAGGCGCTGGAGCTCGGGCTCGATGTCCTTGTCTTCCAGCTTAGAGAAGAGGATCTTCGGCTCTTTAATAGTGATGCCGGCGACCTCTTCCTTCCAGGCGTCTTCCCATTCGGTGTCAGTAAGCTTGCCGGGGAAGTTCATCATGTCGAAAAGCGCGTCGGCGGAGAACGGGATGAAAGGATGGAAGACCGTGTTGAGAGCCCTGATGATCCTGGCGCAGGTGTACATGACGGCGCCGCAGCGCTCCATGTTTTCTTTCCTGAGTTTCCAGGGTTCCATGGCGTCGTAGTAGCGGTTGGCCGCCCTCGCCATATCCATAGCCCTATTTACGGCCTGGCGGTTCTTGTAGTGGTCGATCAGATCGCCCGTTTCCGCAAGGCCAAGCCTCATCTCGTCAAGCACCGCCTCGTCTTCCGGCGACAGTTTCACGTTCTCGGGAACTTTGCCGTCGAAGTATTTCTGCAGGAAAGTGACGGTGCGGTTGATGAAGTTGCCAAGGATGTTGGCCAATTCTTCATTGTTGCAGCGCTGGAGCGTCTTCCAGGAGAAGTCCGCGTCCTTGTTTTCCGGCAGGTTGGCGGCAAGCGTGTAGCGCAGAATGTCGGGGGCGAAGCTCTTCAAATAATCCGGCACCCAGACGGCGTAGTCGCGGCTGGTAGAAAGTTTCCTGCCCTCGAGATTCAAAAATTCATTGGCGGGGATCTGCGAAGGAAGATTGTAACCGTCCTGGGCCATCAGGACAGCCGGGAAGAAGATGGCGTGGAAAACGATGTTGTCTTTGCCGATGAAGTGGATGACTTCGCACTCCGGATTCTTCCAATAATCTTTCCAGCGTTCCGGCTCCCCTATCTTTTCCGCCCATTCTTTGGTCGCGGAAATATAGCCGATGGGCGCGTCGAACCAGACGTACAAAACTTTGCCCTCGCTGTCAGGCAGCGGAACGGGAATGCCCCATTCGAGGTCTCTTGTTATGGCGCGGTCGCCCAGTCCTTCCTTGAACCAGCCGCCGCAGTAGTTCATGACGTTGTCCTTCCAGTCTTTCTTGGTAGCGAGCCAAGTCTCCAGCTCTTTCTGGAAGCGCGCCATGGGAAGATACCAGTGCGTCGTGGATTTGACGACCGGCACGGTACCGCTTATCGTGCTCCTGGGGTTGATGAGGCTCATGGGATCGAGCCAGCTGCCGCATTTTTCGCACTGGTCGCCCCTGGCGGAAGTGTTGCCGCAGTGCGGGCAGGTGCCCTGGACGTAGCGGTCGGCCAGGAACATCTTGTGCTCCTCGTCGAAGAACTGCTTGCTCTCCTTGCTGACCAGTTTCCCGTCGCGGTGCATCTTAAGGAAGAACTCCTGGCTTGTGGCGTGGTGGATGGGAAGAGAAGTTCTCGAAAAGTTGTCGAACTTGATGCCCAAGCCCGCGAAACTGTCCCTGTTCAGCACATAGTATTCGTCCACCAGCTGCTGGGGGGTGATGCCGCGCTTCCTGGCCGCGATGGTGATGGGAACGCCGTGCTCGTCGGCGCCGCATATGAAGACGACGTCGTCGCCTTTCAGGCGGTGGTAGCGGACGAAGATGTCGGCCGGCAGGTACGCCCCTGCGATGTGTCCGATATGGATGGGGCCGTTACTATACGGCAGCGCGCTGGTAACAAGGATCTTGCGTTTCTTGGTCATGAGCTTTTTCCCGTTCTTAAATACTTAGCATATTGTTGACTATTGACTTGATTATTATAGCAAAACTATAATTCACAGCCATTCACTCGAATTTCAGTCGCAGCGTAACATTTTTCTCTTCCGCCGTAACTTCGATCTCCAGCAATCCGTCGGATCCAATCTCCCTTGATTTCGCCTCCCCACCCTCGCACTCGACCTTCCCAAGCCCGTACCCTTCAGGCACGAAGAAGGAATAGGTCTCACTAACATTCTCAACGCAGTCAAGCGAAAGAGTAAGTTCCTTATCTTTCCACTCAATATTCTTAACACTCACGGCATCCATGCTCACATGACGGGTGGAACCTATCAGCTGGGGGATGGCAAGTTTTTCCCTAAGCGCGATAACTTTCGTCCTGCCGTATGGAAGATTATCCCAATGCAAGCTGTCTTTGACTTCTCCTATGAACTTCTGTTCCCAGAAATCATATCCGAGATATGTTTTGGAGGGATCCAGGCCGAGTTTTTCCATTGGCGTGTCATCTTCAGTAAGCGACCAGATCGCGTTCCTCTGCGCCACGCACCATTGGCCGTACGGTTTTTCGATATGAACCGCCCACAAGGTCGAAAAAGGAGATTTCACGCCTGGCTCCACGCTGGGACCCATCTGCTTCATAGCCAATTCTTCCGATATATCGGATGTCAAATACTCCCTGCTATACAACCTTGCCGATGGATGATTTGGATGAATATCGCCGCATTCCGCCGTTCTGGTCTCCAGAGCCGGAAGCGCCCTTTGCAGAGTGTATATCGATTCGTCAGTCATTTGCTCGTTCTTGTCGCTGTAAGTTAAAAGCCCGCCTGTCAGAGAAACGTTTGACACTCTGGTGCGCGACCATTCCGGATGAGCATGCATGACCACGTGATCGGGATCATTTACGAAAACGATCCTATGAGTGGAATAAAACTCCGCAAAATAATAAAGCGATCTGTGGAAATCTTCCCAATTGTCTCCGCAATCCACCGACACACGACAGGCGTCGAAAGCTCCGGCTATTTCATTCATCACGCCCCAGCATGACATAAGGTACATATCGTCTCCGCAAGTTAGGCGCGCTGCCAGGGACAGGTTTCTGAAACGCCGTCTCGCTTCCTGCGGCACATAGGCCGTATTCAGGCCTTCCAAAAAAGTATGCCGCATGCCGTCAACTTTAAGATATTTGAATCCTGCATCCTTGATGTATTTGAAGAGCGGCACGTAATAATTCGTAATGGTATAATCGGACATGTCTGCCATGAATCTTATCCAGTGAGACTGCGTAGCCTTTCCGTTCGGCCTGCGGCATAAAATGTCTCTTTTGTCCTCTGGCATTTCGTAAGCAAACAGATCGGTGTTCATCCAAATGCCCGGCTCCAAACCTCTTTCCTCAATGATTTTCGCGATTTGCGGCGGTCCTTCAGGAAATCTTTTGGAAGTTCCCTTGAAAAGATTCACAAGATTGACATCCCTTCTGTCCACGCCAGGTGAATTGATCGAATCAAAACGTGTGAATACCTTGCCCTGAAATCCGTTGTCAACCTGCAGAAAATTCATCCCGTATGGTATGAAATTCTTCGCTATAAAGTCCGCCGTCCTTTCAATCTTTCCAGCGTCAAGATCATAATAATATGCAACCCATGAGCACCACCCATTCATGCTCCTAGCGTTCAGCCTCCTTGTCCACGGCTCATGACTGCGGTAGCCCAAATGATCTCGGTAGTAATGAGGTCTGAAGTAAAAATTCATGAAATGGTTTGAAATAACCGCCGAGAAAGACGCCGAAAGCGTCCCGTCCGCCTCCCTTTTCATCTTCGTGTCATCCCATTTCCACCCGTCGCAATACCATTCCAGTGAAGCGTCCTCGTCCATATCGTACAGTCCATTGACGCCGTAAATCAAAGGATTCCCAAGTTGCGCCAGTATGGCTTCTCCTCCAGCCGCCCTTCGAGTCCTCAAAACACCTGCATTCTGGCTTAAATTAACTTTCACTTTTACATGATGAACACCGTCGTCAACGATAAGGAAAGTATACAGCTCCCTAAGCGGGGAAGAGAAGAAGACGTCGTCAGAGTC